>Ga0075424_100001940_pt1 | contig 18575 bp, 18 predicted proteins | sample SoiMethybrSBSTD3_FD_75301 | JGI IMG/M metagenome (GOLD analysis project Ga0075424, IMG submission 75301) | Bulk soil microbial communities from a Populus tree surrounding site in Tennessee, USA - Soil MetaG P. TD hybrid SBSTD3 | ecosystem: Environmental > Terrestrial > Soil > Tree plantation...
TTCGCCGGCGGCACGCATGTAGATTTCGGTTTTACCGCTGCCGGTGACGCCGTGGAGGAGAGTCGGATGGAAGCCATGGGTCGCGAGGATTGTTGCCAATGCCCGAGACTGATCCTCAGTTAAGACGGGGCGAGGGCTAAAGCCCTCTACTACGTGCTCACAGAAATGTTCCGGCACGCTCGTGGTCGCGGGCTTTAGCCCGCGTTCAACATGTTTCGCCGTAATCCCCGGCGGCAACGCGGAACGCAAGACCTCGCCGAGTGGCGCGACATAGTAATCCGAAATCCATTTGCATAATTCAAAAATTTCCGGCCGAACCAGCGGCGCGGCGTCAATGACGTCGGTAACAGCGTGAACTTCAACATTGCGCGGCGCCTCCTTGCGTAGTCCGACGACAAATCCGTCCACGGCACGCTTGCGAAACGGAACCACCACGCGGCACCCCGTTTCAACAGCCGCCGTCAGGCTGTAAACAAACGTCCGCACCAACGGCAGGCAAACCGCTACGTCCGCATACATGAGTTAGGAACGGAGCCGGAACAGCTCGGCGCGAATCTGCTTCATGTCTTCCCACACTTCGCGCTTTTTCTCCGGAGATCTCAATAGATATGCCGGGTGAAACGTTGCGATGACGCGCATGCCGTCCATATCAAAAAACTTCCCGCGAAGTTTGGAAATCGGCGCGGCAACCTGAAGCACATTCTGCGCGGCAAATGTGCCAAGGCAACAGACAACCTTCGGGCGAATTGCTGCGAGCTGGCGTCGGAGGAATGGATTGCAGGCGGCGACTTCATCCGGCTCGGGATTGCGGTTATCCGGCGGACGACATTTCAGGACGTTGCAAATGTACACATCTTCGCGCTTCAGGGCGATCGACTCGATGATTTTCGTCAGGAGCTGGCCTGCGCGGCCCACGAACGGAAGGCCCTGCTGGTCTTCGTCGAAGCCGGGAGCTTCGCCGACAAAGACGAGTTCGGCGTGCGGATTGCCGGAGCCGAAGACGATGTTGGTACGCATGGGAGCGAGCTTGCAGCGCTGGCAGTCGCCAAGATCGAGGCGGATGGTGTCGAGGGTCTCAGTCGAGACGGCGGGAGTACTTAGACCCTCATCAGCGGCGTCGCCGCAGCTTCTCCCAGAGGGAGAAGCACTCACATCAAGAGTGTCCACGCCGATGTCTTTGAAGAATTGAATCTGGGTAGCGAGTTCGTTGGGTGTCATTGTAATAGTGGCTGTGCGCTATCGCGCTTGCATTCGCTCCGCTCATGTCAGCAACTGCACCACGCGATCAAGAATTTTGTCGGCCATGACCGATTTGCTGACGAGCGGAATCTCTTCGGTCTTACCTGACTTGTCGATGATTGTCGCGTGATTCATATCGCTGTCGAAGGCCGAATCAGGACCACTTACCGGATTGACGACGATTATGTCGAGATTCTTGGATTTGAGTTTTTCGAGGCCGTGTTTCACGTGGTCTTCCGTTTCGGCGGCAAAACCCACGAGAACCGTACCGTTCTTCGTGCTGCCGAGCTCGTTGAGAATGTCCGGCGTGGGCTCCAGGTTCAGAACAAAATCTGCATTCTTCTTTTTGATTTTTTGAGGAGCGACCGACTTCGGCCTGTAGTCCAGGGGAGCGGCCGCCTTGATAACCACATCAACGTCGCTCGAGTTATCGAGGACGGCGCGGCGCATTTCTTCTGTCGTGCGAACGCGTATGGTGTTTGGAAATTCCAGGTCGGCAGGACCCGAGACCAGCACGACCTCCGCCCCACGATTGCGTGCAGCGCGCGCGATGGCATAACCCATCTTGCCGGATGACCTGTTGCTGATAAATCGAACCGGGTCGATGTCTTCGACAGTCGGGCCGGCAGTGACCAGGATTTTCCGCCCTTCAAGATCGCGCGCTCGATTCAGGATCGTCATAACTTCGTCGACGATCTGCTCGACTGGCGCGAGGCGGCCGGGCCCATAGGTCTTGCATGCCATCTGTCCGACTTCGGGATCAATGATGTAAACGCCGCGACCAGCAAGTGTTTTCAGATTCGCTTGGACTGACGGATGCTGCCACATACGGGTGTTCATTGCCGGAGCGATCACAACGGGAGCGGTTACGGCGAGATGGAACGTCGTAAGGAAGTCATCGGCAACGCCGTTGGCAAGCTTGGCGATGCAATCGGCGGTGGCAGGCGCGACCAGGAACAGGTCTATGGATTGCGCCACAAGAATATGATCAAAGGCGCCTTCAAAGTCGCTTCCCGACCTCTCGCCTTCAAAGATATCGACGTAAACCTTGTTGCCCGACAGCGCGCGGAATGTCAGCGGAGTCACAAATTGCGTTGCACCCTTCGTCATCAGGACCGTGACGTCGACGCCGCGGTCCTGCAGCCGTCGGACGATCTCGGCCGACTTGTAGCACGCAATGCCGCCGCTGACCCCGAGCGCAACCTTCATTTACTCTTCCTGTTCTTCTTCTGCCGCGTTGTTCGCGTTGTTGTTGTCGCGGTCCGGGATTCTGAACTTCACGAGGCCGTTAAGAATTTCTTTTTGCGCGATCTGGGTTGATTTGTGACGTGGCTCTTTGATCATCGGCATGCTGCCCGCCTGAATCTGGCGGGCGCGCAATGCGGAAAGAATCACAAAGCGATATTTGCTGTCGATATTGTCGGGGATCGTGATCAAGCTGAACCTCCAAAGGAAGCTATGATTTCTTCGATGCGGCCCTGCTGGCGCGAAGGGATTGCAGTGCCGCTGCGCACGATGGATTCGAGGGTTTGGATGGAGTTTTCGAGAACGTCATTGATGATGATGTAGTCGTACTCACGGTAAAACTGAATCTCGTTCTTCGCGATTTCCAGACGCCGCCGGATGACGTCGTCCGGTTCGAGCATTCGAGACCTAAGGCGCCGCTCGAGTTCCTTGAATGACGGCGGCAGAACAAAGATGGCGCGCGCATCCTTGATTTTCGACTTCACCTGCTTTGCGCCCTGTACGTCGATGTCGAGGATCACGTCTTCACCCTGTTCGAGATGCCTCTCGACGAACACCCTGCCCGTCGCATAGAGTTGCCCGTTGAACTCCGCCCACTCCAAAAACTCACCCCGATCGGCCATCGCCTTGAACGCCGCCCGGTCTGTGAAGAAGTAATCGACACCGTGCCTTTCACCGGTCCGAGCCTGCCTGGTCGTGTATGAAACCGAAAACTTCAGAGCTTTGAAACTGCGTAGTAGGTGCTGGAGTAGCGTGGTCTTCCCCGAACCCGACGGGGCTGAGACTATGTATAGGTTTCCGCGCATTCTAGAAACGACTGATTGTACCATAGGCACTGCACGCCAAATTCCACGGAGATAGGTGATTAGACAGCTTGCCGGCTTCATCGGATTAGTGCTGACGGCGATCGTCGTTTTCGGGCAAACGCCACAACAGCTTCCCGTCATGGTCGGGACACTGCTTGTTGTCGATAACCTGGACAAAACGGAGGAGTTTTATCACCACCTCCTCGGCCTCGAAGGCCGCGATGGCGACCCGAGAGCGCGGCTTACCTGGTATCCGGTCAACCCTTTTCTTACGGACATGTACGGTGTGCAGGGAAACTCCCGAAATTTCTTTTTGAGGATTCCGGGATCGGAGCTGATCCTCGAACCGGAACAATTCAATCTCGCAACAGGCAAGGCGCTCCACCCGCGGCTACAGGATCCGGGCTCGGCATTCTTGATATTGACGGCCAACAATATCAATGTGCTTCTGGATCGGCTCGCGAAGGGCGTCGCGAAAATTGTTGATCGCGGTCCTCGCGAAGCATGGATTCAAGACTTTAACGGCTTGCTCATCGTCGCCGACCCGAACGACATTCACCTTCAACTCGTCGAACGAAACTAGCCGCGGATGCCGCCGCTACTCGATATTCTGGACCTGCTCCCGCAGCTTTTCGATTTCGACTTTGATTTCGACGGCGGCATGGCCGATGCCTTTGCCAAGATCGTCGAGGCCGGATGTCTTGGATAGGATGGTCGTCACCTCGCGGTTCATTTCCTGGAGAATGAAATCCATTCGTTTGCCGATTTCGTCCTGCAGGGTCTTCAAAGATGCGAACTGGTCGAGATGGCTGCGCAGGCGCGTGGTTTCTTCGGCGATGTCGCTGCGCTCCGCGTACAGCAGGGCTTCGGTTTCGAGCCGATGGCCGCTGTCGGCGACCAACTGCGGCGCGAGTTCGGTGACCCGCGCGATAAGCTGCTGGCGGTAGTGATCCACGAAATCCTTCGCGTGCGCAAGAATCGTTTCGAGATGGCGGCCGATATTGCCGATGCGCCGATCGATATCCTCCATCAATGACCGGCCTTCCGTGATGCGCATCTGTTTCAGTTGTTCGATCGCGGTATCGGCGGCCTGACTCATCGTGCGGGATATCAGCTCGATTTCCTCCGCCGCCAAATCACTCGAAGACACCGTAACCAGGCCGGGCAGCCGCGTGATCATTTCCAGCGAGAGGTCTCCCTGCACGGGATAGGCGCTCTTGATCTCGGACATCAGCTGCACATAGGCACGAATCAAATTGTGATTCACATCGAGCTTGATGTTTTCTCGTTTGAAGTCGATCCGTACAAACGCGTCGAGCCGTCCGCGCTTGAACTGTCCCGTAACTTTCTGCCGGATCACGTTCTCAAAATTCTGGAATTCTGGCGGGATTTTGATGTGCAGATCGAGATAGCGGTGGTTGACACTTTTAATCTCGACCAAAACTGCCAGGCCACCCGACTCGGCTCTCGCCGAACCGAATCCGGTCATGCTGTAGATCATGAGGTCACATCCTGAAACTGAAGGTTGTAGAGTTTCCAGTAGAGGCCGCGACGAACCACAAGGTCCTCGTGGGTTCCCGATTCCTTGATCCGGCCATCCGCCAGCACAATAATCCGGTCGGCGCGCCGTACGGTGGAGAGTCGGTGCGCGATAACGATCGTGGTGCGCCCTTCCATCAAATTCTGCAGTGCCTGTTGAACGAGCGCTTCGGATTCCGCGTCGAGCGATGATGTCGCTTCATCCAGAATCAGGATCGGTGCATTCTTCAACAGCGCTCTTGCGATAGAAACACGCTGGCGTTCGCCACCGGAAAGACGTTGGCCGCGCTCGCCGATGCCGGCGTCATAATCCGTCACGAAATCATCGACCAGCGCCGCTTTTGCAGCGTCACGGACGGTGTCGTCTACCGCAGCGGCGTCACCGTATGCGATGTTCGCGCGAATCGTATCATTGAACAGAATCACATCCTGCGTAACCATTGCGACCTGGCTTCTCAGCGATTGAAGCTGAAACTCGCGGACGTCAACGCCATCGATCAAAATGCGGCCGGAACTGACGTCGTAGAAACGTGGCAGCAGGTTGACCAGCGTGGTCTTTCCGGCACCGCTCGACCCGACAATCGCAACGACTTCGCCGCGTCGAATTGTGAACGTGATTCCATCGAGGACCTTGTCGTGGGGCTCGTACGCGAAGTGAACGTCTTCAAACTCGATGCGATCGCTGAACAGGGGCATCGTGCGGCGGCCCGTGTCACGCTCGGTTTCAAGCGACATGATCTCAAAGATCCGTCCTGACGCGCCGAAAGCCTGTTGAAACGAATTATTCAGCCCGCTCATTCGTCGCACGGGATCATAAAGTTTGATGAGTGCAATGATGAATGCGACAAACAAACCGGCGGTCATTCGAAGGTTGATGATCTGCGCACGAGCATAAACAAGGAAGCTAGCGACGACGATAATGCCGAGAATTTCCATCAGCGGCGACGAAAGTGAGTGCGTCATCTTCTGCCGGAGATTCAGTTTGAAAACTCGCTGCGTGATCTTCCGGAACTTCCCGGCTTCAGCTTTCTCCATTCCAAAGGCCTTCACGATGCGGTTGCCCGTAAGCGTTTCGTGAAGGACATTGGCCATTTCAGCCATCTCCTGTTGATTCGATCTGCTCAACAGGCGAAGACGTTTGCCGAACCACACAGTCGGATAAAAGACGAGGGGCACCAGCACCAGCGAGGCTGCGGCCAGTTTCCAGTCAATCGCAACGATGGTGATGACGAGAAAAATCATGATCGCGGTTTGCTTCAAAAAGTCGGCCAGCGATTCTGATGCAGCCATCTGAATTCGCTCGACGTCGGCAGAGACCCTCGAAATCAATTCACCCGTTGGATTGAAATGAAAAAAGCGCAGCGGCTGATAGAGGATTTTCTCGAAGAGATCATTTCGCAAATCCCGCACAACCGCCTGTCCAAGATAGGTTGTAGTCGTAATGGATCCGTACTCCGCAACTGCTTTCACGATCGTGACAAGGACAAGCGTGATGAGAAGAGCGGTCCCGCTGCCCGGATCAACCTGAAGCTCAAAACCTGCGAACGGAACAAAAATAGAGGGGCCTGTTGAGTTGCGAAGAACAGTATCGAATATCAAACCGATGAGGAACGGCGTGGCGGCTTCGAGCAAACCGACGATCGCGACGAGCAACAGCGAAACCGCGACGAGCCAGAAATGCGGCCTGACATATGCCCACAGCCGCGACCTCATGTGCGATAGACCGTGGCTCGAACCTTTTCTTCGACCTCGTTCGGTTTCTGCATTTTCAAAATTTGCGCGGCCAACTCACGCAACTGCGCGAACGAGACCGATCGGATCATTCGCCTGATGCGCGGATACGCAGCCAGATTTACCGACAGGGACGTGAACCCCAGTCCAAGTAGAACGGCCGCAGCAGGCGGATCGGCCGCCATTTCCCCGCAAACGGTGATAGGTTTCCCGGTCGGCTGGAGCAAAGTGTGCACCTGATGCAGACACCGGAGAATCGCGGGGTGATACGGGTTGTACAAATGCATCACGGATTGATCAGACCGATCGATGACGAGGTAATACTGAATCAAATCATTTGTGCCCAGGCACAAGAAATCGACGCGCGACGCCATCAAGTCGCAAGTCTGAGCTGCAGCCGGCGTTTCGATCATCACACCCACCGGTACGCCGGGATCGTAAGACTGCCGCCGCAGATCGAGCTCACCACGCACTTCCGCCAACACTTCACGAGCCGCATCGAGATCATCAATGGTGGAAACGAAAGGAAGAAGGATGCGCATCGGCCCATTGATGGACGCGCGGTACAAACCGCGAAGCTGTTTCTTGAACACATCCTTGTTCTCGAGACAGAATCGCAAGCCACGAGCGCCCAGGTTGAGATTCACGCCCTCCCAGGTTTTCTGATCGATGCCGACATCGATCGTACGGAACGTTACCGGCGCGCCTTTGGCAGCCTTGATCACGTGCGAGTAATCCTCAACAAGTGAATTTTCATCGGGCTGTTTGCCTTCGCGGAAAAAATCGAACTCTGTTCGGTAGAGCCCGATGGATTCGCAGCCGTTCGCCGCAGCCGTTTTCACTTCTTCGCTTAGATTGATGTTGGCGCCGAGCGAAATGCGAACTCGATCTTCGGTAATGCATGGACCCGATGCCGAGCCGGAAACCTTCTTACGGTGCTTTTTTTCGTCCCGGCCGCGATTTCGGTATTCCTCGAGCGTTTCTTCCGATGGCGACCAGATGACTAGTCCACGATTGCCGTCAACAATCAGCAGATCGCCCGACGAAACATGTGAGAGGTCGGCGGCGCCCATCACGGCCGGAATTTCCAGCGACCGGGCCATGATTGCCGTATGCGAAAGCGGGCTGCCGGTTTCTGTGGCGAGACCTACGATACGCCGCGACCTCAATTCAAACAGTGTCGATGGCGGAACGGCCTTTCCGATGAGAATGGAGTCGTACGGCAATTTCTTGAACGACGGCATGCGTTTCAACTGCAGGTTGTGCAGCAGCCGCCGCACGATGTCCTCGAGATCGCCCCGGCGTTCGCGGAGATAATCGTCGTTGAGGCGGTCGTACGCCTGCAGAAGATCGTCGCTGACCTGTTGAATCGCCCATTCCGAATTGATGTGCTCCGTTTCAATTTTCTCGACAATGCGGTCGACGAACAGGCGGTCCTGCAGCACAAGAAGGTGCGCATCAATCAGGAACGAAGACTCGGGTCCGCTTTTGCGGCCGAGCTCGGCCTGCACGCGCTTCAACTGCTCACGGGATTTTTCTACCGATGCACGGAACCGATCGACTTCAACCCGAATCTGATCGGGCTGGAGCTTGAAGTTGAATGGAACAAACAGTGGATCGAACATGCGCACAGCGGTGCCGACGGCGGCTCCTGCTGAAGCTGCAATGCCACGGATGAAATGCTGGGATTCCTTCGCCGGAAGCTGTCCGTCGTCACCCCGAGAGATATTCACAGATACTTTCTAAAGCCCGCTCTTCGTCCACACCATCGGCCCGTACATTGACTTTCGAGCCGAACCCGGCGGACAGCAGCAGGATACTCAAAATGCTGCGCGCGTCGGCTTGCGGCGCATGGACGTCTGGACGAGACAAGACGATGTTCGATTCAAATTGTGTTGATAGTTGAACCAGCCTTGCTGCGGCCCGGGCGTGCAATCCAAGACGATGTCCGATCACAACGTCACGTTCCTTCACGATTGCTGCCTTGGCGCGAGCAGCTGGCTCGCTATGTAGATGCTGCTTTGGCCCTGCTCTCTCACCATCTTCGCAGCAGAGGCCAGGTTTTCTCCCTCTCCAATCTGCGCGAGCTTGATAAGCATCGGCAGATTCACTCCGGTGACGACTTCGATTTTTTCATGATCCAGGAACGTGGACGCGATATTGGTCGGCGTGCCGCCAAACATGTCCGTGAGAATCAAGGCGCCGTCCGGCGTTTGGACACGCTCCAGAGCCTTCTGGATCATCCCCGTCGCGGTTTGAACGTCATCATGCCAGCCGATCGATACGGCGGTAATGTGATGAATCTCGCCAACAATCATCTCCGCCGCATTCAACAGCTCGATGGCAAGCCGGCCGTGAGTGACAATCAATCCGCCAATCATTATTGGATATTACCCCGTCTTTTCCGTGTCCCGATGTGAAACCTTAACGCGATATTGCCGCGCCTGGATGTGTTCGGCAAGCGCGTTTGCTATGAAAACGGACCGGTGCCGTCCGCCTGTGCAGCCAACCGCAATTGTTACGTATGACTTACCTTCTTTTTCATATTGCGGCAGCAGAAAGTCCACAAATGTATAGAGGTGTTCGAGAAACTTCCCGGTAGCTTCTTGAGAGTTCATGTAGTCGATGACTTTCGGATTGGAGCCGGTAAACGCCTTCAATTGCGGCACGAAGTTCGGATTCGGAAGAAAACGAACATCGAAAACGAGATCCGAATCGATAGGGACGCCGTACTTGAATCCGAAGCTGACCATCGAAACCAGGAGATGCCCGGCCTCCGTATCCTCAAACAGACGGCCGACGTGCTGACGCAGTTCATGAATGGTGAATTGAGAAGTATCCAGGACGTGATCCGCCACCGACCGAATTGGCGCGAGAAGTTCGCGCTCGGCTGCGATCGCTTCCAGCACGGGCTGATTTGGATCGACGGGATGGGGGCGCCGGGTCTCACTAAATCTGCGGACAAGCGCGGCATCGGATGCTTCCAGGAACCAGAGAGACATCTCTACTGCAGTGTTCTTCTTCAGTTCCTCGTAGATGCGTGGAAACTCATTGAGGTTTTGACCTTCCCGAACATCCATGACGAGCGCGGCTTTACCGGAACCGTCGCCGGACTTGACTATCAGTTCATGAAACTTGGAGAGAAGTTCAAGCGGGAGGTTGTCTACGCAGAAGTAACCGCGATCTTCGATGGCGCGAAGAAAGGTTCCCTTTCCGGAACCGCTAAGTCCTGAAATGATGATGAAAGAGGCCGGGTCCACTTCAACGGTATTTTAGCCGCGGATTACGCGGATTTCGCTGATGAATCCGCATCATCGGCGTAATCCGCGACTAAGATCATGCCTCAGGCTCGATCCAACCGATATTACCGTCCTTGCGTTTGTAAACGACATTCAGTCGTTCGGTGTCCGCATTTCGGAACACCAGAAAATCCCGTGTCGAGTCACCGATGGTAATGGCGGCGTCGTCGACGCTCATGGGCTTTGCAGCAACTTCGTTCGAGCGGATGATGCGCGGCAGTTTCTCGCCGAGAGCTTCTTCGATTTCGAGGACACTGGTCGTCACCACGGCGCTCGCATTATTCCCATTGCGCCGCTTGCGTGTAGTAACCCGGCCCTTGTCCCTCAGAATTTGCTTTTCGACCTTGTCGAGCACGACGGCGATGGACGTATACATGTCCGTCGAGACTTCTTCGCCGTGATAAAAATCGTGGCGGGTTTTGATATTCACTTCGCAGATATGCCGCTGGTGTTTTTCGACTGTCAGAATGAAATGCGTTTCCAGGACCTCATCGGCAATTCCGCGTAACCGCTCGAAGCGGTCGGTTGCAAACTTTCTCAGCGGCTCGGTGATTTCGATGTGGCGGCCAGTGAAATCGAGACTCATATCGAACCCCCTCTGTCAGGAACGAACGCGACGCTGGTGTGTGCTTGGAATTTTGAGATCTTCTCGATACTTTGTGATGCTGCGGCGGGTGACCGAAATGCCCTCCTCCTTCAACATCTGGGCAATCTTTTCGTCGGTCAGGGGATTTCGAGGATCTTCCTGCTCAATAAACTTCTTCACTTTGCGTTTGACGATGAGCAGCGATGTTCCGTTACCCATTGGGCCGTTAACCGCTTCCGAGAAGAAGTACCGCAGCTCAAATACGCCTTGCGCGGTATGAGCAAACTTGTTTGCGACCGCGCGACTCACAGTCGACGGATGCACGCCCACCTCTTCGGCGACATCCTTGATCATCATCGGTTTCAGCTGATCGATGCCTTTGTCGAGGAAATCGCCCTGTCGACGGATGATTGCCTCGCAGACCTTGACGATGATGTGTTTTCGCTGCTCGATGTTCTTCAGCAGTTGGACGGCGGATTTAAAACAGTCCTTGACGTAGTTTTTGACGTCTTTGTTCAGCGCATCCCGCTCGAGCATGTGGCGGTACGTGGGACTCAGGCGAAGCTGAGGAACCTCGTCCTCATTCGTCACGACCGTGTACTGGCCACCGACCTTGACGATGAATACGTCGGGCTCGATAAGGCGAGGCTGAGTGCGGTTGTACTTTTGGCCGGGACGCGGATCGAGATGCTTCACGATTTCAACCGCGTCCATGACGATCTCGAGCGACACGCCGGTAGCCTTAGCGATTTCCTTGAATTGCTTGTTCTGCACCTTGTGAAGATGATCCTGGACGATCTCGGCCACGATCGTATCGTCTTCGCCAAGCACGCGCACCTGAATCAGCAGGCACTCGCGTAAATCGCGGGCGGCCACACCCGGCGGATCGAAGTGCTGCACGACCTCGAGAGCCTTCGTCACATCTTCGAGCGCATGTTCACCGCTTTCGGCGATCTCTTCGAGCGTGATGGGTATTTCGCGTCCCGTCTCATCTACGGCGAGCAGGTAGCCGTCTTCGTTGAGATTTCCGATGATCGAATGGCACGCGAGCCGGATGTTGTCCTCGACTGTGGCCAGACCAAGCTGCCATTCGAGGTGATCCGTTAGCGTCTGCGGCTTCGCGAGGAAGTTCTCGAATGAGGGCTTTTCGAAAACCTCGATTTCGCGTGGCCGTGACGCGCCGTCGTTCAGATAATTGTCAAAGCTCTGAAAATCGATATCCGCGTACGGATCTTCAGCAGGTTCGGGCTCGGGCGACGCCACATCGACAGCGACTTCAGGCGCCGGTTCGTTTTCGGTAACACAATGGTCGCGAGCAGCAGCTTCAGAGAGAGCCTGATATTCGGCATCACCGCCGTCGACCTCAGCGGACGCAGTCCGATCGACGCCTTCCTGGGTCACTGAATCGGGGGAGGCTTCGACGATTTCCGTCCCCTCTTCGAGGACCGGATTCTGAACCAGCTCCTGCTGGATCATTTCAGTGAGTTCGAGCTTGTTGAGCGTCAGCAGGCTCACCATTTGCACGAGGCCTGGTGTCAATACCTGCTTTTGTGAGACTTTTACGACTAATTTTGGTTCTAAATACGCCATGCAACTCCAACTACTTTTAATTTAGACTGAAATGCTCTCCGAGATAAACCCTCTTGACCTCAGTGTCGCTTCCGAGCTCTTCAGGTGTTCCCGATCTGAATATGGTTCCGTTATTGATGATATAGGCGCGATCCGTGACCCGCAAGGTTTCTCTGACATTGTGGTCGGTTATAAGTACCCCGATGTCCCTAGATTTCAGGTGATTAATGATTTTTTGGATCTCCAGAACTGTAATGGGATCGATTCCCGAAAACGGCTCATCCAGCAAAATAAATTTCGGTGAAATCACCAGTGAACGGGCGATTTCCAAACGCCGCCTTTCACCTCCGGATAGGGTATCTGCAAGATTTTTTCGGACACCCGTTATGCCGAATTCCTCAAGAAGCGTTTCCAGGCGGTCTCTCCGCTCCACGCTTGAAAGCGCAAGCGTCTCCAGAATCGCCATAATGTTCGCCTCCACGGTTAACTTGCGGAACACCGATGCTTCTTGCGGGAGATAACCGATTCCATTCTTGGCCCGCATGTACATCGGTAAATCGGTAATGTCATGTCCGCCAAGCAGGACAGACCCAGAGTCCGGACGGGTCAAGCCCACTATCATGTAGAAGGTAGTGGTCTTGCCTGCACCATTAGGACCTAGCAATCCGACGACCTCTCCTTGCCCGACATCAAGGCTTACCTCGTTAACCACCTTCCGCCCCTTGTAGGATTTCGAAACGTCAACGGCCATGAGCGACGTCATCTGGTAACCGCATGCCTCGTAACCGCCCGGCCGCCCTTCTGACCTTCGGCCGTCATGCTGTCACCCTTGGTGTTCATTACCAGCCGCGTGCCGCGTACCGTTCCCTGCTCCTTATCGTAGACCTCGGCATTGGCGCCGGTGAGTGTGACGGATTCCGTTTTCACCTCATACACGGCCTGTTCGCCGGTCCCTCGGCGGTCGCCCTGAGTCACGACCACGTTACCGTTGGCTACGATCTGCTCGACATCTTTATCACGGAGACGCGCTGTCATATCCCTAGTCTGTAAAATCATGCCCTGTTTTTCTGCCCGGACGTTCCCGGCGTAGTGGGCAACCCGGTTGCTATCATCGTAATCGAGCTTTTCTGAGGTCGCCCGAACACCCTCAATTGTCGACCGAACACGCCCGTCTGCATGCAGGCTGTTATTGCGGCTCGACACCTGGAGGCGCTCGGCCTGAATGTACGCCGTGCCTCGCCAAAGTTGGACGTTCTGAGCATAGTTTATGTTTTCGGCGCTCCCTTCAGCTGCCGCAGCAGTGACCAGGACTGGCTCGGCCTCGTTTCGGCTGAGGGTCTTGACGTTTCGGGTCGCCACAAACGAATTGTCTTTCTGATTAAGACGAATCTGGCCGGCTTCTATGCGCATCTGCGCATCGGTCAGAACCGGTGAGCCGTCCAGCGACACGACGGTCCCTCCACTTTCGAATCGTGCGTTCTGAGCCGTGCCCTGCCTTGTGCCTTCGCTGAAGCGGAAATTCCCGGACTGTACCAGTTCCACGAGGTTGTTGGTATTGCTGTCGAAACGGCCTTCGGTGCGATCCGCAGAACTCTTTCGTTCCCCGGATTGGAGATTGGCCCGTGCCCTCGTTGTGAACTGTACGATGTCTCCTTGTTGGATTATGAATTCGCGACCCTGAATCGTGGAGTCCCCGACGTGGAGTACAGACTCGTCGCGTGTCGCGATCCCCCCCGTTGCGTTAAGCCAGATCAGCTCGGATTGCAAGGTCCGGTCATCGCCGAAAACCATTCGTGCATTTTGCCGGGCTTCGACGCCCTCGACTTTGCCGGAAGCGTCCATGGCGGCATCCACTTCCACGGCAGTCATGATTTGTCTTCCGTCGCCGCCCGTGCGCTCCAGCTCGACCCCGCCACGGGTCCGCACACGCTGCGCATTTCCTTCCGGCGAGATGTCGGCTTCGAGATGACCGGCGCGGAGCTTCCATACGAACCCGCCCTGACGCGATTCCGCCGTCACACCGGTCTCGATCGTGATCCTCGTTGGCTTGTAGGTTCCTGCCTGGAGATCCGCGCGCCCAGCCTGCCCTCGGATCCAGCCGGATGCGGATTTGACCATGACATTGCCGTCCATCGTGGCCCAGTTTTCCTTCTGCTGAAAAACTGCGGAATCGGCTTCAAGTGATGTCTGAGGTGGGGTTGAGACATACACCTTCCCGTTCAGCTTCAGAACGCCGCTATCGAGTCCGTATTCAAAGCTGTCGGCCCGGCCGCTCATCGAGCCCGGCTGCTCGACGTTTGCCTGCTTGGACGAAACGACTGTGCGGCTCTGCTGGTTGTAAATCAGTTCGTCGGTCCGGACAGAAGTTTTGTCGTCGAGCTGCGCCTCGACGTTGCCTTGAAAATTGAAGTTGTTGCTGTCCTGGTCATAGCTGCAGTACTTGCTACGGATTCGTTTTGGGGCCTCCGTTGGCGTCTGGCCATTGACCGTAACATCGACGTCCTCCAGCTGGTATCGATTGTCTTTGTACCCAAGAGTCGTGTTCGCACGAATTGTGAACAACGTCTTGCCGCCTTCCGTTCGTGAGTACTTGAAGCCTTCGGTGCGGACATCGAGATTCTTCGGCAAGTCTTTGGTGACCTTCGGCGGCTCGGTGCGGACGCGGCGGGTTAGGTAATTCCAGGCTGGAATCGCTATCAAGACAAGAACGACCAGCGGGATTACAAGGCGCAGAACCCCTAGCAATCGATGGGTAAGAATCCTCTCCAAACGCATGCAGCCCTATTGTACCTGTGTATCATTAACAAAATGGATCGGACCTTTTTGCTGCTCGGGGGAATACTCGGATTTCTTGGCGTGGCTTTCGGGGCTTTCGGAGCCCACTCGCTGCGAACAAGGCTATCGCCGGAAATGCTCGCGGTGTTCGAAACGGCTGTGCGATATCAGATGTATCACACGTTGGCCATGCTGATTGTCGCCGCGGCAATTGGACACATCGGGAGCGCGCGTTTGCTGGTCGCGGCAGGTTGGTCGTTCTTCGCCGGAATCGTGTTGTTTTCCGGAAGCCTCTACGCGCTGGCTTTAACCGGCGTGACAACGCTGGGAGCCATTACGCCGATAGGAGGCTTGCTTTTCCTGGCCGGCTGGGCGTGCCTGATATTTTTCGAAATAGGCCGATAATTTGAGGGACGCACCCGGGAACTATTCCGGGGTGCGTCTCTGAATTACGGTTTGTGGAAATCGAGCAGCTCCACTTCGAAACTCAGCGTGGCGCCGGGCGGGATCGTTGGCGGCGCGCCGCGATCGCCATACGCGACCGAAGACGGGCACACGATCTGCGCCTTTTCGCCCTTCTTCATTTTCTGCAGTGCTTCGGTCCAGCAGGGTACGACGCCTTTCAAGGGAAACTCCGCGGGTTCACCCCGCTTGATGGAACTGTCAAAGACAGTACCATCGACGAGCTTGCCCTCGTAATGGACTTTCACGACGTCGTCAGTCGTGGGGCTTGGACCGTTGCCCGGCGTGATGGTGCGCATCACGATGCCCGACGCCGTTTTCGTTGCGCCGGGTTCCTTCGCAACCTTATCCGCGAAGTCCTGTCCGGACTTCTTCGCATCGCCAGCGCCAGCTGAGGCTCGTTTCTGGGCGAGCTCGTTCACTTTCGGACCATAGGTATTGAGATCCACCTGCGGCTTGGAATTCGTGACTGCATCGCTGAGTCCCGCTTTGACAATCGCCAATTCATCCGGTGTCAAAGCGAACGGCTTGATATTTGTCCCGAGGAGGAGTCCGAGTGTGTACAGCGTCTTTTGATCTTCGGTGTCCAGCTTGGGAGGGGCCGATGCAGCTGTTCCGGCGCTTTGCGCGCATGCTGTCATCGAGCCGAAACAGAGTGAGAGGACCAGAATGTGGACAACGTTTTTAATCATAGGAATCAGGATAAACGAAAAGCGAACACGCGCTAAGGTCTTTCACCACGGTTCCGAACCGTCGTCGCTGAAAGACCATGGCGACGCTCCACCTCCATTGCCGCGTGGTCGACACTGGACTGCACAGTGACGTCCAGCTGAACGAATTCGACCGGAAGTCCGTGGGCTCGCAGATCCGCCACTGCTTTCTCCCCGCGTTCGCGGTTCCTCGAGCCCATGATTACGAGGACATTTTTCGTTGCGAGCTGACGCGAGATCTCGCGGCCGATTCCCTTGTTCGCACCTGTTACAAGCGCGATCACTAACCCATGCTGCGCTAACTCGCGCGCACGTAGGCGCAACCTGCCTCCTGTGCGCGGATGACCGCGAATACTCCAGACGGCACAAGAACGACACCCGGCAATAGGAACGACTCGGCTTTCTTTCGCGCCGCATCCGCGGCAATTTTGTCCTTTTCCGCAATCATCTGGGAGCAGACATCCAGCGCCAGTGAACAGCCGAGAGCAATGCCTCCGCGCGCTATGAATTTGTCGAGCGCCCAATCATCGAACATGGGTGGAAGCGCATCTTCAGGGTTCTTCGACGACAGGAGTGCAGGATTTCGGTTGGTCGGCTTTTCGGTAATTGGATGGATTACGTTCTTGGCCTTACCGATTCCGTACTGGTCCCAGAAGTTCTGGTTCATCGCCAGGACGATGCCGTTGTGCCGCATGACCAGTACGCTGCTTGAATCTTTCGCTGGAACGCCGAGTACGTCGCTGTATTGCTGCACCCAGAAGTTTGCCCTCCAGACACCGAATGCGGAGTCGACCTCAGGAACATCAAGGACGACTTTGTGTTTTCCGGTGATTTTTCTGACCCATGATAAATCCCACTGCTTTGAGGCCGGGGCCTGCGGTTCCGCCAATCCGGCAAAGAATAACGAGCCGGCAGCGCTGCTGATAAATTCGCGACGTGAAGCAGTCATGACAATCCTCCGTAAAAGTTGTATGGGGAATATAATGCGACGATCCGGTACAGGGCAAATTACTAGTCGGTCAGCACAAACACGTCATTGTCCTCGCCGAGCTCGCGGGCCGACGGCGTAATGATCGTCTTTTTTCCTACAAGAATTTTGGAATTTCCCTGAATCGCCGACCTCACATCTTCTTCACAGACGAAGCCGGTAGGCTTGATAGCTTTCTTCTCGGCTTGCTCAACCCTGGGTTTTGAAGGTTCGAGCTCTTTGAATGATGACAGCGGCGGAGCAATCGGAGCTGCAGAGGCTGCCTGCGCAGGAATGTTGCTCCCGGAACGGCCGCCGAGCCACTGGTCGACCACTTCTTCAATGGTCGCCCGCTTTGGGCTCGCCTCTGCGACAGAAACGGAAGCAACAACGGATGGCGGTGGTTCTGCAACATCGCGCACACCGTATGCGACTCGCTTGAGATTGATCAGATGCAGCGGCGAGATATTGTCCGAAGTGATATTTCCACCTGCGGCGCCGCAGCCGAGCGTCATCGATGGGAAAAGATTTGTTGTGTAGCCCACCGCTCCAAGGGCGGCCGGAGTGTTGACACAGATTCGAAAAGCAGGTTTGTGCAGACCGAACTGACGCACGACCTCCTCGTCACGAGTGTGGATGCTGAGGGTGTGTCCGAGCCCACCGAACCTTAGAATCTCAATGCACTTCGCGCAGCCTTCCTTCCAGTCTTTCACCACGTAAAAAGCCAGTGTCGGCGAAAGTTTCTCCATTGAAATCGGGTATTCCGGCCCGACTCCGTCCGCATGAGCCACAAGCGCTCGCGTCCCACGCGGCACGGTGAAGCCAGCCATTTCGGCAATTCGGGCGGCGCTCTTGCCGACAATTTTCGTATTCAACGTTCGGCGGGGCGTCTGGATGGTCGCCTCGAGTTGCTTCTTCTCCGCAGCGCTGCAGACGTGGCCACCCTGCCTCTTGAGCTCATCGATAACCTGATCTCTTACGGATTCATCGCAAACGATTGCCTGTTCTGACGAGCACAATGTGCCGTTGTCGAAGCACTTTCCGGTGAGAATGTCGCGCACGGCTTTCGGCACGTCGGCGGTCTTTTCGATGTAAGACGGCACATTTCCCGGGCCGACACCGAATGCAGGCTTCCCTGCGCTGTAGGCGGCTTTCACCAGTCCGGTTCCGCCGGTCGCTAGGATCAACGAAGTCAAGTCGTGCCTCATCAATTCCTGCGTCCCTTCCAGTGTCGGGAACTGCATGCAGGAAATGACGCCTTTCGGCGCGCCGGCGCGCTCGGCCGCTTCGGCAAGGAGCCGCGCTGTTTCTGCGATGCACCTCAGGGCCGACGGGTGCGGGCTGAACACGATGACATTCCTGCCCTTAAGCGCGATCAGCACCTTGTAGATGGCGGTTGACGTGGGATTCGTGGAAGGGATGATAGCCGCAATAACACCGATCGGACTCGCGACCTCGAAGATTTTTTTGTCTCTGTCCTCGTTGACGATCCCGACCGTCCTCATGGGGCGGATCGCACGATAGACGTCCTCGGCGCAGAACAGGTTCTTCAGTGTTTTGTGTTCTACCGTTCCATAACCCGTCTCTTCAACGGCCAGACGCGCGAGGGCTTGCGAGTTGGCAATCCCGGTTTTGGAAATTTCCAGA
>Ga0075424_100001941_pt1 | contig 18574 bp, 15 predicted proteins | sample SoiMethybrSBSTD3_FD_75301 | JGI IMG/M metagenome (GOLD analysis project Ga0075424, IMG submission 75301) | Bulk soil microbial communities from a Populus tree surrounding site in Tennessee, USA - Soil MetaG P. TD hybrid SBSTD3 | ecosystem: Environmental > Terrestrial > Soil > Tree plantation...
CGCGGAGACCGCGGAGACCGCGGAGACCGCGGAGACCGCGGAGACCGCGGAGACCGCGGAGACCGCGGAGACCGCGGAGACCGCGGAGACGCCACGGCTGCCGAAGGACCTGGAGAATTGTCATCTCCGCGATCTCTGCGCGCTCCGCGGTTGCTTACGGCGTTGGGGTGTGCACTCCTCGCCGCCACGATGCTCGTCGGCGTCTCGTCGGGCGCGCAACAGTACCCGTCGGACGAAGAGGTGAACACGCAGGCGACCGGCGTCGATCTTTCCGGTGAGTGGACGCCCGTGCGCGAAGAGGACAACACGGGCAACACCGAGCTCGGCGACTGGGTCGGCATCCCGATGAACGAGGCCGCGCGCCTGCGCGCGATGGCGTGGGTGGCCTCCATTCAAACGCTCCCTGAATGGCAATGCCGGCCGCATGCCGTGTCGTACATTTCGCGGGGACCGTCGCAGCTGCGCATCTCGAAGGAGGTCGATCCGGTGTCGCGTACCGTCACGGCGTGGCACATGGAGTGGCTGCGCTCGATCGACAAACCGGTCTACATGGACGGGCGTCCGCATCCGTCGGAGAACGCGCCGCACACATGGGGAGGGTTCTCCACCGGTCAGTGGATCGGCGACATGCTGAAGATCACGACGACGCACATCAAAGAGGAGTACCTGAAGCGTGACGGCGTCTTCCACAGCGATCGCATCAAGGTGAATCAGTTTCTCATCCGGCGCGGCAACTATCTGACCTACATCCTCGTCGAGTACGACCCGGTCTATCTCACCGAGCCGTTGATTCGGAGCACGGAGTACGTGATCGATCCGCATCAGAACATCCCGCCGTACCCGTGCAACGTGGTCGAGGAAGTGGATCGGCCGAAAGGGATCGTCCCGCACAACATGCCGGGCACGGCGCAGTACTACGCGGACGTGAAGGACTTCGCGACGCGCTACAACATCCCGTGGGACGTCGTCACGGCGGGCGCGGAGACGATGTATCCGGAAATCCAGGCAAAGATCGCTGCCGGCCGCGCGAAGAACGCGCCGGCGCGCTGACGACCATGAGAACAATTCTCCTCGCGTGCGCGGCAATTGCGCCGCTGGCGGCCGCGCCGATGATCGCGCAGCAGAATCGCGCAGCGGCGAAGGTCGCTCCAGCGGACGATATCGAGATTCTGCACGTCCACGGCAGCATCTACATGCTCGCCGGCGCGGGCGGCAACATCACGGTGTCGGCCGGCAAGGACGGCGTGCTGCTGGTCGACACCGGCCTTGCCGAAAACGCCGACATGGTGCTCGCGGCCGTGCAGCGCCTGCAGCGGCAGCTGCAAGTGAAAGAGCAGCCGGTCGATCTCCACTGGGGCGCCGAAACGCGCGGCACGCTGCAGAGCTCGCTCAATCCGATCGGCCCGGCGAAGCCAATCCGCTACATCGTCAACACGCACGCGCATCCCGATCACGTCGGCGGCAACGAGCGGATTGCGAAAGCCGGCCGAACGTTCACCGGCGGCAACGTTGCCGGCGACATCGCCGACGCCGGGCAGGGCGCGGCGATCATCGCGTACGAGACCGTGCTGAACCGCATGAGCGCGCCGACCGGCGCGCTGGCGGCGACGCCCGAGGGCGCGTGGCCGACCGACACGTTCCATCAGGAGTCGATGAAGCTCAGTCACTTCTTCAACGGCGACGCAGTACAGATCGTCCACGTGCCCGACGGTCACACGGACGGCGACAGCATCGTGTACTTCCGCGGCTCCGACGTGATCGCCGCCGGCGATCTGTTCGTGATGACGACCTATCCGGTGATCGACGTCGAGCGCGGCGGCACGATCAACGGAATCATCGACGGTCTCAACAAGATGCTCGACATCGTCATTCCCGAATTCCGCATGGAAGGTGGAACGATGGTCGTGCCGGGACACGGACGGATGTCCGACGGCGCAGACCTCGCGTACTACCGCGACATGGTGACGATCATCCGCGATCGCATCCAGACGATGATCAAGCAGGGCAAGACGCTCGAGCAGGTGAAAGCCGCAAAAGTGACGGGGGATTACGACCCGCGCTGGGGCGCAACATCAGGCGCGTGGACGACCGAGAAATTCATCGATGCTGCATACAAGACGCTCGCGCCGAAGTCCGCGCCGCCGAAACCGACGGGCACCACCAAGAAGAAGAGTCAATGATCAATCAGCAGCCCGATAAGCCGCGGAGAGCGCAGGGCACGCAGAGAAAACTCTGCTCTGCGATCGCTGCGTTCTCGGCGGTTTTTATCACGTTCGGACTGCCACAGCTCGATGCGCAGCGCGGACGCGGCGGTCAGGCTGCCGCGCCTCCGTCATCCCCGCGCGCGGCGGCTCCGGTCGATCTCGCCGGCTACTGGGTGTCGCTCGTCACCGACGACTGGCGATGGCGGATGGTGACGCCGCCGAAGGGCGACGTTCTCTACTTGCCGGTGAACGCGGAAGGGCGGCGCGCCGCGGAGGCATGGGATCCGGCGAGCGACGACGCCGCGGGCGAGCAGTGCAAGGCCTACGGCGCGCCGGGGCTCATGCACCTGCCGGGCCGTCTGCATATCAGCTGGCAGAACGACACGACGCTCGTCGTCGAAGCCGACGCCGGAACGCAGACGCGAACGTTTCACTTCGGCAACCCGCAGCCCGATGCGCAGCCGTCCTGGCAGGGATTCTCGATTGCGCAGTGGGAAATCGACGGCGGTGGACGCCGCGGAGGACGTCCCGCCGCGGGACCGCGTCACGGATCGCTGAAGACGGTGACGAAGAACCTGAAGCCTGGATACTTCCGCAGGAACGGCGTCCCGTACAGCGCGAACGCAGTGCTTACCGAATACTGGACCACGCTGACAGACGAGGGCGTCGATTATCTTGTCGTCACGAACTTTCTCGAAGACCCGCAGTATCTCGCGCAGCCGTACGTGCGCAGCGTTCAATTCAGGCGGCAGAGCGATTCGAAAGGGTGGAATCCGACGCCGTGCTCGGCGCGATGATTCATGGCCTACATCTTTCACCAGGATCAACTGCCTCGCCTCGTCTCCGTCGTTCCCGGACGCGAACGCACGTTCTTCGTCAACAAGGAGCTGACGCACATCGACGACATGCTGGCGGGCGTCATGCGCTACAAGCCGGGCGTCGCGTCGCCGTATCACTATCACGAGGTGTGCGAGCACTTTTACTTAATCATCGAAGGAACGGGCACGGTCGAAACGCCCGAGGGGATCGAGCCCGTCGGACCCGGCACGATGGTGTTCATCCCGGCCGAAACGAAGCACCGGCTGCGGTCGAATCCCGACACCGATCTTTTCTACTTTGAATTCCAGGCGCCGAACCGGTTCAAGACGCACATCCTCGACGGCACGCCTGACGAACTGCGCTGGGAGCGGATCGACGGCAGCGTGTGGGTTCAAACGTAATGGCGAACACGTACATCGACACGAACGCGCTGCCGCGAACGCGCATCGCCGGCGCGGGCGAAGTGACCGAGGTACTGAACAGCCACCTCGCGGGCGCGAAGAACGTCGTCGCGACCGTGCACTGGCTCAATCGCGACGACAGTCTCGACGCGGGAGCGCCCGACTGTCACCACCTTATTTACCTGATGGACGGCGCCGCGACGATCGCGCTGAACGGCGAGAATCATCAAGTCGAAAAGGGCGCGGGCGTGTACCTCGGACCATCGGAGACCGCGCGCATCGCGCACCGTGGATCAGCGCCGCTCAGATTGTTCCACCTCGAAGTCCCACGGCTGTAGTCGAAGAGCCTCGCGAAGTTCGAGGCGGTACGAACGTGCGATCATGTTCCGCGGCGCTCCGTGCCGCTGCGCTCCGAGACTCTCTTCATCACCACGCTGACGTCCGTTGGATTGATCAAATCCGGCACGGTCCAGCCGTTCAGGTCGTACTCGGCCATGCAGGCGTCGGCGAACTGCTTGTAGCGCGCGCTCGCGCCCGACATGTCGGCGGCCATCAGCGTCTCGAAGCGGATGCTCTCGTGATTCCCGAAGTAGTTGCGCTCGTACAGCTCGTGGCGCCCGCCGAACTCGGTACCGATCGCGTCCCACAGCAGCTTGAACAGCTTCACGCGCGCTTCCGCCGAGTAGCCGCCGGATCCTCGGACGAACTGATCGAGATAGGGACGCAGCTCGGGCACGTTGAAGTCGAGCGCGCTCGACGGCAGGTAGATGAGCGCGCTCGCGAGTGTGTTCTCGATGATCTCCCTGATCTTCGGATAGGCGGTGCTCGACATGACGCGGTAGGCGAGCCCGGGCTCGATGTTCGGCAGCACGTATCCGTTGGTCCACGGCATCGGGTTGCGCGCCATCGCGTCGGTGAGCGCCCAGAAAAGATTCCGCCACGCGAGCACTTCGCCAACCTGGGCCTGCACGCCGCGGAAGTCCTTCGTGCCGGTCGCTTCCACCGCCTTCAGCAGCAGGCCGGCGAGAAAGTCCATCTTCACTGCGAGGCGCGTGCACCCCTGGAACATGAAGCGCGGCAGGAATCCCGACAGCGGGAAGAAGTTGTTCACTTTGTCGAGGTCGCCGTACGCGAACACGTTCTCCCACGGCACGAGCACGCGGTCGAAGACGAGAATCGAATCGTTCTCGTCCATGCGGCTCGAGAGCGGGTAGTCGTACGGCGTCCCCATCACCTCCGCCGTCATCTCGTACGACGGCCGGCAGAACAGCTTCACGCCGCGCGCGTTGGTCGGCACGATGCAGACGAACGCAAACGGTTTCGTCTTGATCGGCAGCGCACCGTTGTTGGCGATGAAGTTCAGGTGCGTGAGCGTCGACGTGGTCGCCACGACCTTCGCGCCGCTGACGACCAGACCCGCGTCGGTCTCCTCCTCGACGTGCATGTACACGTCCTTCACCTCGTCGAGCGGCCGATCGCGATCGACGGGTGGATTGACGATGGCGTGATTGACGAACGCCACCTGTTCCTGCACCTGCGCGTACCAGCGCTTGGCGTTCGCTTCGTACGGCTCGTAGAAGCCGGAGTTGGCGCCGAGCGTCGCCATGAACGCCGCTTTGTAGTCGGGGCTGCGGCCGATCCAGCCGTACGAAATGCGCGCCCACTCGGCAATCGCGTCGCGCGCGGCGACGAGATCGTCGGCGTTGCGCGATCCCTGGAAGAAGCGGTGCGTGTAGCCGCCGCTGCCCGTATCGGTCGCGGTCGTCAGGATCGATTTGCGCGGCGGATCGTGCAGCGCGTCGTAGAGCCGCGCGATCATGCGCGCCGTGTTGCGGAAGGCGGGATGCGTCGTGACGTCCTTCACGCGCTCGCCGTAGATCCAGATCTCGCGGCCGTCGCGGAGACTCTCGAGGAACTCGCTGCCGGTCAGCGGGCGTGTGCGCCGCGCGCTCTCCGCGCTCATGTTGGTTGTCCTTCCAGCTCTCTGGCGCGCTGTTCCCATTCGGCGACGAAGCGGAACACGTCTTCGGCCGGCGGCTGCGGCGAGAACGTCTCGAGCCACCGGACCGGCGCGCTGCTTCGGTTCGCGAACGCGTGCACGCAGCCGACGCCGGTCCACAGGACGTCGCCCTCGCGCGCGATGTACTTCCGGCCGTCCAGCGTCGCTTCCACTTCACCGCTCAGGATGAAATACGACTCCTCGAACGTGTGATCGTGCAGGCCGATGCTGACGCCTGGCTGATATTCGATGAGCAGCATGCGGTGATGGACGGCGCCGAGCTTCTCGTCGATCATCCATCGGAGGAACACGCCTTCGAGGCCGCCGCCGGCGATGCGCCCTTCGGGGCCGCGCGGAATCTGGCCGACGTCGAAGTGACCGAGGAGATCGCCGCTCGCGGCGTCCACGCGCGCGACGTCGAGCGTCGTCGCCTCGGACGTGGACGCGCCGTCCCTGACGAAGAAGGTGTCGCGCTCGCGGCCGTCCGGTTTCGGTTGCGGCGCAGCCATCTGCAGCCAGCGCACCGCCCTGGTTGCCGCATTCTTCCACGCGTGCGGCTTGCCGACTTTGAGCGCGCCGTAGTCGCCGGGGCCGAGGACATACGTGCGCGCGTTGTCGATGGTCATGACGGCTGCGCCCGACAGGATGTAGAACCCTTCTTCGTACGAGTGCACGTGCGTCGAGAGCGCTCCGCCCGGTGCGAGCTCGGCGATGCTCAAACCGGTGTGCACGGATCCGCAGGCGTCGTTCACGAGGCTCGCTTCGGTGTATCCCTCGTGATGGCCCGAGTAGCGGCGCTGATCGCGCAGCGCGGCGGCGTCGAACTTGCCGTAGTAATGCATACGCGCGTCCGGTCCAGCGGTGATTGTATGTTAGACTCCGCCGCCGCAGGCGGGCCGCGCGGCAATCATCTAGTGGCGTGTCTCTTCAGGTTCAGTACCGGCCGCTCCGTCGTCGCGGCCGGGAGATCGCAGTCGACGCCTCGGGTGATTAGTACCGCGTTTGCGTATAGGGTCCACTAGGAGATCCGTGGCGAATCTCGGCTACATCGGTCTCGGCGCGATGGGCGGACGCATCGCCGCGCGCCTGCTCGCAAAGGGGCACACGGTCACCGGCTACAACCGCACGCGCGCGAGAGCGCAATGGCTCGTCGAGCGCGGGCTCGTGCTCGCCGATTCGCCCCGTGCCGTTGCGGCAGCCGCCGACGTGACGTTCGTGATGGTCACCGACTCGAGCGCGCTCGAGTCCGTCGCCACCGGCCCCGACGGGTTCATCGCAGGACTCGGCGTCGGCAACGTGATCGTCGACATGAGCACGGTCAGTCCCGTCGTGAGTCGATCGATTGCTTCGAAAGTACGCGAGACCGGCGCGGACATGGTGGACGCGCCGGTGTCGGGCAGCGTGGCGACGCTCGAGCAGGGGAAGCTGTCCGTCATGGTCGGCGGCGCTCGCGCGACATTCGATCGCGTGAAGCCGATCCTCGAGGACATCGGCCCGACGGTGACCTACGTCGGCCAGAACGGCCTCGCCGTGTCGATGAAAATCGCCGTGAACCTCAGCCTCGCCGCGCAGATGCTCGCGTTCTCCGAAGGCGTGCTGCTGGCGGAGAAGAGCGGCATCGCTCGCAGCACGGCGGTGGAGGTGCTCACGCACAGCGCGATTGCGTCGCCGATGGTTCAGTATCGCGGACCGTTCGTCCTGCGCATGCCGGACGAGGCGTGGTTCAATGTGAACATGATGCAGAAGGATCTGCTGCTGGCTCTCGACATGGGGCGGCAGCTCGAGGTTCCGCTGCCAACCACCGCGGTCGCCAACCAGTGGCTGACCGCAACGCGCGCGATCGGACTCGCCGAGGAGGATTTTGCGGCGGTCTTCCAGACGCTGGCTCGCCTGTCCGGAGTGGGCGCATGATGACGGACGCGAAAGCGGGCAATTCAGCGGACGCCGAGGCGCCGATCGCAGCCGATCGACTGCTGCACATGTATCGCCGGATGCTGGCGATTCGTTTGTTCGAGGAGCGCGTGAACGATCTCTACACGCGCGCGCTGATGCCCGGCCTCGCGCATCTTTACATCGGTGAGGAAGCCGTGGCCGTCGGCGTGTGCGAGACGCTGCGCCGCGACGACTACATCACGAGCACGCATCGCGGCCACGGCCACTGTCTCGCGAAAGGCGCCGCGCCGAATCTCATGTTCGCGGAGCTGCTTGGCAAAGCCGCCGGCTACTGCAAGGGCAAAGGCGGCTCGATGCACATCGCTGATCCCGAGACCGGCAACCTCGGCGCGAACGCCATCGTCGGCGGCAGCGCGGCGCTCGCCGCCGGCGCGGCGTTCTCGTCGAAGTACCTGAAGCAGGATCGCGTGGTCGTGTGCTTCTTCGGCGAAGGCGCGCTCGGTCAAGGCGTGTTGTACGAATCGATGAACCTCGCGCAGTTGTGGTCGCTGCCGGTCGTTTACGTCTGCGAGAACAACCTGTACAACGAGTACACGCACTTCTCGGAGACGACGGCGGGTCAAATCCTGGCGCGGCCGTCGGCGTTTGGTATCACCGTCGCAAGCGTGGACGGTCAGGACGTGCGCGCCGTTCACCGCGCGGCGGCACCGCTCGTCGATCGCGCGCGGACGGGCGGCGGCCCCGCGTTTCTGCTCTGCAACACGTACCGCTTCCGCGGTCATCATGTTGGAGATGTCAGCCGCGACTACTACCGCACGAAGCAGGAAGAGCAGCGGTGGATCGCCGAGCGCGATCCGATCGCCGTCGTCCGCACGCAGTTGATCGATCAGCAGTTCGCGACGCCGGATGCGCTCGAACGGATCGAAAGCGAGCTGACGCGCGAAATGGATGCCGCGATGCAGTGGGCCATCGATGCCCCGTACCCGAACGTCAACGAGGTCGCCGAGGACGTTTATGCTGACTGAGACCGCGAGCGGCCTCCGGGAACTGACGTTCGGTGATGCGGTGAAAGAAGCCATCGCGGAGGAAATGCGCCGCGATCCGGCGGTCGTGCTGCTCGGCGAAGACGTGGCGGAAGCGGGAACGGCGTTCAAGGTACTCACCGGCCTCGTTCAGGAGTTCGGACCGGCGCGCGTCATCGATACGCCAATCTCCGAAGCCGGGTTCACCGGCCTCGGCGTCGGCGCTGCGATGACCGGCATGCGGCCGGTGGTCGACATCATGTTCGGCGACTTCCTGACGCTCGTGATGGATCAGCTCGCGAATCAGGCGGCGAAGATCCATTACATGTCCGGCGGCAGATGGCGGGTCCCGCTCGTCGTCCGCGCCACGCTCGGCGCCACGCGCCGCTCGGCAGCGCAGCATTCGCAATCGCTGCACGCATGGCCGAGCCACGTGCCCGGGTTGAAGGTCGTCGTCCCCTCGACGCCGTACGACGCGAAGGGGCTGATGAAGAGCGCGATCCGCGACAACAACCCGGTCGTGTTCTTCGAGGACAAGATGCAGTACCGGTTGAAGGGACCGGTTCCGGCCGCAGAGTACACGATCCCGCTCGGCGTCGCCGATGTGAAGCGCGAAGGGCGCGACATCACGATCGTCGCGACGAGCAGCATGGTGCAGGTGGCGCTCGGCGCCGCGGCGATGCTCGACGAGATTGGCATCAGCGCGGAGATCGTCGATCCGCGAACGACCTGGCCGCTCGACGAACGGACGATCGTCGAGTCGGTGAAGAAGACGTCGCGCGCGATCGTCATGGACGAAGGCTACGGCCGGTACGGCGTCGCCGCGGAGCTCGCCGCGGTCATCGCGCAGGGCGCGTTCTACAACCTCGACGCGCCGGTCACGCGGCTCGGCGCGATGCACGTGCCGATTCCGTTCTCGCCGCCGCTCGAAGATGCGACCGTACCGACGGAACGCGAAGTCGTCGTCATGGCGAAAAAGCTGTGTAATGCGGATTGAGGATTGCGGATTGCGGATTTATTGTTGATTGGTGATTGGCGGACTGCGGACTGATTGCGGAGTGAGCGGACTGCGGACTGATTGCGGAGTGAGCGGACTGCGGACTGATTGCGGAGTGAGCGGACTGCGGACTGATTGCGGATTGAAATGTGGGGATTGTGCGTTGATTGCGTATTCAAGACGCAACATCTCCAATCCCCACTCTTCAATCAATCCGCAATCCCACAATCCCCAAATCCACAATCAATCCGCAATCCGCAATCCTCAATCCGCAATACGGAGATCAGATCATGGCCACTCGAACCTTCGGACCAATGGCGGTCGATTGGGAACGCCGGATCGATTTCGATCGGCTGCGCCGCGAGCGTCTCGCACGCGTGAAGGCGCTGCTCGCGAAGTCCGACATGGGCGCGCTCCTCTGTTTCGACATGAACAACGTGCGCTATATCACGGCGACGCACATCGGCACGTGGGCGCAGGACAAGATCAGCCGCTTCACGCTGCTGCCGCAGAACGACGAGCCGATCCTCTGGGACTTCGGATCCGCCGCGCGCCACCATCAGCTGAATTGCCCGTGGCTCGGCGACAGGTCCCGCGCCGGCATTGCGCTGCTTCGCGGCGCGATGACGCCCGAGATGGGCCGCGCCGAGGACGTCGCGAAGAAAATTCGCGTGGAGCTCGAGAGCCGCGGCCTGATGAAGGCGCCCGTCGGCGTCGACGTCATCGAGCCGCCGATCCTCTTCGCGCTCGAGCGCGAGGGGTTGACGATCGTCGACGGCCAGCAGCTGATGTCGGACGTGCGCGAGATCAAGACCGAGGACGAGATCTCGCTGCTCGCGCACTCCGCGATGATGGTCGACGCGGCGTATCACGAGCTCTACACGGCGATGAAGCCGGGCATGCGCGAGAACGAAGCCGTCGGTCTCGTCAGCAAGGTGCTGTACGACCTCGGCTCCGAGTACGTCGAAGGGGTGAACGCGATTTCGGGCGAGCGATGCAGTCCGCATCCGCACGTCTTCTCCGATCGCGTGCTGCGCCCGGGCGACCCGGTCTACTACGACATCCTGCATTCGTACATGGGCTATCGCACCTGCTACTACCGCTGCTTTGCGATCGGCTTCGCGTCGCAGGCCCTGATCGACGCGTACAAACGGTGCCGCGATTATCTGGACGCCGCGATCGATCTGATACGCCCGGGGCGATCGACGGCGGAAGTGGCCTCGCTGTGGCCGAAGGCGCAGGACTTTGGATTCCCGAACGAGGAGGCGGCGTTCGCGCTGCAGTTCGGCCACGGCATCGGCCTGGCGATCTGGGAAAAGCCGGTGATCAGCCGTCTCGTGTCGCTCGATCACCCGCACGAGATCAAGCCCGGAATGGTGTTCGCGCTCGAGACGTTCTGGCCGTCGAAGGACGGCTGGAGCGCCGCGCGCATCGAAGAGGAGATCGTGGTGACGCCGACAGGCCACGAGGTGATCACGCGGTTCCCGGCCGAAGAGCTGCTGGTCGCCGGCGCGCAGTACATGACGGTCAAAGGCCCGCTGTCCACGACGCGCGAGCTCGAGGCCGCACCGAACCGCGACGTCGTCGAGCTGATCGCTGCCAGCGCGAAAACGGAGAAGGTCGGCACGCCGTGACGGCCAATCACCAATCCTCAATAAATCCGCACTCCGCAATCCTCAATCCGCAATGGTGAGCGTCGTCATGCCTGCGCTGGAGCTGGCGCAGGAGACGGGCAAGCTGGTCGCGTGGAAGAAGCGCGAAGGCGATCGCGTCAGAAAAGGCGAGCCGCTCCTCGAGATCGAAACCGACAAAGCGGTCGTCGAGATCGAAGCGCCGGGCGACGGGATGCTCGCCGGCATCCGGGCGCGTGACGGCGCCGTCGTTCCCGTCGGCCAGACGATCGCATGGCTCGTGCAGCCCGGCGAATCCGTCCCCGCCGACGATGTGGCGGTGCAGTCGGCGCGCAGAATCGTCACCGAGATCGCCGCCGCGCCTCACAGCGCAAGCCCGGGCACCGGCGCTCGGCCGGCATCCGAGATCAGGATCTCGCCAAAGGCGAGACGCCTCGCGAAAGATCACGGCGTCGACCTCGCGACGATCAAGGGCACCGGGCCCGCCGGTGAGATTCTCGCCGCGGACATCGAGTCAGCAATCGCTCAATCCCCAATCTCCAATCAATCCGCAATCCCCCAATCACCAACCCTCAATCAATCCGCAATCCCCCAATCACCAATCCTCAATCAATCCGCAATCCGCAATCCTCAATCCGCAATCTCCACGCCGTCGCGCCTGATGGCTTCGCGCACGACGCAAAGCTGGACGACGGTTCCACATTTTTTCCTGACGCGCGACGTCGATGCGCGCGCGTTGAACGCGGCGCGCGACGCGCTGACGAACAGTACCCGCACCGACATTCTCGTTGCGGTCGTTGCACGCGCGCTCACGAAGCATCCGCGGATGAATGCGAGCTGGGTGAACGATGCCGTCCGACCGAACGACGAGGTGAACGTGGCGATTGCGATTGCCGTCGAAGATGCGGTCGTCACCGGCGTCATCCATCGCGCCGATCGCCTGTCGATCGCCGACATCGGCGCGCGGCGCGGTGAGCTCACCGACCGGGCGCGCGCCGGCCGCCTTCAGCCGGCGGACATCACCGGCGCGACGTTCACGATCAGCAACCTCGGGATGTACAACGTGGACGCGTTCACCGCCATCATCGTGCCGCCGCAGGCCGGCATCCTTGCCGTCGGCACGATCGCGGATCGAATCGTCGCCATCGACGGTCACCCCGCCGTGCGGCCGATGATGACGCTGACCCTCTCCTGCGATCACCGCGTCGTCGACGGCGCGCGTGGAGCGAAGTTCCTGAGTGACGTGGTGGAGGGCATTCGTGCGTACGACCATTAGAGCAACCACGAAGACACGAAGCCACGAAGATCACGAAGAAGACATTTTTAGTACAAATTAATTCTTCTTCGTGTTTTTCGTGTCTTCGTTCTTCGTGGTTACGCTCTAATGCTCGAGTGCCGGACGCGACGCTACTTGATGGTCCAGAGATAAATCATCAGGCTGTTGATGTCTCTCGATTCGTCGGCCGGCCACTCGGGTCCCATGTCGTAGTAGTGCGACACGATGCGTGTGCCGGGACGCAGTCGCTTCAGCTTCGGCATCAACTGCTGGTTCATGCGCGGCAGGAGGTACAGCGTCACGACGGTCGCCGGGGCGAGATCGGTCTCGAAGAGATCCTGCTGGATGAACCACACGCGATCCAGCACGTGCGCCTTCGCCGCGTTTTCGTTCGCGATCTCGATCAGCCTCGGCTCGATTTCGATGCCGACGCCCCGCGCACCGTATTTCTGCGCCGCCGTGATCGGAATGCGGCCGTCTCCCGATCCGAGGTCGTAGACGACGTCGGCGGCGGTGACGTGCGCCATCTCCAGCATTTCGTCCACCACGTTTTGTGGTGTGGGGACGTACCGGACATCCGGCGGCTTGACCGGAGCGAAGAACGCAAAGTTCGCAAAGGCCGCAAAGGGTGCGACCGCACAGGCGGCAAAGGCCCACAGAGCGCGCGCGGTCACGGCAGTCCGAAGACGAAGATCGAGTAGCCGGCTGCAATCGATACGTACTGCTTCCCGTCAACGGCAAAAGACATCGGGTTCGCGCGGATCGCGCCGCCGAGTTGCAGATCCCACAACGGCTTGCCGGTCTCGGCGTCGAGCGCGAAGAAGTTGCCCTCGTCGGTGCCGCCGAACACCAGGCCGCCGGCCGTCGACAGCACGCCGCTCATCGGCGGCGAGATCAGCTTGAACTCCCATTTCAGTTTGCCGGTCGTCGCGTCGAGCGCTCGAATCGCGCCCCACGCATCGTCGCCGTTGACGGCGCGGCCGCCGCCGGCCATGAACGGCTCGCCCGGCTTGTACTGCGGCTCGCCCTTGAAGAAGTACGTGCCCATCTCGCGCGCGGCCTGATAGAACAGCTGCGTCTTCGGGCTGTACGATGGGCTCGGCCAGTTGGACGCGCCCTGGATGTTCGGAAACACGAGTGTCCCTTCGAGGCTCGGCTCGGTGGCCGGACGTCGAATCGGCCGTCCCTTCGCATCGATGCGCTCGGCCCACGTCTGCTTCGCATACGGCGTTGCCGACAGGAACTCGCCGGTCTCGCGATCGAGCACGTAATAGAACGCGTTCCGGTTCGCCATCGCGACGAGCTTGCGCGTGCGCCCGTTGAGAGGCGCGTCGAAGAGCACGGGAATCTCGTTCGAGTCCCAGTCGTGGATGTCGTGCGGTGTGAACTGGAAATGCCACTTGATCTTTCCGTCCACCGGATTGAGCGCGATGAGCGAACAGGTATAGAGGTTGTCGCCCTGCCGCAGATCGCCGTTCCAGTCCGGTCCCGGATTTCCGGTGCCCCAGTAGACGAGGTTCAGCGCCGGATCGTACGCGCCGGTCAGCCACGCCGAACCGCCGCCGGTTTTCCAGCTGTCGCCCTTCCACGTTTCTGATCCCGGCTCGCCCGGCGCCGGCACGGTGTGCGTGCGCCAGACGCGTTTGCCGGTTGCGGGATCGTACGCGTCGAGGAATCCACGAATGCCGGCTTCGGCACCCGAGACGCCGACGATGATCCGGCCGTCGAGCGCGAGCGGTGCCGACGTCAGGTAGTACCCGAATTTGTTGTCGTCGACGACGGTGTCCCAGCGGACGGCTCCGGACTTCGCATCGAGCGCAATCAGGTGTCCGTGCACCGTGCCGACGAACACCGTGTTGCCCAGAATCGCGACGCCGCGGTTCACCGGCGGGGAACCGATGACGATCACGTCGGTCGGAATCGTCGGCGAGTACGTCCACAGCGGACGGCCGGTGCGGACGTCGAGCGCGGTGACCGTGCTCGGCGGCTCGGTGACATACATGACGCCGTCGACGACGATCGGCGACGTTTCGACGATGCCGGTTCGGCGCACCTGATAGATCCACGCGGGCTTCAGCTGCGCGACGTTGTCGCGCGTAATCCCGGTCAGCGGCGAGAAGCGGTGCGCCTGATAGTTGCCCGAATACGTCAGCCAGTTCGCCGGTTCGCTCTCGGCTCGCGCGATGCGATCGGAGGTGACCTGGGCCGCCGCGTTCAGCGGTGCGAGCACGACGAGAACGACCGCCGCGAGCTTGACGACATTCACTGGCCACCTCGCAGACTCGACAGATACGCGACGAGATCGTCGCTGTCGCTGTCGCTGATCCGTCCTCTGAAGCTCGGCATCAGGCTCTTGCCGAACTCCTTGTCGAGCAGCTTCAGCTCGCTCTTGCGAAACGAATGAAACCGATTGGCGCTGTCGCGAAGCTGGATCGTGAACGGATCCTCGTTGATCCGCACGCCCGTGATCTCGCGTTCATCGCTGGTGACGACGCGGACCGGCAGGTACTCGGTGAAACCGCGTCCGGGCACCGGCGACACGCCGCGCGGCAGCGCCTCCGCCGGTCCGAGAAACGACTGGCGCAGATACGCAGGACCGCGCGTCAGCCCCACTTCGGTCAGCTCCGGTCCGAAGCTGCCGCCGCTGCCTTTGACGATGTGGCAGGAGGCGCAGCCAAGCCTGTCGTACAGCGCGCGTCCCTTCTCGGCGTTGCCGACCGCGGCGGGCCGAGCGGCGCGGCCGAGCGATCGCACGTACGCGACCAGATGCGAGATCTCGGTGTCGGTGAGGCGGCGGACTCGGGGCATGCCGCGATCCTGAATGCCGTCGCGAATGATCGTCCGCAGCGCCTCGTCGTCCGGCGCGCGCGTCAGCGTGGGATGGTTCAGCGCCGGCCCTTCGTCGCCGGTGCCGTCGACGCCGTGACACCGCGCGCACATGCCTTCGAAGAGCTTCTTGCCTTGTTCGACGTCGGCGGCATTCTGAGCATGCATCGTGCTTCCGAAAACACAAAGGACACAAAGGACACCAAGGACACAAAGAATGGTTTGACTGACCGTTGCTCCGTTGCCTGTAGCAGATGTGGCTCGAGTCGGGAGTGTTATTAACCTTGCGTGTTGATTATCGCGACCGGTGATGTTGCGGGATCGCGCCAATGTGCTTGTGTCGTGGAACATGATTGGCATCTTTCAGCTCGGCACCCGTACGAGCGGCCTTTATATGCTTTGTGTCCTTAGAGCGCGTTGCAAGTCTGTACGTCGATTTTGCAACGCACTCTTGATTAAAAAGTTTTTTTCGTGTTTTCACGCCGGCGACGAGCGACCAGTCCAGATCCTTCACCTGATCGATTCGTGCAGACTGCGGAACGTGTTCGCAGGATTCGAGAAGCAGTACTCGAAGTCGAGTGTCTTCAGCACGTCGACCATGAAGTCCGAGCCGGGACGGTCGATGGTGGACGCTTCAGGGATCGGCGATGGCGTCGGCTGCTGCTCCGCCACCGCCGCCGCCGGGATCGCCGCCGCCGACTCAGGAAATCGCGCCGATCCATACGCGCGGCATTCTACACTTCAGCACCTCCCGATCAGCATTCCAAATTCCAAATTCCAGCACCTCGCGATCTCACGCATTCCAAATTCCAAATTCCAAATTCCAAATTCACACGCTGCCCCATACCTCCGTCGCGATTTCGACGATCAGCTGCAGCTTGGCTTTCTCCTCGTCGACCGTCAGCGCGTTCCCCTCCGCGTTGCTCGCGAATCCGCACTGCGGGCTGAGCGCGAGCTGCTCGAGCGGCACGAACCTGGATGCCTCCTCGATGCGCCGCTTGACCTCGTCTTTCTTCTCCAGCGTTCCGCGCTTCGTCGTCACGAGCCCGAGGACGACCGTCTTGCCCGCGGGAACGAAACGAAGCGGGCGGAAGTCGCCGGCGCGCGAGCTGTCGTACTCGAGAAAGTAGGCGTCTACGTTGAACTCGTTGAACAGCACCTCGGCGACCGGCTCGTACCCGCCGTCCGCAATCCAGTGACTGCGCGCGTTGCCGCGGCACAGGTGCATCGCCACCGTCATATCCGCGTGTCGCGCCGCCGTCGCGTCGTTCACCAGCTTGGCGTACGTGTGCGGCAGTTCGTCGGGATCCTCCCCGATGCTGCGCGCGAAGTCGCGCAGGTTCGGATCGCACAGGAACGCCATGTTCACTTCGTCGATCTGAAGATAGCGGCATCCGGCGTCGACGAGATCGCGGATCTCCTCGCCGTACACGCGCGCGAGGTCCGCGTAGAACGCGTCCATGTCCGGATACGCGGCGGTATCGATCGCTTTCCGCCCGCCGCGGAAGTGCAGCACGCTCGGCGAGGGAATCGTGATCTTCGGCGTCGCGCGGGTCACCGACTTCAGGAATCTGAAATCGTCGACGAAGATCGGATGCGGCCGCGACAGCGTGCCGGTGATCTTCACGCCCGGCGGCGTCCATTCGATTTCGCCCTGGTCGGAGTGGAATTTGATCGGGATGCCGGGCGTCTGCGCGACGTTCGCGAAGTCGCATACGAAATCCATATGCCAGAGACCGCGGCGGAACTCGCCGTCGGTCACCGACTTCATCCCGAGGCTCTCCTGCATCGCGACGACGTCGCGAATGGCGGCGTCCTCGAGACGCCGCAATTCCGCGGCCGGAATCTCGTTGCGTTTACGCTTCCCGCGCGCCTCGAGCAGATTCGGCGGCCGCAGCAGGCTGCCGACTTGATCGGCGCGGAACGGGGGAGCCGCACGGCGCATCGAAGCGCGACTATATATCAGTTCGAAATCCGCGCGGCGCGACTCCTCGCGCTACGGCACACTCCGATCGATTCGGAAGAAGTCGTAGACGAAGGCCATCCGTGCGGCCGAGCCGTGGCTCACCATCAACCCAGTGAGCGACGCGTTCGTCGACGCAGTCGCCGTTGCGAACCATCTCGCATCTTCGATGCGCGTCGAATACACTCCAACGTTCACCCGATCAGAATTTTTGTACAGTCGAGCTGTTGTTGCGATTGGTGCCGTCGTGTCGGCGCGCGGAAAACTGAATCGCGCAAAAAATTCCTGTATCGGACTCGGCTAATTCATTCCTCCTTCGACGTAAGCTCACAGAACAGGAATGAACCATACAGGAGCGCATTTATGATTCTGGCTCGGCGGGTTCTCGGCGCGTTCGCGTTCTGCGTCGTCCTTCCCCTCGCGGCCGCCGCGCAAGTGACAACGGCCGACACGGCGCGCACAATTTCGGGGCGAGCTACTCGCGCGTGTTCGATCCGACGCTCATCGCGGAAGCGCGCGCCGGCTACCTGGACGTCAACATCGCGTCGTACGGAATCAACTACGGCAACAACGTCGCCCAGTCGTTCGGGATCCCCGGCGTGAACCTGGATCCGCTGACGTCAGGCCTGACGCCGATTACGTTCACGGGATACGCGCCGGCGGGCGATGCGACGTTCCTGCCGCTCATCCAGGTGGATCACACGTGGCAGGCGAGCGGCTTGGTGACGAAGATCAAAGGCGCGCACTCGATCAAGTCGGGGGCGGGCATCATCGATCGCAACTTCACCGTGTATCAGAGCAATCAGCCGCTCGGCGCGATGACGTTCAACACGACCCTCACAGACAACGGAGCCGGCTCGGGCGGCAACACCATCGCGTCGTTCCTGCTCGGGTATCCGCAGCAGGTGTCGCGCATCGTTTCGCTGTTCTACCCGCACTACAACACCAAGGAACCGTTCGTGTACGTGCAGGACGATTGGCGCGCGACGTCGAATCTGACCGTCAACCTCGGCGTGCGCTATGACGTGTTCACGCCGTATACCGAGCGCGACAACCACCTCGTCAACGTCGACCTGGCTTCGTCTACGATTCTCGTCGCAGGTCAGAACGGCGTGTCGCGCACGGCCGGCATCCAGACCGACCACTCCAATGTCGCGCCGCGCGTCGGGTTTTCCGCCACGCTGCCGCGACAAATGGTGGTACGCGGAGGCTACGGTCTGTCGTACTATCCCGGCAACTACATGTCGCAGTCGTTCCTGAAGAGCGCGCCGTTCACGAGCACCTACGGTCCGGTGACCAGCACGGGCGCCTCGGGCGGAGCGCCAAACGTCTTCCTCAAGGACGGGCTGCCGCCGCCGGTCGCCAGCGACATTACCGTGCCGAGCGGCACGTTCCAGGCCGAGGAGCTGAACTTCAGGAACACGCGCGTGCAGCAGTACAACGTCTTCGTCGAGAAAGAGCTTGGCGGAAACGTGCTCGGGGCGGGCTACCTCGGATGGAACGCCGACCACATCGCGCAGTACATTCCGAACATGGACCTCGC
>Ga0075424_100001942_pt1 | contig 18574 bp, 16 predicted proteins | sample SoiMethybrSBSTD3_FD_75301 | JGI IMG/M metagenome (GOLD analysis project Ga0075424, IMG submission 75301) | Bulk soil microbial communities from a Populus tree surrounding site in Tennessee, USA - Soil MetaG P. TD hybrid SBSTD3 | ecosystem: Environmental > Terrestrial > Soil > Tree plantation...
CGGGTCATACACCTTGCTGAATGCGATTCGTCCTTCTTGCTTGACGACGAAGATAGCGCGCTGGCTGGTGCCCGCATAGACACCTTCCGAGCAAAACACTCCGTACGCACGGCTCACTTGCCCGTGTGGCCAAAAATCGCTGCACAACGCATAGTCGAATGGACCGATCTCGCGTTCCCACACGGTGGTGTTCATGATTGAGTCGACACTGATGCCAACGACCTGGCAGTTGTAGCGCTTGAATCTGTCCGTTTCAGCCTGATATTCCACCAATTGCCGAGCGCTCACTGATTCCCAGTTCAGGGGATAGAACGCGAGCACGACATGGGTCTGAGTTACCTTGGCCCCGAGGTGGAATCGCCGCTTCACGCCACCAATGAGCGCGGGAAGATCAAAGTCAGGCGCAACTTCCCCTGCCGCAAGAACAACAGCCGGAGGTTCCGATGAGACTCCCCTCACAATGACACCCATTTAGAAAATCGTTATAGAACTCTTCCCCACTCCGCTTTCTCAAGTTAAGGACGCACCTGTCCGCATCCTACGACCTCGTACTTCGATGAAGTTAGTTCCCCGAGAGCGAATGGTCCCCGACAATGCAGCTTTTGCGTGCTGATCCCCATTTCGGCGCCGAAACCAAACTCAGCGCCGTCAGTGAATCTTGTAGAAGCATTCCAATACACGGCCGCAGAGTCCACTGCCTGCAGGAATCGCCGTGCATTCGCTTCGTTGCTGGTCACGATGGCTTCTGAGTGTTTGGTCGAGTACCGGTTGATATGAGCAATCGCTTGTTCTGTATCAGACACAACGCGGATCGCCATGCACAGCCGCAGATACTCCTCACTCCAATCTGACTCCGACGCAGGCCCCAAGCCTTCGGCAACGCGGCGCGACGCATCATCGCCCCGAAGTTCCACCCCATGTTCGGCAAGCTTCTTCGCGATGCGCGGAATGTATCGCTCAGCAATGGCCTCGTGCACCAGCAACTTCTCGGCTGCGTTGCAGACCGATGGCCTCTGCGTTTTCGCGTTGATCACGATGCGGTCCGCCATGTCGAGATTCGCGGACTCGTCCACAAATATGTGGCAATTCCCTGCCCCCGTTTCAATGACAGGAACCATCGAATTTTCGACCACGTACGTGATCAATCCAGCGCCTCCGCGTGGAATGATGACGTCGACGAACCCCCGAGCCTTAATGAGTTCCTGTACTGAGTCGCGGCTGGAGGAGTCGAGAAGCTGTATCGCCCCGTCGGGGATTCCCTGCGTTCCCGACAGGATCTCTACCAGCCGCTGGTTGCTGTATGCGGCTTCCTTCCCTCCCCGCAACACGATCGAGTTTCCCGATTTCAGCGCGAGCGCGACAGTATCGACCGTAACATTCGGACGCGATTCATAAATGATCCCCACGACTCCCAGCGGCACACGCACTTTGCGAATCAGCATTCCGTTCGCGTGTTCCCACTCAGCCAAGGTCTCGCCCACCGGATCAGGCAACGCCGCCACGTCGCGGAGCGCTGACGCCATCGCCATGATCCGATCTCCCGTGAGCAGCAATCGATCACGCATGGCTCCCTCGAGGCCGCTGGACTCGAGATCTTTTTCATTTGCGTCAAGAATGCTTCGTGCATGTGTTTCAACCGCATCCGCCATGGCCAGCAGGAGAGAGTTTTTTGCAGAGGTGGTAAGTTCCGCTACCCGAAGTGCTGCGGCACGAGCGCGTTCCAGGCGCTCTAGAGTGGACAGATCCGATTTGAGAGCTGTTGCCATCTCAGGATCCCGTTCGCTTTGGCGGAAAATAAGTTCCTATCTTACGCTGCAGAGCCCCTTCGATCGCGCGCGGATGCCGTCCGTTGACGATCGCCACATGAATGCCCGCTTCGCTGGCTGCTTTTGCCGCTCGCAGTTTTGACCGCATTCCTCCGGTGCCAAGCTTCCCTTTGCCGTTGCAAAGATCTTCCATGGCAGGAGTCAGCTTGCGCACGATACGCAATAACTTGGGCGCCTTGCGACCGTTAGGAACGTAGAAGCCGTCCACGTCCGTCAACAGGACCAGCCAGTCCGCTTTTACCGCTCTGGCCAGCAGAGCACTTAACTCGTCGTTGTCGCCGAACGCTCCGACCAGCTCGCGCACAGAGACGCTGTCGTTCTCGTTCACAATCGGCACGACGCCCAGATCCAGTAATTCGTGCAGCGCGTTCTGCAGGTTCTTGTAGCGAAGCGAGGACGTAAAGTCATCGCTCGACAAAAGTAACTGTGCAACTACCTTCTTGCCAAAGAAGAGCTGTTCGTAGGTATGCATCAGCAGGCTTTGCCCGACCGCGGCGCACGCCTGCATCCGCGGTACGCTGGATGGACGCTGGGCCAGCGACAGGTTTGACATCCCTGAGGCAATGGCTCCCGAACTCACAATCAAATACTCGTGCCGTGACAGGTCGAGTTGATCGACCAGCGCACGCATGCGCACGGTATCGATTCGCCCCTGCGGCGCGATCAGGCTGGTTCCGACTTTGATGACGAGGCGCATGGTACGCAACTATCTTAACAAGCCCTCGATAGAACGCAGCGAGGCAGTAGATAAGCATCAGCTAAACTAATAGCTCTATGCCTCAAACTGATTCCACCGTTCGCTTTTCCAACCGCGTCGAAAACTACATCCGCTATCGTCCGGGATATCCAAAAGGCGTTCTGGAAGTTCTGCGAGATGAGTGCAGGCTCAGCCCCGACTCCGTTGTCGCCGACATCGCCTCGGGGACTGGCATCTTCACCCGCATGCTGCTTGAGAACGGTAACAAAGTTTTGGCAGTAGAACCCAACCGCGAGATGCGCGAGGCCGCCGAACGATTGCTGGCGGACTACCCGAATTTCATCAGCATCGCAGGAACAGCGGAAGAAACAACTTTGCCGGCGCAAAGCGTCGATTTCGCAACTGCCGCGCAGGCCGCCCACTGGTTCAACCTTCCCCGTGCACGATGTGAGTTCGCCCGTATCCTGAGACCCGAGGGATGGGCCGTTTTGCTCTGGAACGAACGCAGCACCGACACAACTCCCTTCCTGCGAGATTACGAACAGCTCCTGATGACCTACAGCACCGACTACCAGCAGGTGCGCCACGAAAACACCACCGACAAAATCGACACGTTCTTCGCGCCTTCTGCATTTGAAGAGCGCACGTTCGATATGCAGCAAAACTTTGATTACGCAGAACTGGAAGGCCGCCTCCTCTCATCCTCCTATGCGCCGCTGGCCGACAACCCAAACTACGCTGCAATGCTGACCCGCCTACGGCGTATTTTTGACGACCATCAGGCCGAGGGCCGAGCCAGCATGGAATATCGCACCCGGATGTACTATGGGCGGCTGAGCGAGTAAGGCGCCATCGGAATCGATGAAATAACATTCGCCCATCCTTCTTCACCTTGTCATTCCGACGCCCGAGCGCAGCGAGGAAAGGAGGAAGCTGCTGTCTGGCCGCGTCCCAGAAAAAAGCAGGTGCCTCCTCTCCGCCACGCCCGGTGCCAGAATGAGAGGATGTAAGCGTCTGGCTCCGCAAGAGCTCTCACGGAGAGAAGCTTTGACCGAAGAAAACTCCTTCCACATGTCTCCCGACGATTTCCGCCGCCACGGCCATGCCGTGATTGACTGGATCGCCGACTATTACTCCAGAATCGAATCCTTTCCCGTCCTTTCTCGCGTGCAACCCGGCCAGATTCGTGCCTCACTCCCGCCAAGTGCACCTGTACGAGGGGAAGAATTTGACGCCATTCTGAAGGATGTCGAGAAACTCATCCTCCCCGGCATCACCCATTGGCAATCTCCCAATTTCTACGCATATTTCCCTTGCAACGCGTCGGGTCCGGCGATCCTGGGGGATCTGCTCTCCTCTGGCTTTGGTGTGCAAGGAATGCTCTGGGCAACCAGTCCCGCGTGCACGGAACTGGAAACTCACGTGCTCGACTGGCTCGTCCCGATGTTGGGCTTGCCCGAGAAGTTTCTCTCTACCAGCACCGGGGGCGGCGTCATACAGGACACGGCCTCGAGTTCGTCTCTCTGCGCATTGCTCGCTGGGCGCGAGCGCGCCACGCAGTACCTGAGCAATAGGCAGGGTTGCAACGGGAAGCTTGTCGCGTACTGTTCCACGCAAACACACTCCTCGGTCGAAAAAGCCGCCAAAGTCGCCGGACTTGGCGCGGAGAACCTTCGTGCGATTGCTGTCGACCAGAACTTTGCGATGCGCCCCGACGAACTCTCCCGTCAGATCGGGCAAGACAAAGCGGACGGCCGCCTCCCATGCTTCGTGTGTGCGACCGTGGGAACGACTTCCTCGAACGCCATCGATCCGGTGCCCGAAATTGCCAGCGTCTGCCGCGAGCACGGAGTCTGGTTGCATGTGGACGCCGCCATGTCAGGCACCGCTGCGCTCTGTCCCGAATTTCGCCACACGCATCAAGGCGTTGAGTTCGCCGATAGCTACTGCTTCAATCCCCACAAGTGGATGTTCACCAATTTTGACTGTGATGTTTTCTACATTGCCGACCGCAAAGCCCTCATTCAGACCTTGAGTGTCCTGCCGGAATATCTCCGCAACCAGGCGACCGAATCGGGAGCAGTAATCGACTATCGGGACTGGCACATCCCTCTCGGTCGCCGCTTTCGGGCACTTAAGCTCTGGTTCGTAATTCGACACTACGGCATCGAAGGCCTGCAACATCACGTCCGCCAGCATGTGGCACTAGCGCAACAATTCGCAGAATGGGTTCGGCAGGACGACCGTTTCGAACTTGCCGCCCCGGTGCCGCTGAACCTGGTTTGTTTTCGCCTGAAAGCTGGCGACGCTGCCAACCAGGCGCTATTGGACCACCTGAATCGCTCCGGCGAGCTTTACCTGACGCATACCAAGCTGAACGATCGCTTCGCGCTGCGCCTCTCGGTGGGGCAGACCAACACGCAAGAGCGGCATGTAAAGAAGGCGTGGGAACTGATTCAGAAGGCAGCCGAATCCGTGGTCTAGTTACACAAGAAAGCGAGTTTCAATCCGCCGGCATGGTTGCTGCCTGCACCAGCGCTTGCACGGCTTTCGCGCCACTAATCGCCTGTGGCATCTCCAGCCATTTCTTTATGGTTGGCACCGCCTCTCGCGCGGCCTTTTCGCCGGCTTTGATTAAGGCCCCCGTGTGCACGAAGGCGTCGTATTCGAAGCCATTCACATCGGGCTCGATGATGAGATCGGCGGCCTCCTTCCAGTGACTCGACGACATGTCTTGCGCGATCGCGAAGCACTGCCCGATCACATCAAAAAGATGGCGCGGCGCCGAACCGTTCGTCCAACGTCCCTTCAGGTGAACCGCCAACACGCGACTCGCCCCCATTTCCACCAGCGGCTTAGTGGGCACGGCATAGGCGAGCATCCCATCAACAAGCCAGCGTCCACGAATGTTGACCGGCAGAAACATGCCGGGATAGGCGCAGCTGGCGCGCACTGGCTCGACTAATGGTCCGGAGTGAAACACCACTCCTTCCCCCGTGCTCAGATCGGTGGCCGTGACAGCGAGGGGCAGCCGAAGTTCCTCGAACGTCTTCACCTTCAGTATGCTCTTCAGAAAGCCGATCATGCGCTGGTTGGTGGCAAAGCCATGGCGCGAGAGCGTCCAGCGCGCAAATGTCTTGAAGCGTACCCGGCAGGCGACTTCCTCTAATTCCGCAGTAGAAAGTCCGCTGCAGTAGGCGGCACCGATCAGAGCGCCGACACTCGTGCCCGCAACATAGCTGAGCGGAATTTTTTCTTCTTCGAAAACTTTGAGAACACCGATGTGAGCGATGCCCCGGGCAAAACCGCCGCCCAACGCGATTCCAATGCCCACAGGGCTCGGCGAAGTTTCCGAGGTAATGGAACGTCGCGATAACTCTCGCCCAAACGCCTGGACGGAACGAATGATCCCCTTAAACGACTTCACAAAAGCCCCACACCCCGGTCGCCCGGAAATCCTGCTTCCTCACCTGTTTAGTAAGATGCCACTTGGACCCCAAATGGTATAGCCCACTGTGGTGCCATCTTTCGTACCCATAATTACCGTGGACACATAACCAGAATTACCACAGACACATTACTTCCGAAGGAAGAAGCCCCCCTTTTCGGACCCCATTGAGCATAGTGACGCCCACCCTCGCATCGTGACGAACTTCTTTATTCCTGTTAACTTGTGTGCGCATGGTGCGCGAATTCTCAGCAGGCGGCGTGGTCATCCGCCGCCTCTCCGGCAGTTGGTGGATCGCCGCCATTGAGCCCCAAAAAGAGGGCTCCGAGACCTCATCGGCCTCCAAGCCGTCAAGCCGAAAACCCCTGCCGCGCAAGACCATCCTGGCCCTCCCCAAGGGCCTTGTTGATCCGGGAGAACGGCCGGAAGCGGCCGCCCTTCGGGAGGTACGCGAGGAGACTGGAGTCACCGCCACGCTAATCGGGAAGCTCACCGACATCAAGTATGTCTATGTGCGCTCCTGGGGCGACAAGGAGCGAGTTTTTAAGATCGTCAGTTTCTACTTGTTGCGCTACCAATCGGGTCGAATCGATGACGTCACCCCCGAGATGCGCCTCGAAGTCTGCCGCGCTCTCTGGCTGCCCTTGGAAGACGCTCCTACAAAACTTGCCTACGGTGGGGAGCGTCAGGTGGTGCGTAAGGCCCAGGAATATCTCCAATCCCACCCGGAGGACTGACTGCTGATGCCCCTCACCCCGCACGTCGAATCCCACTTCACTGCTGGCCTGTTCGTTCGGGATGTGGTGATCGGCATGGCGGACGGACTAACCGTGCCGTTTGCCCTGGCGGCCGGACTTTCGGGAGCAGTGACTTCCACGCGCCTGATCGTGATCGGAGGTCTGGCAGAAATCGCTGCGGGCTCAATTGCCATGGGATTGGGCGGCTATCTGGCCGCGCGGGGCGATGCCGAACACTACGACCATGAAAAGCTGCGCGAGGAACGCGAGATTGTCGAGATCCCCGAGGCCGAGAAAGCTGAGGTTCAGGAATTGTTCGAGGAGTACGGTTTGACGCCGCAGGAAGCAGCTCCCGTGGTAACAGCTCTCAGCCAGCGTCCCAAAGAATGGGTGGATTTCATGATGCGCTTTGAACTAGGACTGGAACAGCCAGATCCGAAGCGTGCGGTCACGAGCGCGTCGACCATCGCCCTCTCCTATGTAGCCGGAGGCTTCATTCCTCTGTCACCGTACATCATCCTTTCGAATGCATGGCATGGGTTGCTATGGTCGGCGGCGGTCACTCTGTTAGCGCTTGGTATCTTTGGTTACTTGAAGGCGACCTTCACAGGTACGGCACGCTTGCGCGGCGCGTCACAAACAATGGTGATCGGTGGACTTGCGGCGGGAGCCGCATTTGTGATTGCGAAGATGATCTCCTGAGCCTCTACTAAAACGATTTTGCTTGACATTGTGTCGGCTCCGACCTAGCATAAAGTCAACTTAATAGGGCGCGTACCGATGCCATCCTCACCCCACATCTAATTCGGTACGCGCCCGTCGTGTTTTGGGCGAAACTCACACTCCGCCCGCACCCATAGAACCTGCCTCGTCATTCCGCGGTGACGACTTCCCATGCTATTCAAATGTTGTGATTCCGATCTGCGGCAGTGGAAGCGCAGGAATCGACCCTTCGACGTGCGATACGAGTTCCTCATTTCCCCACGAACCCTCTTGCGATGGATATGTGCACTCTTGTTTCTCTTGTTTTCGCCATGGTTCACCGGATCGTTAAGTGCCAGAACGAAAGGCGAACTCGTAACGCGCGACCCCGACTACGTCTCCGCGCTTTCCGCCGCGAATCGCTTCTTGTTCGCATGGCAGGTCAATGATCAGGAGACCGGAATCCTGATGTTGACCGACAAGATGAAGCAGAGGACGCGCGAAGAAGCCCTTTCCACTTTCTTTTCGTCCACCGGCGCGAGTTCCCAGAGTTTCGAAATTGGTCGAGGGCGAAGACTTGTACCCGGACGCTACAAGTTCCCAGTCACGTTGTTCCAAAAGATGGGCAACCCCGGCAAGCCAACTAAGCCGCGCACCTCAGTCCTTGTCGTTGTTCATGCAGGACGGGATGACTGGGCGATCGATCGCTTGCCCTGAGGCCCATCCTGCCCTGGCGCTCCAGCAGCAATTTTCAAAACGATTTTCCAGACTTGTAAGGACACCAGCCAGCATCTGGTGTGGAAGTTCACGATTTCAATCTTCGCGTTCTCACCCAATCGAACGCCCCTCGTACATTACAATGTCAGCCTCTAACAATCATAATTTCGCGTCTCCCCTGAACCGTCCCGACTCGGCGGTGAGTCCGGGCCTCACATTGGAGTCATCAAGCCATGAATAACATCCATAAAGTCGCCGTCCTGGGCGCCGGAACGATGGGTGCCCGCATCGCTGCTCACTTTGCCAATGCCGGTGTTCCTGCTTACCTGCTCGATATCGTCCCCCCCGACGCCGACGGTCCCGCACGCAACAAGATTGCCGCCGCAGGACTCGATGCCGCGAAAAAATCAAAGCCCGCTGCGTTCTTTGAGTCGTCTCTCGCCAAGCTGATCACCATCGGCAACTTTGAAGATGACCTGAAGAAGCTCGCTGAGGTCGACTGGATCATCGAAGCCGTTGTCGAGAATCTCGACCTCAAGCGCGCACTCCTCCATAAGGTCGACGCCCTGCGTAAGCCCGGTACCATCATCACCACCAATACCAGCGGACTTCCCGTAGCCAAGATCGCGGAAGGATTCCCCACCGATTTCCGACGTTCTTGGTTCGGCACGCATTTCTTCAATCCGCCACGCTACATGCGGCTGCTGGAGCTTATTCCCACGCCCGATACCGACCACGCCTTGATCGAAAAGATCGCTCATTTCTGCGACGTCCGGCTTGGCAAGGGAGTAGTTTTCGCGAAAGACACTCCCAATTTCACCGGCAACCGCATCGGAACATTTTCTGTGTTGAACGTCATGCGCCTGATGCAAGAGATGGACCTCACGATTGAGGACGTCGACGCGCTCACCGGAACCCCGGTTGGTTGGCCGAAGTCAGCGACCTTCCGCACGATTGATCTGGTGGGGCTCGACATTCTGAGCCACGTCGTGGGCAACATGACGGCCAACGTGCGCGACGAACGCAGCGAACTGCGTATCCCCGACTTCTACAGCAAGATGCTTGAACGCAAATGGTTGGGCGATAAGACCAAAGGCGGCTTCTATAAGAAACACAAAGATGCCGATGGGAAGGAAGAGCGCCTGGCCCTCGATTGGAAAACGCTCGAATACCATCCGCGACACAAACCGCAGTTCCCAGCGGTCGATATGGCCAAGAACGTTGAAGAGACCGGCGCTCGCGTGCGCACGCTGCTGGGCCTCGACGGAAGCGGACCGCAGAAGGGAGACAAGGCCGGAGCATTCTTGTGGACCGCCCTATCGGAATTGTGGACCTATGCCGCCAATCGCATTCCCGAAATCTCCGATACGGTCGTGGACATTGATCGCGCTATGAAGCTGGGGTTCAATTGGGAGTTAGGTCCATTTGAGCTGTGGGATGCGGCAGGCGTAGAGGTCACGGTGGCTCGCATGAAAAAGGAAGGCAGGCCGGTGTCAGCCAACGTGGAGAAATTACTGGCATCAGGCCACAAGACCTGGTACGGAGACGACCCCAAGTCAACCTCAGGCCGCAAATATTTCGACTTGGCGAGCGGCAACTGGAAACCGGAAAGTGTTCCGCAAGGCGTTGGGTCGGTGACCGTCGCCAAAAAATCTAACGGCGTGGTGAAGAAAAACTCGGGCGCTTCGCTGATCGATCTTGGCGACGGCGTGGGATGCATCGAATTTCACTCCAAGATGAACACGCTCGGCACTGACATCATTTCGCTCGTCACGCAAACCCTGAAACCGGGCGGGCCGGGAGACAACTTCGAGGCGTTCGTGATCACGAACGACGCGCACAATTTTTCCGTTGGCGCGAACCTCATGCTGCTGCTGATGGCCGTGCAGGAAGAGGAATGGGACGACGTTGACATGGTCATTCGTCAGTTCCAGAACATGACGCAAGCCGTGAAGTTTTCACCGAAGCCCGTAGTAGTCGCGCCTTTCGGCTTGACGCTCGGCGGTGGCACGGAAATGTCATTGCATGCCCCGGCGCGCCAACCGCACGCCGAGCTTTACACTGGCCTGGTCGAGGTCGGCGTCGGCTTGCTTCCCGGTGGCGGTGGCTGCAAAGAAATGTTGCTGCGTGCGGTTGACAGCGCGGCATCGATTCGTCCGGATGGTCGCGGCGAATCGGTCGAACTCATGGAAGCGATGAAGAAGGCGTTCGAAACGATTGCCATGGCGAAAGTCGCAACCTCCGCGCATGAAGCACGCGCTCTGGGTTTCCTTTCGGGCTCCGATGGCATCACCATGAATCGCGATCGGGTGCTTAGTGACGCGAAGTCTCGCGCGCTCGAACTGGTACGCAGCGGTTACAAGCCTCCGGTGATGCGGCACGACATACCCGCTCCCGGGGAAAACATCCTGGCAACTCTGAAGTTGGGCGTCTACCTGATGCGCCAAGGGGACTACATCAGCGATCACGAGGTCAAGATCGGAAACCAAGTCGCTGAAGTTCTCTGCGGCGGGCATGTCACTGCGGGCACTCCGGTAAGCGAGCAGTACATTCTTGATCTCGAGCGCGAAGGCTTCAAATCACTTTGCGGGGAGAAGAAGACGCAAGAACGCATCCAATACACGTTGAAAACCGGAAAGACGCTGCGTAATTAGTGATCGGAACCCTTGTCATCTCCGCCTACCGGCGCGTTGGTGGCGGCGATAGGCGGAGATGGCACTCGCGGTCTTGAGATCGTCCTTAGCTATTGCTTCTCGATTTTCTTGACTTCGGCCGCGTTGACTACGCTCTTGGAGGATTTTGCAGCGACGACTGCCTTCGGTTTCCAGTAGTCGGGAGCCACCGCCACCACGTCCGCCGGCGCATTACTCAGGTCCGGCAGAAAGTGACTGATCACCGTCTCGCTGCTTTCGACCACCTCCGCACTGGTCTTGAGGTAGCGCGCGTATCCCTCTTCTCCGAGTGTCTTTTGGATCGTCGGGATGCCGTCGAAACCAGCCATCGAGGGCTGTAGGGTCGAGACATAGAAGACAGTGCCTTCCTGTCCGGCTACAGCTTGTGAAACCAGGGTCGTAACGGGCGGAGAGGCCTTTTCGCGAGCTTCCTTGATTTCTTTCAGTAGCGCTTCGAAAGCAGCCAACTGCCCGGGTTTGATACGCACAGCCGCGGTCCGCACCCAGCGCGCTTCACCGAGCAATTTCGCAGCGCCCGCGGCGTCGGCAGGCGCATTGCTGCTCAGGTCCCAGCGACGACGGCGAAACTCGGTGCGGCTACTGACCAGGCACTGGTTGAAGTCCTGGAACAGTTTCTCGGTTGCTGCAGGCCCCAGCGACTTCTGGAGAGCTCCGAAGAACGCCGCCGAACCCTCATCCGCCCCGCTGTAGCTTGTACGAAAACTGACGAAGGTGATGCGGTTCATTGGCCCATACACCGTCTCCGTCGTGACCCATGTGTCGCCTTTGTTCTGACGATTCGCCGCGGCCATTTTCTTTGAGATGGCATCAAACTCGGCCCGTTTTTCTGGTTTCACCTGCGCCGTATAAATGTCGAGATATTGCTCCTGCGCCTGGGCAGCAGCCCATGCCGTCAGCCAGAGCAATACAACTGCGGTCCACACGGCCCGTAGCTTCATGGAAGCCTCCTTGTGATCCGAAATTTTTTCTTGATAGAACTGACGGGGGAATTTAGCGAGCGCCGCAAAGCTACTCCTGGCGGGAGACGGCGTCAAGAGGAAGACTGACGTGCTTGGCTGAGTCCCCGCAATGTCGGCCTGAGCATTCTTGAAGGCGCGCGAGGACTACAATTGTTTGGTGAAGAGCAAGGCGCTTGTAGGCTGCAAAGGTCGGAGCCTGGCATTAAAAACCAAGAACGGATAACCGAGAATTGAGAGCTGACTTTATGAAATCCGTAGTCATCGGATCCGCTGTTCGTACTCCTGTGGGGCGCGCTTTCAAGGGCACACTGCGCGCAACCCGACCCGATGAAATGGCCGCGGTCGCAATCAAGGGCGCCCTGGAGCGGGTTCCGCAAGTCGATCCCAAGGAAATTGAAGACGTCATTCTGGGCTGCGCCATGCCAGAAGGCGAGCAAGGCATGAACGTGGCTCGCATTGCTTCATTGCGCGCCGGGCTGCCCGTGGAAGTATCGGCGCTTACCATCAACCGTTTCTGTTCGTCAGGACTGCAGTCGATCGCGATGGCCGCCGAGCGCGTCATGGCCGGAGGCGCAGAAATCATCGTTGCGGGCGGCACGGAGTCCATGTCGATGATTCCCATGGGTGGGAACAAAATCTCTCCCAATCCGTGGCTGGTCGACCACTATCCCGATGCATATCTTTCGATGGGACTGACTGCCGAAAGAGTCGGGCACCGATTCGGCATCACCCGCGAGCAGAGCGACGAGTTTTCGTTGCACAGTCATCAGAAGGCGTTGGCCGCGATCCAGGCAGGTAAGTTTGCCGATGAGACCGTGCCGGTGCCAGTGAGCTTCACCACTCCCAATGGTAAGAAGCCGCATCGACACGAGATTGCGTTCAAGGTGGATGAAGGACCGCGCGCCGATACTTCGCTCGAAGCCTTGTCGGCCCTGAAGCCCGCCTTTCATATGAAGGGTATTGTCACCGCGGGCAACTCGTCGCAGATGTCCGATGGAGCGGCCGCGGCAGTGGTCATGTCGGCGGATCGCGCAAAGGCTCTTGGCATTCAGCCGTTGGCACGCTATGTTTCGTTCGCAACCGCAGGTTACAAGCCGGAAGAAATGGGCCTAGGTCCTGTCTTCGCGATTCCGAAAGCGCTGAAGCTCGCCGGACTGAAGCTCTCCGACATCGACGTAATTGAACTCAATGAAGCCTTCGCAGCGCAGTCGTTGGCGGTAATCAAGGAAGCGGGACTGGATCCCGCAAAGGTGAATCCCAACGGCGGCGCGATCGCGCTTGGGCATCCTTTGGGTTGCACAGGCGCAAAATTGACAGCCTCCATCATCCGTGAACTCCACCGTCGCAAGGCACGCTACGGAATGGTGACCATGTGTGTGGGAGGAGGGATGGGAGCGGCGGGGATATTCGAGAATCTGAATTGAAGAAAGGCATGAACCACGAAGGACAGGAAGGCACACAAAGGAAGACCCTTGTTTGTGCCCCAGTAGGTTATGGATCCAATGTTGAGAGGTGGAGGTTGTTGAAATTCTCCACTCCTAATGCGTTGTTAGGGTTTTCCTTCGTGGAACTTCGTGTCCTTCGTGGTTCAAGAGTTTTCGGAGCGACTCTTGAACACACTGCGTTGTGACCGGTGGCCTCAGTTCCACTCGGTCGAACTTGTCAGAATTTCTTCATGGCCTCTGCTGCCATCGTTCAACTCACCGCCCAACAAGTGAGCCATGCGGTATTTACAGCCGCGATGAAAGTTCATTCTGAACTGGGTGCGGGCCTGCTAGAAAGCACTTATACTGCTTGTCTTCAATATAAATTGAAGCAAGTAGGAGTTCGGTCCTCGGTTCAAGTTGCCCTTCCCGTCGTCTATCGAGGTGTGAGACTCGATCTTGGATATCGGATCGATTTGCTCGTCGAAAACCTGGTGGTTGTTGAACTAAAGTCTGTAGACGCGATTTCCCCAGTACATCAAGCCCAACTCCTTTCGTACCTCAAACTCAGTGGCAAATCGAGCGGACTGCTAATAAACTTCAATGTAGTCCACTTGAAGGATGGTATCCGGCGGTTTGTGAACAGGACGGGGTGGAAATAAAAGGCATCAACCACAAAGGACACGAAGTCACACGAAGGCTTCGCATGTAGGGTTTTCCTTCGTGCTCCTTCGTGTCCTTAGTGGTTTAAAGGGGTTTGCATGGCGACTACAGCACTTTCCAAGAACAAAATCTCCGGCGGCAGCTTCTTGCTCGAGGAACGTCAGCCCTCTGAGGTCTTTACCCCGGAAGACTTCACCGAGCAGCACCACCTCATCGGCCAGACCACGGAAGAATTTGCCATCAACGAGATTCTCCCCAATGTCGAGAAGATCGAGCACAAGGAATTTCAGGTCACGCGCGATCTCCTGAAGAAAGCTGGTGATCTTGGCTTGGGTGGAGTCGAGATCCCTGAAGCCTACGGCGGCCTCGAGATGGACAAGGTCACCGCTGCCGTCATCGCCGACCACATTGCTAAATACGCCGGCTTTGCCACCACGTGGGGCGGCCACAGTGGCATCGGCACGCTACCCATCGTTTATTTCGGAACTGAGGAACAAAAGAAGAAGTATCTGCCTAAACTAGCGGCAGGCGAACTCGTCGGCGCCTATGCGCTCTCGGAGTCGACGTCCGGCTCTGATGCCATGAACTGCCGCGCCCGCGCCGAGCTTTCCAAGGACGGCAAGCACTACATCCTGAACGGCGAGAAGATGTGGATCACCAATGCCGGCTTCGCCGACCTATTTACTGTCTTCGCGAAGATCGACGGCGGAAAGTTTTCAGCCTTCCTGGTCGAGCGCAACTATCCCGGTTTCTCCGTGGGTGCGGAGGAGCACAAGATGGGCATCCGTGGCTCCTCTACTTGTCCCATCATCCTCAATGACTGCAAAGTTCCGGTCGAGAATCTCCTCGGCGAAATCGGCAAGGGTCACGTTATCGCCTTCAACATCCTCAATATCGGGCGCTTCAAACTGGGCGCGATGTGTGTCGGCGGTGCGCGCGTCTCGATGGAGAATGCAGTCGGCTACGCCAAGCAGCGCAAGGCGTTCGGCAAGGTGATCGCGGACTTCGGCCTGGTGCGCGAAAAGCTCGCCAACATGGCCACCCTCATTTACGTGGGCGAGTCACTGGTGTATCGCACGGTCGGCATGATGGACGCGGCGCTGAACGAGATCGACAAATCGGGAGCGGATGCCCTCAAAGAAACCCGCAAGGCGATCGAGGAATACGCCGTCGAGTGCTCGATCATCAAGGTGTGGGGCTCGGAGATGATCGACTACATCGTTGATGAGACTGTACAGATCTACGCTGGCTACGGTTTCGTCGAAGAGTATCCCGCCGAGCGGGCTTATCGCGACGCGCGGATCAATCGAATCTTCGAAGGCACGAACGAGATCAACCGCCTGATTATTACCGGCTTCCTGCTAAAGCGCGCTATGTCAGGCCAGTTGCCGCTTATGCCTGCGATTAAGAAACTCATGGACGAAGTACTCTCGGGGCCGACCATGGGCGAGGAAATTGACGGCGCACTCCCCGAAGAGCGAAAACTCGTCGCGCAGGCCAAAAAGCTGGGGCTGTTCGCGGCTGGCTCCGCCACTCAAAAATATATGCAGGCGATTCAGGACCAGCAGGAAATCATGGGCGCAATTGCCGACATGACCATTGAAACCTACGCGATGGAGTCGGCCGTGCTTCGCGCACAAAAGCTTGCCGAAAGCAAGGGCGGGAAAGCCGCGCAACTTGCACAGGCGATGACGCGCGTGTACCTGACGCAAGCAATGGAAAAGATCGAAGCCGCTGCGAAAAAAGTGATCGCAGCCGTTGCCGAAGGTGACATGTTACGCACGCAACTGGCGATCCTGCGGCGCCTTGCCAAGCATGAGCCTTTCAACACCGTCGAACTGCGCCAGCAGATCGCCCAGCACGTAATTGAAGTCGGAAAGTATACCTTGGCATAGTGTGGTGGCAGTGATGATGGTCCCTTCCCAAAGCTGTCGTGCCCGATAAACTTGCGCGACAGTGTCAGCGAACAGCGTTGATTCCCGCGCACGGAAAAGTGTCTGGCCTCCCCGGTTTCTGTCATCCGCCGACTGGTTGTTATGGGCCGCCGTGGCGGCCATTTCGTCCCTCTATTTTTTCGGCCTCACTTCCGGACACGTTTTCGTACAGGATGACTTCGCGGCCTATGTGATGCACGCCGCGAACGTGGTCGAAGGCCGCCCCTACACGTCGATCCAATACGTCCCCAATCCTCCGGCCCCTTGGGTGAGCCCCGCGAACGGATATCCCCCGATGTATCCCGTGTTACTCGCACCTGTGTATTGGTTGAATGGACTCGATCTGCGCGCCATGAAAATGGTCACCGTTTTCACGTTTGTGATCTTCCTGGCAGCATTCGCGGTATGGGTGAAACCTCTGCAGCCTTCCCGTATGTGACCCGTCGCGGTCGTATTGGTTGGATTGAGTCCGGCATTCTGGAGTTATCGCGACCTGATCGCTTCCGAGTTTCCATACATGATGTTTTCGTTTCTGGCGCTGCTGGCGATTCGCGGCGCGTATTCGGGCCTTGAGCACAGAGACTGGCGGATCGCGTGGGCCTTCGTGGTTGCGATTCTGCTTTACGCGACGTACGGTACGCGAACAATCCGAATTGCCCTGCCCGTGGCCATGTTTTGCGCCGACCTGGCACGATTCAAACGGCCGAGCCGCTTTCTGATTCTTTCACTGTGCTTCCTGGCCGCGTTAATTGGATTCCAAACGCTATTGATGTCGTCACCCAAGGGTTATCTGAGTGCGGCACATTTTTCCGTAGTTTCAATCGTCGCAAACGTATGGCACTATGCGAAGTCACTTACGTACGCTTGGCAAAACGGAGTCAGCAAGTCAGCACAAGTTGTGCTGGCTTTCGCGCTCACGGTCCCCGTGGCGATCGCATACGGGCAAGGCCTACGACGAGAACGCTCAACTGAGCATTTCTATCTCATTATTTATCTTTCAATCCTGATCGCCTGGGGCGCGCAGATCGGAATTGGTGGGCTGCTCCCGATCCTTCCCTTCTATATCACCAACGCACTGCTCGGAATCGCCGACTTCCTGCATCGGCTGAAGGCCGGACCACTGAAAACAGCTTTGGTCGGATCACTCGCGGCTCTGATCGGAATTTCTTACCTTGTAGCTCTACGCCAATCGCCCTGGCAAGCGTCCATAGCCAATGTTGCAGATCCCTCCGCGCAGCAAACGTTCGTATTCCTCCGAACGCACACGACGCCTTCCGACTTGATCGTGTTCCCCAGGCCTCGTTCCATGGCGCTCTCCACTGGACGACGAACCGCGACTCTGGGGCCTCAGGAAACACCCGTACGATGCCCGGGGCTTCCTGCATCGTACGGGCTCTACAATCCTGGTTCAGACCACATGGACGCCTCCATCCTGGAGTCGTCTTATGGCCAGTCACCATGAGCTTTTGGCCGAGATCTTTCACAACCGAGACCTTCAGGTCTTCCGCATTCAACCGGAGAGCATCGGACAGAACGAAAACGTCCCGGCAACGAATTAGCATCTCCCTAAAACGAACCTGCCCTTTCCGCAGGTCTTGCTCTCTGGTACAAATGTCACGGCAATTCTGAGGAACTATTCATGCAAACGATTACACGCTCGCTTTCCGCGGCTTTGCTGGCGCTCGTGTCCAGCGCTCTCTTCGGACAAAACCCGGCTCCCTCCGCCAACCTGGCGCTCACTCCCCCCATGGGCTGGAACAGCTGGAATAAATTCGGCTGTAATGTCAGCGACGAGATGATTCGCGGGATGGCCGACTCCTTGGTGAAGTCGGGCATGAAAGACGCCGGCTACCAGTACCTCGTGATCGACGACTGCTGGCAGGTCGACCGGGACAAAGACGGAAACATTGTTGCCGATCCGCAGCGCTTTCCGCAGGGCATCAAGGCGCTGGCGGACTACGTTCACTCGCTCGGCTTGAAGTTCGGAATTTACTCAGACGCTGGCTCAAAAACCTGCGCCGGTCGACCCGGCGGACTGGGGCATGAATACCAGGATGCGCTGAAATATGCGGCCTGGGGAGTGGACTACCTGAAATACGACTGGTGCCACACCACCACGCAGGATGCGAAAGCCTCCTATGCAAATATCCGCAACGCGCTCGACACCGCCGGACGCCCAATTGTTTTGAGCATCTGCGAGTGGGGTACGCACCTGCCGTGGCTGTGGGGCGCGGAGGTCGGCGGAAATCTATGGCGTACGACGGGCGATATCTCCGACAAATGGCAAAGCAAGAAAAAGTGGCCCGACGGGACTTGCTGCGAGTTGGGAATGGCCGACATCGTCGACTTGCAGGTTGGACTGTATTCGTTCGCGGGGCCCGGCCACTGGAACGATCCTGACATGCTCGAAGTGGGTAACGGCGGCATGACCACCACGGAGTACCGTTCGCACTTCAGCCTATGGGCGATTCTCGCGGCGCCTCTCATGGCGGGCAATGACCTGCGCGACATGAAGCCTGAGATCCAGGCGATTCTTACCAATAAGGAAGTCATCGCCGTAAACCAGGATCCGCTGGGACGGCAGGCGCGGCGAGTGCGCAAAGACGGCGATCTCGAAGTCTGGGCCAAGCCGCTAAAGGACGGAAACCGTGCCGTGGTGCTGTTTAACCGCAGTTCGTCGGAGCAGAGTCTCAGCGTCACCTGGGAAGAAATCGGATATCCCGATCACCTGAGCGCGGCTGTGCGGGATTTGTGGCAGAACAAGGATCTGGGCA
>Ga0075424_100001943_pt1 | contig 18561 bp, 18 predicted proteins | sample SoiMethybrSBSTD3_FD_75301 | JGI IMG/M metagenome (GOLD analysis project Ga0075424, IMG submission 75301) | Bulk soil microbial communities from a Populus tree surrounding site in Tennessee, USA - Soil MetaG P. TD hybrid SBSTD3 | ecosystem: Environmental > Terrestrial > Soil > Tree plantation...
GTTGCGGACGAGGACCTCGACGAGGTTCCACTCGGTCGGCGTCAGCCGCACCTCTTCGCCGTCGCGTCGCACCTTCTTCGCTGCCAGGTCGATGGTGAAGTCCTCCGTCTCGACCAGCGCTTCTTCCTCCGCGGGGGTAGTGCGGCGCAGGGCAGCACGCAGGCGGGCGAGGAGCTCGTCCATGCCGAACGGCTTGGTGACGTAGTCGTCGGCGCCGGCGTCGAGCGCCGCGACCTTGTCGCCCTCGGCGTCGCGGACCGACAACACGACGATCGGCACCTGTGACCATCCGCGGAGGCCGCGGATCACGTCGACGCCGTCGATGCCGGGCAAGCCGAGGTCGAGCACGACGACATCCGGGTGGTGGCGCGCCGCGACGTCAAGGGCACGTTCACCGTCCGGGGCGAGGTCGACCTCGTAGCCGCGGGCTCGCAGGTTGATGCCCAGCGCGCGCAGGATCTGCGGCTCGTCGTCGACGACGAGCACACGACTCACCGCAACGCCTCCAAGCTCACGACCATCGTGAGGCCACCGCCGGGCGTGTCCTCGACGGTGATCTCACCGCCCATCGCCTCGACGAATCCGCGCGCGACGGCCAGGCCGAGGCCGGTACCGGTCCCATTCGACTGGTCACCCAGCCGCTGGAACGGTTCGAACACGCGCTCCCGCTGATCGGGAGGGATGCCGGGGCCACGGTCCACCACACGGAGATCGACCCGTCCGGCGATCGCGCCCGCCTCCACCCGCACGGGCTTGTCGGCGGGTGACCATGCCAACGCGTTGTCGACGACGTTGGCGACTGCCCGCTCGAGCAGCGCGGCGTCGGCGTGGACACGCGGGAGCGTCTCGTCGACGCGCGTCTCCACGCCGTAGCCGCGCTCGCCGAGGCCTTTGATCGCCGAGGGCACGACCTCTTCGAGACCGATGTCGCGCATGGTGAGCTCGAGGGCGCCGCTCTGGAGCCTGCTCATGTCGAGGAGGTTGCCGACGAGCGTGTTGAGCCGGTCCGACTCCTCGTCGATGGTCGTGAGGAGCTCGCGCGTCGCTTGAGGCGTCCACTCGACGTCCTGCTGGAGGAGACTCGTCGCCGCCGCCTTGATCGACGAGAGCGGCGTCCGCAGGTCGTGCGACACCGCGGCGAGAAGCGCGACCCGCAGGTCGCTCGCCTCCGCCAGCCCCGCCGCCACCGCGGCTTCGGCCCGCAGCTGACGGCGTTCGAGCGCGAGCGCCAGCTGCCCGGTGAACGCCTGCAGGAGGGCAAGGTCCTCGGCGGGAAGCCCCGGGCCCACCACGACGAGCTGCATCTCGGCGTCGATCGGGATGCTCAGGTCACCGTCCTCGGGGCTCTCGGGAACGGGCGCGCCGGTCGACGTCTCGACGATCCAGCCGTCGCCGCTGCGCTGCAGCACGGCCATCGCGCGGAGGCCGAACGTCGTGCGCAACGTGCTGATGAGGAGCGGGAGCGGGTCTTCCTCGGTCATGAGCTGGGCGCCGAGGCGCGCCAGCGTCTCCGCCTCGGCGCGGGCGCGCGCGGCCTCCGCCGACCTTCTGGCTGCCGCGTTGACCAGCGCGCTCACGACCCCGGCGACGAGCAAAAACACGACCAGCGCGATGAGGTCCTTGCCCTCGTGAATGGTCCATTCATGGAGGGGAGCTATGAAGTACCAGTTGGCCAGGACGAAGGCCGCGAAGCTCGCCGCCAACGCCGGCCACACGCCCCCGATCGCCGCGATCGCGACCACGGCCAGGAGGTAGAGCAGCAACACGCCGGGCAACCCGAGGCCGTCGCGGGAGCCGACCATGACCAGTGTGAGCACCGGCAACAGGACGACGCCGACGAGCGCGCCCGTGAGCTGACGACGAACAGAGAGCGCGCGACGGCCACGCGGACGGCTGAACGGCGCTTCCTGCTCTGGTTCCTCACTCGAGATGACGTGCACGTCGATGGGTCCCGACGCGCGGATCACGCGGTTGATCACCGAGCCCCGGGTGAGCTCCGCCCACCGTGAACGGCGGCTGGCCCCCAGGACGAGTTGCGTCGCGTTCTCGGCTCGGGCGAACTCGATCAGTGCCTTGCCGATGTCGTCCCCGACGATCTCGTGGTAGGTGCCGTCCAGCTCGTTCAGCAGCGCCCGATGCTCGTCGAGCAGCTGCTTCGGCGGGCCGGCGAGCCCGTCCGTCGAACGGACGTGCACGCCGAGCAACTCGGCGTGCGCTCGCATCGCCATCCGGGCCGCACGCCGGATGAGGGCGTCGCCCCCGGGCGCGCCCGTGATCGCGACCACGACCCGTTCGCGCGTCTCCCACGGACCCCGGATCCCGTGGTCATCCATGTAGTCCTGCAGCGACTCGTCGACCTTGTCCGCCACCCAGAGCAGGGCGAGCTCGCGGAGGGCGGCGAGGTTGCCGGGGCGGAAGTAGTTGGCGAGCGAGGCGTCGATACGGTCCGGCGGGTAGATGTTCCCGTGGGCCATGCGGCGCCGGAGCGCCTCCGGCGTCATGTCGACGAGCTCGACCTGCTCGGCGGCCCGGACGATCGCGTCGGGAATGGTCTCGTGCTGCTTGACGCCGGTGATCCGCTCGACGACGTCGTTGACCGACTCGAGGTGCTGCATGTTGAGCGTCGAGACGACGTCGATGCCGGCGTCGAGGACTTCGGCGACGTCCTGCCATCGCTTCTCGTTCCGCGACCCGGGGACGTTCGTGTGCGCGATCTCGTCGATCAGGGCGACCTGCGGCTCCCGGGCGAGCACTGCGTCGACGTCCATCTCCTCGAAGTCGGTGCCCCGGTAGCTGATCCGCCGGCGCGGAACCACTTCGAGGTCACCGATCTGCGCCGCGGTGTTCGCCCGACCGTGCGTCTCCACCAGTCCGACGACGACATCCGTGCCGCGCGCCCGGCGACGCTTGCCCTCGTTGAGCATGGCGAAGGTCTTGCCGACGCCAGGTGCGGCACCGAGGTAGATACGGAGCCTTCCGCGCGCCATGACCAAAGCCTAATTCTGGCTCGTCGACAATTGATCGAGCGCAAGGTTGAGCTCGAGCACGTTGACGGTCTTCTCGCCGAGTACGCCGAGCGTCTGACCCGACGTGTGCGCATCGATGAGGTTGCGCACCCGAGCCAGCGAGAAGTTGCGTTCGTTCGCGATTCGCTTGGCCTGAAGCCGAGCGTTGGCGACGGAAATATCGGGGTCGAGGCCCGAGGCCGAGGAAGTGACCGCGTCGACTGGGACCTTCGCCGTGGACGACAGCTTGTTCAAGTCCCGATACGCGAGGGTGCGCTGCGGGACGGTATTGGCGTCACAGACATACGACCCGTCGTCGTTCTTCTTGTACTTCGTGTTTCTTGTCGGGCTCACGACCGCCTTGCCGTCCTTGTCGTCCGGAACGCAGTACGGATCGTCCGCGCTCGCGAACGGGTTGGTCTTCGAAGAGTTCCCGTTGAGATCGACGGTGTTGAAGCCGGGGATGAACCCGACGAGGGCAGGGTTGGAGGGCCCCAGGTTCGAGCCGCTGCTGAGCGTGGGGTCGTACCCGGCCGCGGTGTCGCCGTCCACGCCGGCCGCGGCAGAGGGCCGTGACTGGAAGTACTTCTTGATCGCGTTGCCGTCCTTGTCGACGAAGGCCTGTCCGATCAGGCTCGAGCCCACCTTCTTGCCCCCGCGCTCGACGATCGAGCCATTGGCCTTGTCCTTGAAGCCCAGCTGGGCGACGCCCGTCAGGAGGAGCCCGTAGCCGATACCGAGCAACAGCGTGAACACGACCATCGTGAGGACCGCGGGAATGAATTGGCGTCGCATCTACGAGACTCCGAGCGCGGAGATGAGGATGTCGATGAGCTTGATGCCGATGAAGGGCGCGATCACGCCTCCTGCTCCGTAGATCAACAGGTTCCGGCGCAGCAGATGCGATGCGGACGTCGGGATGAACTTCACGCCGCGCAACGCCAGCGGAATCAGCATCACGATGATGAGCGCGTTGAAGATGACGGCGGACAGGATGGCGGACCGAGGGGTCTGGAGCTGCATGACGTTCAGACGATCGAGAACGCTCAAACTCGCGAAGCCGGCGAACATCGCCGGGATGATCGCGAAGTACTTGGCGACGTCGTTGGCGATCGAGAAGGTCGTCAGCGAGCCGCGGGTGATCAGGAGCTGCTTGCCGATCTCGACGATGTCGATGAGCTTCGTCGGATCAGACTCGAGGTCGACCATGTTCCCGGCTTCCTTGGCCGCTTGAGTGCCGGTGTTCATGGCCACCGCGACGTCGGCCTGCGCGAGTGCCGGCGCGTCGTTCGTGCCGTCGCCGGTCATCGCGACGAGCCGCCCGCCGCGTTGCTCGCTCTTGATCAGCTCCATCTTGTCTTCGGGTGTGGCTTCGGCGAGGAAGTCGTCGACGCCTGCTTCCTTCGCTATGAACGCGGCAGTGCGGGGGTTGTCGCCGGTGATCATGACCGTGCGGATGCCCATGCGCCGGAGGTCGGCGAATCGCTGCGCGATGCCCGGCTTCACGATGTCCTTGAGGTAGACGACGCCCAGCGCGCGCGGAGGGTGGGGGGAACCCTCCGCCGCGCCGGCATCAGCCTCGGCGACTACCAGCGGCGTTCCGCCCTGCGCCGCGATCGAGTCGACCGTGTCGCCGAGCTCAGATGGGACAGTGCCGCCCTGCTCCTCCACCCAGCGCCGCACCGCGTCGGCCGCGCCCTTGCGCACCGACCGACCGTCCATGTCGAGCCCACTCATGCGGGTCTGCGCCGTGAACGGAACGAGATCCGCGCCGACCAGCTCGCGTTCGCGGATCCCGTAGCGCTCCTTCGCGTACACGACGATCGAGCGTCCTTCGGGCGTCTCGTCCGCCAGACTCGACAGCTGCGCGGCGTCGGCGAACTCCTCCTCGGTCACGCCATTGGCGGGGATGAACGCGTCGGCTTCGCGGTTCCCGAACGTGATCGTCCCCGTCTTGTCGAGCAGCAGCGTCGCGCAGTCTCCAGCTGCTTCGACCGCGCGGCCGCTCATTGCGAGCACGTTGCGGCGGACGAGCCGGTCCATGCCGGCGATGCCGATCGCAGAGAGCAACGCGCCGATCGTCGTCGGGATGAGGCACACCAGGAGCGCGACGAGGATCACGACGGTCTGCTCCGCGTTCGCGAACATCGCGAACGGCTGGAGGGTCACGGTTGCCAGCAGGAAGATGATCGTCAGGCCCGCGAGGAGGATGTTCAGCGCGATCTCGTTCGGCGTCTTCTTGCGCTCGGACCCCTCGACGAGCGCGATCATCCGATCCAGGAAGGTCTCGCCGGCTCGAGCCGTGATTCGCACGACGATCTCGTCGGACAGGACGCGGGTGCCACCTGTGACTGCTGAGCGGTCACCGCCCGACTCGCGGATGACAGGCGCCGACTCGCCGGTGATCGCCGACTCGTCGACGCTCGCGATGCCCTCGATCACCTCGCCGTCGCTCGGAATGACCTCACCCGCCGTCACGACACACTCGTCGCCCACGTCGAGAGAGGTGCTCGGGACCTCTTCGATCGTGCCGTCGGTGCTCCGCCGACGTGCCAGGGTCTCGGAGCGGGTCTTGCGCAAGGTGTCGGCCTGCGCCTTTCCTCGCCCTTCGGCGACGGCCTCGGCGAAGTTCGCGAACAGCACCGTGAACCACAGGAACAGAGCCACAAGGCCGACGAAGACGTTCACGTTGCTGGCTGAGGAGCCGAAGTCCTTGAAGAACAAGATCGTCGTGAGCACCGAGCCAACACCGACGACGAACATCACCGGGTTGCGCATCAGCGTCCGCGGGTTGAGCTTGACGAAGCTCTCGACGATCGCGCGCCGCAGGATCTGTGGTTCCACGAGCTTGGATTCGCGGGCCATTCAGTGACGCTCCTCGATCAGATCTTCAGTTGCTCGACGATGGGACCGAGCGCGAGGACGGGCAGGAAGGTCAGGGCAGCGACGATGAACACCACGCCGATCACCAGCACGACGAAGAGCGGCGTGTGCGTGGGGAACGTGCCGGCCGACGGTGGTACGCGACGCTTGCGCACGAGCACGCCGGCGAGCGCGAGGGTCGGGATGATCAGGAAGAACCGACCCACCAGCATGGTTACGGCGAGCGCGGTGTTCATCCAGGGTGTGTTCGCGGTGATGCCGGCGAACGCCGATCCGTTGTTGTTCCCAGCGGAGGTGAACGCGTAGATGAGCTCGGTGAACCCGTGCGACCCGGGGTTCAGGAGCGAGACATCGCTCACGGATCTCACGAACGTCGAGATCGCGATGAAGATCAACACGACGGCAGGCATCACGAGGATGTAGAGCGCGACGAGCTTCACCTCGGTGGCTTGGATCTTCTTTCCCAGGTACTCGGGTGTTCGGCCGACCATGAGGCCGGCGATGAAGACCGAGAGGATCGCGAGTATCAGGAGGCCGTTGAGGCCGACGCCCACGCCGCCGGGACTCACCTCTCCGAGCTTCATGTGCACGAGCGGCACCATGCCGCCGGCCGGCGTGTAGCTGTCGTGCATCGAGTTGACCGAGCCGTTGGAGGTGCCCGTGGTCGACGCCGCCCACAGTCCGGAGGCGGATGGACCGAACCGGACCTCCTTTCCTTCGGCGTTGCCACCGGGCGAGGTGGCACTCACCGTCTGCGTGACGCCGACGCCGCGTGCGTCGAGCTTGGGGTTACCGCCGACCTCGAGGAAGATCGTGAGGAGGCTCGCCGTCAGCCAGATCACGAACATGACCGCGAACACCGCGTAGCCCTGGCGCTTGTCCTTGACCATTCGGCCGAACGTGAACGCCAGCGCAAACGGGATGATGAGAATCGCGTAGAGCTCGAGGAAGTCGCTGAACTTGGTCGGATTCGAGAACGGGTGCGCCGAGTTGACGTTGAAGAAGTCACCGCCGTTCGTGCCGATCTGCTTGATCGACTCCATGCTGGCGTTGGGGCCACCAGGGATCTTCTGTGTGGTGCCGGCGACGGTGTGCACCTGAGTGAAGCCGTGGGTGTTCTGGATCACACCGGTAGCTACGAGCACGATCGCGAACACGAACGCGATCGGGACCAGGATGCGGATCGTCGTCCGCACGAGGTCGACCCAGAAGTTGCCGATCGTGCGCTGACCGGCACGCGACAGTCCTCGGATCAGCGCCGCCATCACCGCCATGCCGGCCGCCGCCGACACGAACTGCTGGACGGTGAGCCCCGTCATCTGGGTGAGGTGGCTCAGGGTGCTCTCGCCCGCATAGCTCTGCCAGTTCGTGTTCGTCATGAAGCTGACTGCGGTATTCAGCGACAGCGCCGGCGTCACGTTCGCCATGTCGGTCGGGTTGAACGGCAAGCCGCTCTGGATGCGCTGCATCAGATACAGCAACAAGAAGCCCACGACGCTGAACGCCAGCAATGACAGGGCGTAGATGTTCCAGCGCTGCTCGCGTTGCGGATCGATCCGGCACGCGCGGTAGATGACCCGCTCGACCGGCCTGAAGACGCGGTCGAGGCGCGAGGGGCCCCCCTCGTACACGTTGGCGATGTAGCGCCCGAGCAGCGGCGCGGTCGCGCCGATGACGGCGATGAGCGCAATCAGTTGCGCCCAGCCGGCAGCAGTCATCAGAACCGCTCCGGGAACAGCAACGCTGCCACCAGGTACAGACCGAGCAGGACCGCCAGGACGAGGCCGGCGATGTTCTCGCCGCTCACGGGGATACGCCTACGGAGCCGCGTTCCGTTTCGGCCTCGGTCGGGGGCGCAGCGAGCTCGTCGACGTCGTCGGGGCCGATGATGCGGTCGCAGCCGCGCACGAACCCGACGCACAGCGCGAAGAACGCAACGATCAGGAGCAGTACCAAGACGTCAGCCATGGCTCTCCTCGGGTCGCCTCATGCAGTCTCGATGTTTATGCGGCGATCGATGCCGAGAGAAGGGGCCTGATGCCTTGTTGACGCCTGGCCCGGCAGGCTTGACGGACAGATGACGAGGCTCATCAGGAGACCCCGTCTCAACAGAGCATCAAGATCTGCGCACACCCTGTCAACGGGGTGTCAACTGCACTTCCGGGAGGGACGACGCGCGCTACTGATGGAGAGACCTGCCACATCGACGCTCGAGGAGGGCGACGCGAGGAGCGCGGAATGACGAAGTCGAAGATCGTGCGAGTCCGTTGGGGGCTGCTGCGCCCCGGCGCAACCGTCGTCAGTGAGAACGAAGCCGACCACGAGCACAAGGTCGTGACCGTCGAGCATCAGGGGTCGACGGTGAGCGTGCTCTTCTGGGACGGACTCCGTGAGCACCACCGCGAGGACGCCTACGCGCGCGTTCGTCTCTCCGAGTCGACACGCCCTCGGGAACGCAGTTCGTCGTCTGAGCCCGTGTAGTACGTGGCGGTTCTTCCCCGCGAGCTAAGCGCTCAGCTCGGCGTCGTCGTACCCGCCCGTTCGGGCTCGGGCGCGGCGCCTTCGACGACGTCGGCCTCCTCGGCGAAGCCACCGACCTTGCGCTTGGAGAACGCGATCGCCACGAGCACCACGACGAGCGCGGCGCCCGCGATCGTCCAGCGGGCGGGGTTGTTGTCACGGAGGCTGATCACCGCCGGGAGGATCAGCAGCGAGACGAGGTTCATGACCTTGATCAACGGGTTCAGCGCCGGCCCGGCCGTGTCCTTGAACGGGTCGCCGACGGTGTCGCCGATCACGGCGGCCTTGTGCGTCTCGGAGCCCTTCCCGCCGTAGTGGCCGTCCTCGATGTACTTCTTGGCGTTGTCCCACGCCCCGCCGGACACGGTGAGGAACACGGCCATCAGCTGGCCGGTGAGGATCACGGCGGCGAGGAACGCGCCGAGCGCGAGGTAGTTCATCCCGAAGCCGATGATCACCGGCGTGAGCACGGCGAGCAGCGCCGGGGTCGCGAGCTCCCGGAGGGACGCGGCGGTGCAGATGTCGACGATCCGACCGCTGTCGGGCTGCTTGGTCCCGGCCATGATCTGGCCGTCGGCGAACTGCTCGCGGACGTCCTGCACGACCGTGCCCGCGGTGCGGCCGACGGCTCGGATGGCGAGCGCGCTGAACAGGAACGCGATCGATCCGCCGACGAGCAGGCCGATGAAGGTCTCGGGATCGGCCACGTTGATCTGGGTCTGGGCCGCGCCGAACAGCGCCGAGCCCGTCTCCCGCAGGTTCAGCTCGCTGCCGATCGTCTCGACGAAGGACGCGAACAGCGCGACGGCCGCGATGACGGCGGACCCGATGGCGAAACCCTTGGTGACGGCCTTGGTGGTGTTCCCCACCGCGTCGAGGCTCACCATGATCCGCTCGGGCTCGCCCCCGAACTCGCCCGACATCTCCGCGATGCCGGCCGCGTTGTCGGCGACAGGGCCGTACGTGTCCTCGGAGACGACGACCCCCGTGGTCGCCAGCATCCCCATGCCGGTCAGCGCGACCAGATAGAAGGAGAACTCGATGTTGCCGTGCCCGAGGACGATCGCGACGCCGATGGCGACCGAGATGGCCACGATCGCCCACACGCTCGATTCGAGCCCGGTGCTCGTCCCGGACAGGATGGTCGTGGCCGGTCCGGTGCGAGCAGAGTCGGCGATCTCCTGGACGGGCTCCTTGTCGGTCGACGTGAAGTGCTCGGTCAGCCGGCTGATCACCTGGGCGAGGACGAGCCCGGCGACGACGGCGCCGAAGACCTTCCAGCCCTCGTTGTCGTGGTCGTTGCCGATGTAGAGCAGGGCGACCAAAAGCGTGCCGATCACGGTCAGGATGCTGGCGGTGAAGAAGCCGCGGTTGATCGGGGCCATCGCGCTGCGGTCGCGGTCGGTTGCCCGGACCGAGAACACGCCGACGATCGACGCGAGCACGCCGATGGCGCGGGCGGCGACGGGGAAGATGAGGCCCAGCGCGGGGTTGGCGCCGATCGAGTTGAAGGCGGCGACGCCGAGGATGATCGAAGCGACCAGGGTCACCTCGTAGCTCTCGAACAGGTCGGCTGCCATCCCGGCGCAGTCGCCGACGTTGTCGCCCACGTTGTCGGCGATGGTCGCCGGGTTGCGCGGATCGTCCTCGGGGATGCCCTGCTCCACCTTGCCGACCAGGTCGGCGCCGACGTCGGCGGCCTTCGTGAAGATCCCGCCGCCGACCCGCATGAACAGCGCGAGCAGCGACCCGCCGAACCCGAAGCCGATGAGGATGGCGGTGGCAGAGTTCTGGAAGATCATGATGATCACGGTCGCCCCGAGCAGGCCCAAGCCGACCGTGTACATCCCGGCGACGCCACCGCTGCGGAACGCGACTTTGAGCGCGGCCGGGAGCGAGCCGGCCTTGGCGGCGGCGGCGGTGCGCACGTTGCCGCGCACGGCGAGGCTCATCCCGATGAAGCCCGTGAGGCCGGACAAGAAGCATCCGCCGATGAACGCCAGCGTGCGGAACAGCCCCGACTGCGCGAACGACAGCGCCTCGGTGCCGTTCGGCTCGATCACCTTGGTGGACGTGACGAAGACGATGGCGGCGACGGGGATGACGATGATCGCGATCGTCTTGAACTGCCGCCGCAGGTAGGCCATCGCGCCCACCTGGATCGACCTGGCGATCTCGATCATCGTCGGCGTGCCCTCGTCGGCCGCGAGCACTCCTTGGCGGAGCACGAAGCCGATCACGATGGCGAGGATCGCGGTGCAGGCGGAGAGGATGAGCCAGAACCACTCGCCACCCGCCAGGTTGAAGACCTGGTAGCCGCCCTCGGCTGCGAGCGTGACGATCTGAGACATCAGGTGTACGGGCTCCTTCCCCCTGGGCCGCTGCCGTCCGGCCGGCGCTCGCCGGCGGGCAGATTACTGCGAGTCCCCATCCCGGCTCGCCTCGTGCAGGTGGTACGGGATGGACGTGACCACCGTGCCCTTCCGGAACAGCAGCCGGCCCTTGAGCAGCAGCGCCGTCTGGTTGTGGAGCAGGTGGCCCCACCAGTGGTCGACCACGAACTCGGGGATCAGGACGGTGACGATGTCGTTGTCCCAGCGTGCGTCGATCTCGTCGATGTAGCGGAGGATCGGCCTCGTGACCTCCCGGTAGGGGTCGTAGACGATCTCCAACGGGACGTCGATGTTGCGCTCGGACCAGGCTCGCTCGATGTTCTCCTGCTGCTCCTCGTCCGACACGACGGTGACGGCGATGACGCGAGTCGGGTTCAGCGACTTGGCGTAGGCAAGGGCGTCGAGCACTCCCTTGTGCATGCCTCCGACGAGGACGACGACGGTGTGGTTCATCGCCGGAGGCCGGTAGTCGGGCGGAACGGTCAGCTGCCTCCGCACCCGCTCGTAGTGCCGGTGGATGCCCCTGAAGAGCAGCACGATGGCCGGGATCACGATGATCGGCACCCACGCGCCGCTCGTGAACTTCGTGATCGCGACGATCAGCGTGACGATGCCGGTTGCGACGGCGCCGACGGCGTTGATCACCGTGTTGCGCTTCCACGCCGGCTCTCGCAGCCTGAGGTGGTGGATGACCATGCCGGTCTGCGACAGCGTGAACGACGTGAACACGCCGACCGCATAGAGAGGGATGAGTGCGTTCGTGATGCCACCGAACGCGATGATCAGGAGGGCGGCCAGCCCCGAGAGCACGAGGATCCCGTTCGAGAACACCAGCCGATCCCCGCGGTTGGCGAGCTGCCGTGGGAGGTAGCCGTCGCGGGCGATGATCGACGAGAGCCTCGGGAAGTCCGCATAGGCGGTGTTGGCAGCGAGCGTGAGGATCGCCGCCGTCGCGAACTGCAGGAGCACGAAGACAGGGCCGTTGCCGAACACCGCCAGGCCCAGCTGCGAGATGACCGTCTTCTCGTGGCTCGGGTAGGGACGGAGCTGGTGGGCGAGCAGCGCGGTCCCGAAGAACAGCGAGCCCAGGATCGTCCCCATCGCGACGAGCGTGGTGGCGGCGTTCTTCGACTCGGGCCTCTTGAACGCGGGTACGCCGTTGCTGATCGCCTCGACGCCGGTCAGCGCCACCGCGCCCGACGAGAACCCCTTCAGGATCAGGAACAACCCGAGGGTCCCGCCGAATTCACGGGTGCCCGCGAACGCCTGCCGGTCGAAGGGCACCTGGTCGATGTGGCCGAAGTAGCTGCGGAAGAGGCCGATGCCGACCAGGGTGGCCAGCGTGATGATGTAGATGTAGGTGGGCGCCGCGAACAACCGCCCCGACTCCTTGATGCCCCGCAGGTTCGCGATGGCGATGAATGCGATGAGAGCGAGCCCGAGCTCGACGCGATGCGTCGCGAGTCCCTGGAACGCCGGAATCGAGACGATGGCGGCGACGCCCGCCGAGATCGACACCGCGACGGTCAGGATGTAGTCGACGAGCAGTGACCCGCCGGCGATGAGCGAGGGCGTCTCGCCGAGGTTCTCGCGGCTGACGATGTAACTCCCGCCGCCGCTCGGGTACGCGAAGATCGTCTGCCGGTACGACGTGCACACGATTGCGAGGAGGATCGCGACCGCGATCCCGATCGGCACGAGCGTGTCGAGACCGAGCGCCAGGCTCGACGCGCCGACGGCGGTGACGAAGAGGATCTCCTCGGTCGCGTACGCCGTCGACGAGATCGCGTCGGACGAGAAGACCGCCAGCCCGATGGTCTTCGGGATGCGCTGGTGTTCTTGCTCGACGGTCGCCAGTGGCCGCCCGACCAGCAGTCGCTTGAGGATCGCCACCCCGCCCCCGGGGATTCGATTGACGCGGAATCTGACGAGGGCCGACCCTCCGGTCAGCCCGCTCGGGCCAGCATGCCATGCCGCTGCTTCGCCGATCGTCCTGTGGCGTCATAACATCCAGCCGTCCGAGCTGCCTGGAGGGCGCGGTGCACGTGGTGGTCGTCGGCTGCGGCCGGGTAGGGAGCGAGCTCGCCGGCACGCTCGAGAAGTCCGGCCACACGGTCGCCGTGATCGACAAGAACGCGAACGCGTTCCGGCGGCTCCCCGCCGGGTACGCGGGCCAGCGGGTCGTCGGCTTCGGGTTCGACCGCGACAACCTCGAGGAGGCCGGCATCGACCACGCCGGCGCGCTCGCCGCCGTGACCAACGGCGACAACTCCAACATCCTCGTCGCCCGCATCGCCCGGGAGTCCTTCGGGATCGAGCGGGTCGTCGCCCGCATCTACGACCCCCGGCGGGCGGTCATCTACCAGCGGCTGGGCATCCCGACGGTCGCCACGGTGTCGTGGACGACCGACCAGGTGCTGCGGCGGCTCCTCCCCGGCGAGCAGCCCCACGACTGGATCGACCCCAGCGCAAGAGTGAGCCTCGTCGAGCGGGTGCTGCCGTCCAACTGGGGTGGCAAGAAGCTCGCGTCGCTCAACGAGCCCGGGCGCTTCCTGCTCACGGCGGTCACGAGGTTGGGCGAGGCGCAGATCGCCGGGCCCAAGCTGGTCGGCCAGGAGGGCGACGTGCTCCACTTCGTCGTCGACGTCAACGCCGTGGACGCCCTGCGCGAGCGCCTCGAGCACGGGCCGGAGGCGTAGCGATGCGGGTCGCGATCGCCGGCGCGGGGAACGTCGGCCTCTTCATCGCCAACGACCTGCACGCCGCCGGGCACGAGGTGCAGCTGATCGAGCAGAACCCGGCCGTGGTCGAGCGCGCGGTCGCCGACGAGGGCGTCGAATGGTTCATCGCCGACGCGTGCGAGGTGTCGTCCCTGAAGGAGGCCGGGCTCGAGCGCTGTGACGTCGTGGTCGCCGCCACCGGCGACGACGAGGACAACCTCGTGATCTCGCTCCTCGCCAAGCAGGAGTTCGCGGTCCCGCGGGTGATCGCCCGGGTCAATCACCCCAAGAACGAGTGGATGTTCAACGAGAACTGGGGCGTCGACCTGTCGGTGTCGACACCGCATCTCATCACCGCGCTCGTCGAGGAGGCGGTCAGCGTGGGCCGTCTCGTGCGCATCCTCCAGTTCGAGCGGGGACTGGCCCGTCTCGTCGAGGTGACATTGGCCGAGAACGCGCCGGTCGTCGATCGCGCGCTCAAGGACGTCGACATGCCCCGCGACGCCACCGTCGTCGCCGTCGTCCGCGGCGAGCACGTCGTGATGCCCCGCGGCGACACGGTGTTCGAGATCGGCGACGAGGTGCTGGCGATGGTGACGCCGGACTCCGAGGAGAACGTCCGCGGCATCCTGACCGGCGAGGAGTGACGAGCACCCCGCCGGGGACTCAGCCGAGGAGCTGGTACTCGGGGTTGTACACGAGGTAGCGGTTGCCGTCCTTGCCCGCGACTCCTCCGAGCAGCACGCGCCGCCCCGGCGACATGCCCGGGATCTTGCGCCGGCCGAGGAACACCCCGACCACACTGCCCCGACCGTCGCTCACGGTGACCTCGACGGCCGACGCGCCGGCCCGGGGCACGATGCGCACGGCCCGGATCTCCCCCGCCACCCGCGTGGGCGTCCGGGGCGTGATCTGGTCCATCGGCGTGGCGCCGAGCCCGTCGCAGTAGGCGCCGAGCGCCTCGCGATCGAGCTCGTCGACGGGCTTGGTCAGCCGCTTCATCGCCTTGCCCAAGGCCACGCTGCGCTCCTTCTGGGGTCCTGGCTTGCATCGTAGAGCTTCGGGCGTGTCATCCTGTCGCCCCATGTCCAGCCCGACCCGGTCGCCGCGCGCGCACTCCGCCGCCGCGTCGGGGTCGAAGCCCCCCGGTTCGCAGCGCTCGCGCACGATGCAGCTCGTGGTCGTCGGGGTGGCGGTCGGCCTGCTCGTGCTGGCCGCCGTCATCTTCTTCTTCGTGCGCAGCGACGGTGGCTCGAGCCCGAGCAAGAAGTCCGTCTCCGCGAACGTCAAGCTGACCCTGGGCGGGATCCAGAACGCGAATGCGGGCGCGCCCGCCACCCTCGGGGCCGACGCCGCCAACCAGATCATGGCGGCGGTCGGCCAGTACGTGGACAAGGGACTGATCGCGCCGGTCAAGACGGGCAAGCCCCCGACGGATGTGTCGGGCTTGTTCGACGCCGGCACCCAGACCGCGATCCAGGGACCCGACAAGGACGTGCTGTTCGAGAACGGCCAGTCCAAGCTCACGGGCGACTTCAAGCCAGCGGCGGAGCCGGTGGTCATCACCGCGCTGTCGGACGGCAACGGTCAGTTCGTGCTGGCGACGGCGGCGTTCACGTACCGCGCCGACGAGGGCGTCGACGGCGGAACGCTCAACACCTCCCGCACGATCGCGCTGACCTTCACCCCCGACAACGGGTGGAAGATCACCGGCTACGACGTGACGCTCACGAGACAGGGCGCCCAGGTCGAGGGCTCGACCACGGGGACGGCGAAGAAATGACCGCGCGCGCCCGTACCGTCCTGCTGACGCTCGTCGGGCCGCCGCTGTGCGGCGTGCTGCTGGCGTGCATGGTGGCCGCGGCCTGGGTCGGGTTGGGGCTGCCGCTGGCGAACGGCGAGACCTGGTTCACGGTCCAGAAGGTGCCGCCGGTGGCAGGAGCGAGCTTCACGAGCGGCCAGCCCGACGGGGTGCAGTTCTTCCTCGTCGTCGGGAACGACTCGCGAGACCCGAACGGTGTGGGGCTCGGCGACGCCATCCACGTCATCGGGGTGAACCCGCAGGCGAAGGCGGCGTCGATCATCGACATCCCGCGCGACACCGACGTGGGCGGCGGCAAGGTCAACTCGGTGCTGGCCCAAGGCGGGCTCGGCCAGTTCACGCAGACGATCAGCAGGTTCGTCGGGGTCCCGATCAAGTTCTCGATGACGACGAACTTCGCGGGCTTCACCGACATGATGGACGAGTTCGGTGGCCTGGACATCAACGTCCAGCAGCCCATGCACGACGAGAACTCGGGGGCCGACTTCGACCCGGGACCGCAGAAGCTGAACGGCCCCGGCGCGCTTGCGTTCTCGCGCGACCGTCACAGCTTCGCCGCCGGCGACATCACCCGGACCCAGAACCAGGGCTACCTGATGATCACCGCGCTGCAGAACGTCCAGCAGCGCGCCGTCGGCGCGGGCGGCGTCCTCAACATGCTCAGCAACGTCGGTCGCCACGTGCAGATGGGGAACGTCGGCTTCCAGGACCTGTACCGGCTGGGCCGGCTCGTGCTCACGATCGACCCCGCCAACATCAAGAACGTCGTCATCCCGACCGGCGGCGGCAGCGGCACGAACCTGACACCCGGGGCGGGCATCGACTCTCTGTTCGCCGACTTCCGCGACGACGGCGTCCTTCAGTCGCACTAGTCGCCGGCCGCTAGGGGTCGGCGCAGCCGAGCAGGCACTCGGGACGCACCTCGGCGCGGGCGGTGCCGCGCGCCGGCCCGCCCAGGCGCCCGAGCCCGTGCGTCGCGACCTCCACCTCGACGGTCGCGACCCGGCCTGTGCACTCGCATCGGACCAGCCGGGCGTCGTTGGCGGCGGCGGTCTCCGCCGCGGCGCTGCGGGCGGCACGCTCGCCCCGTCCGAGCGCCAGCATGTCGGCGGCCGCGAGCGCGGCGGCGTCGGCGGCCGCGTCGGCCCGGGCCCGGGCGACGAGCGCACCCCCGAGTCGTGCCGCGCCGAGCGCGAGGACGGCGGCGAGCACCACGACCGCCATGAGCACGACCGCCATCGAGCCGCCTTCGCGCCTCACTTCTCGACGCGCATCGAGACGCGCGAGTGGAGCGTCGGATCCGGGAACAACGGCCCGACGAGCGGCAAGTCGGTCACGGACCGGTAGGACACCTCGACCGTGATGGGCTCGCCGACCGCGGGCCGGTCGCCGACGTCGACCTCGGCGCCGCGCAGCGTGCGGCGCGCCGCGCGCACGGCGCGCTTCGAATCGGGATCGACGCTCGCGGCGCGTGCGGCCTCGCGGGCGGCGTGCACCACCGCCACCTGATCTCGAACGACGAACGCGACCTGGAGCACGATCAACGCCGCCATCAGGACCAACGGCATGAGCACCGCGAACTCGACCGTCGCTTGCCCGGCCTGGCGCTTCAGGGGAGCACCTTGCCGACGACCTCGTCGAAGAGCTTGCCGATGGCGTGGCTCTTCGTCGCCCACGCGATCAGGAGGGCGCCGATCGCGGCCGCCCCCAGGATGACGAGCGCGTACTCGGCCGTGGTCTGCCCGACCTCGGCCCGGACCGCGCGCACGAATCGACGAAGCATTGGTTCCTCCTCAGAGTCTGGGGCGACGGGGGAAGCGCTAGATGCGCGAGAGCCCGGCCAGGAGCGTCGGAATCACGGTGAGCAACCCGAACGCGGGCAGGACCACGAACACGAGAGGGAACAGCAGGCGCACGGGAACACGGCGGGCGTGTGTCTCGGCGCGACGCCGCAGCTCGGCGCGCTGCTCGGCCGCGAGGCGGGCGAGCGCGGGGGCGACCGGGGCTCCGAGCCGGTCGGAAGCAAGGAGCGCGTCCGCCAGCTGCCGCAACGGCGGGGCGCGGGTGGCGACGTCGTCGAGCGCGTCGGCGAAGGTGGCGCCGAGCGCGCACGCGTCCTGCACGGCGGCCAGGCGCGCTGCCATGGCCGGCGGCGCCCACCGCGCTGCCATGTCGACGGCCAGGTAGGGCGTGCAGCCGGCGCCGACGGCCACGCCCAGCAGGTCGAGCGTGACCGGAAGCTCGGCGCCGAGGACGGCGCCGTCGCGGCCGGCGCGGTGCCGGGCTCTCGCGCCGGCCAGGACGCGTCCGACGGCACCCTTCGACAGCGGGTCGAGCACCTTCCGGAGCACCACCGGTGGCGTACGCGCCGGCCTGGCGCGCGCGGGGCGCAGCGGATGCAGCCGCAGGTCGATTCGCTGGCGGCGGGCGCGCCTCGCCAGCGGCGTCGCTGTCATGGCTCCCCAGGCGAGCCCCAGCACGACCACGAGCATCATGACGAGCCGTTCACCGCGCCTCCGTCGAGGCGAGAATGCGCCGCATCCAGAGCCCGGCGACCACTTCGAGGAGGAGGCCGACCACGAGGCAGACGCGGCCGGTGCCCGTGCCGACCAGCACGCCGACCGACCCCGGATCGACCAGCGCCGAGAACACGAGGTACGCGAGCGGTGACGCCCCCACCACCACCGCTGACAGCCGGGCCTGCGCCGACAGCGACCGCGCCTCGGCGGCGGCTCCGATCCGATCGCGCAGCGACGCCGCGAGGCCGTCGAGCGCGTGCGCGCTGCGGCCGCCGAGCGTCTCGGCCACGGCGAGGGCACCGGCGACGGCGCGCACGTCTCGGAGGTCGCGCTCCACCGGCCACGCCGCCAGCGCGTCGGCCAGGCCGACGCCGAGGTCGGCGCGCGCCTGAACACGCCGCAGATCCCCGGCGAGCGGGCCGTCGCCTCCCGCGAGCGCGGCGACGCCGTGCCCGACCGTCCCGCCGCCGCGCAGGTGGGCGGCGATCTGCTCCAAGGCCAGCGGGAGCGCGGCCGCGTAGCGCCGCTGGGCGCGTGTGCGCAGCACCCACAGTGACGCCGGGGCGGCGGCGATCGTGACCAACAACGCCGGCAGGACGAGCCCCGGCGACAGTGCCGCCGCGACCAGTCCGGCCGCCGCAACTGCTCCTGCCCACAGCTCGACGGCCGGCTCGGCGTCGAGTGCAAGGTCGGCATCAG
>Ga0075424_100001946_pt1 | contig 18552 bp, 30 predicted proteins | sample SoiMethybrSBSTD3_FD_75301 | JGI IMG/M metagenome (GOLD analysis project Ga0075424, IMG submission 75301) | Bulk soil microbial communities from a Populus tree surrounding site in Tennessee, USA - Soil MetaG P. TD hybrid SBSTD3 | ecosystem: Environmental > Terrestrial > Soil > Tree plantation...
GACGTGTATAGCCTGCAAATCCTCGAAAGTGCGTAAGAGGCTCGCCGCTTTGCTGGTGTTGTGACCGTCGCGTGCGAGTTCGGCAACGATCTCCCGCTGGCGAGCAACGTGGTGCTCGCCTTCCAGAACATGGCGCTCGGCCATCTCCAACTCATTTTGCAGCATTTCTCGGTCCATGGAGGCACACGCTATTGGTCTTCGACGACGCGCCCACAGTTGGTGCATACAAATATCGAAAACCCACTAACTCGGGTTGGAGCAGTGCAAACGGCACAAGTTGGCGCTTGCCCGTTGGGGTCCCGCTTGCGTCTGCGCAGCCGCTCTCTGGCGAACAAGCCGGACCGTTCTTGCAGGTCGTAACTGCGAGCCAGCAGCAGCCAGCAATGCTCTCGTTCGGTGTCAAAGGCTTTGTCGCTGGGACGTGTAGCGAGTTCCGCAAGTTCCCTGCATTCGCCAGCGCGGCGATAGCAATGCCTGATTTGCTCACTCAGGTTGTTTAACACAACACATCGGCTCCGCGAAGATCACAGGCGGGAGCGCGATCGGTCTCTCAGCCACCGCTGCCTGGCTCAGAGCCGTCGCGGTGATGGGGAGACAATAGCAGAAGGTTAACTCTTGTTCCAGGGAAGGGACTGCCCGTTGATTGAGCAAGAAAACGGCAGTCTTACGAATCGCATGCCTGTCATTAGGCTCTGCTCGTCCCGTTCAAGGATGACGCGCTGACCATATGGCCTGTTAACAGACAACGTTCGCAACAAGGGTCGCGACGTGGCCGAACCTGAAACGCTCGAGACGTTATCCGGGAGTTAAAAGCTGATGGAGCGCGTAGCACCCGAAAACGCATTCCACGATCGCATCGGCAAGAAAATCTTGGATACGCTCGCGCAAAGATGCGCCGCGCCGCACTGAAGACGATCATTCATTGTGCATTGAGCGCGCCCGCCCGACTATGCCTGGTAGGATCGACGGAGGAAGTACACTGGCTGGCGAGGGATGCGGGATCTTGGGTCGCGCCACGCTTACTCCGTATGGCTCGCTCGCTCCTACCCGACGATTGCCGACGATCTTAAAGCTCTCGGTGGACAAGGCAGGCCATAGGCACTCTCTCTAATTCTCTACAGACAGTCCCAAGCTTGCTTCTGCAATGGGTGGAACTGGCGTCATGCTCGCGATCCGCTGCTCGCGCATGTTGGACTTGAGCAGGATACCAATGACCATTGCCAGTAGGGCGACCGTCACAACAAGGCTGGGACGGAAACAACGCCCGTTCGTTACCTCTTCGTTGATCATGACTTGCTCTGCAGCTACCGCTGAACGATCGCTTGAACCGGCGGCGCATTGATCGGTGACGGCAACCCCACGCCTGCCAATGTCACTGCTAGAATCATCCCAAAGCTGAGTGCAAAGCCGATAATTGTCCCCCAACCGCGCCCTGCATGCTCGTGATAAGTCGAATGAGACGGCAGCGATGTGACATCAAGCAGTCGCACGCGATAAGCAGTGTCTTGGTGAGTCATCGTCGCCTCCCTTGTGTACGCCTTCTGACAAACGCGCGAATCCGCGCCTCGTTCCAGGCACTTAAATTTTCAAGGCTGATCGGATTTGAGGGGAACGAACAGACGAACCGGCGTTTGGATATTCTGTCCTGGCGCCCTTTCGCTCTTTGAGGGCGCAAGGCCACTTTAATCCGTGCGTTTAGATGCTGCTCAATGAAGATGGCCATTGTCTCTTCGACCACACCTGGGAACATCTGGACAACGGATGAATTTCTGACTCTGGTTCGCGATACGGTGGCGAACCTTCTCGACATAGATCGTGATGATCTGCTCAGGGCAGGTGAGGCCGAGAGCAATAATGCTGTGAGGCAGGTGTGCTGCGAGATCAATAGCCAGGTCACGCCAGCCGGGAATGCCTAAACAAAGCAGCTATTGTCTTTGTCCAGTCGTTTCGGTGACCGGGGTCTGCGGTCGGCTTGCAGTCTGGTGGTCGCCATGGAAGACCCAAATAACCCCGCCAATGACGGCTATCGCTGCGATGATCACGGCAATAACACTGCCGTAAGTCCAGAGTCGTTCGTCGAAATGATCTTCATCTCGCGGGGGGCCTCCCGAAGGCTGCGCGGGTGGGTGGCGACCGCTAGGGTCATCATGTGTCATGTTCCAACATCCTTGCTCTAAAAACGCGCAAAGATGGGCCGACGTTCCTGTCGGGCCGCCTTCAGCATTCTCAGCTGGACCCAGTGCCCGTTCGCCTGGTCGTCTGCCAGACCGCAGTGCAGACGAACGGGGACTAAACTGACCTCGCTCTTGCTAGTTAGAACGAGGTCAGCCGACCATAAGGTCTTCTTGAGCCTTTTCGCGGGAAAGCAAATAGGCCCAAGCGTGTCGAGAACAGCGGCTGATCTAAATCGTTCCCAACCCAGCTCTCAAAGGAAAGGTTCGCGACGATGACCATGCCAGCCTTCTTTCGCGAGCTGGCCCGAGTAGACCAGCGCGGTATCAACATGGGCCGCGCCGGAAACCGTTGTACCGCTTACGCACTGACTAGTTCTTCTTGATCTCGATGCCAGGTGCCTTGAAAACCGTACTGTGCTGGCTGTCCCAGTATAGGTAACCAAGAACAACTACGGCGGCGATCAGGACGCCGATCACGATCGATTTCAAGGTGGCCCTCCTGCGATGATTTTGCCCTGGCATCAACGCTCAACTGGTTAAGTCGTTGCATAGCTCAAGGGGCGAGGGGCGAAGCCTGGCCGACACTGGCTACGTAATAGGACCGCGAAGTGGCACTGCCGGAGCTAGTGTCTTAGCAGGCCACGGCGCAGGACATGCGAAAGTAGAGATCGGTCCCGGCTACTCTTCTATGGCGCCGACATCGCAGTGGATGCACTCTCCAATGTGTCCGCGTTCACCGTGGCCCTTGTTCAGGAGCTCACGCGCTTCCTCTTCGGTCTCGGCTTCGATGCACCATTCCTCCACCCGCGTAACGTGCATCGTCGCGTAGAACATCTTTCGACGGGGCTCTCGCTTCAACGCCGCAACTGCCATGGATGGCTCCTCCTCGCGAATCAAGATGCGCGTCGGATTCTAGGTCACGTGCGCTTCAGAACAAAAAAGGCATCTTCCGGAATCTTGAAGGACGTCAAGTTGATCGAGGAGGAAGCTTCGGCGGCCGGACGCCCCGCAGGGTAGCGCCGCGCACCGGCACGTAGCCGAGTTCCAGGTTCGCATCCACCGCGCGAAGTAAGAGGCCCCCACGGCTCATGTCGCCCCGACCGACAAACTCTGGCGGGAAAAGAAGCTCCTGCGGAAAGCTAGAGAGCAGCACATCTACGTATTTACGTGTGGCGATGCTGCCCAGCAGAACAGGTTGGCCGAGAGGGCCAAGCGCCTGTGCGAGCGCGTTGGCGTCCTGCTGGAGAGGCTTGCGAAACTCCATTGCAGAAGGGTCGATGTTGGTCCGTGCGAGACGCGCGAGGTCGTCCAGCGTCATCCTGACCGAGGGTGCCAGAAGCCCGCGATTAGGGGTGATCACGAACACTCCCGAGTTTAGCCCCTGTGGAGGCCGCGCGAAGGCTTCGGCGTACGCTAACTTGCCCCGGAAATACAGGCCTGACAGAAAGGTGAAGATCTCCCCAATCGGCGCTCCCGCGGTTGAATGAAGGGCTCGCGCCACCGGAAACATAGTTACCGGATGAAAGAGGAGGTGCGCGCGTTTTCCGTCTAGGCGCGCAGGCGACAGAAGGAAAACGCGAGGCGGAAAAGAAGGCATCACGACCTCAGCCGCTGCATAGACACGCGAGGCTGAGAGTGTTGCCCGATGGCGACGTCTAGCTCGAACAGGACCGGTGCTTTATAACATCGGGCATTCAGCCCGGCTATCGGAGCGCTTGACCTAACCTCAGTCGCAACGTCCTCCCACGGAGCGCGTGATCGTGGCCCGTACCTCGACATTGCCCAAACATCTGCAGCCGATGCTCGCCAAGCTCACTGATGCGCCGTTTGATGATAAACACTGGATATTCGAGGACAAGTACGACGGCTTTCGCATGGTCGCAACGATTGAGGACGGTGAGGTCACCCTCTACAGCCGCAACGGCAAGATCATCAGCCACAACTACATCGAGGTCGCGAAAGCGTTAGAGGGGATCAAGCACGATGCGGTGATTGATGGCGAATTGGTAGCGATCGGCAGCGATGGCTTGTCGCATTTCCAACTCCTCCAGAACGCACGCCGCCACGAGGTCAAGCTAAAGTACTGCGTATTCGATCTGATGTTTCAGGACGGGAGCGACCTACGAGGCCTTTCGCTGCTGGAACGTAAGAAGCGGCTCAAGGCTATTCTGCCTAAGCACAAACTAATCGCGTTTAGTAATCACCGCGCGACCTTCGGCACGAAATTCTTCCATGAGGCCGATCGTAACGGCCTCGAAGGCATCATGGCCAAGCGCGCCGATAGCCAATACCTGTCGGGTGCCCGAACAGATGATTGGTTGAAGATCAAGACGTCGTCAGGAGGTCGTCATTGCCGGCCTTACAGCTCCTAGAAGGACGCGGCCCTATTTCGGAGCGCTGGTGCTCGCCGTACGCGAGGGTAGGGAATGGCGTTTCATCGGTCACGTAGGTGCCGGCTTCAGCCATTACACTCTAAAAGAACTTCACGGCAAACTGATCAAATTAAAGATGACAAAGTCCCCTTTTCCAAAAAAGGTCAGAGGGGAGGCTGTTACTACCTGGGTGAAGCCAACCCTTGTGGCAGAAGTGAAATTCACCGAGTGGACGAACTCCGGCGAAATGCGCCATCCCGTCTATTTGGGACTTAGAGCCGACAAGCACGCGGAAGAGGTCGTGCGCGAGAGGGAAACGGCTGGTCACTAAAATCAATCGTAGCCGGCTCCCGTCTTGACGCTGTGGTTGGATCACTGGAAACCTGGGGCGGGCAACCTCGCTGGAGGCCGAATTAACCTCACGACGTGCCCTGCTGGCGTGAGCGCCGTGGTCAACTCGCGCCGTCAGCACGCGCATCGCTAACGGCCGGCTTTCTGCAAAGCCGCCTCAAGCCGGCCTTTCAGTTTCTGCCAGCGTTCTTCCTCGTCTTGCGCGCGACGCTCTAACATCTCGCGATCGCTTTCGATCAACGCGGCCCTTTTATCGTGCTGACTACGCGCCTCTTCGAGTGCTGCTTCTGCCTTTTCAATCGCAGCTTTTCGCCGGGTGTGAAGCTTTGCAGCTGCTATCTCTTCCTTTTGACGCTGCAGCTTGCGCCTGCGCTCTTCTTTTTCGAACGCAGCAGCAGCCCTGCGTTCTTCCTTTTCGTCGATCTTTCTTGTTTTCGGCGCCTTGGCCTCCTTTCCGGCCTCTTTGAAACGCAGCGCATGCGCCTCAAGCGATGAGGCGGTCGGCAGTTCGGCATGTTCGCGGAAGGGTTTATTCGACCCAACCGGGCGCTGCAGAACCACTCCAGGCTTTGCCATCGTCGCTGCAATGACCGCGCTGTCGTCTGACTCCTTTGCGTAACCTTGGTGGAAGAGGTTGCGGGTCGTGCCCCAGGCCTCAAGTGCGGCCTTCATGGAAGGCGCAGCGACAGCAAGATCGAAAAAGCCCTGAGATGTCTGATAAACTTTCAGCTTTCTCGGCATGCGAACTCAATGTGCTGGGGCGGCGCTCGGACTAAATCCTGGCATTTTCGGCGAGCGCGGTTTCCCGCAACCCCACATGAAATTCGCAGAACGACCGAGTAGAAGCGGGCAGTGCTAAACCTTGGCTCGCGACACGCTTCAGGACTTCCCAAGCGACGTCCTCGGAGACATCTGAAGACCATTTCTCGGCTGTGTTGAACGCGACTACTCGCTTTGGATTGTTGTATTCGCCGTGAAGCAAATTGTTGATGATATTCTCCAGGTCCGCCTGTTCTTCATCTGTCTCACGGTACGCGGATCCAAGTCGGCCGAAATCGTCGAGCACGATGTACACTGTTACATCGAATTTCGGCACAAGGCTCGGTGGTTGGTCCACGGTACGCATCACGAAGTTCCTACAACGCCCAGCTTTAAGTTACACCCCTATGACCGCGCCGACCCTCAGCAAATTCGATAGTATAGCCGTCAGGATCATGAACCCTCATCGACCTCTCCCAGGGCTCCTCGTGGGGAGGCTCGAAAAATTCCACCCCTCGACCTTTCAGCTCTTCGTAAAGCGCATCGAGGTGATCGGTGGTTAATTCAACGTGCAGGGCCGCGCGCTGATGAGGTGTCGTGCTCTTTGAACCCAAGGGATCGCTGCTATCGTGAACCAGCAGGCCAATCGTACCGCCGGTAGGGCCGCCGACGCGGATCATCGCGAATTGAGGAGCTTTATTGATCTCAACCGTAAAGCCTAGCTTGTTGCTGTAAAATTCGATCGACCGCGCCACGTCTGCTACGCGAAGCGTCAGCCCCTCTAATCGGACATTCATGACGTAACCAGTTTCAGTGTCGCTTTTTGGGTTGGCCGTCGTCATGTCCGAGAGCTCCGAGAAACGCCTCCGATCCGGAGCGTCGCTTCAGTCTCACGCGACGACTTCGGCTAAGGCATGCCTAAGAGTAGGCCGCGGAGGGGAAAATGAGGAGTCCCAATTAGCTCGCTCGCCGCTGACGAGCGTGGGGCTTACTCGACGACTTCTTCGCGCCCTTCCGATGCTGCACCGAACGGGCTGGCTGCTTGGCCTTGGCGCCGCCCTCCGCCGCGATGCTGCGCCTTAGAGCCTCCATGAGATTGACGACGTTTGAGGGCTCGCGCTGCTTTGGCGCCTCTATCTTCTCGCCAGCTTGTTTTTTCTTGAGCAGCTCTTTGACTGCGTCTTCATATTGATCTTCGAACTTCTTAGGATCGAACTCGCCCGTCTTAGTCTCTATGATATGGGTCGCTAGCTCCAGCATGTCTTTCGTGATCTTTGGGGCAGGGATGTCATCAAAATACTCTTGCTCCTTCCGCACCTCATAGGGATAGCGCAGCGTGATGCCGACCAGGCCCTTTCCACGCGCTTCGAGTGCGATGATGTGTTCTCGCGAGGTGAAGACGACCTTTCCAATAGCAACCATTCCTTCTTTGTTGATCGCTTCTCTTATCACTGCAAACGCTTCCGCCCCCACTTCTCCGTCCGGCACGATGAAGTACGGGTTGTTGAGATAGAGCACATCGATCTGATCCTTGGGGACGAATTCGTCAATTTCAATCGTGCGTTTGCTCTCGAGCGCGATCGCCTCGAGCTCTTCCGGATTGACCTCGATGTACTCGCCCTTGCCGACTTCGTAGCCTTTGATGATATCGCTCGCCTCGACTTCGTCACCAGTATCCGCATCGACCTTGCGGTACTTGATCCGATTGCCAGTGTTCTTGTTAAGTTGATGGAAGCTGATCTTCTCTCGCTCTGATGACGCGGGGTACAGCGCGATCGGACATGAAACGAGGGAGAGCTTCAGATATCCCTTCCAATACGCACGAGGTGCCACAACGCACTCCTAACTCCAGAATGACGACTCACAACCTCCCTGGAACCACGTCGTTCCAACTGTAGGTCCATTTGCTTAGGCCGTACCCGCCCCTTCGCGAAATTCCCTATTTGTTCTCTCGGCTGTACCGCCATAAACTTGTGCTCATCAGTTGATTCGCGTGTGGAGGAGGCGTCGATGGGAAGTGCCGCGTCGAAGCCCGACCGCCAAAGGAAGATATTCCACGCGACGTTGCATGTGATGCGCGTTGAGGAGTGGAGCATAGAAGCGGAAAGCCTAGAAGAAGCGCGACAGCTTCTAAACGACGGGCACGGTGAGCGGAGTCACGTTGGCCAATGCATCCACTGCGAGGTCGCGTAGACGACACCCCGTTCAGCAACGATCCAACCTGCGGCGCGCCATAGGCGAGTTCGACAAGCCCGAGTTCGCAGACGTGGTAGGTCAGCGGCAGTCCGGTCTTTAACGTCACGCAGAGTGCCCTGTGTGGCATGGTCGTTCGGGGGGCGATGAGCGCCAACGCGTACACCCTTTGGTTCGTTGACTTCTTCGACATCGAAAAGTTATTGGCCGCCATCCACGACGAACGGGCTGAGACATACTATCGTAAGCAGCTAACCAGAATCGTGAAGATCTAGTCGGTGCGAGCCTCCGCGACCGCGGCTTGCAGAGTCTCCAATTGCGGTCGCGTTACGGATTGCTACGATCCGAGCGTGGATTTGCACGGCCCGATGCGAGGACCTCGTGCGGACGGACACCAAACTCAGAACGCGCAGCATTACTGCGGCGAGGCGCCGGTCCATTCTCGGCCACGCGTTTGGAGAAAAGACCAAGTTTCTAGAACAGACGAATGCTGTTTCCGCAGGCGAGGTGGTGCAAAGTGCGGCCCCGCAAATTTCAAGTGACGAGGTTCGCGACAGGCAGTTTAGCAATGGCCCGTCAGTCTCCGCTGACTGCCCGATCTGCATTGCCTATCTTGAAACCGGAGCTAGTAGCAGGCCCGCTAGCCTATTGACGTACGTGGCCTCTGGAGGGGTTGACCGAGAACGATCGATGGGAAGTTGCTTGCAGGACCGTCGAACACCTGAAGGAGCATGGCGACAAGTGGAGGCTCAATGAGGAGAACGATGCGAGCCCGCTCGATGGTGCGCATTCGTCGCCGCAAAGCTTCACAGAGGCTCAGCAAAAGCCCAAGCCTTAGTTGCTCTCCGGTCGTAAACCTAGACACATGGAACACCATGAGGATTGTCACGTTTGCCTCCGCTCTTCCATTCGGACGGAGGACTTCATTGGTGGGAAAAATGCCGACGAAAAGAAAAAAGCCAGCAAAGAAGAAAAGCCCACCAGGCGACACCAACTGGCTGCGGAAGTTCTATCAGCTTTGCGGCTTCGAGCCCGAGCGGGCCGAACTTGTTTTCGCCCGCTCGAGCCCTTTGGCTTTCCCGCGAAATGGCGCGACAGCGCCTGGAGCAGGCCGAACGCCATGTCTCCGGCGAGTGCGGCGTGCGCTCGGCTAGGGCTATTCTCCGCTTGTCACCTAAAAGCAATCCGACCGGTAGCGCCTAGCCGCCCTGAAATGTCGCCTATGCTCGACAAAACCGACATCAATATTCATTATCTGTTCCTCACTTGCGGCTGTGAGCGAAGCAAAGATCAGCTTGTCTCGTCACGACCAAACCCAACGCATCACCCACATTCGGCAATTTAGCATCGGAACGCATTACAACGATGTGCATTGGCTTTGAAAGCATCACTGACAAGAACAAAGTCAGGTTTCAAACGTTCAGTAGTGCCATGCAATCGTGTGACATAGTTCCGTTGCCCCGTCCGTCGGCTTGTTCTGATTGTGGCGCCCGCATGCGCTACGTTGCGATGAGGCGAAACAGAGTCCACTCCGAACTTTCCTACTTCCTCTTTGTCTGCGAGTGTGGCCGGACTGATGAGCAAGTAATCGTTTTTCCGTCTGCTGCCTAATCATTGTTTACGGAAGGGTTGCATTCCTGGGGCTTTAACAATCGAGCCCGGCGGAAATCTACTCCCTCTCAACCACTCCACCTCGGGTTCTCGTTTGTCTCCTGGATGCCTCCGCCCGTTCCTACCATGGCGCGGAGACTTTGCTTTTCAGCGCCGTGGCAGGCTCTCATTATTTCCGGCGTGGCTCGCGTTCATGCGAACGTCGATGCTAGATGAACTTTGGATCATGTAGCTGAACAGCCGGAACCCTGGTATTAACCGATTGGGGTCGGATGGTGGGTTTGCGTTGTGTTGAACAACCTGAGTGAGCAAGTCGGCTATTGCTATCGCCGCGCTGGCGAATGCAGAGAGCTTGCGGAAGTCGCCACAAGTCCGGGCGACAAAGCCTTTTACAGCGAACGGGAGCGAAACTGGCTAGTGCTGGCTCGCAGTTACGACTTGCAAGACAGCGCCGGTCTATTCACCAGAGAGCTGCGGATTTGGAAGCGGCACCGGAGCGGCCTAGGCTCCAATTGTCCTGATTGTGCCGCACCAACTGAGACTTGTTGGTCTACCATATTGGTCTGCACCAATTGTCGGCGCGTTGTTGAAAACCAGTAGCTTCACCGGTGCCTCAATGGACCGCGAAATGGCGCGACAGCGCCTGGAGCAGGCCGAGCGCCACGTTGCAGAGGGCGAGCGTCACCTCGTGCGCCAGCGTGAACTAGCTGCAGAACTTAAACGCGACGGCCACGACTCCAGGCTGGCCATCGAGGTCCTGCACCAATTTGAACAGACCCAGGAACTGCACGTCGCTGATCGTGACCGGTTGCGCAAGGAACTCAATGGGTAGCGAAGGTGGATATCTGCGGCGGCGAGCCCTGGACCGATATGGATATTCGGGATCTCACCGCTGCGCTGAAGTCTGGCGACACCATGGAAGACGCCGCAACGCATCTGTGTCGGTCAGAGACGTGGAAGATGCCCGGCGCAAGGCTGAGGAGCTTGCCTAACGAAGTGAGGTCTAGTAAGTCCCACGCATCCGCACAGTCACTTGCCACACCAAAGATTGACTCGCCAGGTCCTCTGGATCGGCGCATACTCAACTAATTACCGGCTGCGGATTTCATCCAGGCGCCGGTGGCTGAGAGACCGGGTGTGCTCCCGCCTGTACGGCATAGGGAGTCCGGTCATGCGAGAGCAGCCGACCAATCACGCGCGTATCCCTCCTGCTATGTGTCCCGATTGTCTTGAGCCGATGCAGTACCGCATGTCGGTCCCGCACGAAAAATACTTCATGCTCTTGCATGTGATGTTCTTGTGCGATTGCGGCCGTGTCAGCACCCAGGTTGTCGCCAGGAGTATGTTGGCTATTTCGCCAATGCAGGTTCTCTGACGTTCGCCTTTTTCTAAGATAAACTGCTGGAACCTTCGGTTACCACCGGCGTTAGCCGTCCGAACCCGGCACCCCCCCCGATGCCCCCCAGCCGGGTTTGCCAATGGCCTCCGCCCCGTGCCCCGCACGCGGCGGAGGCTTTGCTTTGGGTGGACTGGTTTCCCTTGGCCAACTTTGGTATGGAAGGGTCAATCGGCTCTGGTAACTGACACAGAGCCCCCAACTTTGCCCCGGTCGGAATATGACCGGGGTTTTTCCTTTAGCGTGGGCGGTCAACCCATCCCTCGTGGGGGCTTCTTTGGCGGGTTTGGCGGCGAGCCTAACGACGCCCGTCGTTAAGCCCTCACGGAACGTTTGTACATCCGGCGATTTATGCGGTGGGTCGCTACACAACGGCTGCCATGACAGAAGCGGACCAGTTACGCCAGCCACCCGCGCACTGCGGCTGTCTCAGTTAATTGGGGACAAGCTGGCTAGCGAAGCGCTTGCCACGCATGCCGCAAATCTGTTTGAGCGAGCGGACGCGATGGAGCGCGAGAACATGGGGCCAGCAGCTGATCCGGCAGCTAGTCAGCCCGCTCAGCAGGGACAGGAGTCCAGCCTAAGAAACCTGACGACTTGCCGAATGCTCAGCGGGAAGATTGACTAACGGTTCGGCGTCACCCTGCTTGACAGATGGCTCGCAAAGCCCGCGACAGGAACCAATCCTTAACTAAATCATTGTTCATGATCACCGGCAGCGGCCATCCAGGCGCCGGTGGCTGAGAGATCCATGCGCTCCCGCCTGTTCGCAGTGGAGCGTTCTCATGCAAGACCTACCAATTCGTGCGCCGATGTGTCCCGATTGCGGGACGCCGATGCGGTTCATAACATCGGAGCTAGACAAGACAACTCCTGTCCGCCACATGATCTTCGAGTGCAATTGCGGGCGGGCAAGCGACCAACTTGTCCCAACCTTTTTTGATCCCTTGTCTGGCCGTGAACAAATACAGAAATGAGTAATCGCAGCAATTACTCATTTTTAGCCTGAACAGCGGCGAACTTTGGTAGAACGAACACACACCCGTCTTCGTATTGCTGACCGACCTCCTTCCCGATTTGGTGGCTACGGCCCGGAGCGAAGACGCAAGGATGATGTCGATATCAGTCCGTCATTCAGACTCTTGTTTTCTGTGCTAACAGTCGTCGTCAAACTCGAAGGCAGCGGGACGAAGCGGTCGGAACCATTGAGGACCGCATTCTCGCTGTCACGGCTAAGCCAATGATGGGCGTTGCGGCCTATCTGGTGACAAGACGCGGGACGCAAAGCATTGTTGACTTGACCGAAACAGTGCGGCAGCCTTTCGACCATGTGTTTGCGAACGTGATCGGACGCGCCTCGTTGCTCCACCTACTTCCTTTACTCCAGTGCGTCAGCGATCAGACGCTATTTACTGGTACGAAATCTAACGGCTTAGCTACGAGGGGAGGATGGTGGGCGCTGTAGGGATTGAACCTACGACCTCTCCCGTGTGAAGGGAACGCTCTCCCGTTGAGCTCAGCGCCAGGTTTTGTCGGATAACGCGGGGCGAACCCGCGTATGGACCGAACGCATAATGAACAAATTCCGCGGACATTCCGCGGACACGAGACAGTCGGCAGGCCGAGAAAACGTGGCGCGCCCGACAAGATTCGAACTTGTGACCTCTGCCTTCGGAGGGCAGCGCTCTATCCAGCTGAGCTACGGGCGCGCGTGGCTATTCCATAGCCGAACCGGGCGGCGACGGCAACGCCGCCAAGCGCGACGCGAGAAGCGCCCTGGCCGCGCGAGAAGCGCTACGGCACCTCCAGAACTGTGCCGCGTATGTTGACTTTCAGGCGCGAAACCACCATATACGCGCGCTCTGTAAGCGCATTCCATCGGGCGCATTGCCCGCTGCACTTTGAGACGGAGGTCACCATGACGAATGATAGCCGGGAGCGGGAGGCCCGCTGAGGCGCCGTCGTGACTTCGTCATGGGGCGTCTCCCGCGCCTCCCTCGCAATGGCTGGGCTGCTTTACGCGCCACTCCTTGCAACTTTTCTCAACCCTGATCTGGCCGGCGACCGATCGAGCGACGTGCGATCTCCGCTTGTGACGGCATGATGTCCGTCTGGCGGTGCGCGCGTGATCGGTCTCGCTGGTCTCTGCTGGTCGCCTGTGCCCGAGGCAAAGGCGATGACGGCACTATTGCGAGACCACCATGACTCTCCAACGACGCAACATCGGCATCGTGGCCCACGTCGATGCGGGCAAGACCACGCTCACCGAGCGCATTCTGTTCAACACGGGCCGTATCCACCGGGTCGGCGACGTCCATAGCGGCAACACCGCCATGGACTTCCGGCCGATTGAGCAACGGCATGGCATCACGGTGTCGGCCGCGGCGACCTCCTGCGACTGGAACGGCGCATCGATCACGATCTTCGACACGCCCGGTCACGTCGACTTCACCATCGAGGTGGAACGGTCGCTGCGGGTGATGGATGGCGCGGTGGTGGTGTTCTCCGCTGTGTCGGGTGTGCAGCCGCAATCGGAGACGGTGTGGCGGCAGGCGGAGCGTTTCAGTGTGCCGCGCATCTGCTTCATCAACAAGATGGACCAGGTCGGAGCGGATTTCGATCGCGTAGCCGGCATGCTGAGTGAAAGGCTCGCCGCGCGTCCGTTGGTCGTGCAGCATCCGCTCGGTGCGGAGCAGACGTTCCGCGGTGTGATCGATCTCGTGGCGATGCGCGCGCTGGTCTGGGCGGACGCGACGCCGACGCCGCGCGTCGAGCCGGTGCCGGCAGCGCTCGTGGCGCAAGCAAAGGCGGCGCGGCTCGCGCTGCTCGAGCAGGTGGTCGAGCTCGATGACGATGCGATGAGGCGCTATCTCGCGGCCGGCGACGTGTTCGACGCCTGCGAGCTGCAGCGGCTTGTCCGTCTCGCCGTCATCCGCGGTGTCGGACAGCCGGTGCTGTGCGGCTCGGCCTATCGCAACGTCGGTGTGCAGCCGCTGCTCGACGCTATCGTGGCCTATGCTCCGGCGCCGGAGGACCGGCCGGCGATCGAGGGCGTGAACCCGCGCACCGGTGCTAGCGAGACGCGCTCGGCGTGCGCCGATGCGCCAACCGTCGCGCTCGTCTCTAAGGTGCAGATGAGCGGCTACGGCGCGCTGTCGTTCGTGCGGCTCTATGCCGGCCGCATCGCACGCGGCGATACGCTCGTGAATGCCGCAACCGGCAGGACCGAGCGGATCGGGCGTCTCTTGCGCATGCATGCGGACAACGAAACGGAGATCGCGATGGCAGTGGCTGGTGATGTGGTTGCGGTGCTCGGCCTCAAGGCCACCGGCACGGGTGAGACGCTGAGCGATCCCGCCCGTCCGCTGGTGCTCTCCGGCTTGCATTGCCCCGATCCGGTAATCGAGGCGGTGATCGAGCCGCGTACGGCAACCGACCACGAACGGCTCGCACGGGCGCTTGCTGCGCTCGCGCGCGAGGACCCGTCGCTGCGTGTCAGCGTCGACCCAGAAACCGGAGCGACGCTGGTCGCCGGCATGGGCGAGCTGCACCTGCTGATTGTTGTTGAAACACTGAAGGAGGACCACAATGTCGAAGCATCACTTGGCGCGCCGCGGGTCGCGTACCGTGAGGCTCTGACGGCGCGAGCCGAGACCGACCACACGCACCGCAAGCAGAACGGCGGCGTCGGGCAATATGCCCGCGTGCGGCTGGCATTGGAGCCGCCCGGCGATGGCGCATCGGGTCTCGTGTTCGAGAACCGGACGACCGGCGGCGTGGTGCCGGCGATGTTTGCTGCTGCCGTCGAGAAGGCGCTCGCGCAGTGCATGTCCGAGGGCACGCTTGCGGGATATCCCGTGCTCGCTCTCAAGGCGACGCTGCTCGATGGCGGAACGCATCCGAAGGACTCGTCGCCGCTGGCGTTCGAGCTGGCTACACGCGATGCGTTCAAGGCGGCGTTTGCGGGCGGCCGGCCGCAACTGCTCGAGCCGGTGATGCGGGTTCTGGTGACGACGCCTGGAGACTATCTCGGCGCCATCATCGGCGATCTGCAGAGCCGGCGTGGCGTGGTCACCGGGGCGAGCATGCACGCCAATGCGCACGAGGTCGCAGCGCTCGTGCCGCTGGCGAACATGGTCAGCTATGTGAACACGGTGCGCTCCTTGTCGCAGGGCCGCGCCACCTTCACCATGCAGTTCAGTCACTATGCGGCGCTGCCGCAGGCCCTGCAGGCGAAGGTCGTGGCGCAATGCGCCTGACAAGTCGTTGGCCGGGCAGGGCGACCTGCTCGGCCATCTTTTTTCCGGTCATATCTTTGCGGATGCGAACGCCGTCGTTGAGCATCTGACGCTTTGCGTTCGCCATCCACCTTTGATTCTCTCCAATCTGGAATGCTTGTCGGTGCGGTGCGCTTGATGTACGAGGGCTTTGGCGTCGCAAATCAAGTTTCTCATTGAAATAGCTCTAATATTTGCGGCGCGTCTGGAGCTGCACGCGCCGCGCTAGCTACGCTGAATATTTCTGGAACTAGGGCCGCATCTTGAAGTCGGGCACCAAGTCGCTTCGCCGTTGGAGCTGGGTTCACAAGTGGTCCAGCCTGGTCTGCACGGTGTTCATGCTGTTGCTGTGCGTGACCGGGCTGCCGTTGATCTTTCACGAGGAGATTGACGAGCTCTTGCATGAGCAGGTGGCGGCATCGGCCGCTCCCGAAGGCGCGCCCACGGCCAATCTCGATAAGGCGGTTGCCGAAGCGCTCGCCCGCTTCCCGAGGCAGGTCCCCCATTTTCTGATCTGGGATCGTGACGATCCAAGCGCGCTGTGGGTCAGCATCGGAAAGAGCCTGGATGCCGACCCTTCCGATAATCGTCTGGCGCGCGTCGATGCCCATACCGGAGCTTTTCTCGATGCTCCTGATTTCACGAAACGCTTCACTTACATCATGCTCAAGCTGCACACCGACATGTTCGCTGGCTTGGGTGGCAAGCTGTTTCTCGGGCTGATGGGAATTCTGTTCTGCGTTGCCATTGTCTCCGGCATCGTCGTGTACGTGCCGTCAGTGCGCAAATTGAAATTTGGCACCTACCGCGGCGGCCGCCCGCGCATCGTGCGCTGGCTTGATGTGCATAACCTCGCCGGCATTTTGCTGGTGATGTGGACGCTTGTGGTCGGCTTCACCGGCGTGATCAACACCTGGGCCGACCTCGTGATCAAGATCTGGCAATTCGGCCAGCTGGCGGAGATGACGGCGCAATATCGTGATCGGCCGCCGCCGCAGCGCCTGTCGTCGTTGCAATCGGCTGTTGATGTGGCATCGAAGGCGATCCCCGGCATGCAGCCGGCCTTCGTGGCGTTTCCCGGCACGACTCTCAGCAGCAAGAGTCACTACGGGGTTTTCATGCGCGGCGGCACACCGTTGACCTCGCGCATGCTGAAGCCTGCCCTGATCGATGCCGAGACCGGCGGCCTCACCGACAGCCGGGATTTGCCGTGGTACGTCTCGACTTTGCTGATCTCGCAGCCGCTGCACTTTGGCGACTATGGCGGCATGCCGCTGAAGATCATCTGGGCCATTCTCGACGTTGTGACGATCGTCATTCTGGTGACGGGTCTCTTTCTCTGGCTGAGGCGACACCGGAGCGCGGCCAGCGTTTCCCGCTTCGTGCGATTGAATGAAGCCTCGATCGGCGAGAAGGTCCCGTCATAGTGACTGCCATGGCAAGCCCGGGCCTTCAGAAGAGAACGCGGCAGACGGTCGGCCAGATTCTCTTGATCCCGATTGTCTTGGCTATGCTCAGCGCTGGCGGGCTGATCTTTGCCCTTGTGGAGGACGGCGTGTGGGACGCGCTGTCCTGGGTGACGCTCTCGATCCCGATCGCACTCTTCGTGATTTGCATCGCGCGCGGCCGGTGATGAGCGGGCCCTGAGTTGTCTCGGTTATGGGTTCGATGGAACCGCCTTTGCGCGTAACGTCCGGTCGTCACGATCTTCTTGTATTGAATTGCACGCAAAGCGGGAGGTGGAACCCGGCAAGCGCTGCTTTCGATGAGGTCGGGCAGACTTATATGTCGGATATGCAATTCGATCCGACCAGGGACTCTCGCATTCTCGCCCCGACAAATCGATCGGCAGTCCTGACAGTCCTGCCCTCGATCATGCTGCCGATGTTCCTGGCGGTCGTGGACCAGACCATTGTCGCTACCGCTTTGCCGGTGATCGGGGCCTCGACTGGGAATGTCCAGCGGGTCTCATGGATCGTCGTGGGGTACCTGATCGCATCGACGATCGCCGCTCCGGTCTACGGGCGATTGGGTGACGCGTTTGGGCGCCGCCGACTCATGTTCGTCGCGCTTGCGGTCTTCATTGTAGCCTCTGTCTTCTGCGCAGTTTCACCCACCATCGAGTGGCTGACGGCGGCCCGCGTGTTGCAGGGGTTGGGTGGAGGAGGGTTGATGACCCTCTCGCAAGCGCTGATCGGAGAAGCTGTGCTCCCGCGCGAAAGAGGGCGCTACCAGGGCTATCTTGCTGCGGTTGCCGTGTGTGCGAACACGTTCGGGCCGGTTGCGGGTGGCTATTTGACCGAACATCTTGGATGGCAGTCGATCTTCCTGATCAATATTCCGATCGGAATCGTGGCCATGCTGCTCGCACGCAATCTTCCAACAAAGCTGCTGCAGCGCTCTGACTGGCGACCAGACCCCATCGGGCTGTTGCTATTCATCACGCTTGTCGTGACGAGTCTCCTTGCGCTCGAGCAAACGCAGCAGTTCGAGGCGAGCGCACTGCCTGTCATTGGCGTTCTGTTTGCGGCCACTGCCTTGTCCTTAGTGCTGCTTATCCTGCAGGAATCGCGAGCGCCATCGCCGTTTATTCCACTTACTTTGCTGCGCCAGCCCGTCATCTGGCGCAGCGATGCGCTCGTTGCGTGCCATGGGGCCGCGCTTGTGTCCCTGATCACGTTTCTTCCCGTCTACCTTGAAGTCGTCCGCGGGCATTCGCCGGCAGAGACGGGCCTGTTGCTGATCCCGATTACGATCGGCATAGGAACGGGATCGCTCATCACAGGCCGGCTGGTCACCAGAACCCGGCTCACCAACATCTTTCCCGCCATTGGCCTTCCATTGGTCACAGCTGCGATTGTGTTTCTCGGCTTTCGCCTCGATGAGGTCACAACGACAACGCTCGTCGCTCTACTGATATGGATCGGATTGTTCATGGGCACGGTCATGGGCGTGGTCCAGGTCGTCGTCCAAAGCGCGTCCGGTCTGCAGCGGCTTGGTGAGGCAGCTGCATCCGTCCAGGTCTCCCGGTCGATGGGAGCGGCGTTCGGGACTGCGGTTATAGCGACGGTCCTGTTTGCAGCCCTATCGTTCAAGCATCCGGAGACCGCGCGGGTTTTCGCCACCATGATGGAGCATGGCGCACCTGCGGCATCATCGCCGTCTCAGCAAATCTCGCTCCACGCGGAGATCTCCCATGCCTTCCGAATCGTGTTCTGGTCCATTGCAGGATTTACGGCCCTGGGCTCTTTGCTTGCATTCTCGATCCCCCTTCGGCGCATATAGCGCATCTGAAGAAGCTCGGATTCTGGCTCGATGCCGATGCCATCAGGCCGCCGTCGCTGGAATCGGATTGGTTTTCGGACCGTCCACCCGGCGGGCTCTTTCGGCAAGATCGATGCTTGAGTTCGCGAGCAATG
>Ga0075424_100001947_pt1 | contig 18548 bp, 16 predicted proteins | sample SoiMethybrSBSTD3_FD_75301 | JGI IMG/M metagenome (GOLD analysis project Ga0075424, IMG submission 75301) | Bulk soil microbial communities from a Populus tree surrounding site in Tennessee, USA - Soil MetaG P. TD hybrid SBSTD3 | ecosystem: Environmental > Terrestrial > Soil > Tree plantation...
CACTGACGCACCGCGGCCGGCATGCCGCCGACGGGTACGATCTGTGTTCGACGTCACACTGTCAGTTGTACGAGCCATCGCGCCTCAGGACTTCGAAATGGGCGCCGCAATCGGCAGAAGCGGTACGGCAGACGGCAGGGCGCGTGATCTGGTTCGATGGCGCGCCGGCGTCGGCCGTGTTTCACGCCGACTGCGGGGGACAGACGAGCCGCGCCGATGAGGTCTGGAACGGCGCGGGTCGTCCGTATCTCGTGTCGATCGCGGACAGCGGCCCCGCCGAAAGTGTCCACTCGCACTGGAATTACGAAGTCACTCGCGCTGCGATGCTCCGCGCGCTGAATGCTGATCCGCGTACGCGCGTCGGCGCCCGACTGGATCAACTTCAGGTGCTGGAACGCGACAGCGCCGGCCGCGCCGAGCGAATCGCGCTGCACGGCACATCGGACCGAATCGTGCGAGGCGAAGAGCTTCGGGACGTGCTCTCGACCGCCTTCGGCGCGCGTTCGATTCGAAGCACCTGGTTCAACGTCCAGCGCCGAGGTCAGGCGTTCGCGTTCGAAGGGAGGGGTTTCGGACACGGAGTCGGGCTGTGCCAGGCGGGAGCGCTTGCGCGCCTTGGCGCGGGACAGAAGCTTCCGGCGATCCTGCAGACGTACTTTCCGGGTACAAGAATCGTGACGTTACGTAGCTTCACCCGGTAGGGCGGGGTCTTTAGACCCCGCCATCACGACCCCGCCACCACCAACCACTCGAGACTCAACCCTACCAGCCCTCAGCCGCCGCCATATAATAAGGATTCGCAGCCGACCGTAAACGGTCCGGCAAACTGTGGCGTAATCATGACAGGAGCTCAGGCAGCCGGCCTTCATGGCCGTGAAGCGGACAGTGCCGCCGCTTCCGCCGTCAAGGCCATGCAGGCGGACGGCCGGCATGCCGACGCCCGCGAGCGGTACGCGGAGCTGGTGGGCAGGCATCAGCGCCGCGCGTCGCGCATCGCGTTTCACTATCTGCGCGATGGCGCCGAGGCCGACGAAGCGGTGCAGGACGCGTTCATCAAGGCTTACCAGCATCTCGCCTCGTTTCGCGAGGAGCTTCCGTTCGAAGTCTGGTTCACACGCATCCTCATCAACGGGTGCCTGGACCGAATCAAGGCGCGGACCCGGCGCGAGAAATGGGTCGCGCCGATGCCCGACGGACCGACGGGAGAGCGGGATTTCGGCGAGCGCGTGGCCGGTGTCGGGCCGTCGCCAGAGGATCAGCTCCTAGCGCGTGAACGGCGCCAGAAACTCGCGCGTGCGTTATCGCGGCTGCCGGAGCGCCAGCGTTCCGTGTTCATGCTGAGCCACTACGAGGGCTGCACGTCGCGGGAAGTCAGCGCTCTGACGGGCCTGAACGAATCGACGGTACGCGTGCACCTGTTTCGCGCGATCCGCAAGCTGCGGACGCTGCTCGGGGAAGACGGCGCGGCGGAAACGAACGTGGAGAAACGACGTGTCACTCATTGACCGATTGAGGCTCAGCGCGCATCTCGACGAAGCGGCGCTCGTCTCACTCTGGACGGATACCGCGCTCGGCACCGGTCCGGCGGCGCATCCCCATCTGGAGCGGTGTACTCCATGCCGCAATCGGTTCGCCGAATTGTCGTCGTGGCTGGATACCGTGCGCGCCGACGCCGTGGCGGAAGCCGACGAGCACTTCCCCGCCGAGCGGCTTGCGGCGCAGAGCGCGCAGATCTTCCGCCGTCTCGAGGCGACTGAACGCCCCGCACGGGTCATCGCGTTCCCGACCTTCACGCAGCCGCTGCCGTCGCGCTCTTCACACGCCTCGCGGTGGATCGCCGCCAGCCTCGCCGCGGGACTGATCCTGGGTGTCGGTTTCGGGCAGTTCCTCGATCTCCGTCACTCGCTGGCGCCCCGCCCGGCCGCCACCGCCGCGCGGCTGACGTCCGATGCGCCGCCCGTCCAGTCGGCGGGAAGTCCGTTCCAGAAACCCGACGGCCGGGAGGATCTGTTCCTCCGCGAGCTCGATGCCTCCATCTCGCGCGCTCCGGCGGAGTTGCGCGCGCTCGATGCGTTCACTCCGCGGGCAGGCGACCCGGGCAAGTAGTGGGCTCGTCCCAGCCTTTGATTTTCCGGAAGGGCCTCGACATGAAGGAGGCCGTCGCGGGAGAGCTTGCCGCCGCGTACGACAGCGCGGTTGTGGATCGCGTCCGCGCGGCCGACTTCCAGCATCAGGCGGGCCGCCTCACGGTCCATCTCGCCCGTGAGTTCGGGTTCTGCTACGGCGTTGATCGCGCGGTCGATTACGCGTACCAGGCCCGGCGGCGTTTCCCGGGCCGGAACGTGTTCCTCACCGGCGAGATCATCCACAACCCTCACGTCAACGATCAGCTGCGCGCGGCGGGCATCCGCTTCCTGTCGGATCCAGGCGAGCGCGCTGAGTCGCTCGGACCAGACGACGTGGTGATCCTGCCGGCGTTCGGCGTCACGGTGACGGAAATGGCGCGGCTCTCGACCCAAGGCTGCACGCTCGTTGACACGACCTGCGGCTCCGTCCTCAACGTTTGGAAAAACGTCGTCCGATACGCGCAGGACGGCTTCACGGCGGTTATCCACGGCAAAGTGAAGCACGAAGAAACCCGCGCGACAGCCTCGCAGGCGCTGAAGTATCCGAGCGGCCGCTACCTGGTGGTCCTCGATCGGTCGGAAGCTGCCATCGTCTGCGACTACATCAGGCACGGTTCCGGACGCGAGCAGCTGATGCAGCGGTTCGCATCCGCCGCTTCGCCCGGCTTCGATCCGGATCGAGACCTCGAGCGCATCGGCTGCGCGAATCAGACGACGATGCTGATGTCGGAGTCGCTCGAGATCGGCGAGATGTTTCGCGAGGCGATGCGGGATCGGTACGGCGAGGAGGAACTGTCCCTGCGCTTCCGCTCGTTCGACACCATCTGCAGCGCCACGCAGGAACGGCAGGATGCCGTCATTGCGCTGCTCGACGAGCGTGCGCTCGACATGATGATCGTCGTCGGCGGATACAACAGCAGCAATACGTGCAACCTCGCGCGCATCTGCGCCGAGCGCCTCCCCACGTATCACATCGCGGACCCGTCCTGCCTCGTTTCACGAGACGAAGTACGCCACCGTCCCGTCGGCGCGCCGTCGACGACGTCCGGTCTCGAAGTCGTCACCCACGCGTGGCTGCCCGCGAGCGGCCCGGTCATCGTGGGACTCACCGCCGGTGCCTCGACGCCGAACAATATCGTCGGGGAGGTGATCAGGAAGCTCGATGCCTTCGCTGGCTCGCCTGAATTGCCAAAATCGCCGTAATTGAATTCATCAATTCAGGGAACGAGATTCTGGCAATTCCGGCGATTACGGCAATCTCTCGAGCCGCGATAGCTCAGAGCCGCCCGCTTCCTGCAGTACGATCTTGACCTTATGGCCGCGCTGCCTCGCGAGGAACCGGTACAGTTCGCTGCCGGGCTTTACGATGACGGTAGCGTTGTCGCCGAGGGTGAAATATCCCTCCTGGGTCTCATGATCGGCTGACGAGACTTTCACGGTCAGGACGGTCTCGTCGCGGTCGAACGCCCGCCCGACGCTCAGCGCGACCAGGATCATCGCCAACGTCAACCACGCGACCATCGCGATACGCACGACCCACGCTCCGTTTCCGCGAACCCTCCCCGCACGTTGCTCAGGTCCGCCCGCCAGTGGCTCCAGCGCTGCAATGGAACTGCCAGCGCCGATCTCTCAGCGAATCAGTGATTTAAGTGTGACGCGCGCACCGAAACGAGCATTCCACTTCACAATGGAAGGTAAACAGCATGACCGCTCGAGTCGTAATACGCCCAGTCACCTATCTACTCGGAGAAACGAAGTTCTATGACGAGGCGTACTGCTTGGGTCTTCGCAGCCGCGCTCCTATGCGCGGCCCCAACCTCTGCCGCGACCGCGCCATGCGAGCAGAAGCCGGATCAGGGTCGATCGGCGGCCCCTCAGCAGCCCGGCCGCGGCCAGGAGGGCCGTGGAGGGGGCGAACACAGAGTTCCCTGGTGGAAGGCGCCCGACACCCGCGCGGAGCTGGGGATCTCCGACAAGCAATCGAAGGACATCGACGACATTTTTCAGGAAACTCTGCCGAGCTTGCGGGCGGCGAAGGACGAGCTGGACAAGCTCGACGAGGCGGTCGCGAAGCTCCTGAAAGAGGGCACCGCCGACGCCGGACTCGTGGCGAAGCAGGTCGCCCAGGCAGAACAGGCGCGTGCAAATCTGACAACCAAGCGTACCGTGATGTTGTACCGTATGCACCGCCTGCTGACGCCCGAGCAGCGGGCGAAGCTCGATGCCATGTTCGAACGCCGCGAGGCCGAACGTCGTAAGAACAACGACCCCGGCCGCTGACCGCAGGCCACTCTCTTTCGCAACTCAATCTCTGGAGGGTTTCGTGAGTAAGACCGCACGCACGCTGGCTGCAGCCGGCTTCGTTCTCGCTGTCGCGTTGAACGCGGCCGCGCAGGATACGAGCATCGAACACGTCAGAGCGCTGATCGCGCAGGTGCAGGCCCAGGCCGGCGCGCCACAGACGGCGACGACGGCGCAGACGCCCGCCGCCGTCTTTACGACGCCCGGCCCGCGCGTCGATCTGTCAATCGAGGACTCCGTCGCGCGCGCGATGGAGCGCAACATCGACATCTCGGTGGCGCGAATCACCCCGCGCCTGCAGGACTTCTCGATCGCCGGTCTCGAGGCGGCCTATCGACTGAACCTCACGTCGGCGGCGAGCAACACGCGCGCAACGACGCTGCCGACGCAGACCATCCAGGGCATTTCGCAGCCGACCACGAGCATGCGCGAGAACTGGTCGAGCGGCATTGCGCAAAATCTGTTCAGAGGAGGCGGCACCTACAACGTTCAATGGACCAACAGCCGCTTGAACAACCCGAGCACCGTCAACATCCGCAACCCGCAGTTCAGTTCCGGTCTGACGGGGAACTTCACGCAGCCGCTGTGGCGCGGATTCAAGATCGATTCGACGCGCGCCGCACTGCGCACGACGCGCATCTCGCAGAAGAACGATGAGATCTCGCTGACCTCGACGACCGCCACGACGCAAGCGAACGTCCGCAACGCGTACTGGGATCTCGTGTACGCGATCGAAGCTGTCGGCGCGGCGCAGAATTCGTTCGATCTCGCCAACCGGCTGATTCAGGACAACCAGGCGCGCGTGGAAATCGGCACGCTGGCGCCGATCGATGTCGTGTCGGCGCAGGCCGAAGCGGCGTCCAGGCGGAACAATCTGGTGACGGCCCAGGCGGCCGTGCGGACCGCGGAGCTCGCGCTGAAGCGCCTGATCGTCAGCGGCACCGACGATCCCCTGTGGACGTCCTCGCTCAACCCGGTCGATCGTCCCGGCACCACCCCCGAACCGATCAACGTCGAAGCGGCGCTGGCCCGCGCGTTGAGCCAGCGCACCGACCTGCAGCAGTCGAAGAACAACCTCGAGATCAGTGACATCAATCTGCAAAACCAGATCGACGCCACCAAGCCGCAGCTGAATCTGACGGCGAACTACGGACTGGCGGGCCTCGGCGGCCCGGTCTTCTCGACGTCGCGCGTTACTGATCCGATTACCGGCATCTCGACGACCACGAGCACGCTCGTCCAGCAGTCCGGCTATTTCGACGCGATTCGCAACATCGTCGGGTTCGACGCGCCGACCTGGACCCTCGGCGCGACCTTCGCGTACCCACTGGGCCAGAGCGCTCAGGAAGCGACGGTGGCGCGGTCGAAGTTGTCGCTCGAGCAGACGAAGGTGAACCTGAAAGCGCTGGAGTTGCAGATCGCGACCGATGTCACCAACGCGGCGCTGACCGTGCAGAGCACGCTCGAAAGCGTGCAGGCGACTGTCGCCGCGCGCGAGCTCGCGCAGAAACGGCTCGAAGCGGCGCAGAGCAAGATGGAAGTGGGGATGGCCACCAACTACGAGGTCGTGCAGGCCCAGCGCGACTTCGCCGACGCGCGCAACAACGAGCTGCGCGCCGTGCTCAATTACCGGAAGGCGCTCGTCAACTTCGAGACGGTTCAGCACGTCGGCACGCGCGCAGTCGGGACCGCCGTCGGCGGCGGCGGCGGTGCGACGGCGGCAGGAGGCGGCGGCCAGTAGCGTCCGCCTTCAGGCGGACCGATCCCGGTGCTCTGAAACAACGTTATGCGTAAAGCAGCTGTCATCGCGGTTCTCGCAGTCCTCGGCCTCGCCGGGTTCCTCGTTTACGGGCGAGGCGACGCCGACTCCGGGTCCGGGAGTTCCGGCGCGTCGGCCGCCGGCGGCCGCGCGGGCGGACGAGGCGGACGGCCGCCGATGCCCGTGGAGTTCGCCACGGCCAAGCGGGCCCCGCTGTCGGAGCGCGTGCTCGTTGTCGGCAACCTGATCGGCGCCGCGACGGTCCAGGCCGTGCCGAAGATCAACGGCCGGCTCGCGACGGTCAACGTGCAGCTCGGCGATGCCGTGCGCAAAGGCCAGACGATTGCGAAGATCGAAGACCGAGAAATCCAGGAGCAGGTCCGCCAGGCGGAAGCGGCGCATAAAGTCGCGGAAGCCACGATTCGCCAGCGCGAGGCGGACCTGAAGCTTGCGAAGACGAATCTCGAGCGCAACCGGAGCCTGCTCGAGCGTCAGCTGCTGCCGAAGCAGACCTTCGACGACACCGATGCACGCCATCAGGCCGCGATCGCCCAGCTCGATCTCGCGAACGCCCAGTTCGAGCAGTCCAAAGCGCGTCTGGAGGAGCTGCGCATCAACCTCGCGAACACCGTGATTGCCTCGACGGTCGACGGGTTCATCGGCAAGCGATTCCTCGATCCCGGCGCGACGGTCAGTCCGAACGTGCCCGTCGCATCGGTGGTCGACATCCATACGGTGCGGATGGTCGCGAACCTCGTCGAGAAGGACCTGAAGCGGGTCAACGTCGGCACCCGCGCCGCGGTCGAAGTCGATGCGTTCCCCGGCGAGAAGTTCTCCGGCCACGTCAGCCGCGTCGCGCCGATCTTCGATCCGGCAACCCGCACGGCAGAAATGGAAATCGAAGTTCCGAATCCCGGTTATCGCCTGAAGCCGGGTATGTACTCCCGCGTGCAGCTCACCGTCTCGGAACGACCGAACGCCGTGACGGTTCCAAGCAACGCGATCGTGAATCTCAGCGGCAAGCCCGGCGTGTTCGTTGCCCTCCCCGGCGAAGGCCGCAGCAACACGGATCCGCCGCACGCGCAGGGCACGGGCGGCGCCTCGTCTTCTTCTCCGTCCGCCAACGGCGGCTCCGCTGCGCTGACGGCGAAGTTCATGCCCGTCGAAGTCGGGATTCATGACGGCGAGAACGTCGAGATCGTGTCCGGCGTGAAGGACGGAACGCGCGTCATCACCACGGGGGCGGGCGCTCTCAAGGACGGCGACCGCATCACGGCCGCCAACGAAAGCGGTGGCCGGCCGCGGGGCGCCACCCGCGGCGGCAGCACCGAGAGCGACTCGCACAGAGGGAGTGGACGATGAGCATCCCGCGGCTGGCGATCCAGCGGCCCGTCACCATGTTCATGCTGTCCGGCGTGATCATGCTGCTCGGGTTTCTGTCGCTGATGCGTCTGCCGGTCGACCTGATGCCTGACGTGACGTATCCGAGCATCACCGTGCGCGTCGGCTACTCCGGCGTCGGACCGCTCGAGATCGAGGAGCTCATCACGCGGCCGATCGAGGAGGCCATGAGCGCGGTGGCGGGACTCGAGCGCCTCGAGTCGACGTCGCAGGAGGGGTCGAGCCGCGTCACGCTGAACTTCGCGTGGGGCATGGACCTCAACGAGGCGGCCGACGACGTGCGGAACCGGCTGGATCGCGTGCGCGGGCGCCTTCCCCAGGAAGCGGACGCGCCGATCATGTTCAAGTTCGACGCGAACGCCACGCCGATCATGGGCGTCGGCCTCGAGGGTGACTTCGATCGCGTCACGCTCCGCGAGATGGCGGAGCACGATCTCTCGCCGCGGCTCGAGCGCGTGCCGGGCGTCGCCTCGGTGACCGTCGAAGGCGGGCTGCGGCGCCAGATCCACGTGGAGCTCTCGAAGGAGAAGATCCGCGCGCTGGATCTGCCGGTCGACCGCATCATCGCGCTGCTCCGCAGCGAGAACCAGAACACCCCCGTCGGCGAAATCGACGAGGGGGACATCACCTACCTGGTGCGCAACCAGGGACAGTTCGAGAACCTCGATCAAATCCGCGAGATGGTCGTCATGACGCGGCAGGGCGTGCCCGTCTACATGAAGGACATCGCCGAGGTGAAGGACTCGAGCGAGGATCTGCGCGCCTTTACCCGAATCAATGGCCGTCCCGGCATACGGCTCCGCGTCACGAAGCAGTCCGGGCAGAACACCGTCGAGATCGCCGACGCGGTCAGGGCCGAGGTCGATCGCATCAATCGCGAGATCCCCTCAATCAAGCTGTCCGTGCTCGACGACAGCTCGATCTTCATCAAGCGGTCGATCGCCGCGGTGAAGGAAGCGGCGATACTCGGCGCGATCCTGGTCATCGCGATCATCTTCCTGTTCCTGCGCAACGTGCGCTCGACGGTCATCATCTGCACGTCAATCCCGATTTCGGTCATCGGCACGTTCGCGCTGCTCTACTTCGCCGGGTTCACGTTGAACACGATGACGTTCGGCGGCCTGGCGCTGGGCGTCGGCATGATCGTCGACGCGTCGATCGTCGTGCTCGAGAACACGTTCCGGCATATGGAGCACGGCAAGGACCGCCTGCAGGCGGCCATCGACGGCTCGGAAGAAGTCTGGTCCGCGATCCTCGCGTCCACGCTGACGCACATCGCCGTGTTCGTGCCGCTCCTCTTCCTGACGGGTGTCTCGAGCATCCTCTTCAAGCAGCTCTCCGTCGTCGTCATGTTCTCGCTGACGATGTCGCTGTTCGTCGCGGTGACCGTCGTGCCGGTGCTGTGCTCCAGACTGCTGAAGCTGCCGCCGCCGGTCGAGCAGCGCAAGGGCCTTGGCGGACGGCTTTACACGGCCAGCGAGCGTTTCCTCAACGGAATGGACGACGGGTACAGCCGGGTGATCGCCCGCGCGCTGCATCATCGTCCGACCGTGATCGGGACCGGGCTCGCGCTCGTGACGATCGCGTTCCTCATCCTGCCGACGATCGGCTTCGAGCTGATGCCGGCCACCGACGAAGGCGAGGTCACGGTTACGGCGGAACTGCCGGTCGGGACACGCATCGAACGCGCGCAGGAGGTGGCGCAGCGCCTCGAGTCGCTGATTCCCGAGTACGTGAAGGAAGCCGACACTGTTATCACCAACGCCGGCGCGGGAGGCGGACCGATGGGCGGGTCGGCAAACCGCACGTCTGCGCAGATCCGGCTGGTGCCGAAGACCGAGCGCAGACGGACGAGCGAAGAGATCGCGACGGCGCTGAACCGCCAGCTGACCGGCGTCATTCCCGGCGTCATCATCCAGACGCGCGCGTCCGGCGGCAACCAGCAGATGACGCGGCTGCTGAGCGGCGGCGGCGGCGATAGCCGGTTGTCGCTCGAGATCCGCGGTGACGATCTCGGCGAGGCGCAGAAGCTCGCGGTATCGGCGAAGGGCCTGATGGACACCCTCTCCGAGATTCGCAACGCGCGCATCGGCCGCGACGACGGCCGACCCGAGCTCGCGCTGCAGATCGACCGGCCGAAGGCGGCCGTGCTGGGACTGACCGTCAACGGCGTCGCGAGCAACATCCGCACCAGCGTCGGCGGAACGCAGGCCGCGTTCTTCCGGCAGCACGGCAACGAGTATCCGATTGTCGTGCGTCTGCGCGAGGAAGATCGCCAGCGCGTCGAAGACATCAACGATCTGCTGATCAGCACGCCGCAGGGACAGGTGGTGCAGGCGAAGAACGTGCTCGCGCTGCGGCAACAGACGGGCCCCACCGAAATCCAGCGGAAGAACCAGGAGCGCATCCTGCGCGTCTCGGCCGAGCCGCAGGTCCCGCTCAGCGACGCCGTTGCGGCCGTCAACGAAAAGCTGTCGCAGATTCATCCGCCGCAGGACTTCACGGTCGGCTTCGGGTCGGAGGTCGAGCAGCAGGCGCAGGCGTTCAAGCAGCTGCAGGGCGTGCTGCTCCTCGCGATCCTGCTCGTCTACGCGGTGATGGCGTCGCAATACGAGTCGCTGCGCGATCCGTTCATCATCATGTTCTCGGTGCCGCTCGCGGCGATTGGCGTCGTGGCCGCGCTCAAGCTGACCGGGACGACGTTCAGCCTTCAGGCGTATATCGGCGTCATCATGCTCGCCGGCATCGTCGTCAGCAACGCGATTCTGCTCGTCGACTACACGAACGTACTGCGCCGCCGCGACGGGATGGAGCTGCGCCGCGCCGTCGAGACCGCCGGCCGTACGCGTCTTCGGCCGATTCTGATGACGACGCTGGCGACGATCCTCGGGCTCGTCCCCATGTCGCTCGGCATCGGCGAAGGCGCAGAACTGCAGGCGCCGCTCGCGCGAGTGGTGATCGGCGGCCTCGCGGCATCGACACTGATCACGCTCGTGTTCGTTCCGACGGTTTACACGCTGTTCGAAGAAGGCTGGAAAGGACTGCGCACGGGGCTCCCGAAGCACTCGTAGCGAGAGAACAGAGACATGAAAAGACTGATCCTGATCATCATCGTGCTCGCGGGAGTCGGCGCCGGTGCCGGCGCCTACTACATGCGCAAGAACGTCAAGGAGCCGGAGGTGCGGACAGCGCAGGTCTCGCGCGGCGACGTCGTGCAGGGCGTGCAGGCAACCGGTACCCTCGAGGCCGTCACGACGGTTGAAGTCGGGTCGCAGGTCAGCGGCGTCGTGCAGGACCTCTACGCCGACTTCAACTCCATCGTGAAGAAGAACCAGGTGATCGCACGCCTCGACCCGACGATCCTCGACACGCAGATCGAGCAGCAGAAGGCGAACGTCGCGCGCTCCGAGGCGGACCTCGATCGCCTGAAGGTGACGCTCGCCGACGCGCAGCAGAAGCTCGATCGAGCGAAGGCGCTATCGGAGAAGAACCTGCTCGCGCGAAGCGAGCTCGACGCGGCCCAGACCAACGTCGATTCGTCGAAAGCGCAGATCAAGTCGTCCGAGGCGGCGCTGGTACAGGCGCGGTCGCAGCTGAACACTGCCGTTGTCAACCGCGAGCACACGGTCATCACGGCGCCGATCGACGGCATCGTCATCCAGCGCGCCGTCGAACCAGGACAGACGGTGAACGCCGGCATGTCCGCGCCGAAGCTGTTCGTCATCGCCGCGGACCTGACGCAGATGCAGGTGAACGCGAACATCGACGAGGCGGACGTGGGCAACATGCGTCCCGGCCAGCAGGTCACGTTCCGCGTCGATGCGTTCCCCAACGACACGTTCGTCGGCGCGGTGGAGCAGGTGCGGCTGCAGCCGACAACGGTGCAGAACGTCGTGACCTATCAGACGGTCATCAAAGTGCCGAACCAGCAGCTGAAGCTGAAGCCCGGAATGACGGCCAATGTCAACATCGAGATCTCGCGGCGTTCGAACGTCCTGCGCATTCCGGCCGCGGCCACGCGCTTCCGGCCGACCAACGACATCTTCGCCGCGCTGAAGCAGACGCCTCCGGCAGACTTCGGCCGCGGTGGACCCGGCGGACGCCGCAATGCGGGCTTCGGCGGTGGACAAGGCGGCTTCGGCGGCGGACAGGGCGGCTTCCGCGGTGGACAGCCCGGAGGCCCGGGCCAGCCTGGCGCCGCTCAGAATGGCGGGACCCCTGCCGCAGCGAACGCGGCGCCCGGGACCGCGCCGTCGCAGCAGGCCAACTCGGGTCAGGGACAGGGACGCCGGCAGCAGCAGTCGGGATCGGCGGCCGAGAATCGCGGCGGCGGGGATCGCGCTCCCGGCGCCAACACGGCGGGCGGCGGTCAGCCAGGCGGCGGCCGCGGCGGCTTCGGAGGCGGACGCGGAGGATTCGATCCGAACATGACGCCGGAAGAACGTCGAAAGGCGATGGAGGAGCGTCTCGCGCAGATGACGCCAGAACAGCGCGCGGCGTTCGAAGAGCGGCGTGCTGCGCGTCAGGCTCAGGGGGGCGGCTTCGGCGAAGGACAGCCCGGCGGTGGTGGTCGTGGCGGCTTCGGCGGCGGTCAGCCGGGCGGCGGCCGCGGCGGTGCCGGCGGCGGGCAGGCTGCACAGAACAACGCCGCGAACGCGCGAGGCACGCAGCCTTCGCGCAGCGCGAACCAGGGCCGCGTCGCCAGCGCGCCGTCGATGGCCACTGGGGCGACGACGATCGATTCGCTGTTCGGACCGCTGCCGACGGTCGAGACGCGCGGTCAGGCGTGGGTGTTCGAGAACAAGCAACTCAAGCAGATTCGCCTGCGGCTCGGCGTGAGCGACGGCACCTACACGGAAATCCTCCAATCGGATCCGGAGTTGAAGGAAGGAACCGAAGTCGTCACCAGCGTGATCATCGAGCAGCCGCCGGCGACGACGCCTGGCGCGGGCAACGCGAACAATCCGTTGATGGGCCAGCCGCAGCGCGGACGTGGCCCGGGCGGCGGACCTGGCGGCGGCGGCCGGGGCGGCCGGTAATGGCAGCACCGGTCATCCAGATCAGGGACCTCGTCAAGACGTACCACGTCGGTGAAGTGACCGTTCGCGCCCTGCGGGGCGCGAACCTCGACGTCGAAGCCGGAGAGTTCGTCGCCGTCACGGGACCATCGGGGTCCGGCAAGTCGACGCTGATGCACATCCTCGGATGTCTCGATCGACCGACGAGCGGCAAGTACATCCTGGACGGCAAGGATGTGTCGCGGATGTCGAAGGACGACCTCGCACTGGTCCGCAATCGCAAGATTGGGTTCGTGTTCCAGGGGTTCAACCTGCTGTCGCGGACGACCGCACTCGACAACGTGGAGCTGCCGATGCTCTACAACGGCGCCGAGAAGCTGAGAGCGGCACAGCGCCACGCACGGGCGATGGAAGCATTGAAGGCCGTCGGCCTCGGGGAGCGGTTCCACCATTTCCCCAACCAGCTCTCGGGCGGACAGCAGCAGCGCGTCGCGATTGCGCGCGCACTCGTGACGCAGCCGACGATCCTCCTGGCGGACGAGCCGACCGGAAACCTCGACACACGAACGTCGATCGAGGTGATGGACATTTTCCAGCGGCTGAACGCCGAGCGCGGGATTACGGTCATTCTCATCACGCACGAGATGGACATCGCGGAGCACGGTACGCGGCTAGTGCGCTTCCGCGACGGCCGCATCCAGATCGATCAGAAGATCGCGAAGCGCCGCAACGCGGCCGAGGAGCTCGCCGCGCTGCCGCCGCCCGAGCCGGAGAAAGACGATGCGCCGTCCGATGAAGTCGCCGTGGAACACCACGGCGGCGTGGTGTAGGAGAACAAGATGTCGATCATCATGACTCTGGTGATTGCGCTGAAGGCGCTGAGCCGGAACAAGCTGCGCACGATGCTGACCATGCTCGGCATGATCATCGGCGTCGGCGCGGTCATCGCGATGGTGGGGCTCGGCAAAGGGGCGCAGTCGACCATCGAGGAGCAGGTGAAGGCCGCCGGCACGAACCTGATTACCGTGATGGCGGGCAACTTCACGCAGGGCGGCGTGCGTCAGGGGGGCGGCATGTCCACGACGCTGACCCCGGACGATGCCGAAGCGCTGCGGCAGCTTCCGGGCGTGCAGTACCTCGCAGCCTCCGTGAATTCACGCGCGCAGGTCGTCGCGGGCAATCAGAACTGGTCGACGCAGATCCAGGGCACGGACGTCGAGCTGCCGCTGATCCGCAACTGGCCGAACAAGTTCGGCAGCTTCTTCACGTCGCAGGACGTCCAGTCGGCTGCGAAGGTATGCATCCTGGGTCAGACGGTCTCGGACAATCTGTTCGGACCGGACGTGGACCCGACAGGCCAGATCATCCGGGTCAAGAACCAGCCGTTCAAGGTGCTGGGGGTGCTGGCGCCGAAAGGGACGACGAGCTTCGGTCAGGATCAGGACGACGCGATCTATGCGCCGTACACGACCGTGCAGAAGAAGCTGCAGGGAATCCAACACATCAACCAGATTCAGATCTCCGCGGAGACGCCGGAGACGGGGCCGGTGTCCGCGGAGATCACGGACGCCCTCCGGGCGCGGCACAAGCTGATCCCGGGGGATCCCGACGACTTCATGGTGCGCACGCAGGAGGAGATGGCGAGCGTCCGGACCGAGACGACCAAGACGATGACGACGCTGCTCGCGGCGATCGCGGGTGTGTCGCTGCTCGTCGGTGGAATCGGAATCATGAATATTATGCTCGTGTCCGTCACCGAGCGGACGCGCGAGATTGGGCTTCGCATGGCGATCGGCGCGCGCGGCAAGGACGTCCTGATGCAATTCCTTGTCGAGGCGGTCGTGCTCAGCCTTTTCGGGGGACTGATAGGCATCGGCTTCGGTTATGCATTGTCGGCCGCGGCTGAAAAGTTCCTCGAATGGCCGACCTCGATCCCGCCGAATGCGATCGGCATGGCGTTCGGTTTCGCCGCAGGCACGGGTGTATTCTTCGGGTTCTATCCGGCCAAGAAAGCCGCTGGACTGGATCCAATCGAGGCGCTCCGGTTCGAGTAGCCGGAAGATGCAAGTGGTAATCGTTCATTCAACGAAGGAGCAACGCATGAAGCGGGCACGTACGGGACTCATTGCCGCGGCGATTCTCGCGGTGGCGACGGTGGCGTTCGCCCAGAAGCCGGATTTCTCCGGCACCTGGACGCTTGACCCCGAGGCGAGCGGTATGGCGGGTGCACCGGGCGGCGGTGGTGGCGGCGGCCGTGGCGGCGGCGGTGGCGCGCTCGGCAACGGCGCGACCGTGAAGCAGACGGCCGACGCGCTGACGATCACCCGCCAGATGGGCGATCAGACGATGACGGCCACCTACAAGCTCGATGGCACCGAGAGCAAGAACTCGATGATGGGCCGCGGCGGCCAGGCGGTCGAGCAGACGTCCACCGCCAAGTGGGACGGCAGCACGCTCGTCATCACGACCAAGATGGACATGGGCAATGGTCCGCAGGAGTCGACGCAGAAGTGGACGGTCAGCGGCAGCACGCTGACGGTAGAGACCACGAACGCGCGCGGCACGCAGAAGCGCGTCTACAAGAAGTAGCTAGCAGGGGCCGGCCGGCTTCGCTGGCCGGCCTCGTAGCCGCAAGCCGCAAGCGACAAGAGCCGCTTGTCGCATGTCGCTATTCGCTTGTCGCATGTCGCTATTCGCTTGTCGCCTGTCGCTTGTCGCCTGTCGCCTGTCGCCTGTCGCTAGCGCTTCTCGTCGCGAAGCAACTCCCTCAGCAACTCCCACACACGCAAGCCCGTCACCGGATCGATCATGTCCGGGGCGATCTCCGCGAGCGGACCCAGCACGAAGAAGCGTTCTCTGAACCGCGGATGCGGGACGTGCAGGCCTGGAGCATCTTCGCGCGTATCGCCCAACAGGATGAGATCGAGATCGAGCGTGCGCGGGGCGCCGGGGTACGGCCGTTCGCGGCCGTAGTCGCGCTCAATCGCGAGGAGGGCGTCGAGAAAATCGCTTGGCGCGAGAGCCGTCTCGCCGACCGCGACGGCGTTCAGATAGAGCGGCTGATCCTCCAGCCCCTCTCCTTCCGGTTCGGTTTCGACGGCGGAGGAGATCTCGAATCCGGTGACCAGGGCGCGAAGCCGCTCGGCAGCGAACGCAACCGCCGCGTGGCGATCGCCGAGGTTGCTCCCGATCGCGATCGCAGCCTTCAGCGTCCGCCGACCCACCTCTCGGGGAGAACGAAGCCGTCGGTGCCCGCGCCGTCGGCGCGGCGCCCGAGGAGGTCGGTCCGTCCGGCGAGCGCCTGCTCGAAGAACCGCTGGTGCTCGACCGTTTCACCGATGATCACCTGGAGCATCGTGCGGTGGCGGGCATTCGGCATCGCCTGGATTCTCGGGCGCCACTTGTCGACGAACGCGCGCGCGCTGTCGCGGTCTTCGGCCATGACGCGCGACTGCATTTCGTCGCGCTTCCCGGACCCATCGATCTGCAGCTCCGGCACGGTGTCGGGCGTGCCGCCCATATCGACGACCGCGCTGCGAAGCCAGCCGAGCTGCGCGTCCTCGCGGTTGATGACGTACTGATAGGTATTGTTGAAGTCGTAATCGCCGACGAAGCGGGCGGCGGCGACGTGCCGCTCCCGCATCGCGAGCTTCTCGCGGTAGAACTCGCGCAGCAGCGCGAGGAGTTCGGTCGCCTTCACGAGCTTTGCTTTTCCTTGCAGGTGATGCAGACGCGCGTCCAGGGGATCGCGTTCAGCCGCGCGGGCGCGATCTCCTCGCCGCAGTCGCGGCAGATCCCGTAGGTGCCCTTCTCCATCCGGTATAACGCTTCTTCGATCGCCTGGAGGATCTTGGCGTCGGTCTGCTTCAGTTTCAGCTGTATGTGAACTTCGTTATTTCCGCTGGCCTGATCCGCCAGGTCTCCCTGCCGTGAGTTGACTTCCAGCGTCGCGGGAAGCGGCTTGACGCCTCCGCCCTGCGAGAGGATCTCGCCCCGCTTGCGCAGGAGCGCGTCCTTGTACGGCGCATAGTCCATGCTGGGTCTCCCCGGCGACGGCCGCTCCACAAGGGCATCTGCCGCCACCGGCAAAACCTGATCTTAGCACTACTGGCGAAGGCGGCGCCGCGCCGCGCATCGCATGCTTGATAACGCCGCGCTGGCGCGCGGCTAGCTGCCGCCGATGATGTCGCCAATCTTGCCGAGCGCGCCGCCGAAGTCGCGCTTGACGTCCTCGCGATCCCCGCGATAGGCGTCGTGGATGCGGTCGGCGAGACGCGAGAACGGCAGCGTCTGCAGCCACACGCGTCCCGGCCCGGTGAGCGCGGCGAAGAAGAGCCCTTCCCCGCCGAACAGCGACGTCTTGATGCCGCCGACGCGCACGATGTCGTAGTCGACGCTCGCGTCGAGCGCGACGAGGCAGCCGGTGTCCACCTTCAGCCGCTCGCCCGCCGCGAGCGTGAACGGCACGATCGTGCCTCCGCTGTGGATGAACAGCCTGCCGGTGCCGTCGAACTTCTGGAGGATGAAGCCTTCGCCGCCGAAGAATCCGGCGCCGATCTTCCGCGTGAATGCGATGCTGAGGTCGAGATCTCCCATCGCGCAGAGGAACGAGTCCTTCTGACAGAGCAGCTGCTGGTTTGCCAGGTCCAGCGCGATGATCTTGCCCGGGTACGGGCCCGCGAACGCGACGCGGCCTGCCTGTCCGACCGCGCGGAAATGCGTGATGAAGAAGCTCTCGCCGGCGAGCAGCTTGCGCTTCAAGCCTCCGAGAAAGCCGCCATCCATCCGGGCGTCCATTTCGATCGCGTCGGTCATGAACATCATCGCGCCGGCCTCGGCGCGGACTTCGTCGCCCGAGCTCAGCGTGAGGATGACCGCCTGCATGTCGTCGCCGATGATCTCGTGTGTGACCATGTCGTCTCCATGCCGGGGCTAAAGCCCCGGCCTACATCGCGGTTCGCGATTCGCGATTCGCCGTCGCGAGCCCCTGGTCGCGAGCCGTCGTAGGGCGGGGCTTTAGCCCCGCCTACTCCGCGCGGAGCGTCCCCAACGGCTTCTTCCGCAGCACGTCCACGCTCGCGAGCACCCCGATCGCGCCTACGAGCAGCATCGTCAGCACCGCGCCAATCGAGAGCACGCCGGGCGCCGGGTGCCACGGCATGTCGAACACGTGGCGCGTGACGCCCCAGCTCAGGCCGAGCGCACCCGCCGCGCCGATGACGCCGGCGAGCAGCCCCAGCGCACAATACTCCAGCGCGAGCGTCATCGTCAGCAGCCGCGTGCCCGCGCCGAGCGTGCGCAGGATCGCCGCCTCGTAGACCCGCTGGAACTTCGTCATCGCGACGGCGCCGATCAAAATGAGGACGCCGCTCAGCAGCGCGATGCCGCCCACGACCGAGATGCCGAGCACCGCCTTGTCGATGACGTTCTCGATGCGGGCGATGACATCGCGGCCGTCGATGACGCTGATGTTCGGATAGCGCGAGACGAGATCGAATTGCAGGCTGCCCCTCGCGGCCGGATCGTCCGGACCTTTGGCGAAGCCAACCAGCGTGTGCGGCGCGCTCGCGAGCACGCCCGGGCGGAAGACGAACATGAATCCTCCGCTTCGCGCATCGCCCCATTCGACATGCCGCACGCTGGTCACCTTCGCGGTAATCGGCCGCCCGATCACGTCGAACCGGATGTCGTCGCCGACGTTGATCCTGAACCGCTCGTGGATGCTCTGTTCGATCGAGACCTCGTTGCCGCCGGCGGGATCGTCCGGCTTCCAGAAGCGACCCTGCATGATCTGCTCGTTCGGCTCCAGGTTGTCGCGGTACGTAATCGTGTACTCGCGGGCGAGCGAGCCGCGGCCGCGCACATCGCTGTAGTTTTCGAGGTTGACTTCACGTCCGCGGACCGCGGTCACACGGGCGCGGAGCACCGGCACCATCCGCGGCG
>Ga0075424_100001949_pt1 | contig 18548 bp, 15 predicted proteins | sample SoiMethybrSBSTD3_FD_75301 | JGI IMG/M metagenome (GOLD analysis project Ga0075424, IMG submission 75301) | Bulk soil microbial communities from a Populus tree surrounding site in Tennessee, USA - Soil MetaG P. TD hybrid SBSTD3 | ecosystem: Environmental > Terrestrial > Soil > Tree plantation...
GGCGCTCTCCGCGCTCGCGCTGCTGGTCGTGGTCGCGTGGTTCGGGAAACAACTCTTCAACCGCGACGTCGGACAGACCGGCGCGTTGATGTTCGCCGTGCTTCCAGCCACGTTCGCGTTGTCGTCCTACGCGATCCTCGACATGACGTTCACGCTGTTTCTCTTCGCAGGGTGTGCGGTCGTGGTCGTGTCGGCTCTCCGCAATCGACCCCGATTGCAATACGGAGGCTATGTCCTGCTTGCCGCCGCGGTGCTGACCAAAGGTCCGCTCGCGCTCGTGCTCGCAGGTCTCGCTTTTCTCCTTGCGCTGGCGGTCGCATCCGAGGCACGTGCTCCGCTCCTGCGCCTGCGCTGGGGCGTTGGAGTTGTGATGGTCGTCGGGCTGAGCGCGCCATGGTTTCTCTATATGTGGCGACGCTTCGACGGTGCGTTCGTGACCGGCTACGTTCTGCGGGAGAACCTCTGGTTATTTTCAGGTTCGCTTTACGCATCGCAACGCTCCGTTCTGTTCTATCCCAAGGTGTTGCTCGTCGGCCTGCTGCCATGGACACCGCTGCTCATCGGCCGGCTCGTCGATGCGTTCCGCGGGATGCGTATCTCGACGCCGGAACGGCTCCTGTGGTCGTGGGCGCTGGTCGTCGTGGGTTTCTTTACCGTCGCCGGGTTCAAGCTCGATCACTATGTCTTTCCCGCTGCGCCTGCACTGTGCCTCTTGTGTGCGCACGCCTGGAACGAATCGCGCGTGGCGGAGAAACATCCTGTCGGAATCGTCGGCGGCCTGGTCGCAACTGCTGCCGTGCTCTTCGTGTCCGGCGTCGTGCTGATTGGCGGCCTGGACCGCGTGCCGCTCGAACTGCCGGCCGCCAGTCGCTTGTTGCCCGTCGCGCTGATCGCATCGGGAATCGCGATGATGGCGCAGGTCGCACGTCGCTGGCGGCCGTCGCGTTTTCCCTACGCCGCCGTGGCGGGACTGCTCGCGTGCTATGCGATTGTCATCGCCATTGGCTTACCGGCGCTCGAGCTGGTGAAACCGACTCGCCGCCTCGCTCGCCTGGTGGCAACCACGGCGACCGCTTCCGACCATGTCGCCACGTTCAGGCTGAACCGCTGGAGCGGCAGCTGGCGCTTCTACGTGGGTCGTCATTCGGATCGGCTGGAAACAGTCGCCCAATTGAAATCGTTTTTCGACGGGCCCGGCCGCCATTTCTGCGCGATGAGACGGCGCGATTACGACCCTCTGGTGGCCGGCGGGTTCAAGCTCGCGATTGTTCGTGAAGAGCCGGGCCTTTTCACGACCACCGGCCGCGCGTTGCGGTCCGGCGCCGCGGCGCCGCGGGATGGGTTCATCGTCGTTACCGAGGAGACGCGCAGACCCGGACCTTGAGTCGCGCGCCCTTCCCGTATTAGTCTCCGGCGTCCCTACGATGAGCCCCGGGAGGTTCCCTGCACGGTTGCTGTCGTCAGGCTTTCTTTGGAATTACCGCTCCGAAGGATGGCCTGCGGCACGCCTCGAGCGTGTCCTCGCCATCGGCCGCGCCTTTCTGACGGTCAGCGGCCTGATCTCCATTTACATCGACCCGACCGAGCCGGCGCGCCTTGCTGAACTGACCTACGCGGTGCTGTTCGCCTACGCCCTTTACAGCCTGATCGTCCTCGCGTTTGTTCATCGCGCCACGCGTCTGGCGTTGCGCGACGGCGAGATTCTCCACAGCATCGACATCCTTTGGACGGCCGCGCTGACGTTCATCAGCAACGGTGTCGGCAGCCCGTTTTTCCTGTTTTTCATCTTCGTCGTTCTGGCCGCGGCCTACCGATGGGGCTTTCGCGGGACGGTCGTAACCGGCGCCGTCGTGGTCGGACTGGTCGCCATCCAGTCGCTTGTCGCGACTCTCGGTCCGTGGCGAGGACTGTTTTTCATCGTCGCCGACGATCTGAACCGGACGATCATGCGCGTCGCGTATCTGCTGCTGACGGCCTTTCTTGTCGGCTACTTGGGCGAAGAGGAAAAGGCGCTCAGAGCAGAAAGCATGGCGATGGCGGAAGCCGGCCGTCAGCCCCGCGTCGATCTCGGCCTCGGCGGATCGGTGACCGCGGTTTCACGGGAGCTGTTGCGCATCTTCGATGCGCAGGTCGTCCACTTCGTCATCCAGGACTTCGAAACGCGGCGCACGATGCTCTGGCGGGTCGAGCCACCCGACCCGGGGACAGTCCGCGGGAAGGCCCTGCACGTGGAGCTCGATCCATCGCAGCAGGCAACGTGGCTGTTCGACGATCCCGGGCGCGCCTGGCACGGCTGGAAAAAGGGAGAGAACGCCGCACTCGCCGTGCGGCTTGCCGAGCCTGGTGTCTGGCCGCTGCAGCGCACCACCGCCAATCTTCCCGAGGCGCTGGCCGACGCGCGGCCGTTCACCACCGTGACTGTCTCCAACATGGGGATGGCGGAGGAATGGCGGGGCCGCGTGTACCTGTTCGACGCGGCCAACGCCGACAATCTCGAACGCTCCCTGCACTTCCTCGAGGCGCTGACCGAACACATCGCGCCGGCGTTGACCAACGTGTTTCTCCTCCGGCGCCTGCGGTCGCGTGCGGGTGCCGTCGAGCGGGCGCGCGTCGCCCGCGAGCTGCACGACGGCGCCATCCAGGCGCTGTTCGGCATCGAGATGAAGATCGAAGCGCTGCGGCGCCGGACGACATTGAGCACGACGCAGATGAATGCCGAACTGGGCGAAGTACAACAGCTCCTGCAGTCCGAGGTGCTTGCGCTCCGCGAACTGATGCAGGCGCTGCGTCCGATCGAGCTCGAGACCAGCGATCAGCTCCCCGACGTCCTGGCGTCGCTCGTGGAGCGCTTCCGCCGCGACACCGGCGTATCGGCACGTTTTGTCTACGACGGCGGGCCGATATCGCTGCCCGCGCCGACCGCTCTGGAGCTTGCGCGTATCGTCCAGGAGGCGCTCGTGAATGTGCGGAAGCATAGCCGTGCGCGCAACGTGCTGGTACGTCTGACGAACACCGATCAGAAATGCACCCTCGTCATCGAAGATGATGGGCAGGGTTTCGAATTCGAAGGACGGCTGTCGGCGCGCGAGCTGGAAAAGCGCCGCGTGGGTCCCGCCATCATCAAGGAGCGCGCGCGCATCGTGGGCGCGCAGCTCGCGGTCGATTCGGCGCCCGGACTCGGCGCTCGTCTCGAACTCACACTCGATGCAGGGGTCCATGCCTGAACAGCCACGCCGCGTCCGGATCGCGATCGCGGACGACCACCAGATTTTTCGCGACGGCCTGAAACGCCTGCTCGAGAGCGAGCCGGGCTTCGAGGTGGTCTCGGAAGGCGCAGACGGCATGGACGCGATCAGAATGGCGCGCGATTCGCAGCCGGACATCCTTCTGCTCGACGTCGCGATGCCGCGCATGGGCGGCGTCGAGGCGCTTGCCGCGCTGGCCAACGCCGGCCCGCGTGTGATCCTGTTGACGGCCGCAATTCAGCCGTCAGATCTCCTGAAGGCGATTCAATTCGGCGCCCGCGGCGTGGTGATGAAGGAATCAGCGACGCGGCTGCTCATCGACGGCATTCACCGCGTCATGGACGGCAAGTACATCATCGGCACCGATGTGGCCGACGACCTCGCGCACGCGGTAAAACACGTGGCAGCCGAGCGGCCGCGTCCCTACAAGCTGACCGCCCGGGAGTTGGACATTGTTTCGGCGATTGCCGAGGGGCAGAGCAACCGGCAGATCGCCGAGCGTCTGTCAATCAGTCTTCAAACGGTCAAGCATCATCTCACGAGCATCTTCGACAAGACGGGTGCATCCAACCGCCTGGAGCTCGCGCTGCTGGCAATCCGCAAGGGTGTCGTGGATTCCGATTAGCGACGCGTGCGATCCTCGTCGTTGCGACGGCCGGAACGATCCGAGTCACCGCGCGCCTGGTCACGGTTTGCATTGCGGTAGAGCGGCTCGCTGCGTTCCTGGACGATCTCGGATGCAATCTCATCCAGCGTCTCACGCCGGACGCTCTGATCCTTCTTGAGCTGCCTGATTTGACCTCGTCTTCGGTCGGCCATGCGCTCCTCCCCTGCGGGAGGAGCAAGTTCCAAGCCCCAGGCTCTAGGCCGAACACTCACCATCCATAACGACCGGATCGAACGCCTGGCTTTCGCCAAGGTCGATGAAGTCGTCTGGGGTTGTATCGTTTGCGTTCAGCTCGACGAGATCCTTCAGACGCTCGGTCGCGACCGACGGGGCAATGCGGCGATAGAACGCACCGAGATCTTCGGAATCGCTCGTCCGCTGCTCCCTGTAGAGATCGACCAGACGGCCTGTCGCCTCAGCAATTCGGCGCGCCGGAATCTTCGCGACGACTTTGCCGAAGTGGGCGCCTTCGTCGGTGACCCCGCCACCGACAAGCACGAAGTATTGCGGCACCGCCTTGCCACCCACCTTCCGTACGCTCCCCTGAAAGCCGAGCGCGCCGATGTGATGCTGACCGCAGCCGTTCGGGCACCCGCTGATGCGGATGTTGCCGGATGGGACTGCATCGACTACATCAGGACGCGCGTTGAAGTACTCCGTGAGCACTCGGCCAAGTCCGCGCGATTGCGTCACCGCAAGACGGCACGATTCCGCGCCGGGGCAACTGACGACGTCGCTGAGCGTCAAGGCATCGGGTTCGCTGAGGCCTGCCGCCGCGAGCCGCTGATGGAACGGCTCCAGTGACTCCTTCTTCACCCATTTGAAGAGGACGTTCTGCTCCACCGTCAGGCGCATTGTTCCATCGCCGTACGCCTCGGAGAGGTCCGCGAGAACACGCATCTGTCCCGCCGTGAAGTCGCCGAGCGGCAAGCGCGCGATGACGTGGTAGTAGCCGGCCTGGCGCTGACGCGCGACGTTCCGGCGCAGCCAGCGTAGATAGGTGTCGGACAACGGCTGCAACCGCACGGTCCCCGGGTGAATGCCAGGGCCGCGCATCGGCGTGGCCGCCATCGCGGCGACGTGCTGCAGCGTCGGTGGCTGCGCCGGCTCCCAATCGGGTGCACGTTCGGCACCGAGCTTTGCGGGGTCGAACGGCAGCCGCGCGCCGCCCTCGCCGCGAAAGCCTTCGAGCTCCTCCTCGAACTTCGCACGAAACGCGTCCCAGCCAATCTGGCGGATTACGAACTTCATCCGGTTGCGCTGCGGGTGTTGATAATCCCCATATTTGTGGAACACGCGCACAACCGCTTCCGCGACCTCGAGCATCTGCTCGACGGGCAGGAACTCATACAGGACGTAGCCGCTCACGGGCAGAATCGACGTCCCGCCCGCAACCGTTACCTTCCAGCCTTTGCGGCCATCGACGATGCGCGCGCGCCAGCCGATGTCGTTGATCGACGTCACCGCGTGGTCCTCGGCGCATCCCTCGAAGGCGATCTTGAACTTGCGCGGCAGCACGCCGCTCAACGGATGGCGAAGAAAGTACCGCGTCAGCGCTTCGGCGTATGGCGACGGATCGAAAATCTCGCTCTCTGACGTGCCGGCGTACGGGCATCCCGTCACGTTTCGCACCGAGTTGCCGCACGCTTCGCGGGTCGTGAGCCCTTCTTCAGCGAGCTCGCGCATTGCCGCTTCCACGTTCTTCAGCAGGACGAAATGAAACTGGATGTTCTGTCGTGTGGTGATGTGGCAGAAGCCGCGCGAGTACCGGGAGGCGACGCCGGCAAACGCACGCATCTGCGACGAGGAGACGATGCCCTGCGGCGCCTTGACCCGCATCATCTGAACGCCATCCTGCCGCTGGCCGTAGGTGCCGCGAACGAGCCGGAACCGGCGCCACTGGTCGGCCGGCATTTCGCCGCTCTCGAACTTGCGCAGCGTCTCCACGAACTCGTCGATATCGTGCTCGCTGGCAAAGTCCAGGCGCGCACGTCCGAGCGTCCGTGTGTCATCGATTGCGGCCATACATCACCTTCTGTTCCTCTGCTGCAACGAGCCGTTCGCGAACACGAACGACATTACCGATCACCACGACACCCGCGATGCCGGCGGGGGGCTCGGTTGCTCCGAGCTTCGCAACGGTGCCCGTCCAAATCCATTCGTCGGGCATCGATGCGCCACAGACGATGGCAGCGGGCGTCGCCGCGTCCCAGCCGCGCGCGATCAACTTCTCCGCCAGCTCGCCTCTGCTTCCAAGTCCCATCAACACGACCAGCGACACGGTGTTCGGCTGCACCGCCCGGAGCCCGTTCTCGAACGCGTCGGTCGCGTGACCCGACAACACGAGGAACCCCGACGCGGAACCACGATGCGTGACGGGAATGCCCGCAAGCGCCGGCGCCGCAATCGCGGAAGTGACGCCCGGCACCACTTCGAACGGTATATCGGCCGCCGCGAGCGCCATCGCCTCTTCAGCTCCGCGGCCGAAGACGAACGGGTCGCCGCCCTTGAGCCGCACCACACGTTTCCCCTGGCGCGCCGCACGAATCATCACACGATGGATCGTCTCCTGGCGAACACTCTCGCGTCCTGCGCGCTTGCCGACGCAGAAGCACTGCGCCTCTGTGTAGCGCCGCAACGCGTTGGCGTCCACAAGCGAGTCATAGAGAACCAGATCCGCCTGCCGGAGATATCGAACCGCACGCTGGGTCCACAGTTCAGGATCACCCGGACCGGCCCCAACCAGCGCAACCGCCGCGAAAGGAGTGCCTTGGGCGTTGGAAGTTGGGATGTGGGATTTGCTCGCGTAAAGCGCATTCAACATCGAGAGCAGTTGTGGTCTCCGCGCCCCCATCGGCGTCCGCTCCGCGCGCCATCTGCGTCGCGCCTCGTCCGAGGTCTTCAACCACGCTTCGATCTCGCGTGGAAGAAACGCATCGAGCGCCTCGCGCAGAAGACCCGCCAGCGCCGGCGCGCGGCCGTCGGTCGACACCGCGATCGTGACACCGTCGCGCCGCACGACTCCACCGAGGTAGGCGCTTGCATGCTGCGGATCGTCAACGGCGTTGACGAAGATGCGCCGCGCGCCCGCGGCCTCGCTTACGGATCGGTTCACCTCCCGGGGCGCGGCGGCAACGACCCACCACGCGCCTTCGAGATCCGTTTCACGGAACGCACGGCGCACGATCTCGACGTTCAGCTGTTCGATCTCGGGTCGGATCTCGGGGGCAACGACCGTGACGTTCGCGCCTGCCGCGAGCAGAGAATCGATCTTGCCGGCCGCTACAGGTCCGCCGCCCACGACGAGAACCTTGCGGCCTCTGAGATCGAGGAACGCGGGAAACATCACGCTCATACTGACGCCGGTACCTTCATGCGGGATCCGATGACGCGATCGAAGTCGGCCAGCGACCGGCCGATCTGCGTCGGCGACGCGACGCGGTCGCGCACGATTTCCGCCGTCTTATAGCCATTCCCAGTAATGCAGACGACAACCGATTCATCCGGCTTGATCGCGCCGCGCTCGATCAATTTGCGCGTCGCCGCGAGTGTCGTACCGCCGGCAGGCTCGGTGAAAATCCCTTCGGTCCGCGCGAGCAGCTGGATGCCGTCAAGGATCTCGTCGTCGGTCACCATCGCGCCGCTCCCGCCCGTCTCCTTCACGACGCGCACGACCTGAAAACCGTCCGCGGGATTGCCGATGGCGAGCGACTTGGCGATCGTGTTCGGCTTGACGGGGTCGGGGAACTCCGCGCCCGATTCGAGCGCACGAATGACCGGAGCGGAACCCGCGGGCTGCGCGGCATGAATACGCGGCAGCACGCCGTCTACGAGGCCGACCTCGCGGAACTCGCGAAGCCCCTTGTAGATGCGCGGCAGCAGCGTGCCGCCGGCGACGGGCGAGACGAGATGGTCCGGGAAGCGCCAACCAAGCTGCTCCGCAATCTCGAACCCCATCGTCTTGGCACCTTCGGCGTAGTAGCTGCGCAGGTTGATGTTGGCAAAGCCCCACCCGTATCGATCGGCAATCTGCGTGCACAGCCGGTTCACGTCGTCATAATTGCCGTCGACGGCTATCACCTGCGGACCGTAGATCGCGGAGCCGAGAATCTTGTTCGGCTCGAGATCGTTCGGGATGAAGACGTAACACGACAATCCGAGGCGCGCCGCGTGCGCTGACACGCTGTTGGCGAGATTGCCGGTGGATGCGCAGCCGAACACCGGGAAGCCAAGCTCCACGTTTCGCGTCGCGGCAACGGAGACGACGCGATCCTTGTACGAGAAGGTCGGATGGTTGACCGAATCGTCCTTGATATACAGCTCCGACACACCGATCTCGCGCGCGAGCCGGTCGGCTTTGACGAGCGGCGTGAACCCTGAATGGAATCCCGTCTTCGGCGATTCCACCGGCAGCAGTTCGAGATAGCGCCACAACGAGCGCGGTCTCGATTCAATCGATTGCCGGCTGATGACGTTCTTGATTGACGCGTAGTCGTAGGTGACTTCGAGCGGACCCAGGCACTCCGAGCACACCCACAGCGCCTGTGCCGGATATCTGGCGCCACACAGGTGGCACGTCAGTCCTGAGACAAAATTCATGCAAACCTCAACACGGTTGAATGATGCGCCGCAAGGGTCCGTACCGTCACCGGCGATCCCGCCGCTTCGCACGTCGACGACAGCAGCCGCTCGATGCGCGCGAAATCGCGGCGCGCGAGCACCGCCACGGAAGGACCGGCGCCTGACAGATACGCGCCCAGCACGTCAGGATCGTTCATCGCCAGCACGGCGCTGAGATGGGGCACGAGCGCAGCGCGCGCCGGCTGATGCCAGCGGTCCTGCAATGCCTCGCGCAGCCGATCGTAATCGGCGCTCTGGAGCGCGTGCACGAGCGAGAGGACGCGCTGCAGGTTGAAGACGGCATCCTTGCGCGAGATCGTCGGTGAGAGCGCCGCGCGTGCCTTCTTCGTCGAAAGGCCTTCGAACGGCGTCGCGATCACGAACCGAAGATCTTCTGGCCAATGCCAACGAAGCGCTCGCGGCTCGCTGTCGTCTCCTTCAACCACCGACGTCATGCCGCCGAGCAGCGCGGGCGCCGCGTTATCCGCGTGACCTTCGATCGAAGCGGCGGTCGCAAGCAGCGTGGCCTCGGGTACTGGCCCGGTCACACGCTCGAAGATTCGGAGGCCGGCCACCGCTGCCGCGGCACTGCTCCCGAGACCTGCTGCCAATGGAATGTCGCTATCGACTTCCGCGAACACCGTCGGCACCGGTCCCTTCGCCTGCTTCGCGATGGCCGCAAACGCCCGCTCGACGGCGTTGGTCCCGCGCACGGCAGGACGGCTGCTCACGACCTCCAGCCGGGCGCCGCCGTCGTGGCGCACGTCAACGATGCGCGCGCGGAGGTAGAGCTGGACCGCCACGCCGAGGGTGTCAAAGCCTCCGCCGAGGTTGGCGGTGGAGCCGGGAACGAGAATTTCGTTAGCCAAAAGTAAAAAGCCCGCCGGTACCAATTGGTCGGCGGGCGCGGGTGATGTCGGGTTCCTTCCGGTCCGTTCACGCCTTCGACCAGGTCACGCACGCCAGGGCGCTACACATGCAGACGCATGCGCAGGCGAGCGGAACCGGCCGAATCAGGCCCAAAACCGGCGAAGAACCTGAAAACATTCGGAAAATCATACCATACTGACGTGGCGGCGACTCCCTTCACCATCGGCATCATCCAGGACCATGCAACCGACGATACGGCCGCGAATCTGGCCCGGGCGGAGCGTCTGGTGCGCGACGCGGCCCGCAAAGGTGCTCAGATTATCTGCCTCAAGGAGCTGTTCAACGCCACTTACTTCTGCAAGGCGCAGCAGTGCGATCGGTTCGATCTCGCGGAGCCGATCCCGGGTCCGACCACCGCGCGGATGCAGGCAATTGCCCGCGAGCTCGAGGTGGTCATCATCGTCCCGATCTTCGAACGGCAGACGGCAGGCATCTACCGCAACTCTGCGGCAGTGATCGACGCCGACGGATCGCTGCTCGGCATCTACCGCAAGATGCACATTCCCGACGATCCGCTCTTTTACGAGAAGTACTACTTCACGCCAGGCGACGGACACTTCGACTACCACGGCGAACACGCCGGCGAAGCGAACGGGTTCAAGGTGTGGACGACGCGCTATGCGACCATCGGCGTGCTGATCTGCTGGGATCAGTGGTATCCGGAGGCCGCTCGCATCACGACGCTGCTCGGCGCGCAAGTGCTGTTTTATCCAACCGCGATCGGCTGGCATCCAGCCGAAAAGGACGAATGGGGAGCGGCGCAGGTGGAAGCGTGGCGCACGGTCCAGCGCGGCCACGCGATCGCCAACGGCGTCTACGTCGCCTCGCCGAATCGAATCGGCCACGAAGAAGAGCCGGGCACCAACGGCATCACGTTCTTCGGGCATTCGTTCGTCGCCGATCCGTTCGGCCGTTACGTCGCGGAGGCCGGAGAGCAGGAGGAGATCGTCATCGCCCAGTGCGATCCCGCGCTCATCGAATCGGTCCGGCGCAACTGGCCGTTCCTTCGCGACCGTCGTGTCGACGCCTACGGCCCGATTCTCAGTCGGTATCTTGGAACACCGGAACACGGAAACTGAACGCGAACTGACCCGCCGTCGCTCGCGCAGGTATACTCGCGAGCTTTTGCGAGGCCTCGCCGAAGCATCGCAGCCAAACGATGCGGTGCGAAGGCGGGGAAGCGAGAACGCAGAAGCGTGAAGCGTCTACGCATGCCCGCCGAGTGGGCGCCGCATCGGGCGACCTGGATTGCCTGGCCGCATCACGAACCGGACTGGCCGGGCAAGCTCGATGCGATCGTATGGGTGTACGCGGAGATTGTCCGAGTCCTAGCCAATCACGAACAGGTCGAAATTCTCTGTCATGACGAGGACGTGATCGCCGGTGCACGGACCGCCATCGATGCGCACGGCGTCCGCACGGATCGCGTGCGACTTCACGTCGTCCCGACCGACCGCGTGTGGCTTCGCGATTCGGCTCCGACCGCAACAACCGACGATGATGGCCGCGTCGTGCTCGTCGACTGGGCGTTCAACGCATGGGCGAAGTACGACAACTGGACGCGCGACGCGCTCGTTGGCGACGCGATCGCCCGTCTGACCGGACTGCCGCGCGTCGAGCCCACCCGCCCCACGGGAGAACGCATCGTGCTCGAAGGAGGCGGCATCGAGGTCAATGGCGACGGACTGATGCTGGTCACCGAGGAGTGGCTGCTCAGCAACGTCCAGGTTCGCAATCCGGGGTTGGTGCGCGCCGACTACGAACACATTTTCGCCGAATGGCTTGGCGTCACCCGGACAATCTGGCTTGGTGAAGGATGCGACGGCGACGACACGCACGGCCACATCGACGATGTGGCGCGGTTCGTTGCCGCGGACACGATTGTGCTGGCAGTGGAAGAAGACCCTGCTGATGAGAACCACGCGCGATCGATGGACAACCTCCGGCGGCTCGAGCACGCGGCGCGCGCAACCAGTCCTCCTCTTCGGATTGTCACGCTCCCCTTCCCCCGGCCGGTGATCATGAAAGGCGAGCGTCTACCTGCCAGCTACGCCAACTTCTATATTGCCAACGGGGTGGTCATCGTTCCGACATTCAACGACCCACACGATCGGATCGCGCTCAATACGCTGGCCTCCCTGATGCCGGATCGTGCCGTGGTGGGGATCCATGCGGTCGATCTGGTGTGGGGCCTCGGGACGCTCCATTGTCTGACGCAGCAGGAGCCGGCTGTGCCCGCTCCGCACTGTCGCACGCCCTGATACGTCCGGCCCGCACTCCGGCTTCCCACTTCCATACACTTCGGCGATAGCGGGCGCGGAACGCAAGCTGCACGGTGCGCACCGTTCCCATGCGAGTTCGGACGCGCCTTCTTCTGTTCGCGTTCGTCAGCGTTCTGCTCGTCTTCGCCGCCGGGTTCCTTGGCATTGCCAACGGCCGCCACGTGCGCGACATGCAGCGCGAGACGGTTCTCAATGCGGGGCCTGTCATCCAGCAGCTCGAGACCATCAAGTTCTCCGGCCTGCGGATCATCTCCGGAGCGACCGACTACGGGCTCTATCGCCTCGAGGATCCGGTCCGCAACGCCGCGCGCCTGCGCGACGAAGAGGCCGAAATACTCGCGGCCACGCGCGCGCTGAACGACAGCCTCGAGCGCGCACGCGAGGTGTGGGACGGTGCAGGGTGGGATCGCTCCGAGATCGCCCGGATGGAGGAGGCAAGCGATCGGATCAAGGCGCTCAGCCTCGGGATCCGGTCCGACGGCGGTCGCGGACCGTCAATCGTCCAGCGCCATCAGGATTTCGAAGCCGCCGGACGCGATTTTGTGACCATTCTCGACGCGGTCACGAGTGAACGCCGTCGGATTCTGCTCGCGAAGAACGCGGCCATGGCCGACGCCACGGGACGTGCCATCGACCTGAGTGTCGCGGGGCTCTGCGCCTGCGCGCTGTTCATCCTGTTCGGCGCGATCGCGATGGGGCACGCCATCGCGCGGCCGGTACGTCTGCTTCAGCGAGGCGCGATCAGAATCGGAGCGGGCGACTGGAACACGATGATCGCGCTCGAGCGCGGCGACGAGTTCGGCGAGCTCGCACACAGCCTGAATCAGATGGCGGAGGACCTGAAAACGCTCTACACCGAGCGTGAGCAGGCGACGGCCGCGCTGGTGCAGGCGAAGGAATCCGCCGAAGACGCCAACCGCGCCAAGAGTGAGTTCCTCGCGAACATGAGCCACGAGATCCGCACGCCGATGAACGGCATCATCGGCATGACGGAGCTGGCGCTCAACACACCGCTCAGCCCCGCGCAGCGAGATTATCTGCAAACCGTCCACCGGTCTGCTGAACTGCTCCTTGTCATCCTCAACGACGTCCTCGACTTCTCCAAGATCGAGGCCGGCAAGCTGCACCTGGAGTCGATCGACTTCTCGCTGCGGCAGATGCTCGACGAGACGCTGAAGCCGTTCGCGCTGCGGGCGCATGAGAAACAGTGCGAGCTGATGGTCGACATGCGGCCGTCGGTTCCCGATTCCGTGGTGGGCGACCCGCACCGCCTGCGACAGGTGCTGGTCAACCTGGTGAGCAACGCCATCAAGTTCACGGACCGCGGCGACATTCTCGTGCGCGTCGAGCGAACGAGACTGCGCGAAGACGATCAGGCGTCGCTGCGGTTCAGTGTCATCGACACAGGTGTCGGCATTGCGCCCGAGAAACAGGCGTCTATCTTCCGGGCGTTTACGCAGGGAGACGGCTCCACGACAAGGCAGTACGGCGGCACCGGCCTCGGCCTCACCATTTGCCAGCAGCTCGTGGAGCTGATGGGCGGACGCATCTGGGTCGAAAGCGAGCCCGGGAGAGGCAGCGCATTCCATTTCGTCATCACGCTGCCCATTTGCAAACGAGCGGTCGCGCCGCAGTTCCTGCCGCAGCCGCGCGAGCTGGTGAACCTGTCGGCACTTGTCGTCGACGACAACGCGACCAACCGGCGGATTCTCGCGGAGCTGCTGTCGAGCTGGGGCATGCAGACGGTGGCGACCGCGCACGGCGCCGAAGCCGCGCGCGCGGCGGAATCCGCGTCGCGTCCGTTTTCCCTCGCGCTCATCGACATGAACATCGGCGGCACATCAGGACTGGACGTCGCCTCGGCGCTTCGCCACTCAAAGAACTGCAAGACAACACCGATGCTGCTCCTGACATCGGCCGACCAGCCGCACGACAGCGCGCACATGACCGCAGTCAACGGGTTCCTCGTCAAGCCAGTCGGCCAGCAGGCGCTGCTCGAGGCGATCCGCCGCGTGATCGGTTCGCGGTCGGGCGAGGACCACGAGCCCGCCGCGCCGGCCGTGACGCCCGTACGCGCCGCACGGCGGCTGCGCGTGCTCGTCGCCGAAGACAACCCCGTCAACCAGAAGCTCGCCCAGCACCTGCTCGAACGGCGCGGCCACACCCCGATTCTCGTAGGCAACGGCCGCGAGGCGTACGAAGCGATCGTGCGCGACGGGTTCGACCTGGTGCTGATGGACCTGCAGATGCCGGAGATGGACGGCTTTGAAGCGACCGCATCGATTCGCGCCCTGGAGCGCGAGAAAGGCGTCCCGCGGCTGCCGATCATCGCGCTGACCGCGCACGCAATGCAGGGCGACCGGCAGCGTTGTCTCGACGCCGACATGGACGGCTACGTCGCCAAGCCGATCAAGCCCGTTGAGTTGTTCGAGGTAATCGATCGCGTGATGGCCGCGACGACGGCCATGGCCTGAAACTCCAAGCTCCAAGCTCCAAGCTCCAAAATCCAAACCGGGGATTGGAGCTTGGATCTTGGAACTTGGATCCTGGAACTTCCTAATTCACCGCGAAGCAGTACAGCAGTCCAGCGCCGCCCGTCTGCACCAGCTTCGGCTGGCTGCAGCCGGCCGATGCGTGCGCCGAGTTCCACGAGGAGTTGCCGCCACCCTGCTTGTCCGAGTGACCGAGCTGCACCGAACCGGTGTCGGCGTTGCTCGTGTAGTTGCTGCAGGTGTGGTCCATGCCGTCGGTGAACGCCGTCCCGTCCGGCTGCGAGCCGGTGAGGATGTCGTGCGTGTTCGGCATGTCGCCGACGCCGTTGACGACCGTGTTCTTGTCGGTGAGCGAGATTTGCTTGCCAAGCGCGTTGCCCTTGCGCGCGTCATTGATCGTGTCGCCGTGGAGCACGCCGTTGTTCATCGCGATCATCTGACCGCGCGCGTTGTACCAGGGGCCGTTACCGATCCGATCGCGAGCGTTGACTGCGCCGGGACCCTGCGTGCTCAGGTACGCGTGCCAGGTCACGCCGCCACGGCCCGCCGCCGTCGCGAGCTGCTGACAGTACGCATCCGCGCCGGCGAGGCCGCCATAGTTGGCGCCATCACCTTTGCCAACGTTCGTGATGAAGAACGACATCGGGGGCGGAGGGCCACCACGACCACCACCCTGGCCGCCACCACCGGGCGCCGCGCCGCCGCCGCCGCGCTGGCCACCACCATCGCGCTGCGCGAATGCGGATGTCGTAGCGAGCGCCGACAGCGCGAGCGCCGCAAGAATTCGTAACGTCTTACTCATCGAGCCTCTCCTTCCGTAAGTGAACGAGTCTGGAGTCGTTCGCGTTGCCGGGCCAGAGAGTAGCACATGCGTGCCCGTGCGGTTCGCGTGTGCTACAAGGACACCGCGGCAATTGCCGCGGCAGCCGCTCTCGCCCCACCTTCGGCGCGGACAACGGTCGCCACCTCCGATGCGCGCGCCGCAAGGGCACTGTCCGACAGCAACCTGCCGAGCTCTCGCGCCACGCGCACGCCCCGGTAGGACCGTGGCCTCAGCGTCCTCGCCACGCCGAGCCGCGTCACCCGCGATGCGTTATCCGGCTGGTCGTACGCGTGCGGCACCACGAGCATCGGCTTGCCTGCGCGCAGCGCCTGGCCCAGCGTGCCGGCACCACCCTGATGGACAACGGCGGCCGCGCGCGGGAACAGCAATTGGTGCGGCGCCCGATCGACCAGCATGACGCCGGACGGCACCTTCCCGCGCGGCTGGTTCTGTTCGAAGCCCCCTGTCAGCAATACAGCCCGGATACCGAGACGTCTGACCGCGTCGACGCTTTCCTCGTAGAAGCGCCCGGCCGCCGCAACCGCGGATGTTCCCAGCGTGAATACGACGGGCGGTGGCCCGGCGTTTAGGAACGTGTCCAGCTCAGGCTGCAGCGCTTCCAAGCCGTTATAGAAGACGAATCCGGTCACGAGGACATTCCGTGGCCAGTCGGGCTGCGGTGCCGCAAGCACGCTCGAGAAGAGCGCGAGGGTCAGCGTCGGCGAGAACTGGCCTTCAAACAGCGGATGCTCGCCCGTCGGCAATCCGAGTTCGCGCCGCAGATGGAACACCGGTTTCATCGATGACAGCGTGCTGCGCCTGGCGAAAGCAGCCATCAGCCGCCCGTACCACGCGCCGAGACCGTCAAGATGCGCAAGGAACGGCGCCGGCGCCAGCACGGGAACATCGGTAGAGGAAAAGAACGTCGTCGCCGCGAGCACTGTCGAGACCCATGGAAGTCTGCGCGCCTGTGCGATGACCGGCGCGGCGAACGTGATCGGGTGCGTCACCATGACATCCACAGTACGTGCCGCCGCATCGAGTGCGGCGTAATCGGAGCGCAGCGACGGCATCAGAATTCTGTTAAGCAGCACCTGAGCACCGCGCACCGGATCCATTACGCGTTCGATCAGCTCGCGATCCTGGGGATCGATCATCGGGCCGACCGGATGGAATTCGAAGGCGAGCGATTCGATCAGGGAGCGGTAGAACTCGGCCGTCGCGATAACAGGGTGATGGCCGAGTTCTCTGAGCGCAAGCGCCAGACCAAGATAGGGGTAGACGTCGCCGTACGACCCCCAACTCGTGATGAGGATGCGCGTGTGCCTTACCGCGCGGAAGCGGAGGTGGTCACCGCCTTCTTGTTGACGACATTCGCCTGCAGGAACGCGTCGATCGCGCTCCAGGCACGCAGCATCTGATCGCCCGGAAAGTTGCCGTGTCCACCGCCGGGAATGGTCACGAGCTCGGCGACGCCGCCCGCTTTCTTCAGCGCGTCGATCTCACGCACTTCCTGCTCGTAGGGAACAATCGGATCCGCATCGCCGTGAATCGCCATCACCGGCGGCAGCCCCGCCCGCACGTACGTCATCGGCGACACGCGCCTGGCCACGTCCTTGTAGTTCGGCTGCCCGCCAATCCAACTGATCGCGTAATCACGCTTTGGATCGTCCACGAGCGTCGTGTAGTCGAATACGCCGTACCAACTGATGACGGCAGCCACCTTCAAGGGCTCCGGCCCCGGGCAATTGCGGTCGAAGCCGGCGGAATCGGGAACCAGTCCCGTCATCAGCGCAAGGTGTGACCCCGCCGACTGTCCGGTGACGACGATGCGCTCGGTGTCGACGTTGTAGTCCTTGGCGTTGTGAACGACCCACCGCAGGGCGCAGCGCGCGTCCTCTACCGCGGCCGGCGCCAGCGCGATTCCGCTGGCGCGGTACTCGACATTGACGGCGTTCCATCCCATCTGGATGTACGGCAACAGGCTCAGCACCGACGCCTCTTTGCGCGAGCCGATGCGATAACCTCCGCCGTGCATGAAGATCGCGGTCGGCAGCGGACCCGACGGTCGAGCCGGACCATAGAAGTCGAGCTTCAGCTCCACTCCGCTGGCCGTCGTGTACGTAATGTTGGGCACCGCACGATATCCCGTGTACGCGGCAAACGACGCCGCGTCACCCGCGGGTCGCTGTGCCTGCGCGAGGGCACCGGCCAGCATTACAAACCCCGCAACCAGCAGCACTGCCAAACGGAACCGCTTCATAGGAATCCTCCGGCCGGCAATGGTACCCATGCGGTTTCATTGTTGCAATGCTGAGACGACATGGCTGAGGGTTTCTCGCTGCGTCATCTGCTCGCGGTGATTTACCCGTGGGCGCTCGCGGCCATCCTCATCATTTTTGTCTGGCAGACTGTGGCCGCCCGGCGCGCTGCGCCACCCGCGTCAACACCGGCTGATGTGAAGAATACGCTGACGTGCAGCACGATTCTTCACGACGTGCTGCTCGGCGCTCTGCCGGAAGCCAGTGGCCTCGCGTTGAGCGCGCGGACGCCCGGAATCCTGTGGTCGATGAACGATTCTGGTGTGCCGTTGGTTTTTCCGCTCGACCTGATGGGCCGCGTGGTCGGGCGCGTGCGCGTCACCGGCGCGGACATCAACAACTGGGAGGACCTCAGCGTGGCGCCGTGCGGCGGCCAGTCGTGCCTCTATATCGCCGACTTCGGCAATGGCGGTGGAACGCAGCGCAACGACGTGGTGCTGTACCGCGTAGTTGAGCCCGCGCCCTCGGATACCAAGAGCCAGGCTGTCGAAGCGTTCAACGCCGCCTATCCAGCCGACGAAGATCATGAATCGGAAGCAATGTTCGTTGCGGGGGGACAGCTGTATCTAGTCACCAAGGGGCATCCGTCGCTGGTGTTTCGTTTTCCCCGGCGGATGGAGGCGGGAACATTGGCGACGCTCGAACGCGTCGGCGCCGTGCCGACCGAGCGCTATCAGGGGACGACATTGCGACGGCAGACGCGCATCACCGACGCAGAGAGCTCACCGGACGGCAAGTGGGTCGCGATGCGAACCAACAAGGAGCTTCTGCTCTATCGCGCCGCCGACGTCGCCGCCGGTCACTTCGACACGTTCTGGCAGTTCGATCTCTCGTCTCTTGACGAGGCACAGGGCGAAGGCGTGGCGATTTCCAATGATGGCGATGTCTATCTGGCGAGTGAAGGCGGCGGACACGACTTGCCGGGCACGTTCGCGCACCTCAAATGTCAGCTGCCGGGATAGCCACCAACTACCAACTCCCCAACTGCCAACTGCCAACTGCCATCTGACAACTACCAACTGAGCGCGCGATCCGGCCGATACCACGGCAGGTGTCCCGCCGCGGTGTTCGACATCGCGCGCGTCGGATTGAAGATCAACCGCAAGCTTGCGCGCCAGGCGCGGTTCCTCGTGTGGCGCTCGGCCCACTCGACGAGAAACTTGTCGAG
>Ga0075424_100001951_pt1 | contig 18542 bp, 17 predicted proteins | sample SoiMethybrSBSTD3_FD_75301 | JGI IMG/M metagenome (GOLD analysis project Ga0075424, IMG submission 75301) | Bulk soil microbial communities from a Populus tree surrounding site in Tennessee, USA - Soil MetaG P. TD hybrid SBSTD3 | ecosystem: Environmental > Terrestrial > Soil > Tree plantation...
TCCACGCGAACCTCGGCGGCGCGCACGGAAGCCCAGACCAGATCCTGCCCCGCGCGGTGGAATCGGTGAGTGCTCTCGTAGGCGCGATGCGCCGAGGCCGACTCCGCCCATTCCTGCTTGACCCGCTCGCGGTCCTCGGCGTGGATGGCCCGTAGCCATCCGTCCCCGAGGGCTTCCTCGGCGAGAAGGCCCGAGATCAGCTGATAGGCAGGATTCGTGTACACGCACGCCCCGCCTGCGTCGGTGACATAGATGCCGTGCGGCGAGGCGTCGTTCGTGGCCCGGAGCACGGCCTCCCGTTCGGCGAGGCGGGCAGCACTCCGGTCCTTCTCGTCCTCGACGAGCCGGGCCCGCCGCTGAAGGCGCTGGCCGAAGACCGCGACGCTGCCGGCCATCAGGAGCATGAGCGGCGCGATGGTGTACCCGAGGCGCTCCATCGATTGGGAGAGGCTCCGCCCCTCGTCCTGGCGGCGACGCTGCGCCTCCCCCATGTGGTCCGTCATGATCTCGAGCGACGCGGCGACTTCCTTGTGCGCCCGGTCGAGCAGCGGAAGGCGGTTTCTGGCCTCTTCTACTCGCTGAAGCGAGTAGAGCGAGAAGATCCGGTTGGCCTCTTGCGTCATGGCACCAACGGCGGTTTCCACGGCGCGGAGATCGCCGATCAGCACACGTGACTGGGGCTCGGCCGAACTCCGTTCGACGTCGGCCCAGATTTCACGCAGCTCCTTGTCAAAGTTGGCCCGCGCTGCCTGGAGGCGCGCATTTTCCCGGAGGACGTCGCGACTGTCGAAAACGCCGGTGGCGGTGGCGTTGATCGCGCTCGCCGCCTGCCCCAGCTGGAAATGATGGCCAAGCTCCACGGTGAACGTCATGGCCGAGCGGGCGGCGGCGGTGTTGATCGCGATCACGCGGTGGTTGACGTAGAGGAGGACGGAAACGCTGAGGAAGAGGCTCGCGGCGAGGATCGTGTAGATCCAATCGCGCCCGATTCGAGTGGCGACGGCGGCGCGGTCCTCCAGCGCGTCGGGCCCCGGAGCGCCGGAATCTGCCAGAAACTTCATTTCAGACTCCCGGTCCGAGCGGCGATTCATCGCCGCCGGAGAAAGAAATTGGGGCGGCGCCAGTCGGCGCCGCCCCATGAATCAGATCCGATGCATTCCTACAGGCCGAAGCCGAAGCCCGCACGGAACTGCATGTAGTTCGTGTTGTCCACGTCCGTCGAAACGGAGTGGTAGAGACCCGTGAAGTTCATGCGCGACTTCGGACCGACCGGGAACGAGACGCCCGCGCCGATGTTGAAGCCGAACTTCGACTGGCTGTCGCTCGCGTCACCAAGAAGCGAATCCTCGACCTTGCTCGACACGCTGTAGAGACCCGCGCCGCCCTGAGCGTAGAAGGACGGGCCGACCGGAGCGCCGAAGTTGAAGCGCACGGCCGGGTTCACGCGGAACGCGCTTGCCGAGATCTTGTTGTCGGTCGTGTTGCCGTTGTCGTAGTCGACCGAGCCCAGGTTGTCGAACGAGAGCTCGCCGCCCCACGAGACCGAGGGAGACATCGAACGCCAGTACGCGGCGCCGAACGTAATGCCACCGCCGAACGAGTCACCATTCGGCATGACCTCCGTCGACGACTTCGCATAGCCCGCGTTCAGCTCGAGCGTACCGAGACCGACCGGGGACGCGCTGGCCATCGGCACAAACGCCGCCACCGCCAACACCACCGTCAGAACCAGAGCCATGTGAATCCGCTTCATCGTGCTTCCCCCTTGTTTGATGACTTGCGTTGGACTCCACCACCATCCCACGGGGCCCGATTCGGCTTCCTTGCCCTGGCAGCCCCCCACCCTGGCTGCGACAAGGATCGGCATGGGGCCCGGCGAACTTGAGGGGGATGGAGGGGGTAGGTCGAGGGGGCTTAACCGATTGCTAAGAAGGACGTTAGGCTTCCGGAATCTCGACCTCGCCGCGCGGGACGCGGCCCTCTTCGACGTCCTTGAAGAAAACCCAGTAGAGCCCCGAAGCGGCTACGTAGAGACCCGCGGCGATCAGAAGCGGCGGCGTATAGCCGTAGCGCTCGATCAGGGCGCCGCCGATGTCGGCGCTGATGCTCCAGGCGACGAACCAGGAGAGGGAGAGAAGGCTGTTCGTGACGGCGTGGTCGCGCTTCGAGACGACCTCCATCGCGAAGTGCGACGTGAGGGGCTGATTCATGTTCATGAGACCGCTTCTAAGAAAGAACGCGGCGGCGACGACCGGAAAGAAGGACGAGACGCCGAGCAGGACCATGAACGGCACCGACAGGAGCTGGGTGACGACCACCCCGCGGACCAGGCCGAGACGGCGGGAGACCGCCGGGCCGAACAGATTGCCCACGACCATGAACCCCTGCATGACCGCGAAGAGGATGCCGATCGCCGCCTCGCTCATCCCGAACCGGTCGCGGAAGAACAGGTTCATGAACGGAATGATCAGTCCGGCTCCAAGCCCGATGAGCATCGCGGGGAGCGTGAGCTTGAGATTCAAGATCCAGTCCACCTCGATGAGATCCCGCGCCTGCCGCAGCGTCCACCCGAAGCGGTCGGTCAGGCGCCGGCGGGGAACGTCGCCCGGAGCGGGCTCTTCGCCGGCGGGGTCCGCCTCCAGAGGCGGCGTGTCCTTCATCGCGTTGAAAGGGACGGCGGACATCAAGATCAAGCCGGCGGCGACGTAGAGCGACCATCGGAGCGCCAGGCGGTCGACGTCGGTCACCATGTGGAAGAGACGCGGCAGCCATCCGCCGACAGCAAATCCCAGGATCGCCGAGAGGAAGAGCACCGTGAACGAGGCGCTGAAGAGGAACGGACGCGACGCCGGAGCCACCTCCCGCATGATGACCGGCGCGATCGAGAGCCGGTAGACGGTCGCGGCCATCCCTGTCAGGAACGCGATCAGGAGCAGCGTCTCGGGAGCCGTCCACGAGACCTGCATGACGTAGAGCAGCGCGGCAAGGGCGCCCGCCCCGACCAGGATGAGGCGCGCACGCATTCCACGGAACAGGAAGGCGGCGGGAATCGCCGCGATCGCCGCGCCGAGGGACACCTTCGAGAGGATCTGGCCGATCGCGGAGTCCGAGAGGCCGAGGGTGCGGAGGTAGAGGTTAAAGAGTAGAGAGAAGATGCTCTGGCCGAGGCCGATCAAGAAGAGGCCCTGGAGGTAGAGGCGCGGATTTCGCCCCGACTCGCGAACCCGCCGAACATACTCGCCGACGACCCCCCGGACCGCGTCGACCATGACCTAGTACTTCCCTCGCGCGCGCTCCTTGGCCGGCAGGATCTCGAGGCAGGTGGTCCACCAGCCGGTGCGGATCGTCTCCACGAATTCCCGGGGAAGGCCCTCGCCCTCCATCTCTCGCGCCAACGCCTCGTGATCGTACGCCACCGGGACGAACTCGGCCTCCGAGGCGCCCGCCGGAAAGAACGCGTACCAGACGGTCGGGCTTCCGTCGTTCGCCGGTCGGCCGACGGCGCCGACGTTCACGAATCGCGCCCCGCTCGGCAGCAGGCGCTGCCAGTGAAGGCCGGTGTGCGTGCAGAGGACCTGATCCGCGCTGGCGTCCCGCGCCAGGCGCTCGAGGAACGTATCCGAGCTGCCCGACTCCCACAGAAATTCGTTCACCCGCCGGGGCGATCCGTGGCAGAAGAGCCACCGGCGCCCGCCGCGCGTCATTCGCCCTGCAGCGGGAAGCGCGCGAAGCCAGGCCCGCTCGGCGTCCGTGGTGCGTCGGTTCGTGTAGTCGTAGGAGAGCTGGGCGAAGTGGTTGTCCGCCGGGTGGGTGTAGCCGCAGCCGCAGTCGGCCAGCCGCTCCGCCAGCGAGCGGTCGTAATTCCCCGCGATCGTCACGACCTCGAATTCCGCGAGGAGCGGATAGATCTTTCCCGGGTTGGGTCCGAATCCGCCCAGATCGCCAAGACAGATAATGCGCTCGGCTCCTCGCCGGCGGGCGTCCTCGAGGACCGCCCGGAGCGCGAGGTGATTGTTGTACGGCCCGCCGAGGGTCGCCAGGGGGCCGTCGAAGACGCCGAGGTCGGCGACCGGCTCCTCGGTCACCGCCGTGCCGACCGGGGGGCGGCGATCAGTTCCGGCACGACGCGCCGGTCGCCCAGCACGTGTGGCAGGCGCCGTGCGACAACGGGAACGGACGAAGCGTCTCGGCCAGCGTCTTCCCCATGAGGGCGTCGGGCGAATCGATGAGGATCGGGCACACGTACACCCCGCGGCTCGTGACCATGCGACTCGTCGAGCATTGAAGCGTCCAGGGATCGTGACCTCGCATGTGCTCCTCGGTCAGGAATTCCTCCGCCGCGTAGCCTCGGGTTCGGGACGCCTCCCTCCCGATCCGAAAGAGAGGCAGGATCTTCACGCGGGGATGATCGAGGCCGTTGGATCTCAGGAATTCATGAAATCCCTCGCGGAGCGACCGATCCTCGTCGTCCCCCCAGGTCTGCGCCACCGTCAGGATCGGGCTCAATCCCACGTTCGCCAACTCGCGCACTCCGGCCATCGTCGCGTCGAAGCAGCCCTCGCCGCGAATCGGATCGTTCGTCTCGGGGGTCAGGCCGTCCAGGCTGACCCGAATCTCCAGCGAATAGCGGCTACTCCGCTCCATGGCGGAAAGAGCCCCGGCGCGCGACGGCGTGATCAGGGTCGCGTTCGTCAGGACGGTCGTGGGCCCAAATCGGAGCGCGTCCTCCAGGATCTCGAGGATCTCGCGGTTCAAGAACGGCTCGCCGCCGGTGAAGTAGGTGTCGTTCGCGCCCAGGGACGCGGCCTCGTCCAGGTAGCGCCGCACCTCACGGCGGTCCATGATCTCGTGGGCGTGATTCGTCGGGCTGCACGAGACGAAGCAGTGGTGGCAGGTCAGATTGCAGAGCGTGCCCGCCACCTGGAACCACACGGTGTCGAGGGCGAGGAGCGGGACTCGGGGCGCCGCCGTGCGGCTGAAGGCGATGGGCGCGATCGGGCTCATTCGGGGCGAGTGCGACCGGCGGGGATCAGCGGTCGAGCGTTCCGGGAAGCGTCTCGGTGAACCAGTGGACTCCGCTCCGGAGCGCGTCTCGTTGGTCCCGGAACCATTCGAAGTGTTCGTGCTCGTCCTGGGCCAACCGGAGGTAGATCGCGCGGGTGTCCTCCTCCGTGGCGGCCGTCGCCAGCTCCTTGTATTTCTCGACGGCCTCGAGCTCGTGCTCCATCGCCATTCCCAGTACTTCGATCGCGTTGGCGTTCGAGGTGGGCACGGGAATCTCGTCCGAGTCGAGCTTGGCGGGCTCGAAGCGAAACCGCTTCCCGGTCAGGCTCCGATAGCGTTCCTCGAGCACCTCCCGGTGCCGCAATTCCTCGCCCGCGAGGTGGCGGTACTGCTCCCGACCGGACGGGTCGTCGATCGCCGCCGCCACCCGGAGGTAGTAGTCGTGGGACCCTTGCTCGTGGTAGATGGCGTCCTCGATGATCTCGAGGACCCTGGCGGAAGTGGCACTCATGATGGGACGAGCGTAGCACGGTCCCCCCGGAGCGGCAACGGGACCCCCCTGTGGTATCATCGGCGACGCTTCCATCCGAATCGCCATTCAGAGGGGCCTCCACCGCGTGATTTGGGACGTCCTCATTGTCGGCGCCGGACCCGCCGGGCTCTCCGCCGCACTCTTCACCCGCATGCGCCGGATGTCGACCCTGCTGCTCGACACCGCCGTGGCCGGCGGGCAACTCGCGTCCCTCTATCCGAAGAAGCCCGTTCATGATTTCCCCTCTTATTCCTACGTCATGGGTGACGCCCTGGGACGGAACTTCGTGGACCAGGCCAAGCACATGGGCGCCGAGATCCGTGAGGGCGAACACGTCACCATGATCGCGCGCGACGAGGAGGCGAACCTGATCCGCGTGACGTCGCGGAAGGAGACCTATGAGGCCCGCTCGGTGCTCGTGTCGACGGGAGGCGGCGCCTTCGAGCCGCGCAAGATCGGAAAGCCCGGCGAGGCCGAGCTCCGGGGCCGCGGCGTCGTCTACGGGATGCCCGACGTCGAGGAAAGCCGTGGAAAACGCGTGCTCGTGATCGGCGGCGGCGACTCGGCGCTCGAATCGGCGCTGTCGATCAAGGAATCGGCCGACGTCACGCTGATCCACATGCTCGACAAGTGGCAGGGGATGGACGCCTACGTCGAGGAGATCCAGGAGTCGCCCAAGATCCGCGCACTCCTCGACACCGAGACGGTCGAGATCCGGGGAGACGGGAAGGTACAGTCCGTATTGGTGAAGAACAAGAAGAGCGGCGAATCCGAGGAGTTGCCCGTGGATCTCGTCTCCATCAACGTCGGCTACCTGATGGACACGAAGATCGTCCGCCAATGGGGACTGGAGCTCGAGGGTAACCAGATCAAGGTGGACAACGTGATGAACACGAACGTGAAGGGCATCTTCAGCTGCGGCGACATCGCGACCTACTCCGGCAAGTACAAGCTCCTGATCACGGCCTGCAGCGAGGGGGCCGCGGCGGCCAACACCGCGTACATCTACGTCAAGCAGCCGAAGAAGTTCACGGTCGGCGAACTTTACGCGGCTCCGAAGGAAGAGGGGGACGCACAGCCGAAGGCGGGTTGAGATCCGGTCGCGCCGCTGGCCCCGCTTGCCCCGCTTGAAAGAGCACCGACACCGAATTCGCGGACGCGTTGGCCGTCGCGAGATCGACCAGCCCGTCCCCGTTCAGGTCCGCCGCGAGCAACGCGCGCGGGCCGAGCCCGACCCAGTACGTCTCCGTCACGTCCGGGAGCGGCCCCGCCCCGCTCAAATGCAGCGTGACGGACGCCTCCGCCTCCTGCGCCACCGCGACGTCGGGCTTTCCGTCGCCGTTCCAGTCGGCCGTGGCCACGGCAAAAGGCCGGGGCCAGGTTTCGAGACGGTCCATCGAGACGCAGCGGCCGTCGCCCCCGCCGTAGAACACCGACACGACCTCGTCCCCCACGCACGCGGTGAGCACGTCGAGGGCGCCGTCCCCGTTCACGTCCGCGACCGCCAATCCGCGCGGGCGGGGCGCTGAGTGGAAGACGCGCGGCTTCGCGAAGGAGCCGTCGCCCCAACCTCGCAGGAAGGTGACGGTCCACCCCGTGCCGTCCGCGGTCAAGGCATCCACGTTGCCGTCGTCGTTGAGATCGGCGAGGACCACCTCGTGCGGCCCTCGTCCCGTGGCGTAGTGGCCGGCCAGGGTCAGTCGTCCCCCCGCGCCGCCGCGGAGCACCGTTATCTGATGCGCGTTCAGATGGGACACCACGACGTCCAGATAACCGTCCCGGTCCAGGTCCCCGAGCGCGATGGAGTTCGGCCCGGCCCCGGTCGGCACGTCGCGCCGGGGCCCGAACGAGGCGTCGCCGCGTCCCGGCAGGATGGTGACCGCGCCCGACCCCTCGCACGCGACGACGACGTCGTCCTGCCCGTCGGAGTCGACGTCGCCGACGGCCAGGGCGATCGGCGCGAAGCCGACCGGGACCGTCGTCGCCACTCGGAACTGACCGGGCGGGTCTTGGATCAGGAGGGCGACCTCGTTCTCGCCGTAGAGCGGGACGACAAGGTCGAGTCCGGAGTCGCCGCCAAACGATCCGACGGCGACGCCGGTGGGATGGATTCCGACCGGAATCTCGAGCGAGGCGTAGAAGCGCCCGCCGGCCGGCATCGTGCTCACGGGGGGCGAGGCGGAGGAGGAGGCTGTGGCGACCACGGCGATCGCCGTGGCGGCGCCGAGGAGTGCGGCCGTACGAGCGACCGCGATCCGAACGGCGGGCGCGCTCACGCCCCCCCGATCGTCAGCTCCTTGAACCGCAGACTGGGGGAGCAGACGTTGCTGCGATATTCGAGGTCGTTTCCGACCGCGTCGATTCCCAGGAGCATCTCGCCCAGGCGACCGCCGAGCGTGACCCCCTCGACCGCCTGTCCCAGCTTTCCTCCCTCGATCCAGCGTCCTTCCACCTGCTGGCTGAACTCCCCGGAGACGACGTCGATTCCGAAGCCGGCCAGCCCGGTCACGAACAGTCCCTTGGTCACCTCGGAGACCATCTTGTCGAGGCGCGTGTTCCCGCGCTCCACGTGGAAATTCGTGGGGCCGATCGCGGGCAACGAGTCGTACGAGCGATTCGCGTTCCCGGTGGATCCGCGGCCCATCCGGCGACCGGATACCGACGTGTTCAAGAAGGCCTTCAGCACCCCCCGGTCTAAGACCAGCGTGTTCCTCGTCTGCACGCCTTCCCCGTCGAAGGGGCGCGTTCCGAGGCCGCGGCGCATGAGGCCCTCGTCGGAGATCGTGAGAAGCGGCGAGGCCACGGCCTGGCCGAGGCTCGACGCGAGGAAGGAGCGCTGCTCCAGGACGTTCTGGCCGCTGAACGCCCCGAAGAGGCCGTTCAAGAACTGGCCGGCCGCCTCGCTCTCGAAGATCACGGGCGTCTTCGCGGACGGCACGGACGCGGCCCCCAGCTTGGCGAGGGCGCGGTCGGCGGACTTTCGGCCCACGCGCTCCGGCGTCTCCAGGTCGAGCAGGATCCGCTTTCGATCCCCGAAGTAGCCCTCGCGCTTCTTGGCGCCGTCCGTCGCGATCGCACCGACGCCGAGCCAGCACGTCGTCGCGTGGTAGGTCTGGTACCCCAGGAAGGTATTCGTGAAGTGGACCTCGTTCACCTGCATGCCGCATCGGGAGTCCAGCGTCGTCTGGATCCGCTTGTCCCGCGCGAAGGCGTTCTCCTCCGCGGCGCGCGCCAGGGCGATCTGGTCGGCGAGCTGCATCCCCGCGACCGATGGATCGTAGATCTCGAGTTCCTGGGTCGGCGGCGGGATCTCTTCCGGGAGCTTGTTTTCGTCGCGCGGCGTCGCCTCGCCGGCCAGCGCGATGGTGCGATTCACGATCTCGTCCAGGACCGGCGTGCGCAGATCGGTCGTGTACATGAACCCCATCCGGTGGTCCCGATAGACGCGGAGGCCCAGGCCCTTGATCGCCGACTGCTGGATCAGCTCGATCTCGCGCTGGCGAACGCGAACCTCGCGGAAGGTGACGACGTCGAGATAGGTCTCCGCTTCGGCGGCTCCCGACCGCTCGGCCTGGGTGCGGACCCGATCCATGATCTCCTGAGGCGTGAGGGTGGCCATGGCTAGATCGCGGTCCCGCCGACGGTGATCTGGGAAAACCGGATCGTCGGTTGTCCGACGCCGACCGGCACCCACTGACCGTCCTTGCCGCACGTTCCGCGCGAATGCTCCACGCTCAGGTCGTTCCCGACGCCTTCGATTCGCTTTAACGTCTCGAGCGAATTGCCGATCAGGACGGCGCTCCGGACCGGCTTCGTGATTCGCCCGTCCTCGATCCAGTAGCCCTCGCGAACCGCGAAATTGAAATTGCCGCTCGTGGAATCGACGCTGCCGCCTCCCATCTGCGCGGCGAAGAAGCCCTTCTTGATGCCGGAGAAGAGCGACTGGGGATCGGCGACGCCCCGATCGATGTAGGTGTTCGTCATCCGCGGGATCGGCCACTTCCGGTACGATTCGCGGCGCCCGTTCCCGGTCGAACGGAGACCCAGGAGGCCCGCGTTCTGCTTGTCGAGCAGATACGACTGGAGGACGCCCCCCTCGACCAGCACCGTGCGCTGGCTGAGCGTTCCCTCGTCGTCCATCGCGTAGGAGCCGCGGCCGTAGGGCCAGCGGCCGTCGTCCACGATGCGCACCGAGGGAGCGGCGACGCGAACGCCGAGCTGGCCCGCCAGGATCGACGTGCCGCGGCGGATCTGGTCGCCCTCCGACGCGTGCCCGAGCGATTCGTGCACCAGCACGCCGCCCCAGCCGGGTCCGATGACGACGGGCATGGGGCCCGCCGGGGCCGGCCCGGCGCCGAGGAGCGTGATCGCCTGACGGGCCGCCTCACGCGCTACGCGCTCGGGGTCGACCGCGGCCAGATACCCTTCGTCGACCCGGCCGCCGATCGTCCCGAGGCCGGATCGGCGCTCGGTCCCCGCGACGGCGGTCGGGGTGCAGGAGACGCCCACGAGGAACTGGCGATCGACGAGGTATCCTCCGTCCGAGGTCCCGATCAGGATGTCCCGCACTTCGTCCACGTACTCGAGACGGACGGAGACGATCCGCGGATCGACGGCGCGCGCGGCGGCGTCCATTCGGCGGAGGACGTCGAACTTGCGGGACTCGTCCATCAGGGGCATGGGAAGGCTCAACGGAAACGGCGCGGCCAGGTTTCGGCGCGTCACGTCGATGGGCGTCACGGGGCTTTGGTTCTCCACCACCGCGGACGCCACGTGCGCCGCGTCGAGCAGCGTGTTGTAGGCGATCTCGTCCGAGAAGGCGTAGCCGGTCTGGTTCCGGCGGCAGACGCGCACGCCCGCTCCGCGCGGGTACCCGTACGTGACCGACTCGATCCGGCCCTCGGAGAGCACGATATTGGTGCGGAAGCGCTGCTCGGCGAAAACGTCCGCGAAGTCCCCGCCCTTGGCCAGCGCCTCGACGAGGATGCGGTTCACCGTCTCCTCGTTCAGGACGTCCCGCAGCTCCTGGCCGATCCCCATGATGGCGGCCTCGGCGTCCCCGGTCCCCGGTCCGTGGAACCAGGGAAGGCGGGGAATGCCCGCGAGGATGGCGGAGGAAACGAGGGCCCCGCCGCGGAGGAAGAGGCGGCGGGAGATCGGTCGGTCGGTAGCCATCGTGGGGAGCCTTGCAGATTCCGCGGTCGGTTGCAAGGCTCTGAGGCCGATGCTAGTCTCGTCTCGTGGAACGAATGCGGAACAAGATCTTCTCGATCGAAGAGGCCAATCGGCTCATCCCCTACCTCGAGGAGACGCTCGCGGCCCTCTCGACGCTCGGCCAGGAAGTGACGACGCTCCGCCGCGAGATCGAGGTGCTGAGCGCCATCGCCGACTCCGGCGTCACCGCGGGCAACCCCGACGTCCGGGCCCTGCGCTCCAAGGAGCGGTCGTACGCGGACGCCCTCGAGCGGTTCCGCCTCTCCCTGACCGAGGTATCCCGCCACGGGTGCGTCATCCGAGACCTCGAGCTCGGGCTCGTCGACTTCTACTCGATGTCGCGCGATCGCATCGTCTGCCTCTGCTGGCGTCGCGGCGAGGCGCGGATCTCCCACTGGCATCCCGTCGACGAGGGCTTCTCCGGCCGCCGGCCCCTGGAAGAACTCTCCTAGCCGCGACCCGGCCCCGCGCATGGACAAGCGAGACGTCGCCCGCACTCTCGAGGAGATCGCGGTCCTTCTCGAGCTGACCGGAGTGAATCCCTTCAAGGTCCGCGCCTACGAGAACGCGGCGCGCGCCATCGACGGCCTGGCGGAGGACCTGGGTAGCGTCGTGTCCGAATCGCGCCTCCGGGAGATCCCGGGAATCGGCGACTCGATCGCGTCGAACATCGCCGAGCTCTGGAAGACCGGGCGCATGAAATTCCACGACCAGTTGAGCGCCACGGTCCCGCCCGGCTACCTCGAAATGACGCGCATCCCCGGCCTCGGCCCGAAGAAGATCCGCGCCCTGGGAGAGGCGCTCGAGATCACGTCGGTCGCCGACTTGAAGCGCGCCGCGGAGGCAGGGCGCATTCGGGATCTCAAGGGGTTCGGCCAGCAATCGGAAAAGAAGATCCTCCAGGGAATCGCGATCCTCGAGAAGGGGTCGGGGCGATTTCTGGCCGGCGAGGTCCGCCCCATAGCCGAGGAGCTTCTGAAGGGATTGAAGGCGCATCCGGCCGTGGAGCAGGCGGAGGTGGGCGGAAGCCTCCGCCGCTGGCTCGAGACCGCGAAGGACGTGGACCTCCTCGTCGCCACCAAGAAGCCGGAGGAGGTGACCCGGGCGTTCCTGGCGCTGGTGCCGGACGCCTCCCTCATCGGGAGCGGCCCCACGAAGACGTCGGTGCGATTTCCGAGCGGCCTCGCCGTGGACCTCCGCCTCGTCCTGCCCCGGCAATTCCCGTTCGCGCTCCACTACTTCACCGGAAACGTCGCGCACAACGTTCGCGTCCGCTCGCGCGCGATCGACCGGGGATTCAGCCTGAACGAGTACGAGCTCTCCGGCAAGCGACACGCGGCGATCGCGACCGAGGCCGACCTCTTCGAGGTGCTCGGGCTCAGGTACGTCGAACCCGAATTGCGCGAGGACTTGGGCGAGATCGAGGCCGCCGACAAGGGCGCGCTTCCCGACCTGGTCGCGCTCGACGACATCCGCGGCATTCTCCATTGCCACACCACGTACAGCGACGGAAAGTCGACCTTCCTGGAAATGGCGAAGGCGGCGGAGACGTGGGGAGCGTCCTACCTCGGCATCAGTGACCACAGCGAGTCGGCGCGGTTCTACGCGAACGGGCTCACCGAAGAGGACCTTCTGCGCCAGCAGGCCGAGATCGACGCGTGGAACAAGAAGGCGAAGAAGCTCCGCGTCTTCAAGGGGGCCGAGGTCGACATCCTCCCGGACGGCTCACTCGACTACTCCGACAAAATCCTCGCGCGACTCGACTTCGTGGTGGCCTCCATTCACGCGAGTCTCAGCATGGACGAGGCGGCGATGACCGCCCGGATCGTGAAGGCGCTTCGGAACAGGCACGTGAACATCCTGGCCCACCCCACGGGCCGGATTCTCTTGCAGCGGGACGGGTTCAAGTTCAATGCCGAGGAGGTCTATCGGGTCGCGGCCGAGGAAGGGGTGGCCATCGAGATCAACGCGAACACGCACCGGTTGGATCTCGACTGGCGCCAGATCCGGGCCGCGAAGGCGCGGGGAGTGAAGTTCGCCGTGAATCCGGACGCCCATCACGTGAGCGGCTACGACGACATTCGATTCGGCGTCGGCGTCGCGCGAAAGGGATGGCTCACCAAGGCCGACGTGGTCAACACCCTCACGGCAGAGCGCGCGCTCCGGCTCTTCCAGGCGCGCCGGTGAAACCCCGCCGCCGCGCCACACCCCCCGGGTCGGCCGGATCCCCCGGGGCCAAAATTCGCTTCTTCCCGAACGACCCCGACGCCTCCGTCGGGCTCGTTCCCGCGACGCCGATTTCGGATCAGGAGGGAGAGCCTCCGTTCACGATCGAGGGGCGTCGATACGCGCCGGCGCCCTACGCCCCGGGGACGCTCGCGTTCCAGTACTGGCAGGGCGAGACCGCGCTCCGCCGGACGATCCGCGTCTGGGAGGATCTCTTCGACCGCGACTTCGCGACGTGGCACGACGACCGCCCGCTCCGGGTCCGCCTGCGCGCGGGTCGCGACCTGAACGCGTTCTACGACCGGAAGGCGCTCCAGTTCTTCTACGACACGGACAAGGTCACGGGACGCATCGTCTACGCGGCCGAGAGCCTGGACGTCGTGGCGCACGAGGCGGGCCACGCCGTGCTCGACACGTATCAGCCGGGCTACTGGGCCACGCCCGATCCGGAGACCGCCGCGTTCCACGAGTCGTTCGCCGACTGCTCGTCGCTTCTCGTCACGCTCACCGATCCGGCCGTCCGGCGCGCCTTCCTCGACGAAACCGGGGGCCGCGCGCGAGGGAGCAACCTCGTCTCGAGACTGGCCGAGGCGCTGGGGCGCGCGATCCACGACAACTATGGCCCGGGTGCGGTCAGCGATCCGACGCGTCTTCGCGACGCGAACAATTCGTTCCGTTACGCCGACCCCGGGTCGCTTCCGGCCAGCGCACCCGACGAATCGCTGGCGAGCGAGCCGCACTCCTTCTCGCGAGTCTTCACGGGTGCCTTCTACGACGTTCTCGTCTGGCTGATCGCGCGCGCCTTGCGCGAGACCCCGTCCGAGGCCGACGCCGCCGTCGAACGGGGCCGCCGACTCGCGGGACGGCTCCTCGCCCGAGCGATCGAGACGCTCCCGCCGGGCGAGGCCCGCTATCGGGAGATCGCGCTTCGGATGCGCGAGGTGGACCAGACGGAGGAGGGCGGCGTCGCCTCGATCGGCATCGAAGAGGCATTCTCGGGGCACGGCATCCGCCTGCCGGCGCTCACCCTGCGGCAGAAGCGCTCCCCCCGCTATCGCGCCCTCCGCGCGCTCGACCCCGCGCGGCTGGGGGGCGCTGCCGCCATTCGCGCCGTGCTGGGGTTGCCGGTTCGCGCCAAGCTAGAGCGGCGCGAATGGAAGCCGCGGGTCGGGGGCGGCGTGCGCGAGCAGTACGTCCACCGCGAGACGATCTCGATCCGGAACCCGTCGCTCCGCGGCGTTCGACGAATCGCGGTGGTGTTCGAGTGCGGGTGCACCCTCACCCGCGGCCCCTCGGGAGACGTGGAAGGCGCGTCGGTCCATCCTCGCCGCGACCCGAGGCCGGCGGAAATCGCGCGCTGGTTGAAGCCGTGGCTGAAACGAGGGGAGATCGCCCCGTCCAGCGGCGCGACCTCGAAGGACCACTTCCGCGACAAGAAGCCGTTCCGGGTGGGACGCTCCGGCGTCCTGGAGCGCGTCTACTTCGACTAGTCGGCGGTCTCCCCCGGCTTCAGCTCCACGACCTCGATCTCGGGCCAGACCGAGAGGCGCTTCTTCAATTCGGCGGGGGTGCCGGTGAGCGCGGGGAACGTGGAGTGGTGGATCGGCACGACGTACTTCACGCCGAGCATCTTGGCCGCCGCCGAAGCCTCCATGGGCCCCATCGTGTAGAGATCGCCGATCGGGAGCACGGCGATCGTCGGGTGGTAGAGCTCCCCGATCAACTTCATGTCGCCGAAGATCCCGGTGTCCCCCGCGTGGTAGACGCGCGTCCCGTTCTCGAACTCGATCACGAAGCCGCAGGGCTCCCCGGCCGGAATCAGACGATCACCTTCCTTGATGGTGCTCGAGTGGATCGCGTGCACCATGGTCGCCTTGACGCCCTGGAGCGTCATCGAGCCACCCTTGTTCATCCCGTGGAGCTTCTCCACGCCCTTGTCCGCGAAATAGAGTGAGATCTCGTGGTTGCACGCGATGTCGGGATGATGACGCTTCGCGATCGAGGCCACGTCGCCGATGTGATCCGAGTGGCCGTGCGTGATCAGGATCACGTCGACCGCCTCGAGGTTCTTCGACGCGGGCGGGCACGCGGGGTTTCCCTCCACCCACGGATCCACCAGCACCGACTTGCCGCTCGCGGCGCGATAGAGCACCGTGGCGTGACCCAGCCAGGTGATCGAGACTCCCAGATTCCGGCTCATCGAAGGCTCCCTCCCGGCCGCTACACGGCGGCCGCTTTCGAACTTCAGCCCGGCTTGAGGTCGGGCATCGTCTCGGGCGAATCGAGAACCGGCGGGACGTCGCCCAGGGCGAGCGCCTGCTCGATCGCCGGTCCCAGCGCCAGATACTCCGCTTTCAGAAACCCCACGACCCGCTCCGCGATCACGCCCGCGCCGTCGATCACGAAGAGGGTCGGCACGTTACTGACGCCGTACTCGACCGAGGCGTCGTACGGCGCGCTCTCGGACGCCACCGCGAACGTAAGCCCATTCTCGGCCTTGAACGCGCGCGTCGTCGGCTCGTCCTCCTGCGCGATGGCGAGGAACAGGCGTTCCTCCCGCTCGAGCGCGCGGGCGAGGCCGTTCAGGTGCGGCAGGAGAAGCTGGCTCGTGGGGCACGACTCCTTGAAGAAGACCACGATCCCCCCGCCCGGCTCCACGATGTCGCGGAGGCCGCGGTAGCCGCCGCCCACGATCGGAAGGTCGAAGCCGGCCGCGAGGGTGCCCGGGTCGCCGGCGGCGCTCACTTGGCCTTCCGTCGCGCCGTCGGGCGCTTTTTCCCGGCGGCCCGCTTCGTCGCGGGCGAGCGCTTCTTCGCGGCAGCTCGCTTCGTCGCGGGCGAGCGCTTCTTTGCCCGCGCTGGCGCTCGCTTCTTCGCCGCGGACGCGCCGCGCCTCTCCCACGGCGGCGTCTTCCCCGCCAGGAAGGTGGCGGCGCTCGGACAGAGCGAAGCCACGGGACAGACGCCGCACATCGGCTTTCGGGCGATGCAAACGCGCCGGCCGTGGAAGATGAGGAGATGCGCGAGAAGAATCCACTCTTCGCGGGGAACGATCCGCATCAGGTCCCGCTCGACTTCCTCCGGGTTCTTTCCACGCGAGAGCCCGAGCCGCCGGGCGAGGCGTTGCACGTGTGTGTCCACCACCACGCCGTCGGCGATGCCGTACCCGACGCCGAGCACCACGTTCGCCGTCTTCCGCGCGACCCCCGGCAGGGAGAGGAGCTCCTCCATGGTGCGCGGCACGACGCCGCCGAACGCCTCCACGAGGCGCCGGGACGCGCCGCGAATCGACTTCGACTTGTTCCGGTAGAACCCGGTGGAGCGGATGATCGCCTCCAGCTCCTCCTGGCTCACGGCGCTCATCGCGCTCGCGTCGGGATACTTCGCGAAGAGCCCCGGCGTGACCAGGTTCACCCGCGCGTCGGTGCACTGCGCGGAGAGGATCGTCGCGATCAGGAGCTGGAACGGGTTCTCGTGGGCCAGCGCGCACGCGGCGTCCGGGTGCGCCTCCTTCAGGCCGTCGAGAATCGGCTGCACGCCCGTCAGCGTCGCCTCGGCCGGCATCAGTTCTGCCGCCGATCGTCGGGATAGAGGTGCCGGACCCGATCGATCACGTCCTGGGTGGACACGGAATCCCGGAGGTACTCGATCACCGCGCGATAGCGAAGCTCCGTCCGCTCCATGTCCAGGAGGCGCTGCTTCACGATGGGCTCGACGTTCAGGTTCATCGCGACCGTGTTCAGGATCGCCTCCGCGCTCATGTGAGCGCCGAAGACCTGCGCCAGCTCGATCGCGGCGCCCTGTCCCTGGTTGACCCTGCGAAACAGCGTGAGGAGATCCGTCAGCTGCTCCTGGACCTGCGGGCCGTCCACCCACGCCAGGTCCTCCTCCACGGGTCGGACGCGCGCCACGCGAAAGGGCTCCAATCGTTCCACGCCCTCGATCGCGACCTTGATTTCGCCGTGGAGCATGATGTTGTACCGGTCGTCCGGAAGGTGTTGGTGCTGGACGACCCGGCCCACGCACGCGATCTCGTGCACCGCGGGGCTCCCCTGGTAATCCCCCTCCCAACCGGGCTTGAGGAGCGCCATGCAGATGGTCTGGCCTCCCTTCAGCACTTCGGCCATCATCGTGCGGTAGCGTGCCTCGAAGACATGGAGCGGCAGGATCGCCTTCGGAAAGAGGACGACGTTTGGAAGCGGAAAAAGCGGCTGAAGATCGTAGAAATCGGACACGGGGCGATGCTAGCACAGGCGACCTCAAGGAGCGAATTCGCGCCGAGGCGTTTCGGCTGGGATTCGACGCCGCCGGATTCGCGCGCGCGGAGTCGCACCCGCACGCCGAGCGCCTCCGGGAATGGATCGCGAAGGGGCGCCACGGCACGATGCTCTGGATGACCGGCGATCCGGCCCGTCGTGCCGATCCGCGCGGCGTGCTCGCGGCCGCGCGCACCGTGATCTCCCTCGCGACGAATTACTACCGCGGCGAATGGCCCGTCGAGGGAGCGCCCGCCGCGACCGGCTCGGATGCCGGCGCCTCGGCGCCGACCGGCAAGGTCGCCCGCTACGCTTGGAGCGGGGATTACCACAAGCGTCTTCGCCGGAGGATGCGCCGCTTGGCGGTCGCCATGCGTGCGCTCGTTCCGGGCGCCGATTGGTATGCCGCGGTCGACACGGCCCCCATGCTCGACCGCGCGTGGGCCGAGCGATCCGGCGTGGGATGGATCGGCAAGAACAGCTGCGCGATCCGAACCGGCGCGGGCTCGTGGTGCTTTCTGAGCGAGCTCGTGACCGATCTCGAGTTTCCGCCCGATCCGCCGGCGTCCAATCATTGCGGCACCTGCGCGCGCTGCATCGATGCCTGCCCGACGCGCGCCATCGTCGCGCCCTACGTGGTCGACGCGCGGCGATGCATCTCGTACCTGACGATCGAGCACGACGGGCCGATTCCCGAGGAACTCCGCCCGCTGATCGGCACCCGCGTCTTCGGCTGCGACGACTGCCAGGAGGTCTGCCCCTGGAATCGCTTCGCCGTCAAGACCGCCGACCCCGGTTTCGCCGACCGCCCCGGCCAGGCGACGCCCCTCTTGATCCCGCTCCTCGGCCTGAGCGAGGAGGCGTTCCACCTCCGCTTCGCCGGAACCGCGGTCCGCCGCGCCGGCCGTAACCGGTTCGTCCGGAACGTGGCCGTGGCGCTTGGCAACGTGGGCGATCCCTCGGCCGGCCCCGAGCTCCGGCGCGCCGCGTCCGAAGATCCCGACCCGGACGTCCGCTCCCACGCCGCGTGGGCGCTGAGCCGGCTCCGCCCGGCCGGGGCGCCCGCCCCGCCATAGCGGGGAATGGCGCGACCGCCCCGGAACCGGATATGATTTCCCCCGGTTCGACGACTCACGAAGAGCACAATTCTCGGAGGAATCCCCGATGAAGCGACTCGCCCCGATCCCCGCCCTCGCGGCCCTGGCCCTGGCACTCCTCCTTCCCGCCCCGAGCGCCGTCGGTGGCATGGTCTCCCTCACGCAGGGGTCCACCAAGCTCAGCGGCTACCTCGCCCTGCCGGCGGGCGAAGGG
>Ga0075424_100001953_pt1 | contig 18535 bp, 22 predicted proteins | sample SoiMethybrSBSTD3_FD_75301 | JGI IMG/M metagenome (GOLD analysis project Ga0075424, IMG submission 75301) | Bulk soil microbial communities from a Populus tree surrounding site in Tennessee, USA - Soil MetaG P. TD hybrid SBSTD3 | ecosystem: Environmental > Terrestrial > Soil > Tree plantation...
GTATGCCCCTCTATCGACGCAAAGAAGCCAATGTGCAACTGCTCGAGTATGAGTGCTACTCGATGCTGCAGGAATCTAAGGTTCAGTAGGTTGAGTTGGTGCGGTAGGTGCAGTTCGGTTCAGCGCCAGCCAAGTTGAATCACGTCAAAGTCCGACGCGCTCAGGCTTGCGAAGGCGGGGTTCAGCTCCGAGTTATTCCACCGAGCGTCCATCGATCCCGTGACGTACATATCGCTGCCGTTGTCCGCGACGATGAGGCCGTAGGTCTGCATCGCGCGGAAGATGTTCTGGATGTACGTGGGATACCGTGAAAGATCCTTTGACGACTTGAGGCGAAGCCTCGCGCCCATCGGCAGCGCACCTGCGGTGTTCCCGGCGCGGTGCGACGCCGGCCAGACGTAGCCGTTCGTGCTGCGCACCGTGAGACGGAAGGCGTGCCGGACAGGACCGCGCGCCGCCTCGTCGTAACGAACGAGGCCCGGAAGAATCGCCAGGCCCGCGGCATCCGCCGACGTCCAACCCTCAGGGCGCCGCGTGTTCGATGACAGGTCGAAAATCGCGCCCGATCCCGCTTCCCACCGGTTGAGCGAGACGTTCCATCGGGCCGCGAACAGCTCGAAGAGCAGCCACCGGTCGCGGTCAACGACCAGCAGATGGCGATCGCCATTCGATCCGCCTCCGGGGACGCCGCCTTCGATGTAATTGGGCTGCGATCTGGCGGCGTCGGGAACCGGATAACCGTTCTCGCCGCGATAACCCTGGTCGCTTTCCGACCCGTAATCCACAAACGTAACCGACACGCGCGGCTGACTGCCGCCGACGCCGACGTATGGAATGCCGTACGGCGGCGGACCGAAATCGGGATGCGCCGTGCGCGTACGCCCAATGAAATTTATGTAAGCGTCGGACTGCGCGTCCAACGGCGCGGTCGTGATGTTCTGGTTCCACCAGTTGTCGGGCGGGAACAGCTGGCGGCCGCCGAAGTCGTCCGTAAGCACCACGCCTACCCCGGGATCCGACGTCCGAGGCCCGGAGTCCGTGGGGTTGGTCGGGTTCGACGGTGCGGTCGGATGCGAGCCGCACGCGGTGCACAGAGCGGCTACGAAAATCGCGCGGAACAGGCGCATACGGACCGTCGGGCAATAAGCACGCCACCTCGGCTGGAAGGCCGAGCGTAACCTTTTCGGAGTGCCGCAGTTTTCTAGAGACGACGGAACTGTGACCGACGAGACACTCATGCACGCGGTACGCAACGGAGACGTCGGCAAGCTCGGAATCCTCTTCGAGCGCTACCACCGCACGCTGTTCGACTTTCTCGTGCGCGTGACCGGCAACGCCGCTGCGGCGGAGGACCTGGTGCAGGACGTGTTCGTGCGGGTGCTCAAGTACCGCACGACGTGGCGCGACGAGGGCCGCTTCGACACCTGGCTGTTCCGCATCGCGCGCAACGCGCGCGTGGATTATTTCAGAAACCGCAGCACCGACGCGCCGATTGACGCAGCAGCGGAGCATCCCTCAACAGCGCCTCTGGCCAGCGAGACCCTCGCTCGTAATCGAGAGGTCGCCCGGCTGCAGCGCGCGCTGATGCTCCTGCGCGACGACAAGCGGGAGCTGATCGTACTTGCCCGTTACCGCGGCATGAAGCTGGATGCGATTGCGGATCTTCTCGGCGTCGAAGTCGGCACCGTAAAAGTGCGGATGCACCGCGCGGTCAAGGAGCTCCGCGATATCTTTCTTCGATTGGACGAAAGCGAATCATGGAACACGACAGACTCGGTCGGCTCTTACCCGACGGCGTAGATCCACGCGAGGCCGACGAGCTCGATGCGACGTGGCAGATGCTCGGCGCCATCGAATCGCCCGCACCCAATTCGGAACGGATGCGCGCGCGCATCGACGCAGTGATGGATGCGCTCGAACACACACCCCCCTCCGCTATAGCTACGGCGGGCAAGCGCCAGACCAGTCGACATTACGTGCTGCAGGGCCTTGCCGCCGCGGCGATGCTCGTGATCGGCATCGGCATCGGCTGGTTTGCGCGTTCCGACGGGTCCGCCTTCGGCGGCACCCGGCCTACGTCAAACGACGCGACGACGCAGATTGCCGCGATGCGGACCGAGATGCACGACCTGCGGGAGATGGTGTCGTTGTCGCTCATGCAGCAGCAATCGGCGACCGAACGGCTGAAAGGGGTCACGTGGACCGGCCAGCTCGATCAGCCGAGCGGCGAGGTCGTCACCGCGCTGCTGGATGCGCTGATACACGACCCGAACGTCAACGTTCGGCTGGCGACGATCGACGCACTCGAGCGCTTCGCCTCGCGTCCGGACGTCCGCCGCGGCACGATTCAGGCCGTGCAGCAGCAGCCGTCGGCGCTGGTGCAGATCGCACTCATCGATTTCATGGTCAAGACCAACGAGCGCGAGTCGGTGCCGACGCTGCAGCGACTCGCCATGGATCCGCAGGTCAACGAGGCCGTGCGTGCACGCGCCGCCTGGGGCCTGCAGCAACTGGGGTAGACATGCGACACGTCATTCTCGGCACGCTCCTCCTTACGGCGTTGGCCGCGCCGCTCGCGGCACAGCAGCCCGACGCCCAGGCGCAGCGCATCACGATTCCGCTGAGCGATCCGGGCCGCCCCGGATCGCTGCAGGTCGACATCGTCATGGGCAGCATCACGGTGAAGGGCAGCAATCGAAAGGACATGCTCATCGAAGCGCGCGGCAGTTCGGTCGTCGGCCTCCCGCGCAACCGGCGCGCGCAGGACGAACCGCCGCCGCCCGGCCTTCGCCGCCTGACACAAAACGCGCCGTTCACCGTGGAAGAGGACAGAAACGAAGTGAGCATCGAGGTCGAGGCTCCGACCCGGTCGATCGACTTCACTATCGAGGTTCCGCTGCGCACGAACCTTGACGTTGAAACCGTCATGGGCTCGGTGACCGTAGAGGGGATCGAAGGCGAGCTGGAAATCGAAAGCGTCAACGGCGCGGTGACGTTGACGAACGTGGGCGGCTCCGTCGTTGCCCACACGGTGAACGGCAAGCTGCTGGCGACAATCGCGCGCGCGACGCCGCAGCAGCCGATGGCGTTCACCTCGCTGAACGGCTCTGTCGACGTAACGCTGCCGGCAAACGTGAAGGCGAATCTGAAGCTGAGGAGCGATCAGGGAGACGTGTATACGGATTTCGACCTGCAGCAGGTTCGGCAGGACGCGGCGAATCCAAATCCGAACCAGAACCCGAACCCGAATGTCGACATTGACCGCAACAGACTCCGGCGCGACATCGACCGCCAACGTGCGGACCTGCAACGGCGGCGCGTCGAGATCGACAACGCGATCTATGGCTCGATTAACGGTGGTGGACCCGATTTCGAGATGCGGACGTTCAATGGAAACGTATACGTCAGGAAGGGAAAGTAGACAGGGCCTCCCGCTGCGCGTGATAGTGCACGAGCCGTCGCGGGAGCTGCTGAAAGGCACTACGCGCGTGCGCCTGCAGGAGCAGCCATTTCAGATTCTGCAGCTCCTGCTCGCGCGCGCCGGCGAAGTCGTTACACGCGAGGAGCTGCGGGACCGCCTCTGGCCGCAGGGAACGTTCGTCGATTACGAGCACAGCCTCAACGCGGCAGTGAAGCGATTGCGCGCGGTGCTTGGCGACGATGCGAAGTCGCCGCGCTACATCGAAACGCTGCCGCGCCTCGGCTACCGGTGGATCGGATCGACACGCCCGTCGATGCAGAATCAGTTCGCCGATCGCGTCGACGATCGGATTCAGATCGTCTGGAATTAAGATAGGGCTACCATGAAGAGAGCGATCGTCGCGGCGTCGCTGATCCTCGTTGCTGTCGTGGCCACTCGCGCACAGTCATTGTCGCCCGCGCCCGTCATGCCGAAGTACAACGCGCAACGTGCGCTGGTCCTGCCTGCCGATTACCGGCAGTGGATCCTGGCCGGCAGTTCGCTCGGCCTGAGCTACGCCGAAGGCGCGCCGGCACATCCGACGTTTCACGAAACGCTTATCGAGCCCACTGCATATCAGCACTTCGTGCGGACCGGTCAGTTCCGCGATGGAACGATGCTGGCGCTCATCGTCCACGATCCTCAGGAGGCAGCGGCGCCCAGTAAACACGGTCAGTACGCGGCTGCCGTTCAGGCGGTCGAAATGGCGGTCAAGGACAGCGGTCGTCTTCCTGAAGGATGGGGGTACTACGGGTTCGGACAGTCGCCGCAACCAGGCGCCGCGACGGCGATGCCGAATCCAAAGGCCAGCTGCTACAGCTGCCATGTGACAAACGCGGCACGCGACAACGTGTTCCTGCAGTTCTACTCGCTGCTGTCGGCTGCCGCTCCGCGCACGAACTAACGAACGAAGCGAGGGATATTCTCGCGCGTCACACGTACGTGTCCGTCCTCGAGATGACCCACCATCACGAAGTCGAAAAGATCGCGCTGCAGCGCGAGCAAAATGTCCTCCCTCGGCCGGTAATCGTGCTCACCGCGCAGGCTGGCGGCGATCTCCGGATCGTGCATGCACTCCCAGATTGCGTGTACATGATCGTAGGTCCCGCTACCGCCGGCCCCTACGCGGCTCTCTGCGCCGGCGAGCGTCAACAACGATTCGATGTAATCGCCGCAACGCTCGTCTTCGACGGATGGACGAACCCCTTCAAATCCCATCGCCACAATCGTCACGTCGGTATCACTGTTCGCGCGGCTGCGGATGTACGCCGCGGTCGCTGCTGCCGTCATGTAGCTGCCGAGCACGACGACCTCCGCGGTCGCGGCTGCCGCCAGGACACCTTGCGTGCCGGCTGACGATCGCGCCGCCACGCAGCGCCCGCGGAAGAATGATTCGCCCCTGGCGACGATCTCCGCCGGTGAGTTCCCGATGTCGAAGCCGTCAACCTTGCGGCCTCTTACTTCCCCCGCGATGACATAGTGGGGGTCCCGTTCCCGAAAGCGGAGCGCTTCGGGGGGCGTTCTCACCAGCGCCAGATCGCGGATGCCGAAGTGGAACATCAGTGCGCTGCAGCTGAACGCGCGCAGCACATCGATGACAACGACGATGCCGCGGGCATCGGCAGCGCCGTCGAGAAGGCTGCGGCGTTGGACGCGCACTGGACCATTCTATGGCCGAGCTTGACGGGATACTCAGCTTGAGGGATACAGAAGTGGCGGCGCTGCCGCATCAATGACGCGTCCCGCCGAAGTAGTCCTCCTCGTCGACGACATCCGCGACCACGCTGTCAACTACGAAGCCGCGCTCACGCGCCACGGGTTCAACGTGCGCGTGGCGACGACCGGCGAAGAAGCGCTGCGCGTCGCGCGGGAGGCGCTTCCCGATTGCGCAGTGATCGATCTGCGTCTGCCCGACATGTCTGGGTGGGATCTCTGTCGCGAGATTCGCAAACCACACAGCGGCGATCCGCCGCCGATCATCGTGCTGACGCCTGAAGTCTCGAAGATGTGCGCGGAGGACAGCGCGAAGTCGGGATGCAACGCCTGGCTCGCGCATCCCACGATTGCCGATGATCTCGCGCGAACGGTCCGCCAGGTGCTCGATCTCGGAGCCGACGCGCCAGCGTCAGCTGACGAAGCGCTCGTCGGCTTCAAGCGGTGTCCGGTCTGCGAAGCGGAGACCGTTCGCGCGACGCTCCGTGTCGGCGCCATCCAGTATTACTGCTGCAGAACGTGCAGCTTCTGCTGGCGCGCCGAAGCGTTCAAGGCTTAGGGCCGCAGCGCGCGCCTCCTCACCATCATCCGATACAGGATCAGCAGGACCACTGCGCCGAGAAACGACATCAGGAATCCCGCGCCTGTCTGGCCGGGGCCGTACATGCCGGCCGCGCGGCCGATGAATCCACCAAGCAGCGAACCGGCGATACCGAGCAGCATCGTCACGATGATGCCGCCGGGATCACGACCCGGCATCACGAGCTTGGCCAGGGCTCCGACGATCAAACCAAAAACAATCCATCCGATCACGGTCATGCGTATCCCTCCTGCGAAACATAGGGCCCAGGCGTGACGGGCGGCGGCGGATCGATGCGCGGCACGACCGCCGGCTCGTCAAGAGGCGTATCCGGAATCTCGTCGTCGCGATCGTGGTCGCGCGGCTGCGGGTCGGGGGGAGTATCGATGTGCTCCGACTGGCTCGACATGAGAAGTGTTCATGCGAGTTCGCTGCCGGGTGGTAATCTGATCAGCCTGAGGAGGGTGAAGGTGAACAAAGTTGTCGTCCTCGGGCTCGCGCTGCTCACCGCGACGGCCGCATACGCGCATCACTCCTTCGCAAGAGATTACGCGGAAGACAAACAGATTTCGCTCGAAGGCGACGTCGTCAGCTTCGAGTACAGGAATCCCCATGCGTGGGTGTATTTCACGGCCGGTGATGACCGCGGCGTGCTGAGGCGGTTTGGCGCCGAGTGGGCAAACCCGCGGCGTCTCGAGCAGCAGGGCATCGCCGCCGGCGATCTACGGCCCGGCGATCACGTGGTCATCACCGGTGCGCCGAGCCGAAGCGCGACCAATTACTCGGTGCACTTGAAGAGCATTCGCCGCGCATCGGATGGATGGTCGTGGCCGGGCGGGCGCGCACGCACCCGCTGAGCGTTACCGCGTCCGTGAAATATTTTTCCAGTTCAGAGCAGGAGCCGTTTCATTCAGCTGATCGGCTTAGCTCGAGCCATATCTGACGGGCGGCGTCGATTGCGGCGCGGCTTTCGAAGCCCGAGCCGGGCGGCACGCCCTGCGACGCGAATCCGATGCGCCTGTACTCCTCGCCGAGCGACGCGGTGTCAACCACTGATGGGGCCTCGGCAACCTCTACAGCATGGCGGAGCTCATGACCCAGTGCCGCGATTTGTTCGTCACCCGTCAACGCGCATGAGACGAGAACGTGCACATAGCGGCGCCCGCCGCCGGCGCCCATGAATGCCAGCCTGCCGAAGAGGCGGCGCGACATCCCGCAGCGAGACTGGATATAGACAATCACATCCGAAGCATCGAGCCGTGCCACGAGCTGGCGGAACAACGAGGAGCGCGCCAGGCCCGCGTTGATCTCCGGCTGCAGCCGCGCGTCTAACGTCCGCACGTGGCTGCCGTCGGCCGGCAGCTGACCGGAGGCGAGCGAAGACACCACCACCAATACGCCGAGTGCGAAATCCATGATGGAAAGATCCTGTGGGTGCGAGACGACACGAACGCGACGCGGCCGCGAATTTTTTAAAACGCGAGCCTGAAGCCGAACTGCAGCATGCGCGCCTGATACGCGAGATTGCTGTTGTAGGACGGCTTGCCGTAACTCGCGCTCGTCTCGGTCAGCGTGTAGGAGCCGTAGTTCGAATGATTGAAAACGTTGAACACGTCGACGATTCCGGAGAGGGAGCGACGGCCGAAAGCAACTGACTTCTGCACGCGCATGTCGACTCGGTGTAACGGCAGACCGACAAAGTTGTTGCGGTCGATGAGGGTGCCGTTGGGACGCAGCCGCTGCGTCGCCATCTGGTTGAAGCCGACGTCGCGAACGTCGCTGCCATACCTCGTGGCGAAGCGTGAGCCAGATCCGTAGAAGTAGAGGCCGCTAATCTGGATGCCCAGGCCAGGACTGTAGATGCCGTTGACGACGGCACGGTGCCGTTGATCGGTTACCGCCGGTCCGTCGCCGCCATAGACATCCGGTGCAATGGTGAATGCATACGGCATGCGAGTCAGCATTCCGTTAACAATGGAGTACTGCTGCGGCTGATCGGATCCGTCGCGGAACGATGAGAGTGTGTAGGTCGCTTCAGCCTGCCACCGATGGCTGAAGCGTTTGTTGAAGCTCGTCTCGAGACCTTTGTAATTCGAGTAGCCTTCGAGAAGGCCGAGCGGAACGATTGCCCACTCCTGAAACGGCCGATGCGCGATGTCGCTCGACGGATAATTCACGCCGGTCGCAGGGTCGTAGGAAAGGTTGATGTTGGTATCGACCTCCTCGCCGCGGCCGCCCGTAAAAACATAGTTCGCCTGCACGGACATGTCTGCGCCAACCTGACGCTCCAGGCCAATCGATCCCTGGCGAGCGTACGGCATCCGCCGCCACTTATTGTTGATTTCATCCGTGATGGAGCGACGGTAGCAGCCCGGTGCGCTGCCATTCTGGTCGCACGCGTTGGCCATCACCTGTGCGTAAGTCGGAACAGGGCCGTTGAACGGATTCACCGCGAAGTCTGCGCGGCCATCGTAGAGGATGTCGGCGGCAGCCTGATGCACGGCTTCCGCCGTCTGGTGCCCTTCATCCGTTGACGCCTGCGCATAGAAGAGACCGTATCCGCCGCGGATCACCGTCCTGTCGTTCACGCTGTACGCGAACCCGAACCGCGGACCGACGTTGTTCAAGTCGTGCGGTATGTCGTCGTTGATCCACGGCTTGAACACATAGCCTTCCGAGTTCGCCCCGATCTGCACGTCGTAGCGGACGCCAAGGTTCAGCGTCAGGCGGCCCGTAATCTTCCAATCGTCCTGCAGCCATCCAGCGTAGAGGCTCTGCGGAATCTTGTAATGGAAGTTGGTGTTGGACACGTTCATCGTGAAGCGCCTCGAAATCGCCGACAGCGGCGCGAGGTTCCATGTCGACGCGTCGTTCCACACGGGGAAGAGCGATTGGATGTTGGCGGGCACGGGACCGTTGCTCGCGTCCAGATTACCCGTGCAGGTAGCGCACCAGAGGATGACCGTTTGCTGACGGATGTACTCGCCGCCGATCTTCACGTCCTGCCGTCCACCCTGGTCGAAGGAGAAGGCGAAATCATCGCGGAGCGAATAGTTGTCCTGCGTCTGGTCCTGTCCGACCGCCTGGCCGATCGCGTAGCCGCGCAGCGTAATCGTCTGCGAGCCACCGCAGCGCACCGGCGCATTCGGGAAGCAGCCGCCGTTCCACGTGACCGCCGCATCGCGTGTGTAATTGAACAACGATGCGCCCCCTTTGATCTCGTTGACGGCCCGCACGCCGAGCACCTGCGTCAGCGTGCTGAAGAGCTCGTTGCTATGCCGCTGCTCGCGTCGTGCGGTCGAGGGATGTGACGTGGCGCCCCCCGTGCCGCTGTTCGGCAGGTCGTTGTAATACTTCTGAAAGCGCAGCATGAAGTGCGTCCGCGAGGAGACCTGCGTATCGCCGCGAACAATCCCCTTGCGCTGCCGGTTCCGGGCTGCCAGATCGATGTTGAACGCCGGGTACGGGCTGGAAAACGTCACCGTCTGCGGCTGCCGCTCCTGTTCGTAGTTGCCGAAGAAGTGCACACGGTCCTTGCGGATGGGACCACCGAAGGTGGCGACGACCTGCTGGTCCTGATACGGCACCGCACGGTTCTGGATGAAGTCCGAGGCGTTGAAGCGGTCGCTGCGGAAATAGCCCGCGACCGTGCCGGCGAACGTGTTCGTGCCGGACTTGGTCACCGCATTGGCAAGCATTCCCGACGATCGTCCTTGCGTCGCGTCGAAACGGTTCGTCAGCACGACAAACTCCGCGATCGCATCCATGCTGTAACTCGGCTGGTTCTGATCCGTGCCGGGAATCAGGTGCGTGATCTGCTGGCCGTCGATGTTGATCTGCGAGTAGCCCTGGCGCGCCTGCGGAATGTTGCTGCTTTCGTTCTGACGGCTGCCGGGGGCGAGCATCGCCAGGTCCATCCAGTTACGGCCGTTGATCGGCAAATCCTGCATCTGACGCCTGTCGATGTTTCCGCCGAGCGTTGAGGATGCGGTGTCAACGAGCGGCGCTTCGCCGCTGACGAGCACCGTCTCCTGCACGGCAGAAAGCGCCATCTGCAGGTTGATGACGAGCGTCTGCCCGACCTGCACGGCCGCCGTTTTCGTTGCGGTGCCGAACCCGGGCAGCTCCGCGCTGACGCGGTACTCGCCGATGCGGAGTGGAATGCGATAGCGGCCGCGATCGTCGGTGACGGCGACGAAGCTGTTGCCCGAGGCAACGTGCACGGCGGTGATGGTGACGCCCGGCAGCACGCCGGCGCTGCTGTCGGTGATGATGCCGGTGAGCGTTGCTTCCTGCGCGAAGCTGCGACGCGACCCGCACACGAGAAGGAGCGCGAACAAAACCACGAGACGACGATTGAGCATGGTGTCCGCGCTCGGAGCAAGGAGCAGTCCAGCCGTCGAGCTGCGCGTGTTGCTTAAGGATTTCGGCGATTCGACAGGAGTGTCGGCGCGCAGCGAACAAACATGTGCGCCATCGATGTCGCGCGTTGCGCGCGAAGCGACACTAATGCGTGATGCGAGTCGAGGCGGGCAACGCGCTCATCACCGCACGATGCATCAGGACGATCGCAGGGTCGGCGTGCAGTACCGCGTCGTAATGCTGACGGAAGCCGCCCGGCGCATCACCAGCGGTCAACAACTCACGCGTTTCCATCAGCAGGATTTCCGCTTCCGCGTTCACCTGATCGGGCGTCATCGCGGGCCGCGCCGGCGTCGGCCGCCGCCGATCGTTCGCGTTGCTGATGAGTTCGTCGACGCGGACGATCAGTTCCGAGATCGGATGCAGCCATGAAAAGTTGTCATCGCGGATGAGGAGCTGCAGCATCTGTGCAGGCGTAACCGCCCCGTGGCCCCGTTCGTACGCGGCACGTTCACGTTCGATCAGCGCTTTGTGCAGATCCAGGAGGGCGCGGCGTACTTCGCTCAGGCTTTCCGGCGGAATCATGGTCTAGTTTAAACTCTTCCTGTAGTTGCGGGCCTTCCAGTTCATTCCTATATATTGTGCGCGTTGCTGCCCTGCTCCTCACGCTTGCAACAACTGGTGCGGCGTGTGCGATCCACACCCCGCCGCGAAAGTCTGCGCCTTCCCTCGACTCGACTGCCGCGGCGAGTATTGATGCGCTCGTGCAACGCGGCTGTTACCGCTGCCTGGAGCAGGCGCAGCAGGAAGCGTTGGCGGCTGGCGATCGCGTTCGCATCTTTGAGACCGCGCTGCTGCTCGTGGCACGCGCCAAGGAACTGGGACTTCCCTTCTCCGGCTGGCTCTATCATGCGCTCGCTGCGACACCGCCGGGCGCCGACTGGTCCGACTATCTCGCCATCGTGCAGTCATTGCGGACGGACCCGCTCGCCGACGATCGTGACATCGTCCTGCTGGACACGCTGAAGAATCGCGCGTCGCCGCAAACGGTCACGGCGTGGCGCACCGATCTCGCCGCCGGCTCCGGTTCACCGCTGCTCCGCACCTATCTCGAGCTCTCGCTTATCTGTCAGTACATCGTCGAAGACCGCAACGTGACGATTGCGGCAGCCGTTCAGCGCTTTCACGATGTTCCGTTGATCCAGTATCGCGCGGGCGCATGCAACGTGACGCAGGCGCCGCACCTGCAGGAGGTGCGGGAGACGGTACCCGAATTCGCGGACGTGGAGTTTCTGCTCGGGCGGTATGCGCTGGAGGTCCCGCAGCAACCTGACCAGGAGGAAGGCCTGCGTCGCTTCAATGCGGCACGCGCCGCGTTTCCGCAATCGCCGGCGATTCTGGCAAGTCTCGGTGCGCTTCACCGTGATCGCGAGGAGTGGGCGGACGCGCTCGAGGCGTACGACGCGGCGCTCGCGCTGGTGCCGACGCATCGTGACGCGCTGCTCGGCCGCGTCGTGACCCTTTCGCATCTGGCGCGCTATGAGGATGCGGTGGCGGCGGCGACCCGCATCATCGATCTGGGCAGCTGGTTCACCGGCGAGGCGTACTACTGGCGCGCGTGGAACGAATATCATCTGTCACAGATAGACGACGCTCGGTCCGACACCGATCGCGCGAAGGGCTTGATGCACAATTCGTCGGTCCTCGTGCTGTCGGGAATGATCGAGTGGCACGAGCGGCGGTTCGAAGAGAGCGAAGCCGAGCTGCAGGATGCGCTGACGCTCGATGCGGGTCAATGCGAAGCGGCGTTCCTGCTCGGTACCGTGCGCGCCGAGCGACGGCAGTGGACGTCCGGTGCGGCGGCATTCGAACTGGCGCAGCGCTGTTACGACCTGTCGGTGACGCTGCGGCGCGAGACGATCTCGCGCATCACCACCGGACCCGGCAGCGATGAAGGGAAAGCGCGGCTCATCGCGCGCCAGCAGCGCGCGATGACCGAAGAGGAGCAGCACCGCGACGAAGCCGCGGAAAACGCCGCGCAGATGCAGAAGCGAGCCGGCGGCTAGCGCCTCGCCAACACGGTGCTACATATACAGGTGCAGCTGCGTCAGCAGCGTCGACGAGTTCACTTCGAAGGTGTGGTTGTGATCGTGGTAGTACGACACGCCGACGTTCCAGTGCGTGCGCGGCAGAAAGTCGGCTTCGAAGAGCAGCCGCCGCAATTCCGAAAACCCGGGCTGCCCACCGGACGTCTTCAGCTGCGGCGAAAACTTCAACCACACGCCCCGGTATGCCTCGAACGAGGTTTCGTTGAGCGCCACCCACTGCAGCCCACCATGGGCTTCAGTCTGCAGGTCGGCGTCGACCTCGGTCCAGATCGATAGTCGCGACGTCGGCGCGAAGCCCAGTGCGCCTCCGACTGCTCCTGATTTCGGGTCGAGATCGCTCGCATGGCGATAGGCGGCTGATCCGACCAGCGCCGTGCGCGGTGTGAGATCCACCTGCCAGCGGCCGGCCAGCGACATGGCGCGATGACCGGTATCGGTGCGGAATGCTTCTGCTTTGCCCGCCGCTACGGTCACCTGCAGCAGCGACGGTCCCATCGTATCGCTCACCTCGACGCCATAGACCTGGTCCTGATGATCGAGGTCGAGGTAGGCGCGCGTAAAGGCCGTGTGATCGGCGAACCGGATGCCGTACGCCGGCAGGAAGCGTCCCGCGCGGATGCCGAAGCCGTCGTCGCGCTGATAGGCGAGCCAGTGTTCGTAGGAGATAAAGCGCGCATCTTCGCCGTGTGCCGGAGGTTCGCGTCCGACGCTGCCGTACGCGGTCCAGCCTCCGTGCTGGACCGCACCGATCAGATCGAGATTCATGAGCAGATTCTGATCGACGCTGCCGCCGGGAAAGCCGACGTGCAGGTGTGACGGCCGCATCTCGAGGCCGAGATGCACCGGACCCAGGGCGTCACCCAGTGCACCGAAGAGGAACGCCTGCTCACCGTGCGGATCGTCTTCCGCGCCGGCCGCCGGCGCGGCGGCAGTGGCACCTGTCGTCGACAGCTCGCGATGCGAGAGCAGACGGCCGTACGGCGTCAGCATGCCGCCGCCCGTGGGCGAGTAATGGCACGCCGTGCAGCGTGTGTACTGCTTGGCGAGAAACATCGGCTCCGCCGATGCGGTAGGCGCGAACCCGAACATCGCAGCGACGAGCCCCAGAGACGCAGAGACGCAGAAGATTCGTTTTGTCATTGTGCGGTGGTGAAGGTCACGTCGACCTGCACCGTGTCTTTTACACCGACGCCAAGGTAGCGCGGCTCGGCGATGTTGTAATCGTGAAGGTTCACGGGAAACGATGCCTTGACGCGCAGGCCGGCCCCAGCTTTCCGGACTTCAACCGGCCCGCCGACCGTCTTCGTTACACCATGCAGCGTCAGCGATCCGCTGAACGATCCTTTACCGTCCGGTGCTTCGACATTCAGTCCCTTGAGCGTGATGTCCGACAGCACCGCCTTGTCGAAGCCGGCCCCTTTGTCCACCTCGAGATATTTTTCGCGAAGATGATCGTTGCGCAGGCTGATCCCCGTATCGATTGACCGTAGATCGACGGCAAGGCTTCCGTCCAGCGCCGATCCACCATTCGCGTTGACGGTGCCGGTGAGCGCGGTTGTCTTTGCGTCGAAGCTGCCGCCGATCGTCATCGGACACTTGACGCTGATATCGCCCCGCTCGACACGCCGGGGACCGGCGCCAAGAAGGGTGACGCCTGCCAGCAGGACAGCAACTATGGTCTGATTCATGACGAGATCGTCAACACGTTGTTCGAGAACGACGTTGGAAAGGACCGGAGCGGCGCGCTTGCCGGCCCGTTAACCACCCGGCCGGTGGTTGAAAAGCGCGAGCCGTGGCACGGGCACACAAAATTCGAGTTGTCGAATCCGGTGATCGTACACGTCTGGTGCGTGCAGATGGTTGTAAGCGCACTGAAGCTCTCCTGGCCGGTGCGCGCGACGAGGAACGCACCGCTGGAGCTCCTGACCATTGCCGCGCCGCCGACACCGGCCAATGGAGACGACGAATCGATCTGGACCTGCACGGTTGCACCGCTCACGCTGCCGTTCACGGTGGTGAGCTGCGGCACGTTGCTCGGGCTCGAGCCGCCGCCACCGCCGCATGCCGCCGCCAGCGCGCCCAACGCCAGGCACGAGGCAGACTGGCAAGCCTGAACACAAAATGACCTGCGAGTGATGTCTGTTTCTTGTGACATTTCGATGATTTCAAGCGCTGGCGACAGGTCAGGAGCAAGAGATGTGCCCGGCGAAATCCCTCGTAAAGTGCGCACGTGCCCCAACGGGATTACCAGCGGGGAAAGGCCTTACGTATCATTGCGGCACGAATGAATACCGCGTACGGATACATGCTTGTGTTTCTCGGAGGCGGACTTGGTGCGGCCGCGCGCCACTGGGTGAATCGCACCGCGCTCAACGTCGTGGGACCCGACTATCCCGCCGGCACGCTGGCGGTCAACATCGTCGGATCGGCTGCGATGGGCATGCTCGCCGCGTGGTTCGCGTTTCGCGGCGAGACGACAACAGCGGCCGAGCGGTTGTTTCTGACGACCGGCGTGCTGGGGGGCTTCACGACGTTCTCCGCCTTCGCGCTGGACACGCGATTGATGTGGGAGCGCCACGATATCGGTGCGGCGCTGCTGTATGCGGGAGCGTCGGTGATTCTCTCGATCGTTGCGCTTATTGCGGGTATGTTTATCGTCAAACTGCCACTGTCGTAGTGAGGAAAAACATGCGCGCTGCCACATTACTGCTGGTCGTCGTCGCCGGTGTGTTCGTTGCCGCCCAACAGGCGCCGCAGCTGCCGGCGCCATTCACGACCGGGTCCGCGAACAACGCTCCGCGCGTTGTAGACGCGCCTGCGGGCGCGAAGCTGCAGGTGCCGCAGGGATTCACTGTCGAGACGTGGGCAAGCGGCTTCGATATGCCCCGCTACATGCTGCTCGCGCCCGGCGGCGAGATCCTGCTCTCGGACAGCGGCGCCGGTGCGGTGTACGTCTTCGCTGGAGGCAAAGCAGCTGGCAAGAAGCAACTGATTTCGGGATTGAGCCGGCCGTTCGGCCTCGCCTTCTGGCAGAACTACCTGTATGTCGCCGAAACGAACTCCGTCAAACGATACCCCTACGATGCGAAAGCGCTGACGGTGGGCCCGGGTCAGGAAGTCGTGAAGGTTCCGGGCGGCGGCAATCACTGGACACGCGCGATCGTGTTCGATCGCACGGGACAGAAGATGTACGTGTCGGTGGGCTCTTCGTCGAACATCACGCCGGACCCCGAGGAGCGCGCCGCGATCAACCGCTACAACCCCGACGGAAGCGGCCACGAGATTTATGCGGCGGGCACGCGCAATCCATCGAGCATCCACTGGTATCCGAACAGCGACACGCTGTGGGTCACGGTCATCGAGCGTGACGGGCTCGGCGACAATCTGCCACCCGACTACTTCACGCACGTGCAGCAGGGCGGCTTTTACGGCTGGCCATGGGCGTACTTCGGCCCACATCCGGAACCGCGGCACAACGGACAGCATCCCGAGCTCGTGACGAAGACGATTACACCTGACGTGGCGCTGCCTGCGCACAACTCTCCGCTCGACTTCGCCTTCTACACCGGCACGCAGTTCCCTACGGAGTATCGCGGCGGCGCGTTCATCACCCTGCACGGCACGTGGAATCGCTCGCAGCGTGCGGGCTACAAGGTCGTCTACGTTCCGTTGGCGAACGGCAAGCCTTCCGGTCCGCCGAAGGATTTCCTGACCGGCTGGATGATCGCGCCGGGCAACAAGGACGTGTGGGGCCGTCCGGTCGGCGTGATCATGCTGCCCGATGGCAGCCTGCTCGTATCGGACGATGGCGGAAAGAAAATCTGGCGGGTCAGCTACCGTTCCTGAGTCCGTCGAGCACCGAGGGAAAACACTCGGGACAGATACCGTGGCTGAACTCGGCGTCCGAGTGCTCTGACAGATACCCTTCGAGCTGCTGCCAGTACTTATCGTCGACGCGAATCTTCTTGCAGTAGGAACACATCGGCAGCAGACCACGCAGCTGCTTCACGTTGGCCAGCGCCTGCTCGAGCTCGGCGAGCCGACGTGCCATGCTCTCCTGCAGCGCCACCATGCGCATGCCGACCTGCGCGCGCGCCCGCAGCTCCGCGGCCTTGAACGGTTTGATCACGTAATCGTCGGCGCCGGCGTCGAGCCCCGTGGTGATATCGGTCGTCTCTGACGCGCTTGTCACCATGAGGATATAGAGCGGCGGAAACGAGGGCAGCAGCCGGGCCGACTTGCACAGGTCGACGCCGTCGATGCCCGGCATCATGCGATCGAGAATCAGCACGGTGGATTGCGTGCGCTCCTGAATCAGCGACCACGCGCCTTGGCCGTCCTCGGCGACTGTCACGTCCGCACCGCATCCCGACAGTGCATGTGTTGCCAGTCGTCGGCTGATGGCGTCGTCATCGGCAATCAGAATCTGCATGGGGCTTCCTTGGTGCTGCCGCAGCGTATGCGCCGCGGCCGGTCGCGCCGAGCGGAGCAGGGAGCGTGCCGGGTGCGGCGCGGAAAACATCGCGGTTTTACGGAGGCTTGGAAGCGGCACCTGCTGCGAACGTGTGCGGTGTGCACGGATATGTGCACCGCGCGCACACGTCCGTAATTACCCCGGAAAGAATGATGGGAGCGGCATGTCGCGCATTGACCGCAGCCCCGGTCGCGCCGTAATCACATGCGGAATCGAATTCACCGCCATCGAAGCGGTGGCGATGTCGCCGTGAATGCCGCCCTGCACTTTGGAGTAGAGCCGTGGTGAGCCGTCGATGAGCACGGAGTCGAACGACTCCGGTGCGCCGAGGTACGCATCGAGCTGCAGATGGATTTTGACCTCGTCGCCGATGTAGCCGATCGCTTCCTGGCTAATGCCGGCAACGTAACCCGGGTCCACGGCGAGCAGCTCGCTATGCACCTCTTCTTCGGCCATCCATGGGCGGACCGTATCGGTGATGCGTGTGAGCGCCCAGCCCATGGCGTCGGCAATCATCGCGATCGATTCGGTGAACCCGACGTGCCGGACCGCTCCCAACGCAACCTGATGCTCGAATTGCTCCCGGGTAAGGCCGGCACCAATCTTCTGCTGAAATGGAAGCCGCCGCTGACGCGCGTCCTGCACGCGCCTCACCTCGATGCGGTTCACGTGTTCGCAGACCGAGGTCATCACAATCGGCAGCGCGTCCATTGCAAACCCGGGGTTGACGCCGGTGCCAAGGACGGCAACTTTCGCCTTGCGCGCCATCTCATCGATCCGCTTCGCCAGGCGGCGGTTGCGCGGAGCGGGATAGGACAGTTCTTCGGTCGTTGAGACGATCGGGATGCGCAGCTTGCACAGCGTCTCCAACTGCGGCATCACGCTCGTGAGCGATGAGGAAGTGCAATGCACGACGACGTCGGGCTTGGCCGACTTCGCGGCCTGCCGCGCGTCTTTCGAGACTTTGATGCGAAGCCTCTTACTCAGCTCGGCGATTTCGCCGACGTCGCGTCCGACTTTGTTCGGATCGATATCGACGGCAGCGACGATGCGGAAGCCCTTGCGCTCGGCGAGTTGGCGCGCAACGGCACAGCCAATAGGCCCGAGCCCGACGTGCATCACGCGGATAGTCATAAGCGATTCGTGATTTGCAGTTAGTGATTGGTGATTCACCCACGAATCACCAATCACAAACGCTTAATGTAACATTCGCGCGTGCGACCGCTGATTCTTTTCGCGGCTGGGCTCGTGATGCTGTGCACCCGTGTCGCAGAGAGCTCTCAAAAGTACGATCAACCCGTACCAGGAGCGCGCTCACCACGGAATGCCAGCTACGACATCGACGTGCGCCTCGAGCCTGGCGACCGGTCGCTGCACGGCACCGAGCGCATCCGCTGGCGCAATATCAGCGCGAATCCAACGAGTGAGCTGCAGTTCCATCTGTACTGGAATGCATGGCGCAACGGCGAATCCACCTGGCTGCGCGAGCGGCGTCTCGGCGGGAACACCGCCACGCCTCGCAGCGATGCGTGGGGATGGACCGACATCAGGCAGCTCCGCGTCCGCTGGGCCGACAATCGGATCGATGCGCTGACGCCGCGGTTGCATTTCATCGCGCCCGACGATGGCAACACGGCGGATCAGACCGTCGCCTCCGTGCCATTACCGCGATCCGTTGCGCCGAACGAAACCATCGACATCGACATCGAATGGTCGGCGAAGATTCCGCGGCCGTTCTCCCGCACCGGCTACATCGACCAGTACTACTTCTTCGGCCAGTGGTTCCCGAAGCTTGGGGTACTCGAGGATGCAGGGTGGAACACGCACCAGTTCCACTC
>Ga0075424_100001954_pt1 | contig 18533 bp, 16 predicted proteins | sample SoiMethybrSBSTD3_FD_75301 | JGI IMG/M metagenome (GOLD analysis project Ga0075424, IMG submission 75301) | Bulk soil microbial communities from a Populus tree surrounding site in Tennessee, USA - Soil MetaG P. TD hybrid SBSTD3 | ecosystem: Environmental > Terrestrial > Soil > Tree plantation...
CCGGTTTGCACAACGGACTCGAGCGATTTGTCAGGGTTGCGAGTCATATCGAATGCTCGGTGGAAAGTCACGCGGAGGGGACGTGCGAGTTGGACTAGTTCTGCCGTCCGCGCGCTGTCGACATTCCCATCGACATCAAGAATGCCTAGTGCGAGGCCATCGGCGCCAAGTTGCTTGGCCAGCAGGATGTCACGACACATGACGTTGAACTCGTCGCTTGAATAAAAGAAATCCCCTGCACGCGGACGGATCAGCACTCGCAATTCGATTCCGATTCGCTTGCGGACCATGGCAATCTGTCCTGCACTGGGCGTAGTCCCTCCCTCCGCAAGATCGCTGCACAATTCCACAGCATAGGCACCGCCACGCTCAGCCGCCATCGCCGAGGCTACAGAGTCGACGCAGACCTCCAGCCGGATCGAATCCCCCATACAGTTCACCTGTCCGAGAACTCAGAGTCGTACCAACAACGACTAATCTGGGCGACATGCTACAGTCGTTGGACTTCTTGCAGCCAGTATAGCGGCGCCTTCATTGTGTCTGTGAATTCGCAACTCGCACCCGTGACCTTCAGTCTGACCGCCACCCTCGCCTGGGGGATGAGTGACTTTCTGGGCGGCTACGCGTCCCGCAGGGCGAATGCCATTCTGCTGACGACCATCACTCACCTCAGCGGCAGCCTCCTGATGTTTCTGCTCGCGCTTTGGCAGCACTCGGCTTTTCCCCAGACTAGCGCCCTGCATTGGACCATGGCAGCGGGTTTTCTGGGAGGTACGGCCCTTGCAGTGTTTTACCGGGCACTTTCCGGGGGAAACATGGGACTGATCGCACCTGTGGGTGCCGTACTGGGGGCTGCCATTCCCACCATCGTCGACGCTTTCTGGGAAGGGAGGCCTGGTCCGATTCGCATGTCGGGGTTCGCCCTGGCGGCGATTGGAATCTGGCTGATTTCGCGATCGGAAGGTCCCGGTGGAAGACCTGAAGGCGTGGGCCTCGCCGCGCTCGCCGGAATCGGCTTTGCAGGATATTTCCTGTGCATCAAGCAGGCGGGTGATGGTTCGCCCTTGTGGATTGCCGCCATCTCGCGCGCGGTCTCGCTGGCAGCGACAGGTGCGATCGTCCTCTTCACCCGCCAGTTTCGGCCCATGAATGCAATTGGAATTCGCTGGGGAATTCTGGCAGGTTTACTGGACGTTACAGGAAGCGCCTTCTTCATTGAAGCCAGCCACAAGGGGCGCCTCGACACGGCCGTGATGGTGAGTTCTCTGTATCCAGCTATCACGGTACTTCTGGCGCGGATCTTTCTCCAGGAACGTTTCACCCGTTGGAAACTGGCAGGCTTGCTGGCCGCCCTGCTCGCCGTGCCGATGATCGCGTCGTAGAAGTGGTCCGCAAGTCAATGTGCCACCCATGCCCTCTGGTAGTAGCGAAGCGACTCGTTTCGTCTCAATGTGGCCTCATAGAATCTTCGTCAGATGAAGGTGTCTTTCACGCTGAATTACGCCGAGTTCCTGGAGGCGAACCAATATCGCTTGGCCTCCAAGAACCGTCCTCTCAGGTATAGAGGACTTCGCAGAGTTCGCGGAGAGATGGCGGCCAGGTTCCGGATCAGTTCATCGACACGTCGACGAACCCGGAAAGTGATCAAGTTTTTACAAACAAGCTGTTTCCTGCAGGCACTGTTGAGTTGTTATACTCTTGCGGAGTCGCAAGTCAAGTACAATTGAATCAATGGGTTATGGGGACTCTGCCGCAAGGCACGAATCCTGCCAAACCTCTATAATCTTGCTCACAGTTCGGGCGCTGGCTCGTCCAAATCTATGCAAACTAAAAAGTCTCTAGCGAGGGTTTGCTGAGGACAACGAGCGACAACATGCCGGCCGATGCTTGGGCAGTGCGAATTGCGGTTGGCGACGGTTCCTACCAGGGCGCGACACGCGCCCAGGTGGATAATGGCAACGGGACCCCGGACCCCTCTCCACGGGGCCACATGGCTGGGCAAGGTAGCCGCATCGACGACACGATGTTGATCCGCGAGGCGCAGCGGGGTAACCGCGCCGCCTTCGAGGAACTCGTTCGTCACTATGATCAAGCGGTGCTGCGGCTGGCCCTCCACTTGACCGGGTCGGAACACGACGCGCAGGACATCTTCCAGGATGCCTTCCTAAAGGCCTACAAAAACGTAGGCAGTTTTCGCTTCGAATGCTCTTTCTACACCTGGATCTACCGCATCGTTACCAACCTCTGCCTCGATCACCTTCGCAAAAGACAAGTTCGGAAGGAAGATGCTCCGGTTGCGACCGATGCCTCGGGCGAAGAGTACAGCCTGCTCGATCAGGTGCCTGACGGACGGGCGGGCGCGAATCCTGAGCGCGATTTGATGCGGCGGCAGTTAGGTGCGCGCATCAATGGAGCGCTGGAAAAATTGACGCCGCGCGAGCGCATGGTTTTCGAGTTGAAGCACTACCACGGGCTGAAGCTGCGCACCGTGGGCGAGATTTTGCACACGACGGAAGAGACCGCGAAGAACACGCTTTTCCGGGCCACGCAGAAACTGCGTGGATCGCTGGCCGACATGCGTTAACGTCGGCCCCAGGTTGGCGTCCACAGAATCGGACGCGAACCTGGGGCACCAAAGATATAAGGAGTAACCCCAATCCGGGGGTGCCATTATGAAATGTGAATGGGTACAAGAAAATATTCTGCTCTACATCTACAACGAGCTCGCCGATGACGCTCGTTACGAACTGGAGCAGCATCTCGGCCGCTGCACAGACTGCGCCGCTGAACTGAAGTCTGCGCGCGCGTTCCACGCTACGCTCTCGCAGCATCCAGTCCAGGAGCCGACGCCGAACTTGCTTGCCTCCTCGCGAATGCGGCTGCAGGAAGCGCTCGAGACCGCTCCCCAGGGCGGATTCTGGCAACGAATTACATTCGACCCGGCCAACTGGCTGCGGCAGGTACGGTTCTCTCCGGCACTGGCTGCGGCCATTTTTATTGTTGGGTTCGCGGGTGGGATTGGGGTGACGTACAAGATGACACCGACCGATCGCGGCCCCATCAGCCGGATTCAGGATCCGGTCACCGTTCCACAAGAAGCCTCCATCACCGGCATTCGCTCCGTCACCCAGGAACCCGGCTCCAACCAAGTCAACATCAAGTACGACACCGTTTCGACACAAGAGACCCAGGGTTCTCTGAACGACCAGCGCATCCAGCAGCTTCTCCTATTTGCAGCCCGCAATAACTACAGCTCAGGCGTGCGCATGGACTCAGTAGACTTGCTGACCCAGCTAACCCAGAAGCCGGATGACACACGGGTGCGCGAGATTCTGATTTACGCTCTGCACAACGATTCGAATCCGGGAGTACGGTTGAAGGCGATCGAAGGGCTTGGTTCTTTCGTGAAGGATGATACGCGGGTGCGCGATGCAGTCTTGAGCGCTCTGATGACGGACAACAATCAGGGTGTGAGGACGCAGGCGTTGCTTCTGTTGCAGCCCGTGAAGGCCGACGGCAGCGTGCGTGCCGCCCTGCAGCACCTGGCGGAGACTGATCAGAACCAGTACATCCGCTCGCAGGCTCGCACGGTGCTGGCGCAGTTGCCTGAAATTGATTGATTTTGCGATCGATGTTGAGTATTAGAATTCCGAGCTTTGGCTCGATAAAAGGAGAAAACGCCTAGACTCAAAGGGACCCGCTAGACCCCAAAAGTATGGCCAAGAGACCTATGGTCAAGAAGTTTTCCAAATTCGCCGGAGCGATAGCCACTGTCGCATTCCTGGCTTCGATCGCATCTGCGCAGCAGGTGCGTGTCTATCGTGACGGTGGAGCGTGGATCCAGGAAGTAAGCGGTTCCCTCTCTGCCGCCAGAAACCTTCACATTCGCGTTGACTTCGGCTCTGTCCGCATCCAGGGCGGCTCGCAGCAGGACATCAGTTACGTCATTCATACGCGTTCTTACACTTCTGATGAAAAGCAAGCCCGGAAAGAGCTCGAATCCTACAAAGTCAACGTTTCCACCCGAGCTGACGGCGCCTGGATTGAAGGCGATTGGCAGGGCGGCCGTCATAACCTCTGTTCCGGGGAATTCGTCATTAATGTTCCCCGCGACCTGGCACTCGCCAGAGTCGAAACCTCCGGCGGCGGCGTAACCGTAAACGGAATCTCCGGCCGCGTTGAAGCCGAAAGCGGCGGCGGCAAGATCCGCCTGGATAATATCGGCGGTTCGGTTGTTGCCCAGACTGGCGGCGATAGCATCGAGATTGGCACGGTGAATGGCGATCTTCGCCTGGAAACCGGCGGCGGCGCTATCTCCATCGCGAATGCCAAGGGCCGGGTCGAAGCCAGCACGGGCGGCGGTAGTATTTCGCTGGTGTCGGCGGCGCAAGATGCAACCCTCGAGGCGGGCGGCGGCAGCATTGAAGTCAAGCACTGTGGCGGCAGGCTGCGTGTGTCGACTGGCGGTGGCAACATAGAAATCGGAGATATTGCCGGGCCGGTCGAGATCGAGACCGGCGGCGGCAGCATCCGCCTGGGCCGTGCGAAGGGCGTCGTCCGCGCCCAGACAGGTGCAGGACGGATTGAATTGAACGGCGTGTCTTCCGCGCGCGCTGAGACGGGCGCTGGTGGCATCCTGGCCAAGTTCATTGCTTCCAGCGCGGATCGCACGGACTCGGTGCTGGAAACGTCGGCAGGCGATATCACCGTTTACATTGCCCCGGATGTGGCCATCACGGTTCGCGCCAGCATCGATCTGGCCAACGGGCACAAAATTTTCTCCGACTTCACCGACATTCGCGTGACCAGCGAGGGCGGGGAATGGCCTGGGCCCAAGAGCTTTTCCGCCGAGGGCAAGTTGAACGGCGGTGGTCCCACCCTGAAAGTGCGGACGACTACCGGTGACATTAAGTTCTTGCGCGCCAGCCGGGAGACGGCGAGCCATTAGCTTCTGAGGTGGTTGGGTCTGCTGTCTTGCGAGAGGCCCGGCTTCGGCCGGGCCGTAACGGCTCAAACAGTCCGACTTCGGTGACTGAGGTTGCCGGTCCAGGCAACGAGACAAGTTAACTGACGGAGCACAGGAGGAATGCCATGCGGAAATCCATCCTGTTTTTGATGATCTTCGTACCAGTACTCACCCTGAGCGCGCGTCCGGCAGAGTGCCCGGTGACTGAGCGCCCAGGCGGAACGTATTCCTTCAGTCTGGCCACCGATGTGGGTTTCTCGGGCGACGAGGAGAGCACGGGGGCCTACCTCGGCGTCGATATCACCGACGTCACCACCGAGCGCCTTTCCGCCCTGAAGCTCAAGGACGAGCGCGGTGTTGAAGTCACCATGGTCGACCAGGACGCGCCCGCTGGTAAGGCCGGCATCAAGGAACACGACGTCATTCTGACCATGAATGGCGCCAACGTCGACAGCGGCGCGCAACTCCGTCGCATGATCCGGGAAACGCCCCCCGGACGGACCGTGGCGTTTGGTGTCAGCCGGGATGGGCAGCCGGTCACCGTCAAGATCCAGCTCGCCGATCGGAGCAAGTCGGTCGCCTGGTCGCAACATGGAAAGGGCTTCAAGTCGTTTACCGTTCCTGCCGTGCCTCCCATTCCGCCCATCCCTGATTTTGATGTTCCGGTCTCAGTGGTGGTAGTTCACTCCTCCATGCGAAGTGGGCTCCAAGTGGAAAACATTACTCCGCAACTGGGCGAATTCTTTGGGGTAAAGAGCGGGCGGGGGGTGCTGATCCGCTCGGTCGAAAAAGGCAGCCGCGCCGAAAAGTCGGGATTCCGCGCTGGCGACATCATTGTGCGCGTCAATGACCAGGCCGTGCAGGACACCAGCGACTTCAGCCATGCCTTGCGCTCGGGTAGCAGCAACGCGGTCACCGTAGGGATCATTCGCGATAAGAAGGAGCTCAACCTCACGTTGTCTCTGCCAGAGCGGAAGGATTCCGGCGATCTGATCGACGAAAGTTACGACGTGCCTGATATTCAAGCCGATGCAGACGTCGATTTCAGCGCGGTACGTGACCAAATGGCGCAGCTGCAACCGCAGATACAGTTTGCCATTCAGGAATCCCGCCGCGCACTGGAGCAGGTGAAGCCTGAGATCGAGAAGGCGCAGCGCGAAGCGACGGAAGAAATCGAGCGCCAGCGTCCGCAGATCGAAAAGGCCGTACGTGAGGCGCAATCGGCAGCACGGGAAGCGCAACGGGAGCTGTGCAACCAGCAGCAATCTTTGCGACGCGAAATGCACAGGATGCAAAGACAGCTGGAGAAGCAGCAAAAGGAATTTTTGAAGCAGAACAGGAAGCAGATGGAACGCATCCGCCGTGAAGTGCGAGGCGAATGGATGCAGATTTAAGTGAAATGCTAATCAGACGTCTAGTTAGTCACAGCGTCAAGCCCACCCTCCCGCAAAGAATGCGAGTAGGGTGGGCACCCCGTATTCGCTGAGACCTGACACCCGACACCTAAGACCCAAGACCCAAGACCCAAGACCCAAGACCCAAGACCCAAGACCTGACCTTCAATCTGAGCTACCCTGCGCAGCAGCTTTGTAGAACGTCGGCCCGAGCAGTACCCGGTTGCGGCCGCCCTGCTTGGCGGCGTAAAGCCCGGCGTCGGCCGACTTCACGAGTTCATCCCGTGACGTTCCATGGTCAGGAAACGTCGCTACACCCGCGCTGATAGTCACGCTGCGCGGAACGCCGGGGAATTGCCAGGTTTCGACCAACCGCCGCAACTTCTCCGCCACGGCCAGCGCATGCTGGGGATTCGTTTGCGACAACAGAATCGCGAATTCCTCACCGCCATAGCGGCAGACAACATCAATCTTCCGCAGTTGTTGATGAAACATTGAAGAAACCTGGCGCAGAACCTCGTCTCCCAGCAGGTGCCCGAATTCGTCGTTGAGCCTCTTGAACTGGTCGATATCGACCATAAGAACCGCCATGCCACTACTGAATCGTCGAGCACGATCGATTTCTTCGAGAATCCGTAGTTCGAAGAAACGCCGGTTAAAAATGCCGGTGAGGCCATCGAGATAGGCGAGTTGCTTCACGCGTTCTACATAGTGCGCGTTCTGGATGGCCGTGGCGCAAATATCGGCGACCGCCTCCAGCGACTTGACGTCACTTTCTTGAAAGCTCCCCACAACATCTCTCTCAAGCATGAGCACGCCGAGTGTCTGGCCGAATGAGACCAGTGGAATGCACATGCGGGACCGAGTTTCCCGATAAAACCCAGCGTATTCGTCGAGAGCGTGAACGTCGTTTTCGATGAGCGTCTTGCCTTCGGCAAGCGCACGCGCCCAAATGCCGGTTGTCGCCATAAGGGGGACGCCCGTGGGGGAGCAGGCGGTAAATCCTCCTTGGCTCGCGCGGAGGACCAGGCCCTCGTCATCACGCAAAAGAACGGAAACCTGTCCCACCTGGAACGTCTGCTGTATCAGGCCGCAGACCTTAACCAGCAGCTCTTCCTGATCCAGGACAGCCGTCGTCTGCTGCGCGATCGCGTTAATGACTTCAAGCTGTTTGGCGCGCTGGCGCTCAAGGGAATACAGGTGCGCGTTCTGCAAGGCGATCGAGGCTTGCGTAGAAAACAGTGTCAGTAGATCGATCGTGTCGTTGTTGAAGTGATTTTCGTTCTCACTCTGACAATCCAGCACCCCGACGACTTCGTCCTGAACCATCAATGGAATCGCCAGTTCCGAACGCGTACTGTCAGCTGTGGATACGTATTTTGGGTCCCTGGAAACATCGGGCGAGTAGATGGGCCTTTTCTGGCGGGCGGCGGCCCCGGTGATCCCCTGATCGATCGGCAGGCGGATGGCATCGTGTCCCGGGTCCCATCCAATCACGCAACGCGGGTGCAGCTCCTGCTTGTCTTTGTCCAGCAGCAGGATGGCGACATTCTGCAAATGAAAATAGTCGCGCGCAATCATCAGGATGCGCTGCAAGACCTCGTCAAGCTCGAAGGTCGACAGCACCGCCTGGCTCGCGTCGTAGAGAATGGCGATTTTTTGCATTCAGTCGAAGAATTTTATCGTTTTGAGGAGAGGTTACCGAGGTACCGAAAGTAACCTGGGAAAACCACCGATGGTCGCAGGGTTACTGGCGTCGTCGCCACCACTGTGCGGTGCGGATCAGCCCGTAGGCCACCAGGCAAAACCAGAAATCCACCAGCAGTCCCAGGTCGATCTGAAATAGTTTGTGGTGCGCAGCCTGGGGAAGAGAGGGCAGGAGGATGTAATAGGCTGCGTTTCCTAGCAGCACTGCCAGGAGCGACTGCACGTAGTTCGCGATCACTGAGCGTTTAGACACCGCTAAAGACTCTCGAAGGAGCGGGAATCGAGGTCGACAGCCACTCTCCAAGCGCCCTCCTGCCTGTTACCATTTCCCTGCGATTCTCCTCATGTTGGAGCTCTCCACCCCCGTTCAGTATGTGAAGGGCATTGGGCCTCGGCTGGCTGGGATCCTGGCTGCCAAGGGCATCCATACCTTCCAGGATCTCCTTCATTATCTTCCATTTCGCTATGAGGACCGGCTCAATCCCCGCGGCATTGCCGAGTTGCGAGCGGGCGAGATGGCGACCGTCATCGCCGAGGTCCGGACGTCGGGCCTGTTCCGCACCCGCCGGATGCCCATCTTTCAGATGACAGCCGGCCAGGGTCGCAGCCGAATTAAGTGCCTTTGGTTTAACGGAACCTACCTGCGAGATCGCTTCAAGCCCGGCCAGATGGTCGCCCTGTACGGCAAAGTCGAAGCAGACCGGAACGGCGAACTGCAGATCACGCAGCCACAGTTTGAGATTCTGGGTGATTCCGCGGAAGACGGATCCACGGACGCGGCCGAGCAGAAAGCCGTGCGCTCGCTGGAGGTCGGCCGGATCGTCCCCATTTACGAGTCCGCAGGCCAGGGACGACTGACCGCGCGCTGGTTCCGAAGAATCATCCGTTCGGCGCTCGAGAACATGCCGCCCGAACTTCCGGACGCAATTCCGGCTGCCGTCCGTTCCCGGATTTCATTGATTTCGCCGCATGAGGCATTTTGGAAAGTGCACTGGCCTGACGAGGGTGAAAGCTTCGCCGATCTGCTGGCATCGCGCACTCCGGCACACTTGCGCCTGATCTTTGAAGAGCTTTTTTTCGTGGAACTTGGGCTGGAACTCAAGCGGCGGCAGATGAAGGCGCAAACTGGAATCGCTTTTCAGCTCAACGACAAAGCACGCACAGCCATCAAAAAGATTCTTCCCTTCCACCCCACAAACGCGCAAAAGCGGGTTCTGAAAGAGATCGCTTTCGACATGCAAAAGCCGTTTCCGATGCGTCGCTTATTGCAGGGCGATGTCGGGTCGGGCAAGACGATTGTGGCGTTCGAGGCCGCGATTATTGCTATCGAGAATGGATATCAGGTGGCCTTGATGGCGCCCACGGAGATTCTCGCGCAACAGCACTATTTTTCCGCGCGACGGATTCTGGAGGATGCAGGCTATCGCATTGTGCTGCTTACGGGGTCGCTGGAGCAGGATCGCAAACGCGAGATCCGCCGGCACATTGCCCAGGGGAATGCTCACCTGATCATCGGCACGCATGCCCTGCTGCAAGAAACCGTAGAGTTTGCCAGGATCGGGCTCGTCATTGTGGATGAGCAGCATCGCTTTGGCGTCCTTCAGCGGCTGAAGCTGATGAAGAAGACAGCCGAGGACGCGTCCGACTACCCGGAAGCAGTTGCTTCCTCGTCAGCGCGTGAGTCCGGCAATGGAGGCGCGCCAGCGCCGGAGCCTGACGTTCTTGTCATGACCGCTACGCCGATTCCACGAACGCTTGCCCTGACGCTATATGGGGACCTTGATCTCAGCGTTCTCGATGAATTGCCGCCCGGCCGAACTCCGATCGTGACGCGCCGTATTTCAGATGAACGCTCGCCGGAAGTATGGGACTTCGTCCGCAAGCAGGTGGCGGCAGGCCATCAGGCGTACGTGGTCTATCCAGTGATTGCGGAAAACGAAGAACGCGAGTTGAAGGCGGCGCTCAAGATGTTTCGGGAGCTCAGCAATCGCATATTCGCCGATCTCAAGGTCGGATTGCTGCATGGCCGTCTCGACAGCGAGTTGAAAGAGCAGGTCATGCGCATGTTTCAGAAAGGGGAACTGAATATTCTGGTGTCGACCACCGTCATCGAGGTCGGTGTGGACGTCCCCAACGCGACTGTGATGGTCGTCGAGCACGCTGAACGTTTTGGCCTGTCCCAGCTCCATCAATTGCGCGGACGGATCGGGCGCGGCGCCGCCAAGTCCTTCTGCATCCTGATGACCGGCGGCAAAATCTCAGAGGATGGCGAACGGCGGCTCGATGCCATGGTGCGCACCAGCGACGGATTTCAAATTGCCGAACTCGATCTTGAGCTGCGTGGTCCGGGAGAATTTTTTGGTACGCGACAGGCCGGAATTCCCAGTTTTCTCGTGGCCAATCTGATCCGGGACCGGCAGATTCTGGAAGCGGCCAAGCGCGAGGCCGCCGCCGTGATTGCCGGGCCAACCGCCGAGATTTCCCAGGAAGAAATTAACCGCGCGATTCGCCACATGCGCGCGCGCTGGCAGCATAGTTATGGATTGGTAGAAGTGGGGTAGCGAGTTTAGAAGAAGATGGTGTGCCCTCCGGCTTTTGGGAAGGGCACGGCTCAGAGGCTGTAGAAAAAGTCCTTTAGCAACAAAAAGCGGAAGGGCGAGAATTAGCAACAAAAAAGGGAAGGGCACGAATTTATTCGTGCGTAAACCCTTGAAAATCGCTCGGCGCTTTAGCGCCTGAGGTTCGCTTTGTTGACGGCGCATGAGTTTTTCCGCAGCCTGTCCGGCTGTGCCGATTGCGTCGTAAATTAAAGCGGCTTCAGCCGCTGGGGCTGTGTGTTTTCCCTCAACCGGTCGACTCTCGGGATAGCCGGCGGGGACGCCGGCGCTACTTTCTTTCTGAGTCCAGCGTTGCGTCGAGCGTCTGCTCGGAGCCGATACTGACCGTGATTTCCTTTGTCCACGGTTTGTAGCCAGACTTCTCGCACCGGAACGCGTGTTTACCCGGAGGCAGTTTCAGTTTCGCCGGTGTATAGCCGATGCTTGCGCCATCTACGAACACCTCTGCCAAATAAGGCACTGAACTGATGGAAACCGTGCCAGTGTTCGGTTCCGGCGGCGGTGGTGGTGCAACCGGAGCAGGCTGAGCGGGTGGCGGCGACTGCTTGGTGTTCGCCTCTGGCGTATCGAAACCAATCATCGACTTCGGTTGTTCCTGTTCCTTGGCCGCCGCAGCTTTCTCCGCCGCGATTTCGTCGGGCGACAACGGATCCATCATCGGCGCGACTTTGGTCGAGATGATGTGCAGTTTGAAATCCTCGCCTTCGAGCGCTTTCAGGAACAGCGTGTCACCCACAATCTGAACTCTGACAGGCGTATGTTTCACCCACTCTGTGGGCAGCGCTGGTTGCGACTTTCCGAGCACATAACCGGCCTGAATGACCCTGCTCTGGATATGAACGCGAACAATACACTCGGTTTCTTCGTTGGTGATGGGGGTATTGACGATCCAGACGGGATTGCGGTTGTTGGTGACCGTCTTGACATCAACAATGCGGGCGGTCTGCCAAGGCGAATCGGCGCACCAGCTGAGTGCCGGCAACAAAATGAGAATGAGTAAAAGGGGAAGCCGGAATTTCTGCATGGTATTCAGAGCTGAGCGAAGAAAACGCAATTTCAGTCTAGAAGGCCTGGGCGGGAGGGGTCAATCCAGGCGCTGAGGCGATCAGAGTCCTCACTACACCTTAACCATTTGCCTCGCAGCAATCAGGTCCCGCAGACGCCGTGACAAATTCACCGCCAGCGAGCGATAAAAACGCGACCCAAGATGCGGGAAAAGCTCGAAGAGGTCGAGCAGTACCGACCATTCAATTGCACAGACTTCCACTTCTGACTCGGCGGTGACAGTGGCACTGGCGACGCCGTTTTCAAGGAACGCCATCTCGCCACAAACCTCCCCCGGACCGATCTGCGCGATGAATGATTTGGGCTGGGCCTCGACATTGGCTTTCCCGCGTGCCAGCAGATACACGATTTTGGTCTGCTTGCCCTGCTGCGTCAGCGTCTCGCCCTTCTTGAAGATCGTGCGCTTCGACCGATCGACGATCAGCATCCAGTCGTTGGGCGTGAGAAATTCCAGGCGATGTCTGGCCGTTTGCAGGACAGACAGCAGTTCTTCGTAGCCAGAGTCTTTCTTGGAATGCGTCGACATATCACCTGTTCGAGTCCCGAGCGCCTGCGTCGAACAGCCAAGCTGGGATGGCGTGAGGATAGCAGAAAGTCGCGTCCGTGCAGGTAACCAAAGGTCGACCTCATCGTGGAAAACAAGACTTACGGCAGTTGTGGTTTGCTCTACGCTAAGAGATTTTGAGAAAGTAATAGAGAACGACTCAAGACGGTGACCTTTGGACTTCTATGGCTACTCTTAGTGAGTATAAGTGCGAGATATGCGGAATCATGTCATCGAATCCCATGCACTGGTTCGTGATTGATTGTGGCGATCAGAAGCTTTCCGTCTTCAAGTGGAGTCTTGAAGCGGCTAACGGTAACGATGCTCGTCACTTCTGCGGAGAGCGCCACGCCCAGGTATTCATCAGCCGATGGTTTGATTCCGTCTGTACACCTCCGAAACGCATGTAGGCGGAGATCCCCGGGCCTTCGACGAACGCTTTGTTCCCGTTGTAAAATCAAAGAGATACATGGCAGGCAGTTCTCAACTCGTGCAGATTGACGTGGGTCCCCCGATCCGTCAGCCGAAGCCAGAGTGGCTTCGCGCGCAGGCTCCTGTCGGAGACAATTTCCACAATCTGAAAAAGCTGGCCCGCGGTCTGGGACTGCACACCGTGTGTGAATCGGCACAGTGCCCGAATATCGGCGAATGCTGGAATCATCGCACGGCAACGTTCATGCTGCTGGGTGATATCTGCACGCGCCGTTGCGGATTCTGCGCTGTTCCAAAAGGAAAGCCCGAGTCCATCGACTGGGATGAACCTCAACGCGTGGCCGAAGCCGTGGCGACCTTGGGATTGAAACATGCTGTCGTCACCAGCGTGAATCGCGATGACGATAACGTAGGCGGAGCCAAAGTCTTTGCCGAAACCATCCGGGAGATTCGCAAGCTCACACCTGGCTGCCGTGTCGAAGTCTTGATTCCTGATTTTCAGGGACTGGAAGAACCCCTGCGCATCGTGCTCGATGCCCGACCCGACGTCCTCAATCACAACACGGAGACCGTCCCGCGCTTGTATCGTGCGGTGCGCTCTGGGGCTCGATATCAGCGCACGCTCGATCTGCTTGAGAACGCCAAGAAATTCTCTCCGGGAATGGTAACGAAGAGCGGCGTGATGGTCGGGCTGGGCGAAGCTATGGAAGAATTGATTGAAGTTTTCCGTGATCTCGGTAGTCGCGGCGTGGATATTCTCACCGTCGGACAGTATCTGCGTCCGTCCAAGGATCACTTGCCGATCGCGCGCTTCTACACGCCTGCAGAATTTCAACTCATGAAAGTTGAGGCCGTGCGCTTCGGATTTCGCCACGTGGAGTCGGGACCGCTCGTGCGTTCCAGCTACCATGCGCACGAGCAGGCGGCATCGACCGTCTAAGTTCCGATCCGCGAACTCCGATCACATTTATTTTCAAACACACCCACTATGGAACGTGGAGTGTGCTCGGCGATCTCTGCGGTTTGGAGTGCTTTTTTGGTGTGGTCCGAACTTATGACTGTCATCCCGAGCGAAGCCGGAGCGAACGCGACGGCGAGTCGAAGGACCCCGCGGTCGCTTCCGCCAGTGCAGACCTGGATGATCCATCTTGCACGAACCTTTGCACCAAATTTCTTCGGCAGCACACGTGGTGAGGAGATCCACCGCAGCTAAGATACCGCAAGCAAGCGAGCTCCCTAGACTCGCTTCGGCGCGTAGCCGCGCCTCCATCTTGGCTCGGGATGACATTCCCTCGCCGAATCACAAAAAAACTAAACAGAGCTAAGAGCTTTTGACCCGAAGTTCACAATTCCTCCCTATTTTTCCGGTAACCAGGCATTTCTTGCCCCGCGGAATACTGGCGCGCCACGCCTACATGGCCTTACGCCTAGCGAATACAGCAATTTAGCGACGTCAGGAATTAGCTTGGTTGGCATCTCACGTGCCCTATGAGTTTTCCAGAAGCCACGCCGTCGGGGATGTCACCCATGAGACAGAATCGTTTTTGGTTGAGCCTTGTCGCTCTTTGCGTGGCGGTGGCGTGCGCGGCAGCAATCGTCTTGGCGATCGTTTCCGCGACCACCGCGTTGGCGCTCACGACGGATGAACCTGGACCCATTGCGATAAAAGCAGAACCATCCCAGATTTCGGCGGGTGCACCAGGTCATGAGAAGGCTCTCCAAGGCGTGGTCAGCGATACTTCCTGTAACGCGAAGCATGTGAGCAAAGACAGGACCGCTGCAGAATGCGCACGGGTTTGCGTACGCCACGGTGCGCGCTATGCACTGATCTCGGGAGAAAGCGTTTATTTGCTGGACGGAAATCTTTCGGAGATGGATCACTATGCGGGCCAGCGAGCCGAAGTAGTCGGCCTCCTCGATGGCGACCTGTTGATGGTGAGGTCGATACGCATCGCGGAGTAATCAACAACTAAGCGGCTCTACAGGCTGCTGAAAAAGTCCTATAGCAACAGCCGAAAAAGTCCAGTAGCAACACAAGAAGGAAAGGGCACGAATTAATTCGTGCCCTAAGCCGTTGAAACTCAGTCTGCGCTTTAGCGCCTGAGGTTCGCTTTGCTCACGGCGCATGAGTTTTTCCGCAGCCTATTCAGACGTGCAAAGGCGGGATTTGCACCCCGCCTTTTTCCTTTAGCCGCTGGTTCAATACTCAATCTGCCGGGCGATCCACCATCACGGGCGGTTGTTTCTTGATTTCCCCGTTAGGCATCGGGTTCGCCGGCGATGACGCGGTGCTCACCGACCGTGACGATTCTGAGCGAGACGCGGCCCGCTCGTCCCACTTGCCAAAAATCATCTTCCCGGCGGTCGTCTGCAGCACCGACGTGACGGATATGTCGATGGTCTTTCCAATCATCTTGCGCGCATTGTCCACAACTACCATGGTGCCGTCGTCGAGATAGGCCACGCCCTGGTTGTATTCCTTTCCTTCTTTCAGGATGAATACCCGCATCGTCTCGCCGGGCAACACAATGGGCTTGAGGGAGTTGGCCAGTTCATTGATGTTCAGAACTTCTACGCCCTGCAGTTGTGCGACCTTGTTCAAGTTGAAATCGTTGGTGATGATCTTGCCCTCGTATAGTTTCGCAAGTTCGATCAGCTTGAGATCGACTTCGCGCACGCTGGGGAAGTCGTCTTCGACGATTTGAATATTGAGAGAGGCCACCTTCTGTAGGCGCTGAAGGATGTCCAGACCCCGGCGTCCCCGGTTGCGCTTGAGCGAGTCAGCGGAGTCGGCCACTAGCTGCAACTCGCGCAGGACAAACTGAGGCGTGACGATCACGCCGTCGAGGAAGCCGGTTTCGGCGATGTCGGCAATACGGCCGTCGATGATGACGCTCGTATCCAGAATCTTGTAGCTCTTCCTGGATTGCTTCTCCCCGCCGAAAATCCCGCCGAGAGCTGCCAGATTCAGCAGGTCGCCCTTGTTGGCTCCGACGATGAGTCCCACATAGGCCATCAGAAGCATGACCAGAAGCTGCAGGAAGCTCTGAGTGTGTCCTTCGGGAATGCTCGTGCGGATGACCAGGGCGAACAGGTAGGCGCCGATGATGCCCAAGATGCTGCCGATGGCTGCGCCGATTAGCCGCTTGAGGCTCACCAGGCGCAGGCGCCACTCGAACAGGATGACAGCGAGGCCGATCAAAACACCTAACCCGGCATCCCACTTCGCAGTGCGCCCAAAGGGTTCGATGAAGTAACAGGAAACAGCAACAATGATGACGAATAAGATACGAACCAAAGTCAAGTCCACGAGTATGGACCTCCTCGGGAAGGCTCACTGCCGAAACGGCAGCAGCGTATGCACATCCCGCGTTGACCCCCACCGAGCCGAAGTCAACGATCTATAAGCGGAGCCATGAAATGGGAGATGAACGCGCTCCGCCCCCGTCCGTCGTCGTGACCGGCCGGAGCCAACCAGTTAAGTAACCGTGCCAGTATATACCGTGGGCAAAAACTGAAATAGTGCCAAAGTCATGCGTCGAAGGTCACCGCTTCATTGCAGAGGCCCTTCCGGCGCATTCAGAGGCGCTTGACCCTGATAGACTTTCAAACATGAAAGCTGTGGTGATTACGCGTTTGGGTGGTCCCGAAGTGCTCGAGTTGCGCGATGTTCCGGAACCTGTGGCGCAGCCTGGGCAAGTTCTCGTCCGGGTCCAAGCTGGAGGCTTGAACTTTGCCGACATCATGACCGCACATGGTGGCTATCCGGGGACGCCCAAGCCTCCGCTGGTGGCCGGGAGGGAATTCACCGGTGTGGAATCGGCAACCGGTCGGCGCGTGATGGGCTACACGCAATGGGCGGCCTTCGCCGAAAAGACGGCGGCGCGGCCGGAGTTGCTGTGGACCGTTCCCGAAGGATGGAGCGCAGAGCAGGCAGCGGCATTTCCGGTGAATTACTTCACCGCCTACTTTGCCTTTTGGGAGGCAGGTTTTTTTGACAGTGCCAACCATGGAAAGCCAAAGCGCGTATTGATCCACGCGGTTGCCGGCGGTGTGGGAACCGCCGCCGTACAGATCGGTAAAATCCTGGGTGCTGAGATGTACGGAACTTCTTCGTCGGAGGACAAGCTTGCGCGCGTGCGAGCCCTGGGCTTGCAGCACTCCATCAACTATAAAGAGCGCGACTATGAAGAAGCCATCCAAGACGTGACGAAAGGGGAAGGCGTCGATGCGGTATTTGAAATGCTCGGCGGTGAGCATACCGCGAAGAGCATTCGATGCCTGCGCGATTTTGGGAAGGTGATTCAGTACGGAACCGCAACTGGCAAACAACCGCAGCTTGATTTGCGAGCGTTGTACGCGAAAGCTGCGATGGTGCAGGGACTGTGGCTGACGTACCTGTCGGGAAAGCGATCTCTGATGGAAGACGCCTGGAAGCAACTTTCCGCGTGGCTCGCAGATGGTAAGTTGAATCCGGTGGTCGGGCACGTGCTCTCCGCCGAACAGGCCACGCAGGGATACAAGCTTCTGATGGAACGAAAGAATTTTGGGAAGGTTGTGTTGAAGATCGCGTAGTTCGAATGTTAGTTCTTGCCGCGGTATTTATCTCCGCAAAAACCTGGAGACCACCAAGGGCACAAAGTTACACGAAGGGAAAATCGAATTCCTTTGTGTACCTTCGTGTCCTTTGTGGTTGAAGCCTTTTGCTGCGGTCTTGTAAGAGTCGCTGCCTCACACAACACTGACATACACAAATACAGGCCGTCAGTGTATTTCGGCGTTAGAAATGAATTGCTAACGCTGCTTCTCCCATCCCGTCGAACACTGTGATCACGATTGAATTGCTGGAACTTTCGGTCGGGATCAGACGTATCTTTTCACGATGCCTCGGAGCGGGGTGAGGAGCCGGAACACATGCCGGTTCACGCTGACTAGGTAAGAGTTTGCGGGGTTCGGGGGACTGTCTCAACTCGGTTTGGCGGCCAGGTGAGAACAATCCCCGGAGCAAGAGCACAAGGTCTTGCGGCCTGGCCCTTTTGTCTTGAACCCCGACGGCAGCATTGTAGGTCAACTGCGGGAAAACGCAAGTGATCCTGCAGCTTGAATGCAGCCAGGCCGCCCAGAACAATTTCCGGCATACGTCGGGAGACAAGGAGTGCACATGAAGGGTTCAAAGAGTCTATTCCTGGGGCTGGCCTTACTGCTGGCAACAAGCGCGTTCGCAGCTAACAAGGGTTCGTTGCAGGTGCAGGAGCCGATCACTGTCAATGGAACGAAGTTGGCAGCGGGCGACTACAAATTGCAGTGGGACGGCACGGGACCAAGCGTGGAGCTGAGCATCATGCAAGGCAAGAAAGTTGTCGCCAAGGTACCGGCTCACGTAGTGGACCTGGACAAGCCTTCTTCCCAGGATGCTGCGGTCGTGAAGAACAATGGCGACGGTACGAAGACCTTGAGTGAAGTACGTTTGAGCGGCAAGAAGTATTCACTGGCAGTAGGAGAAGACGCCGCCAAGGCTGACGCGACCAAGTAAACCAACACGAGCGTCAAGGCAACTAAGGGGAGCCAACAGGCTCCCCAGAATTTTTTCAGGACGGTCGACGGTGATGGCGGCTCCGAGAATGTTTCACGTGGAACACTTTCGCTTTTCTCTCTGTCTTTAGAATATCTATAAGATATAGCAGGATCGATAGATTCTTGGTATCAGGAAAGTTGCTACTCCCGTTTGACATATGCTCAGATAGGCCAGAGTTAGGACGATTGTCCTAGAAAGGAACCGTAGGTGCTGCAACATACCCGTTCACCTC
>Ga0075424_100001956_pt1 | contig 18528 bp, 21 predicted proteins | sample SoiMethybrSBSTD3_FD_75301 | JGI IMG/M metagenome (GOLD analysis project Ga0075424, IMG submission 75301) | Bulk soil microbial communities from a Populus tree surrounding site in Tennessee, USA - Soil MetaG P. TD hybrid SBSTD3 | ecosystem: Environmental > Terrestrial > Soil > Tree plantation...
CCATTGTTTTGTTTGGACTCGCCGCTATTTTAACCGACGACTCTCTCCCGGTGACTAAAGCTGCTGCGCTTACACCTTTTCAGAATCTTTTCGTTATCGTTTCTATCCTGTTGATGGTCATCGGAATCTATTTCGTGCTGTCCAGCAAGACCTGTCCGATGTGCGGCGAAAAAGTGATCCGGTCCGCAGCTGAATGTAGATATTGCGGAACAATGTTCAGGGTTGCGCGAGAGCTTAGTCCATAGCTGCGTACAGAGAAACGCCGAGCGAGCCGCATCCTTAAACCAGTTATTTGCACTTCCGGCCAAATCCGATTCCTCTTTATAAATGAAGCTTGCAGTTTCAGCAGCCACTTCGTACAGTCGTCTGGACAGGAGGCGCCCGTGATCATCGATTGCGACACACATCTCATGCCCAGAGATGCCTTTGAGACTGTCGGAGGCTTGTTCGATGCGACCAAACCGGCACTGCACTTCAGCGACGAAGGGCTTTATGTCGGCGTTGATTTCCCCGGCAATGCCGCGGACGTCCCGGGAATCAGTCCGCTGCCGGGTCCCGGTTCCGGCGCAATGTTTAAAAGTCTTTGGGATCCCGTCTCGCGGATGAAGGACTATGACGAGCGTCTCGGGATCGAGCAGCAAGTCATATTGCCCCAATTCTCCGGCTGGTGGTCGTATCTCATCGAACCGGAGCTGGCGAGCCGCATGGCTCACTCGCACAACGAATCATTGCTGCGATTGATGAACCAATACCCGCAAAGAATCTTCGGTGCGGCTCTGCTGCCGCTGCAAGACGTCAGCGCAGCGGTTCGCGAAATGGAATGGGCGAGCGATCATGGCTTTTGTTCTGTCGTGCTCGATAAAATCTACACTGTCAAAGACCATCCTTATGGAGAACCCCTGGGCAGTCATCGCGAGCTCTGGCCGTTTTTCGGGCGTGCTCAAGAATTGTCGATGCCCATTTATCTGCACAACGTGCAGCATGGCCACCGCATCAGTAATCTGCCGATTTTTCAGCGCGATGGGCTTTACATCTTCGCGCCGCAGGAGGGTCACATGAGCTTGGTCTCGCTGATCACCAGCGGCCTTCTTGACGAGTGCCCCAACCTGCAGTTCATTTTCACGGAAGCTGGCACGGCGTTCATCAAGCCTTTGGTTCAATGGCTCGACAGAGTTCTGGAGACTCCGCCGATCGACTATGATGATCAGGAAGACCCGCTGAATACGCGCGGCCCCTTATCCAAGACGGGTGAGCGGTTGCGTCGCGCTCGTGCGATCAATCCAGCGCACATATTTCTTGAGAAAAATACGAAATCGGCGAATTACTATTTCCGAAATAATTTCTATTTTACGATCGAGACGGAGGAGCCGGAGCTTTCCGAAGCTATTGAATTTCTCGGACCCGAGCGGTTCTTATTTGCGACCGATTATCCACACGATGACCCCGGCGGTCGCATGAAGTTCGAAGACGTGCGCCTGCTCAGCAGCAATCCGCGGATCACTGAAGAGGCCAAGGATTTGATTCGTTATAAAAACGCTCAGCGGCTGTTTAAATTTAACCCCGAGCAATTGTAGGTGCGACAGGCCAAATCACCCGATCCAAGTCACTCCCTAGCCTTCACCCTTGGCCTTCGCCATTGGCATCTCTAGCAGCGTTGGCATTTTCAAATATCTTATCGAGGCGTCGAATTGTGCATTGAGATCCGGCGCCAGCGCCAGTACGTCTTCCGCTGAAGATTTACCGTGCCTGCACGCCAAAGCGCGATCAATTGGCTCCAGGTCGAGGTTCGGCGGACGGACCTCATGGAGATATTCCACGGCGGCGTCATTGGAATTCACTGCGAGTTTATCCCAGCTGTAAATCAAACGCGCTGGATAGAGCACGTTTCGGATATATGGTTTACGTTGGTGTGTCTCCAGGCGCATCAATGAACCGAGTTCGGCTAAGCGCGATCGATAACTTCGTTCGAAACTGTCGAGCAGCGCTTGTTGAATCTCGGCCTTGCTTGGACGGCGAAATGCAGGGTACCGGCCGCGCAGAAGAGGCACGCCATGATCGAGCAAATCCAGCCTGTCGATCACGGGAAGGCGCCCCCACTCATACTCTGGGTTTCCCCAGAAAATAGAAAGCTTATTGCCATAAACGGCGTCTAAATCCCTTGCGGCGGAAATCGCTTCGGATATGCCCGCCGGCGGCTCCGCGCAATTGAGCAGCAAACCGATATCGATATCGCTATAAACGGCGCTAAACCCTCCATGCGCTAGACTGCCTAACTGGTAAGCTTCCGCGAGAACCGAGCCGAGTCGCGCGTCAAATAACCTTGCCACTCGCAAAGCATATTCGGTGATGGCTTCCATGCTAAACCCGTTTTACCGCCAGAGCTTGCGGTGGTGAGCTTTTTAGGCCGTATTCTGTGAGTCCGCGGTTTAACTACCTTCGACGCGAGTCGCTTACCACAGCATAGACGATACGTCTACATCCCCGATCTCTGCAACCGGTCCCCCTATATGGTCTCTGACCAGGTGATACAGGTCGATACAGAATCTTGGATCATCGAAATACATTGAACCGGTATACGAAATCCCCTCATGTTCGATAAACAGGAATAAGCACGTTCCCAAGCGGGGATGCATCCATACGCGTTGGAGCGTGCCGACCTCGCCATGGGGCCAATGCGGTTTGTCCTGCATCGAGCTTGTCCACGGCGGCGGCCAAAGCTTAATTCCGCTCTTACGAGTCATTAGCGGATGGTCGCGCAGCTTCATGGCGGCCTACCCTAACGGTGGATCGCTACTTGGATTTTTTGGATTTACAGCGCACACGCAGATTCGTTCGAAAATTGTTTTCGGCTAGCACGGGTAAGATGCCTCTTCACTCCGAGATGACTCGAACGGGCACAGCATCGCCGGACGGAGCAAGAGTTCCGCGAAACCCAACCGGCAGTGGTTGCTCATTGATCATGTGCGCCACGAGCACGTCCCGCACAGTTTCTAGGTCGAGCCCGGTTGACGTTGCTTGCGAAGCCACTTCCGCCAAAACACGGTCCACGTCCTGCATCATTTTCCATTGCTTGAAAAGATCCGTTTTCTCTACGCCCATAGATTCGCCGACTAGTTCCAGAAAATTCAAGATCTTGAACGGTGAATTAGCTTCGTGGGCGCAGAGCTCCCGATGACAGGCATGATAGATGCCAACCAGATAGTCGACCCCAGCCGCGCTCGCCGCATCGAGTTCACGGGCATGAAGCTCGCGTTTATACGCCGGCACCGGTGCAAGCGAGTTGCACATATAACCAACCCGCGGCTGCTCGAGATCAACCAGTTCAATCCCGGGAATCGCCATGAGAATCTTTACGGCGCTTTCCGTTACGCCGGCTACACCTGGGTGCTCGTGCAACGCAATTCGCTTCCGGATCGGATGAATGAAATGTGGCCGGAGTGCATCAATGCGAGCGGCGATGTACGTGACCACATGTTCGAGGTTGAATGCAGCATTGATGCTTGGCATCACAATCTCGCTCAGCTGGATGTTGCAAGTCGGGCACCACGTAAGCACGCGGGGAGCGCCCGTGCCCGCGAATCCGGCGACGGTGTTTCCTCCCATTTGCCCAGACGTTCTGGTATCGCCGGCACGATACTGAATCACACCGCAGCAGTGAGCCGGGCCGGCAAAAACTTTGTAGCGCGCGCCGAGCCGATCCAGCACTTCGAGGCACAAAAGCGCGATATGCGGCGTCTTGAGCACGTTGCACCCGAGATACATGACGATGTCAGGTGGCGGGCCTGACGCCGTGGTGCTGGCTCTCGTGAACCCGTCGAGAAGATCGGGGGGAAGCTGAAGCCGCGAGAGAATTTTCACGGCGGTGGACATTTTCTTGAATCCACTGCGACCGGTCGCGCGCTTCACTTGGACTGTTTGTCGTTCATTTAGCCTCAGGCGCGTAGCCGCAAGCATGAATCGCGGATTGACGCCGTCATTGCAGACGCTCAGACAACGCCCGGAGCCGGTGCACGCGTTAGCCCAACGAGCGCCGCGGCTCTTCGCATCACCGCCGCCGCGGAGAATTTCCAGTACGTCGCCGACAATTTGGTTGGGTTCGGTAATATCAATCCCCGCTGGAATAGCTGTGGGGCAGACCTCCACGCATTTCGCGCAGCGCGTGCAACGATCGAGAATCTCGCGGACTCGTACATCGATCGAGGCAACGAAAGCATTAGCATGATCGTTCATTGTTCCTCACGAGCTTTCAACTTTCTCCGCAATTGGAGTCTGCCTCGTGGCCTGGTGAGTTGTCAATTGCTCTTCTTATTAATGTAGTAGCTTAGCGAAAATGTCACCCCAAAACTGCTTAGCGATTCTGTCACCCCCTCCGGTAAGATCTTCTCCCCAAAAACGGAGGAGATCGGATGAGCGAGAGGGAGCTGAGGGTGAGTCAGAGAGAGATTCATCGGATGCACGTGGTAGGGCTGACGATCGAAGGTCGAGAAACGGTTGACAGAGGGGCAAAGCTTTTGGGGATCTCGCCACGTCAGATGAAGCGGCTACGACGCAAGATGAAAGAGCGAGGGGTGAAGGGATTGTTGCATGGCAACCGCGGCAAAGCGCCGTGGAACAAAACGGTGTCAGCGAAGATTGAGCAAGTCCTGGCAGTCGCGCGGGGTCGTTACCAGGGATTGAACGATACCCATTTGACTGAGAAGCTCAAGGAGAAAGAAAAGCTCGCGCTGTCGCGTGCTACGGTGCGCACGATTTTGCGTAAGGCGGGGATCGCTGCGCTCAGAAAGCGCGGGATTAAACGTCACTACAAGCGGCGTGAGCGAAAAGCTCAGCAGGGAGCGTTGTTGTTGTGGGATGGTAGCCCCCATCGTTGGTTGGGGCAAGAAAAAGACGGGTGTAATCTGACGGCAGTGATCGATGGCGCCACCGGAACATTTTTGCAGGGAGTGTTTACTCTCGAAGAGGACGCGCAGAGCTATTTGATCTGCTTAAAACAGATCCTGCTTGAGAAGGGCATTCCCCTGGCTTTGTACATGGACCGCCATGGGATTTTCCGTCGTAACGACGATCACGGGAGCCTGCAAGGAGCAACTGGCCGGTGAGCAGACCCCCACCCAGGTCGGTCAGGCGCTACGAGAGTTGGGAATTGAGGCAATCTTTGCGCTCTCGCCGCAGGCCAAGGGACGAGTCGAGCGATTGTTTAATACGCTTCAAGATCGTTTAGTTCAGGAACTAAGGCTGGCAGGGATTGCCACCCCTGAAGAGGCGACAACGTTTGTGAAGGGCCCTTCAAGGCAGATTTCAATGCTCGGTTTGCCAAGCCGCCTCGGCAAAGCCAAGCCGCATGGCGGCCCCTGCCAAAGGGGTTTGATGTCGATCGGATCTGCAGCTTTCGCTATCAGGCCACCGTCGGCAACGATAATACGGTACGACTCGGAGGAATCATCCTGGATGTCCCGCCGGGGCCGCGCCATCAAGGATACGCCAAAGCGCGCGTCGAGGTGCGCCAACTCCTCGATGGCCGCTGGCGCGTATACTTAAAACAACAACTGCTGTTGGAGACAACTCCTCCCATCGTGCAATCTCCAGTAAGGAGCTTAAAACGCAGACCCCGGAGAACGAAAATTGGCCAAAACCGAAAAATCATAAACGCCATCACAAAAAACGACCGCATTAAATCGCGTTTAACGCACGCTGTGAGAGCAGGGCATACTAGAGTACCCCTGTATTGCCTCCTGCTGTGCTATGGAGTGCGTTGTTGGATTGTCACCCGGGGGGTGACATTTTCGCTCAGCAGATAAGGTGACATATTCGCTAAGCTTCAACATTGCTCTTCTTATTAAAAACATGAAACTCGATTCTGGACGTCCCTGTTGATGTCTAGCGCACGTCCTGATTTAATGAAACAAGTCACTTGAGTAAACGATTCTCAATGCTTCTGGTTCTCTGTCTGCTGGGTTTGTTCGTTCTCTCCAACAAACCATTCGTCGTGCGCCAGCTCATTGGGCGCAGCTCCAACGAATGTTTTCATTTGCCGGTGGGCGATTCGACGTCGCCACATACTGGCCGGACCTTCTTCTTCATGGAATCGGTCGACGATGCCAGTCCCGATCTTCAGTACATCCAAAGAAACGGTATTGGAATCAAAACCGATTTCCAAACGCCCATCGAGGAACATTGGATCGGTAGGGCGGCCGAAACCGATCCTTTATTCAGATCGCCTGTCCAACGTTTCAAATCCGTTCTGAATCTCTGAGCCTTGCCCGTTAGCCTCTCCGAATCCAGTTCCTTCGACTGAATTCGGCGTCTACGCGAGTGATTAACCGTGTAGATCGTTAATTGCCAGGCGGTACAGCGCAAAGGAGATTCAATGAACGAGTTATATTCCCAGATCAAGACGAAGGGTACTGACAAACCGCGCGCGAAGACGAATAAAAGAGTTTTACTGATCGATGACGAGCCGAGCAGCGCAGTTCCGAGCGTCTTTGAACGGAAGCGGTGTCATGTCTTACATTGTGATTGCGTGCGGAAAGCATGGAATTGTGTTTATCCGCAAAGACCTGATGTCATTGTGTTCCGGCTGCGCGACTATAATGAAAAAGTTTTAGCGGATCTGCATGAATGTCGCGCCTTGGCAGGAAGTGTTCCCATCGTCATCGTTACATCGCTTTCGCTGGACGGAGATCTTGTAAAAACATTGTCACGCGGCACAGCGGCCGTCATTGCCGATTGTTCCGAGGCATCGATCGCCACAGAAACGCTCCGCCGTCTGCAGTTTCGGACCATCAGCCATTGACGGGCGTGAGCTTATTGAGCAAGCAAAGCCGGTCTCGCGATGACCGCCGGCATTCTGGACACCGGCTCTTGAAAGAGCCGATCTCAATATTTTTGTAGTTGGGCGTGAACCGGCTTAGCCACCAGGTCATTGGGTGCCAATGGTTGAGTCACTCTATTCGGCAACGCGCCGTGAAACAATTCCGAGAACGTCACCGTCTCAGCCTGGTTTAGGGTCGCGCCTGTTTTAGTTGCGTATTACCTGTTGAAGGAGCTGCACGATCGCCGCTTTGGGCTGCGCACCGACAATACGGTCGATCTCTCGGCCTTCGTTGAGTATGAGCAGAGTCGGGATGCTCTGAACGCCGAATCGAGCCGCCGTGGCCGGATTCTCATCGACATTGAGCTTGCCGACGCGTAGTCGCCCTGTCATCTGTTTCGCTATTTCTTCGACTATCGGCGCGACCATACGACAGGGCCCGCACCATGGCGCCCACATGTCGAGCAGCACCGGCAAGGGCGAGCGTTCGACTGCTGACGCGAAGGTCGCATCAGTTACCGTCACCGGTTCGTTATCCAGAGGCAAAGGCTTTTTGCATCGGCCACAATTGGGCTGGAGCCCTTGAGCAAGCTTCGACAACGGCACTCGATTGGTCGCGCCGCACGACGGACAATGAATCAATTCTGTATCCATTTGTTTCGGATCCCTCCCAGGAGAAGCCTAACTTGCGCCTGCTCGGATTTCATCATATCTCCCGAGTCAAGAGCGTGCGAATCCAAGCTGCCGGCTAAACATCATTCATACTTTCTCAGCGTGCCTATCCTGCGCCTGCAGCGGTTTTACTACCCAAAATCCGGAGGAATCTGACTATCGCAACACGTCGATGCTATTACTAAGTGGCTGAATCTCATGGAATGGCATACCCGTTGCTCCCTCCTCATAATAGGACCAAAAGGAGGAAAATAATGATTACAAAACCTTTAGAAAAAAGAGTGATGCAAAGTCTTACAGCCGTAGGACTCGCAGCGGCCTTGTCCCTGGGTGTGGGCAGCGCGTACGCTCAGTCGCACAAGTTAAACATCAGCCAAGATCAAATGCGGCTCGCTGAAAGAGGCTGGAGCGTGAAGAAAAACATCATGGGAAAAGCGGTTTATAACGACAACAATGACAAAATCGGTGAGGTCGACGATTTGATCTTTTCACGCAACAACTCAGCGACGTTTGCGATCATCGGCGTCGGTGGATTTCTTGGTGTCGGCAAACACGATGTGGCTGTTCCTGTAAGCGAGCTCAAGCATGAAAACGACAAATTGATCTTGCATGATGCGACAAAAGATGCGCTAAAAGCGATGCCAGAGTTTCAATATGCAAGGTCGGACAGAGACCGAGACAACCGAAGCAGCAAACGATAAGGTCCTGCAATCAGTTAATCGGGCAGATTCCTCGAAAGAGGTCTGCCCGATTTTTTTCCAGTAACCTCGCCGCTATCTCGACGACTGAGAATTGATTTAACGTGCATTACCTCCCAGCTCCTGATGGGCCCGGCGTAAGTAACTCAGATCGAGATACTTTTCCGGCGCTGGATAGGGACGGCTTTTGAATAGCTTGTCGCCCATCAAGTCGATGAGGCGCTGAAATCCATCCCGGTTAACGGATCCATCGCGGCTGATGATCCCTTGCGAAAGATACTCGTCGACCGTGACGCGGGTATATTTGAGCGGAATTCCCGTTCGTTTGGTGACGAGATTCGCCGCTTGCTCATGATCCGCATGAGCCCACTGCATCGCCCGCACCATCGCTTTTAGGTATCGGACGACGAGTTGCGGATACGTTTCCGCCCAATGTCCATCCACGATCAAGCTATGAAACTGCAGGTTGGGAATGTAGTCGTGTAAACGGGCGATCTCGGGAAATCCCAACTCCCGCGAGCGCGGCAAGTCGCCGCCAAGAATCATCGTCGCAGAAGTATTGCAGGCTTTGAGGCTCGCCAGCCTCTGTGTCGTGGGACCGTTCTGAATGATCGCGTAGTCGCGATTGAGCTCCAATCCCTCGGCTTTCAACATTTCGCGGAGAAAAATCGTGCTGCCCGAAACCAGACTCACGACTCCGATCGTCGTGCCTCTGAGATCCTTGATGGCTTTGTATTTAGGACAACCCACCAGAGTATACGCCGCGATCGGTACGGTGCCGCCGATAATCTTGAGGGCCGCGCCGCGCTCCACCGCATTGATCGCCGCTGACGGGTCGACGATGGCGACTTGCACATGGCCGGCGATCAACGCCTGAATCAATGTGTCCGTTGAACCGATCAACACCACGTCGCCCTGGATACCCTCCTGTGCAAAAAAACCTTTGTCGGTTGCGGCATAGTTCGGCAGCTGTTCCACTGTGCGCGAGACGTTCCCGATCACGATGCGATCCGCCCCGTAACCGAGCGAAAACGGCAGCAAGGCGACCAAAGCCAAGATCAATTTTTTCATTGCGCGGGTTGCGTTTTTATCGTTGTTGAGAATAGCTGGAGTAATAATGATCGGCGATTTCCGCTCCTGTCGCCTTCCATACGCCCTCATGGGAGCAAATGTAGTTTAACGCTTTGTCGAGATATTTGATGCGAAACGCGAGGCCAATCACGAATGGGTGCAGCGGAATTGTCATGACGCGGCCCTGGGTCGCGCCTTCGGCATAGAGCGTGTCGAACTGATCGCAAACCATCTCGCACCAGTCCTTGGGCGTGTGGCCGCCCTGAAATATGATTCGGATGTCGTTGAGCCCTTGCTGGTAGGGTATTGCGATCATGCGTCCCGACTGAACGCGTAATTCCATGGGTTGGTCGTCAAACCCCCAGTCGCATACGTAGTCGAATCCCTCCGCTGCGAGATGATCTAGCGTGCTCGGGCTTTCATCGCCGCCGCCCGGACCGAGCCAGCCCCGCGGTGCCTCGCCCGTGGCTGCGGTGATTGTGTCTTTGATCTGGCGCACCACCGCCCGCTCTTGGTCGGCGGGATACTGAGTCATGCGAAGATTATTGGTCACGCCGTGCCCGAGCCACTCCCAATTCCGTCTTTTGCCCTCCTCGATGATCGCTGGGTAGTGAACGCAAACATCCGAATTGAGCAGCACCGTCGCACGTATTCCGTGCTTATCCAAAATTTCCATGACGCGGAAAACTCCGATGCGCGCTCCATAATCTCTCAAGGCATAGCCGGTTACATCCGGTAAATAGGAGCTCGGCGCGCCGGGAATTACTTTGTCGATATGAAAACACTCGATATTCGGCGCGACCATTAAAGCGATGCGCGCGCCATTGGGCCAGCGAAACGCTTCACGATGTAGAATTGGCGAGTAAGAGTAACGATCAGTCAGCATCTAGTGCTCCCGACCAAACAAGCGAGATTCGAGCGCGAGCTTACAACAGACAGTCCGAGAGCGTCAATTGAGAACAGGAGTCGGTCGTGAAGCAATAAACTGCACCCTAATTTTAGAATCATGTCACGTCAATGTCTTTTTGCGACGGCAGTTGAGCACCGCGGAATATTGCTGAAGTCGCTTGATAACAGCGATCAGGTAATGAACGCTGGCATCGCGCATTGGTTTCTGTCATCGCGCTCGATCCAGCGGCACTCTCGACGCTGAACTCTAATATGCACTGCTGCTTGTAGAGGGAGGAGCGTTAAACTCGGAGACCCGTTAACGCATCGGCTAGGTCAGGTATCCACTCCTGCGGCCCGAACGTTGCCAGTGACCGCGTTGCGGCCATTTTGTTTGTGCAAAGGCCCAGGCGTCGAGCGTCGGCATAGCACTCATAGCAAACGACCATATCGAGTCTTTTTAGTCCGAACTCATCGCAAGTGACCGCGTATGCGTCGCCGTTTTTGTAGCTATGGCAATGATCGCACGAGAACTCCATATGTCCAGAGCCTGAGCAAAGAGCATGCCCTGGATTGCAACGGGAGCGTCCACAGAAGAACTCTAAGTCTAAACCGTAGTTCCAGGGACCTGGCATCAACCGTCTGTGATGTTTACCGACGTATTTTTCCTACGCTGGAAGGTGAATAGTGGTAGTGGAACTACTGACAAGGACTGGGTCCGGGGGATATCAAAAGGGCTTTCCTCGTCGAAGAGCCCGTAGTGGAAAAAATAGGAACGAAAGTTATATCCAGGGTCCGATTACGCGATCTTCAAAGTGTCCCTTTGAGAGTGTTCATTTCGGTAAAGCACCCCAATCTTGTTTGCTTTATGTCCTCGTCCAGGCCTATCCTCATTTCACTTAGCTCATGTAACCGAAGGTACAACCGGTTCAAATCCAACGAGGGCTTCTGCTATGGCACAACCCACATCTAGACATTTATGGAACAATGCCCGACGACTCCAGGAAGAGTCTCGCAGACTACGTGAAGCCACGCAAAAAAAACCGAACCGCCCAAAACCGATCCTTGAGCTTTCGAAGAGCGCAAACGAATCCATTGACTCAGTGCGCCGTCGTAGACGGCCTTCAGCCCCTCGACCTCGCTCTTGACCCAGTCCGTTCGGACGTTCTTACGCAGATGCTGCGGTAGGGGACCTCTCCTGCGATCAGGGTAATAGGGATCCTATCGCGCCACTCGTGAGAAAAAGCACCGCTGTTCAACGGCAGCGCGAAAGTTTGCAACTTAATACATTTGGTGTATGGTCGCGCTTTCAACGCGGCATCTGCAAAAATTGGGGTGCCAGCTCGCGACGGCTATGACATTAAGCAAAGCGCCAAACCGGAAACGTTCTTCGGTACTGGGTAAGGTAGTCGTGCTCCGGGCGCGGCACACTAGGGTTCTTTTCCCAGGCCTTACGAAATGCGACAGCGAATAGACCGCCACCAAACGGCGAAAATGTGGATAGGTAAAATTGAGACGCGCTTGGCGCTCTTTTCGATTAGGCTCGGACAAAATGCTCGGGCGTTGTTCAGCAAGGGTATCTGCCCGCACTGCTCCAGCTCGAATGTGCGGCTCTCTCGGCGGAAAACCGATTTAGAGAAGGCGCTAAGCAGTGCGCTTTGGATTCGCCCCTGGCGTTGTCGAGATTGTCAGTTGCGTTTTTGGAATTGGGATCGCCACAAGTCAAATGCAGAAGTCATGTGTATTATCGCTTCGTGGGCTAACTTTTTTTTGCTATTCGCGAGTTTATGACAGGTTTGCAACATGTCGGAGGAAGGAGGTCATCGTTTCTCGCTCGTGTTCGTATCTATGGCAGCCGTTCGCTGAAAAAGCGGGAGGTCTGACATTTGGTCGCGGTTGTGGTTGAAACCATCACACACGCCGAGCGGGAGATTTCACCGAAGTAGTTCCCCACTGGGATGGACCCGGTGAATCCTCCCCTGCCGAACTTGGCCCGTCCACTCAGGGATCTCTTGGTCATTTTGTAAAAATCATCTCGCTCGAAGAAGCGGTGGGTTACGATCAGGTCGCGCTGATGAAGTAGCATCCATTCTAAATTTAGGTGTCATTGCGGACGCACAGGTCGTGAACGTTTTTCCTACGCAGCACTCGCGCGTGGCGGTCGCATGCGTGAAAAATCACATGATTCTAGGAATGTGTACCGTTGGCACCAGCATTGCGTATCGCTAAATGCACCGGTCCGTATAGCTTCCTGCTTATCTTGTCCGACCTATACACGCGAGCGGCGATCAGCCGCTCAGGCGCTGTCGCGCCGGTTCAATTTGAGTGAACGAAAGGTGTTCGCAAATGATTGAACCCGTCAGTTTAAGAGCCCTCAACCGACGTATGGCCGAATTGCTTCACCACTGTGAGCTTCAAAAGAACCCTCGTAAGGCCGTGCTCGACGAAATTTCCGAGCTGAATGTTATTCGCGACGAGCTGAGAAAAATACAGCAAAGAGCGGCCGAAGGGCTGCGGTACAACTCGATGTCCTTCTCGAAAGAATTTCCAACAATCGATACCTTTTTGCTTCGTTTGAATGCCGTTGCGCAGAAGATTGCAAAGACGCCGAAGGACGATCCACATCGGCCAGAACTTCTTAACGAGATAACCCGTCTTTCCTTTGCGGCTGACGCTATTTTCAAGAAAGAACTCTGAAATCAGACGCCGCCGTGTTGACATATGTCCTGCCTAATTGCCCCGTCTGTGAGAGTGCAAAAGTAAGAAAATCACGCTGACGAAATGCCCTGGAAATGATCCCCGTATTGCTCCTTATGCGGCCGTTCCGCTGTGGCGATTGTAGATGCAGGTTTTGGCGCCTTATACGCGGTCTGAATCTGCGCCCTTAGTCGGCGTTTATCTCGTGATGTCAGATTAGCGTCAAGTTCTGACAAGGTTTGAACCGTTAATTTCTTTTCTAAACGCACCCGCAACAATTCGTATCGTCTGTCGCTACAAGTTTCCAATCGGCGTATTGGCATGCGCTGGGCCCCGGGAACGATGGAAGTCCTGAAACTCGATGGGGGAAAACATCTCCCGACAAACAGGGCGCGTTCGTTTGTAGCCCTTCAGTGATGCGGAGCCGTTCTGCGGTATTCTCGATAATCAGGACGTTTCGGGACATGCGATCCATTCATTCGTCGGATCAAAGATGTACCGAAGGCCTGAAAGGATTCGGGAAGCTGCTATTTGCGCAGGTTACGCTGATTGGTCAAGCAGCAAATGTCGCTGCAGCACGAGCTCCAACGATCTTAAATTTATCGGTTTATGGAGAATCTCGGCGGCACCGGCGGCGACAGCACGATTGAGAACACTTCCATTTAGGAAAGCTGTGAGTACGATTACGGGTATGTCTCGTTTCGCTGGATCGGCTTTGAGCGAGGCAATAGCTTCGTCACCACTACCGGCGGGCATACCAAGATCCATGATGATCAGATCGGGACGGGTCGATCGAGCTTGCTCGACGGCTTGAAATCCTGTGGCTGCTTCGATCGTTTCATAGCTGGATTCCTTGAGGCGGAGCACCAGCAATTGTCTGATCGCGGAATTATCATCCGCGACAAGAATCTTGCTTTTTATCGCGTTGGAACAGTAACGCATGACGGCACTTTATAAAACATGTCTATTTTAATCAACCAGTTTTAATCTGCTTTTTAGGTCGGCCGCCCACGGATTTGGTTTTGCTGTAATGGATTAGGTCGGCGCGCTGAATAAGGAATAGGCGGCCCAATTTGAGGCATGGCAATCGCCCGCGTTTAATCGCCTTATGGATGGCCGCCGCCGTTATATTCAATATTTTCGCGGCCTGCTGAACAGTAACTAGGTTCTGGATGTCTACTTTGGGTGTCATCGCAGGATAGCACGCCGGGTTTCGGCGAAGCTCAGGTAGGTTGATCTGAGCATAGCTCATGCCCCGGGTACCCATGGGAACTTCAGAGAGACCACAGGTGCGATAGGTAAATAAACCGAGCGGCAGCGCGATGGCGATTTTGCCTGAAACGTTTGAACAGAATTTATACATCTCAGGTTTAGGCAAAATTCTGTGAACTTTCTCAAGTCGCAACTTTGCCGCCTGAGCAAAGCATCTCAACTTCTCTCCACGCGGTTGCAACGATTGGTTGGTCTCGGACTATTATTGAGAAACGGGGGTCAGAGCCGGCGAATGGTGTACCGCAGGACGCGACGGGCGACGCTCACATTAGAAGGAGGTAGACAATGACGTGCGGCCGTCAATACCCGTCATCCGTCATTCGGACTCTACCGCGGAAGAATCGATACAGGAAAGTAAAGTAGCCGATCGCGAGACCAAAATACCGACGAGCCACCAAATCAACCCGACGCGCAAGCTATAGGCGCCGATTTGGGCGTTGTAGATCGTAAGGCTATAGCGGGGATCTATGGCCGGGAGCAACGTCGGATAGAGGGCAAACGCGGCGCCGGCGAGAGCCCCTATAATATAAGCGGTCGACGCGAGGAACGCAGCTCGATCGTTGGCGCGTGCGCGGCAGAGCGGCCGCGCCGAGGTCAAATCCGTCGAGCACGACGTATGCGATGATCATCAGGCCGACGAGAACGAACAAAGCGTTTCCGTATCAAGCTCCTCGAGCGCTGAACCGCTCCGGGGCAGTGAGTGCGCCGGCGTGCTCGCCGGTCACAAATTCCGGCCCGTGCGCGATCTCACGCCATATTAAAAACAAGAACAGCACGCTCGCTCATCGCCCGTGACCCAATCGTCCGGGTCCTTGTTCATTGCTGTTTTCTGCGTCCTGCTGTGTTCGCCTATCCGTCATGATGGCGCTTCTCGTGATTGCTCATTACTGATCACACAGTCATCGCTGATCCGCTGCCGCGCCGCTACAATCAGTCTACTTTTTCATCAGTGGAGTTCGTCCGGTCCCGATATGCTGACCAACGCGACGCTTAGTGTCCTGCTCAAAAGGCTGGTTGGTTTCACCCCGAGCGTTGGTCTGATGGCCGCGGTTTTGACCTGCTGAGTGTTTCTGCTTCTTACTTTTCAAACTGTGGGGACCGCGTCTTTTTTCGACGATTTCATAAAAACCCTCGCGTGGCTCGGGTGGAAATTTGCGCCTACTCGCGAGCTTAAAGAAGTATAACACCCTCGGTGCGCTGCTCTAGATGCGAGCTTTCGCTCAGCGCCGTATCAGATGTTCTAATTGTGTTGAGGATGCAGGGCTAACTAGTCGGTTAAACGCGCGGTGGCAGGAGCAAGGTGCAACGGCCGATGAGAATCTGCCGGTTGTCTTGATTGGTTCCTTCGAGATCGCAGACAATCGACTGCGGGGAGGAATCAGCCGACTTCTCGATGATCCTGGCGCTGAACCGCATGATGTCGCCTTCGAAAGTCGAGTAGGTATGTCGAACTGAGAGTTTTTTTACCCAGCCGCGCGGACCGATCCAGTCCGTCAACATGCGAACGAGAAGCGCCTGACGGTATGCGCCACTCGCGATGAACGTCCAAAGGCCATTGTGCTGCCGAACGTGATCCCGGTCATAATGTAGGTGCTGCCAATTCTCCTGTAATCCGGCCCAACGCACGGTATCAACAATGGTCAGCGGTCCGAATTCACGCGGCGGGATTTGATCGCCAACAAGAATGCTTTCGCAAGAGACCGGTTGCTTCATGGGATTTGCTCGCGAGTTTAAATTGTTGCGACAGCACGCCGACCCAATATTTCTTCATTGTGTTCGCCGAGGCGGGGGGCGGGCGGCAACACCGTTCCGGCAATGCTCGCGAACGCGCCTTGTGGAAAGTGAATTTTTCCGAACTCCGGATGATCGATTTCGGCGAGAAAGCCGCGTGCCAATAACTGCGGATCATTGACGAGATCGAGTGGGGTGGAAACCGGGGAGGCGGGAAAGTGGCGGCGTTGAGCCTCTTCGACGAGATCTGCTTTCGTAGAACGGTTTGCCCAGATGCGCAGGCGCTCCATAATGAAGTCTCGCCGCTTCTGCTGGTTTTCTTCTTCTGCCAATGAGGCATCGGAATTCAGCTCCTCATCGTTAACCCACTCCATGAATTTGGACCACCGGCCCGGGCGATGGATCTGGCTGATCACCCAGTGACCGTCTTTGCACGGCAGTGCGCCTGAAACTGCGGTAATGGCGCCCTTGCCGCCACGTCGCTCTGTAATGATGCCGGAAAAACAGTACTCGACCATCGCCTGCTCCATGAATGACTCCAGACATTGACGTACCGATACGGTTGCGATCACCGATTGCCTGGAGCTGTTGCGGGCGAGCAATGCGGCTGCGGCGGCCACGCCCACGTAAGTCGCCACGGCGATGTACGGGATGTGAGCGCCCAGTACAAACGGGCTCCTGCCGGGATGGCCGGTCAAGGACATCAAGCCCGATCGTGCCGCGGCGCAGATTTCCGGGGCGTCGTCGATAATTTTGATCAGAACCAACTTAGGATTGCTGTCGAGACACTCATGTTCGTCAATCGGCAGCGGCGAATTGACGATCAAGAGATCGGCTGCCGCAACCAAATCGAGGAATCGCTCGCGTTCGTCCGGGTGCTTGAGATTGAGCGTAATACTTTTTTTGCCGGCATTCAGATATTGATGGAACGCGCCGTGCTCGAGGTCTTCGCAGTTCTTCAAAAACGGCGGTAGTTTTCTAATCTCGTCTCCTTGGGGAGGCTCGACCCGTATGACTTCATGTCCCTGCTCGGCGAAGAGCCGAGCCGCGTAGGCTCCGGTGAGTGTCGTAACGTCGAGAACGCGAACCATCAATTGCGATCCTGTGATTTATCCCCGGAATATTTCTTGTCGGGAAATACGGCAAGCGTGTGAGTCCGGCGGAGTACCATTATTCCATTTGAATTGAACAATTGCTCTTCCTGCGAAATGTAAATCCCCAAGCCGCCCTTTCCTTGCCGCGCCACGATATTTGTGATCTTGGTTCGCGTTGAGAGTTGCTCGCCCAAATAGACCGGCGCCAGCCATTCGGTCTCGGAGCCGGCGTTGCGCACGTTGGTATACTCGGGGGGAAGGGGCAGTTGGCGGCGTAGATCAGAAGGATCTGTATTTGCCCGGTCGGTCCCTTCCTTAAAACTGAAAGGTACCCAGCCCACCAGTATCGGCGGGAGTATTCGGCCCTTATAACCCGCGCCGCGGGCAAAGTCGTCATCGAGCCAGAGCAGGTTGGCGTCGCCAGTCGCATCGACATAACGTCTCACATCCGAAGCGAAGATGCCTTCCAGAAGTCGGGGTGCGGTCTCCCGCCCAATCCATAGACGCAGCTCCGGTGTAATGAGGAACTCGGCAGAGTCCACTAGCGCAGAGCCTCGGATTTCATGAGCCGCTCGATTGCCACCGCGGAAAGATGCAACCACTCGCGCAAAATTTCGGCACTCTGTTCACCGAGCCTCGGTGCGCTCAGCGGGGACGGAAGATCGACGCCGGATAATGAAAAAGGCAGTCTCGTGATGCGCATCGAGCCGAACCGTCGTTCCGGCATTTCGGTGAAAACCCCCGAAGCGTCCGCACTATCGACGACCTCATCGATACGACGCACGCGCTCGGCACTTATACCCAAGCTCTTCAGGCGCCATTCGACTTCCGCGCTCGGCCGACGTTCGGTCCATGCGGAAATCGCTCTGTCGATTTCGTCGTGACGTTTCTTCCGGCCCGCAACGGTTCCGAGATCGGGGTCGGCGTTCCATTCACGGGTGCGAATCAAACCGGCAAGAGCTTCCCATTGCTCCTCACTCTCGATCGCGAGGGCACACCAATCATCTGCGCCGGCACAACGATAAACCCCTTGAGGCGCGAACGTTTCGGAGCGGTTGCCGAGCCGAGGCGGAATTTGTCCGTCAACGGCGCTGCTCAGGATTGCCGCGCCGATCATCCCGGCACTGCATTCGAACTGGCTCAAGTCGATCAGACTTCCTGCCCCGGTCGCGCGCCGTCGGTCCAAGGCTTGCAAAATCGCAAAGCAAGCGTGCAGCCCGCCGACATAGTCGTTCCACGAATTTGAAATCGCGGTGGGCGGATCATCTTCGGCGCCGGTCACCATCATCAGTCCGCTGTATCCCTGAAGATTCATGTTCATGCTGGTCCAGTCTCGGCGCGGACCATCATGGCCATAACCCGACATGCTAATATAGATCAACGAGGGATTGCTTGGCTTGAGGGCCTCGTAGCCAAGTGTCAGCCGCTCCATTACGCCGGCGCTGAAGTTCTCGACGATGACATCCGCGATCCCGGCGAGTTCCATGGCAAGCTTCTGCCCTGTCGGATGTTTCAGGTCGATCGCGATTGAGCGTTTGCTGCGATTGGTGTTGAGATATGACGCATGGCGGCCATCATCGCTAACAAATGCAGA
>Ga0075424_100001957_pt1 | contig 18519 bp, 16 predicted proteins | sample SoiMethybrSBSTD3_FD_75301 | JGI IMG/M metagenome (GOLD analysis project Ga0075424, IMG submission 75301) | Bulk soil microbial communities from a Populus tree surrounding site in Tennessee, USA - Soil MetaG P. TD hybrid SBSTD3 | ecosystem: Environmental > Terrestrial > Soil > Tree plantation...
GTCCAACGCCCTTTCGTTGAGCGAGCTGGGTTGTTCTCAGGTTCTCCCTGCCGCCTGATTGAGCGGGAGATTCTCGTCTGCTGGGTTCTTACGTGGCGGCCGCTGGGCGGCTTACGTGGCATCCCCGGATCTGGCTCAACCAGGAGATTTCGAGGCTTCGGCTCAGACCCGCGCAGCTTTCCATTGCTCGTAGCCGAGATGCGGATCGTCGTAGTAGCGGACGATGCCGAGGATGTGTGCTGACGGCGGGCTCAGGTCGGCAGCCAGGTTGACGTGGACGTAGAGGGCGGAGCGGACGTTCGACGTGATGCCAGGGCGTCCGAAGAGCTCCCGACGGGCATCGAACAGCGTCAGGTTTGTGACTCCTGGGAGTGACGCGCTTGGGGAGAGCAATCCGCGGTAACCGGCGTCTCGGAGCTCATGGCGATCGCCTGGCAGGGCCTGTGGTCGTCGTCGACCAAGATGGCCGGGTCGAGGCCGCAGGCGGCGATCGTGTCGAAGCTCGCGAGGTCTGCGATGTCGGCCTCCTCAGGCCACAGCTGCTAGAGCTTGGAGCGGTACTCTTGCCGATCGGCCTCGGATCGGATCGCCTCCAGCGAACCAGCTCCGCCCAGGCCCCGTCTGTCTCAAGCGAGCAGCTGGCGACCGAACGGCCGCGCAATCTGAGAGACCGCCTGCACCTGCTCGTCCGTCTCTGCCAGCACGTAGGCGGTTTGGAGAAGCGCGGCAGCGGCGGATACGGCAGAAGCGGCGAGCGGTTCGGCCGTCAACGTGAGGCGGGCCAAGCGCTTTTCGATACCTCCCGTGCGGTCCGCACGAAGCAGCTGGGCCAGTGGTCGGCCAGCGAGACGAGGAAGCACCACCTGCTTTGTAATGCGTCGCCGGGCTCGACGCGGACGAGTCGTGCCACTCTTTATGGGCCTCGGTGCGGGTTCATGCGCGCGCACGCCGGCCCGCGCTCCCCGATCCCAGACGAGGCGTAGAATCACCGGTCGGCCGACAAGTCGGATCAGGACCCCAGGAGGACGAGATGGCCCCGATCGTCGGAGACCGCGTCGCAGTACAGACCAAGCGCGTTGACGCTTCAGAGCGGCTGGGGACGGTCGAAGCCGTATTGGCGGAGTCGCCGCCGCGCTACCAGGTGCGCTGGGACAACGGCGGTTGGAGCATCATCACCGCCGCCGCGCTGCGTGTCGTATCCACCCCCGCAGGGGGCAAGCGACGAGCCGGCCGCCGAACCACCGCCCCGAAGAAGAACTGACCGCAAGCAGGAACGAGCCGGACTGCTATTGGGAGCTCGACGGTGGCGGTCCGCCCCAACGGTTCGCCGATCTGGCCGACCCGCGCGACTTTGCCTTCCCCAGATGACCGACCCCCAGGTCGCGCCCGCAGGCTGGCACCCCCGCTTCATCGACTACATCTACGTCTCCTAGGCCAACGCCAGCGCCTTAAGCCCACCGACACCATGCCCCTCACCCGCTGGGCGAAACTGCTCATGCTCACCCAGCCCACCGTCTCGATCCTGACCCTCATCCTGGCCGCCGCCCGGGCCGTCAACATCCTCCGCAGCACGGGCCCGTGCGCCGCGCCGCAAAACGCTAGGCTGGCAGCCCGCCGGCGGGTTCCGCCTCGTGAGCCAGGACGTTGCGGGGTGGATCGTCGGGCTCGCCGCCGGATTGACGTCGGTCATCCTGGCGGCCTAACTGTGGTCGTCGCGACAACTCTAGGGCCGGCGCACGCGATAACGGGTGCGGGTGCGTGGCCACCGGTCATGATGATTCGATGCGTGAAGTCCGCGGAGACGAGTAGCTGGTGGACATCGTGGGAAGCATTGCCGGCTGGGTCAGGGATGTCTTCGATCAGATCCGGTCGATCTCGCTCCCACTCCTGCTCCTCGCGCTCGCGCTCCACACCTGCGAGACGCTCCTGAACGCATTCGCCTGGCGGAACATCCTCGTCGCGGCGTATCCGCGTGGCGGTGCGGAGTTCAAGCCGATCCTCGGCGCCTACGGGGGCGGAATCGCGCTGAATGCGATCTTGCCTGCGCAGGCGGGCACGGTGGCGATGGTCGGCCTCCTGCGGGCGCAGATTCGGAGATCCACGGTGCTCGGCGTGCTCGGTGCCGGGGTCGTGCAGAACGCCTTCTACCTGCTCGTCGGCGCCCTCCTCTGCATCGTTCTCGTCGTCAGCCGGCCGGCGGCGTTCGACCTCAAGGCCGGGTGGCTCACCAACCATGTCCTGCTTGGCGCAGGCGCGGTCGTGGTGTTGGCGGCCGTCGCCTGGCTGCTCGCCCGCCGATTTCGCGACGGGCTGGCCGCCGCCCAGGAAGGCGCCGCGATCGTCCGCACTCCGCGTCGCTATGCGAGTCAGGTTCTCGCGGTGGAGGCCGCGTCCTACGTGGTCCGGATGGCCGTTACGACCACGTTCATGTACGCGTACGACGTGCCCGTGTCGGCCCGGTCCGTGCTCCTCGTCACCGCGGTCAACTCGATCTCGACGACCTTTGCCGCAACGCCCGGGGGGGTCGGCACCCAGCAAGCGCTGGCCTCGGTCGCGTTGCGCAACTACGCCCCGGCGCACGTCGTCACGGCGTTCTCCCTCGGCCAGCAGCTGATCCTGACGGCGTGGGACGTCGTGCTGGGCTTCGTGCTGCTGTGGTCCACCATCGGCTGGACGGCGACGCGCCACCTCGTGAGCCGCGAGGGCCGCGGGCGCGCCAGGGCCAAAGCTCGTGATGAGTGATACAATGCCGGTCAGCGAAGAAGTCGCCCCCGACGGGGCCGCTCGCCCCGCCAGCTACGGCTTTCGGAAGACCCTGACCGGAGCGCGACACGTCCGTCATGGAGCCTTGAGAACCCTCGGCGGACGCCCGCCGGGGGTTCTCTCTCGTTAACCCAGCCGGAACAACCGAGGTTCGCGTGGAGGAGCTGGAATGGGAGCGCCCACAATTCCCGAGGATGCACCGCGCCAAGTCCGTTACTGCCCCACGTGCGGGCACACTGGCGTCCACTGGGGGCTGCGGACCACCATCGAGAGGATGGTCGAGGAACGCGACATGCGTCCAAGCGGCGGCGTCGGGGAATGGACGTGCACCGAGTGCGGCCGGCACGAAGACGTGATCGAGTCGCGCCGGGCCCCGCCGGCCGACGGGCCGAGCGCCGACCTCGAACGATGGGAGGACGAGGGCGGCGCGCCGCTGGCACCGAGACTAGACTGAGCCGCCGAGGCAGCTGGTCAGTCCGTGAGCCCCTCCACTGAGCCCGAGCATCTACGCGTCCTGGTCGCCAATCAGCGACCGGAGCGCCTCGATCATGTGACCACGATCGTGGTATCGCTCGGACACGAGGTGATCGCCCGCTCGATCGAGGTCGACGAGGTGGCGGCCGTCACGTCAAGAGAGCGACCCGACGTCGCGCTCGTGGGCCTCGGCGACAGCTCGGATCACGCCCTCGACTTGATCGGCGAGATCGTCCGCCAGGCGGCGTGCCCGGTGATCGCACTTCTCGAAACCGACGACCACGCGTTCGTTAGCGAAGCGGCCAAACGCGGTGTCTTCGCCTATATCACGAGTGGTGAGGCGGAGCAGTTACAGGATTCGCTGGCAATCGTGTTGCGCCGTTTCGCCGAGTTCCAGAACCTCGAGGGGGCCTTCGGCCGGCGCGCGTTGATCGAGCGCGCCAAGGGGATTCTTATGGAGCGTCACGCGATTGACGAAAACCACGCCTTCGAGATGCTGCGCGCACACGCGCGCAGCAGCAACCGTAAGCTCACGACCATCGCAGACGCCGTCGTCGACGGGCATCGTCTCCTCCCTCGCGACCCCGACGCTGCCGGCTCGGCGGGGTGACGCCTGCCGGTGCTCAACGGCCGGATGTGATAAGGTTGTCCTAGTGCCCTTCCTGTGGCAGGCCGTTACGTGTACGCGTTGGTACGGCCGCTGGATCAGCTCTAAGGGCAAGCCTCAAGCGGTACGGCTGGCGTTCGTTGCCGGCGGAGCTTGAAGCATTCAAGGCCACACATCCTCGAGGCGTACAGGGTAAGCCTCTGAGGAGAGCTCTGACGTGGTCAAATGCCCTGTAACACGAGGAAGGGAGCAGGACATGTTTGCCCTGATCCGAACGTATGAGGGCCTCAGCGTTGAGAATCGCGACGAGGCAACACGCAAGGCGAACGAGGGCCTACGCACGATCCTGAAGCAGTCGCCCGGGTTCGTGTCCTACGAGCTGCTGAAGCACGACGGCTCCGACGGAAAGGTCGCGTCGATCAGCATCTTCGACAGCCGTGCCGAGGCGCAGGCGTCGAACGAGGTGGCGCAGAAGTGGGTTCGTGAGAACCTTCCGTTCATGGCCATGCCGCAGGAGACCGCCGGCGAGCTGGTCGCTCACTAGGTAGGCACCCGCGGGGGCGACCGTTGTTCACGGTCGCCCCCGCGATTCGCCAACGTCGGCTACTGCGGCGAGTTTGGCCCGACACGTCGCACCGCGAAACCGACGGCGACCATGCAGAGGCCGAGGCCAAGCACCACGATCACGTTGATGCCGGTGAACGGCAACGACCCGCCGCCGCCGTTTTCGCCAAGCACGTTGATGCCGCCGCCGTACTGGTCAGACGCCGGAGTCGTGCCTGCTGCGAGCGCGAGTCCTGAGCCCGGCCCAAGAAGCGCCAGCACGGTGAGCACCGGCGCCGCCACCGCAAACCGATGCGCGATGGACTTCACCGCCGAAGCTGCGGTAGTCGGTCACGCATGATGTACAGCGCAACAAGAATGATGGCCACGATGATGATGACAGTAAGCATTGCCGAGCCTCCAAGCCACGACGCGAAACAGGATGACCGGGCTGTTAGGGTCAGGCGAGGCGGGGCAGGGATCGGGCCACGCACCCGCAGACTAGCACAGGCGTGACTCACGACCCGGGCCGTGAGACGACGTCGGTGCTATCCTCAACGTACCGGTCCAACGAGGCGAGCGTTTTGTCGCTCCCGTCCGAACCGGCTCGGGATTGTTGGCCGCCCGCCATCTGGTCATCAGAAGTGCGTCGGCCACTGTGGAGAACGACCACGTTAATGCTCGCCTCGGTGCGCAGCGTGGCCGTACATGCTCCAGCGACGGCCGGTGAGGAGGAACTGTCATGCTCGCTGTCCCCGTGCTCATTCTCGTCGGGCTGGTGGTCGCCGGGGCCCTGGCTTCCGTGAGGATTCTGAAACAGTACGAGCGGGGAGTTCAGTTCCGCCTCGGAAAGGTGAAGGGCGAGGGTCGCGGCCCGGGCGTGATCCTGATCGCGCCGCTCATCGATCGTGTGCACCGTGTGTCGCTTCGAATCGTGACGATGCCCATTCAGTCTCAGGGCATCATCACCAAGGACAATGTCTCGGTTGACGTCTCGGCAGTCGCGTATTTCCGCGTCAAGGACTCCGTCAGATCCGTCGTTGCGATCGAGAACGTGAACGAGGCAATCAGTCAGATCGCGCAGACGACCCTTCGAGCCGTCGTCGGCAGGCATACGCTCGACGAGACCTTGTCCGAGACCGACAAGATCAATCGGGACATTCGGGCGATCCTTGACGTGCAGACCGAGGAGTGGGGCATCGAGGTGACGGTCGTGGAGTTGAAGGACATCCAGCTGCCCGAGACGATGAAGCGGGCGATGGCACGGCAGGCGGAGGCCGAACGGGAGAAGCGGGCCAAGATCATCGCCGCGCAAGGCGAGGCGCTCGCTGCCGGAGAGCTCGCACACGCCTCCGACGTCATGATGGCCCATCCGCTCGCGCTCCAGCTGCGCAACCTGCAGTCCCTGGTCGAGATCGGCGTCGACAAGAACACAACCGTTGTCTTCCCGGCCCCACTCATGAGCACGATCCAGGAGCTGACCGCGTTCCTGGGCCGCGAAAACGCCAGCGCCACGGGAACGAGAGCCGTTGCCACGGGAGCGAGAGACGTCGTCATCCCGCAGCCGCGGAACGGCGAGGTCGTCGCGCCGTTGGCGGCGCCTGATTCCCTGAAGAGCACACCATGACCATGCAGGCCCGCTTTCGATCCGAGAAGCCAGCCCTCACGACACACCCCGCAGGAGGCGGCGATGCGCTGGTGTTCCCGATAACGCCGGCGCCGCCACGGTGGTGGTGGCGCACGATGCGCACCCATGCCGGCGCTAATCCGGCGTTGATCCGACCATGGGATCAGGAACGCGAAAGCCGGATCGCGGTTGCATGCCCCAGCCTCGACAAGGTCACCGACATCATCGATGCGATCGAGGCGGCCGTGCTTGAGACCAATCGCGACTACGAACGAGAACTCGACTGTCGCCGCGATGCTTCCGAACGACTCAAGACCGTCGAGGATGAACGCAACCGCTACCTCAGCGACGTCCGCAATACGATCGATGAGCGCTATCCAACCCGACGACCGCTGCCCGATGGCGCGCATGCAACGGCCACAGTCCCTCGCCAAAAAACGTCTGCGGCGGGGCCGTCAAGGACCACCGGTGCGAGCGAGGAGCTCAAGTAGGGCGTGATCCCCGGGGCGTCGTCGCAGGGTCGTCCGAGCCGGATCAGCGGCGGCGATCCACGAACGGCGATCCACGAACGGTTGAACCAGATCCGCGACCCGTTCAAGCTGGGCCGCTACCGCCGTACGCCCACGGGCGACATCCGCTCGATGAACCGACCGCAGGCCGGGAAGTGGGTAAGGCGCCCGGCACGGGCGCCGACGTAGATCTCCGTCACGTCACCCGAGTTGGACGTGCCAGGCGTGGGACCCGCCGGGTATGAGTTTTGGGTGGTGGCGCGCGGCCACACACCAAGTGTCTGCCCGGAGCCATCCACGGGCAAGACCTTCCAGGAGCGCCGGTTACCCGACGAGCGGATGGAACCGCGTCGGTGGAGCCGGCGGCTCTCGCCAGCCTTCGGTACGCCTTCGCCCCACGCATCCGCCTCGGGAATCTCGCTACAGCGGCTTTCTCAACTGGACGTGGCCGCAGATGGCCGCTACTTGGTCGCGTTGTCGGGTGGACTGTGCGATCCATTGATTCGTGGGTGTTCCACCCCCCGAATCAGGCAACGGGTACGGGTGGTGGGGGTCGGGTCAGCGGGATGTCCTTGCGCGGCTTCGACTCTGTCGACTCGCCGCCAACGCGTGGCATCCATTCCAGCCACTGGGGCAGGTACCAGTTCCAATCGCCGAGCAGCTTCATTGCTGCCGGCAGCAGGACACCGCCTCGCTCGTCCGCTTGCTCGCGTTGCCCCATCGGTTGCCCCGAAGCCCGTCCGTGACTGTTCGACCGGGAGGTAGAGGAGACGGAATTGCCCCATTTCCCGGGCTTTCCTGAGAGCTGCGGGGCAGGGACTCGAACCCCGACTACCTGATCCAGAGTCAGGCGTCCTACCATTAGACGACCCCGCAAAGGCCGGTGAACCTTACCAAAGGGGGTTATCGGCTCAGCGGCCGCGCGCTACAGCCGAAACGGCGGCAGGAGCCGCTTCTCGGACTCGCCGGAGATGGTCGCCTCGACCTCGATCCGCTCCTCGAGCCCCGACCCGCGCAGCTTCGAGCGCAGCAGGTTGTCGACCTGGTAGAGGCCGGCGGAGTTGTTCATCTCGATCTCGATCTTGACGCGCCCGTCGGTGCCCTTGATCCGCACCTCCTCGATGGCCGCGGCGGAGAGCGAGTGGATCGAGACCCGGCCCGACTCGAACGGGATCCGCGACCGGCCCTTTGCCATGTCGAGCGCGTCGGCGACCCGCACGACGCCGGCCTCGACCGAGAGCGGCACGCCGTCGGAGCGGTGGGAGATGATCGTCTGGAGCACCTCCGCCTGGACGATCGTGAGCTCCGGCTCCTCGTAGAGGCCTTCGAGCAGCCGCGGCATCCGGTCGGCGGCCAGGAACAGGCTCATGTCCTCGTGGCCGGTGCGGTGGATCGCCATGCCCAGGCAGTGCGTGAGGCAGCCGAGGACGACGACCACCTCGGCGTCCTCCTTCGTCATGCCGTAGTCGGCCACCATGCCGGGCTCGACGCCGGCCCGGCGCAGCTCGCGCAGGAGCTTCAGCCCGATGTTCGTCACGATCTGAATGTGCACCCAGGAGTGGTCGTTGATCTGAAGCCGCGTGACCGCGTTCACGTTGGCCGCGTGCCAGAGCGCCTTCAGCTCGGTGTCGCGGTTCACGCGCTCGATCAGGTCACGCAGCGTGCGGTTGCCGCGGGCGGGGAGCGTGATGCGCATGTCGCGCACGGCCTCCGCGGGCGTCATGCGCGCCCCACGCTCGGCGCGGACGCTGATCGGCTTTCCCGCCTCGGGCTCCGCGCCCGCCGGGACGTCCTCGGGCTCCGGCGCGTCCTGATCGGCGCTCATGCGGAAAGCCTATTACGATCGGTGCGTGACGGCGGAGATCTTGCGCGATGCCACGCCGGCCGACCGCGAGCCCATCGAGCGGCTTGTCGAGGCGGCGTACGGCGGCTATGTCGAGCTCATCGGCCGGCGCCCGGCGCCCATGGACGCCGACTACGCGGCCCTCATCGCGGCCGGGTTGGTGACCGTCGCCGAGCGCGACGGCACCGTCGCCGGCGTGCTCGTGCTGGAGCCGATGCCCGGCCACCTGCTCGTCGAGAACGTGGCCGTCGACCCCGCGGCGCAGAGCACGGGCCTCGGCCGCCGGCTGATGGCCCACGCCGAGGCGGAAGCCCGCGCCCTCGGGCTCCCGGAGCTGCGGCTCTACACGAACGAGCTCATGACCGCGAACGTCGCCTGGTATCCGCGGCTGGGCTACCGGGAGACCGAGCGGCGGGCCGAGAGCGGCTTCTCCCGCGTCTTCTTCGCGAAGCGCCTGGACGCCTAGCGACCGCGCGGCATGACGCGCCAGCCGAAGGCGAACGCGTCGTGGAACCAGCCGGCGTTCGGGCCCATGTAGTCGAGCGTGACGCCGTCGCCGGATCCGTGGCTGTTGATCGCCCAGTCGTTGCCGAGGTAGATGCCGGCGTGGTAGACGGTGGCCGGCTTGGTCTTGATCCCGTTGGGCGCGGAGCTCCAGAACAGGATGTCGCCGGGCCGCAGGTCGCGGCGGTGGATGCGCTTCGCGACCGGCAGCTGCGCGGCCATGTCGAACGTCGAGCGGGCCTGGATCGCGGCGTTGCCCGACCAGACATGGCTCGAGACGGTGTACGAGTGGAGCTTCATGACCCACCACACGAATCCCGAGCAGTCGAAGCCGCCGGCGACCGGCGAGCCGAGCGGTGACTGCGGGTTGGGCGACGTCCCTCCCCAGATGTATGGCGAGCCGGCGTAGCGAAGCGCGAGCCTGAGCACCTTGCGCTTGAGCGGCGACCACGCCGGAAGCTGGGTCGCGACGGCCACCTTGGCCCGTCCCGCGGCGATCGCCCACGGCGAGAGGTGCGTCGCCTGGTAGGCCTCGGCGGCCATGTTCGCGCGCCGGAGCAGGTCTCCCGAGGAGAGCTCCCAGGAATCCCAGCCGTCGGGCACATTGATGCGGGCCCCGATCGCGCGCACCTCCTGCTCCACGCCGAAACCGTCCGGGAGCGTGGGCGCCCAGCCGTCGGCGGTCTGCAGGTGGTTCAGCGCCGTGGCGGCGTGGGCGAGCCCCAGGATCCGCACCAGGCCGCGGTCGAACTCGAGCTGCGTGATGGTGCCCGTCGGGCCCGCGCCCTCGGGGATCCACGCTGCGGCGACGGCCTGCGCGAACGGGTCCGGCTCCTCGGGGACGCCCTTCACCTGGAACGCGATCCGGGCCAGCACGCGGCTGGCGTTCAGGCGGCTCACGCTGTGGTGCGGCTTGAAGGCGGTCGGCGAGCTCGGCGTGATCCAGCCGTTGTTCGCGGCCCACTTGATCTGCTGGCGCGCCCAGAACCCTGGCGGGACGTCGCTGAACCCACCCGCCGCGAGCGCGGACGGTGCGAAAGAGAGCAGCGCCATGACGGCAGCCGCGAGGAAGGTGGAGCGACCCCTCACCATCCCTTCATCGTCGCTTTCCGCCTCCTGCTTTAGGACAGTTCGGTCAGGCGACGGCCTCGACCCAGTCGTCGTAGAGCGAGAAGTACCGCCCCTGCCGCTCGATCAGCTCCGCGTGGGTGCCGGCCTCGATGACCTCGCCGTGCTCGAGGACGACGATCATGTCAGCCCGCCGGATCGTCGAGAGCCGGTGTGCCACCACGAAGGCCGTGCGATTGCGGAGCAGCGTCTGGAGCGCCTCCTCGATCCGGGCCTCGGTCGGGATGTCGACCGACGACGTTGCCTCGTCGAGGATCAGGACGCGCGGGTCGGCGAGGAGCGCGCGCGCGAACGCCACCAGCTGGCGCTGCCCGATCGAGAGCCGCGATCCGCGCTCCTGCACGTCCGTGTCATAGCCGTCGGGAAGCGCCCGGATGAACTCGTCGGCACCGACCGCCTCGGCGGCGGCGTGGATCTCGGCGTCGGTGGCGCCCGGCCGCCCGAACGCAATGTTCTCCCGCACGGAGCCGGAGAACAGGAAGCCCTCCTGCGGCACGATCCCGAGCTGGCGGCGGAGCGTCGCCACCGTGACGTCGCGCAGGTCGTGGCCGTCGACGGTGATGCGTCCGCCGGTCGGGTCGTAGAACCGCGCGAGCAGCTTCACAATGGTCGACTTGCCCGCCCCGGTGTGGCCGACGAGCGCGATCGTCGATCCCGCCGGCACGGCGAACGACACGCCGTGGAGCACCTCGGTCCCGCCCGGCGTGTACGAGAAGTGCACGTCCTCGAACGCCACGTCGCCGCGGATCGGAGGCAGCTCGCGGGCGTCGTCCGCGTCGTTCAGCCCTGGCTCGGTGTCGAGCACCGTGAAGATGTTGTCGAGCGCCGCCGTCGCCGCCAGGAACGTCTGGTAGAACTGCGAGAGCTGCTGCACCGGGTCGAAGAAGTTCGACAGGAGCCCGATGAAGACGAAGAGCCCGCCCGGTGTCAGGTCGCCGTTGAAGACCAGCGTGCCGCCGTAGCCCAGCACCACGGCCATCGCGAGCGCCGAGAGCAGGTCGACGTACGGGAAGTAGATCGCCGACGCGTTCACCGTCGTCACGTTGGCCGCCCGGTAGTGGTCGTTGATCTCCACGAAGCGCTGGTAGTTCGTGCCCTCGCGCCGGAAGGCCTGGACGACCCGGACGCCGGAGATGTCCTCCTGGAGCTGCCCCGTGACCTCGGCGAGCCGGCGGCGCGTCTCACGGTAGGCCCGGCTCGAGTAGTACCGGAACACCGCCGTCCCGATCGCCATTCCGGGGAAGACCGTGAGCGTCGCCAGGGCCAGCTTCCAGTTGATGTAGACAAGGACGCCTGCCGACCCGATCAGCACGATCGTGTTCTGGACGAGCGTTGTCGGGCCGTCGACCACGGCGTTCACCAGCGCCTCGATGTCGTTCGTGAGCCGCGAGATGACCACGCCGGCGCGGTTTCGCTCGAAGAACCCCAGGTCGAGCCGCTGGATGTGGGCGAAGAGCCCGATGCGCAGGTCGGCCAGGATCCGGGTCCCGACCCAGGCGGTGAGGTAGGTCTGCACCGAGCTCGTGACCCAGCTGGCCAGCGCGACGACGACGAAGACGGCGACCCACAGCTCCACCTGGCCGAAGTCCGGCGGGGAGGCGGCGATGCCGCGGTCGATCGCCTGCTTGATCGCGAGCGGCCCGGCGATGGAGGTTGCGGTCGCCAAGAGCATCATGGCGAGCGCGGCCGCCGACCGGCGGCGATACGGCCAGTTGTAGGCCCACAGCGCCTTGACGCGGCGCAGCGATCCTCGCGCGCCGAGACCCGTGGGGTCGGCGCCCAGGCGGCCGACGTGGCTTCCGAAGGTGCTCACGGCAGCCGGCCTCCGGCCGCGCGGCGCGGCGGCTCGCCGCCGTCCTTCTCGATCGGCGCCCCGTCGGGATCGAGATCCACGAACCGCCGCTCGACCAGGCCGTGGTCGTGGATCTCGCGGTAGACCGGGCTCGTCTGCACGAGCTGGTCGTGCGCCCCGCGGGCGACGATCCGGCCATGGTCGAGTACGACCACCTCGTCGGCGAGCGAGATCGTCGACAGTCGGTGGGCGATGATCACGGTCGTCCGGCCCTTCATCACCTCGCGCAGCGCCAGCTTGATCCGGGCCTCGGTGGACGCGTCGACCGACGCCGTGGCGTCGTCCAGGATGAGGACGCGCGGGTTCATGAGCAGCGCCCGGGCGATGGCGATCCGCTGCCGCTGGCCGCCGGAAAGCGAGAGGCCGCGCTCGCCGACGACGGTCTCGTAGCCGTCGGGGAGGTCGCAGATGAACTCGTGCGCCTGGGCCTGGCGGGCCGCGGTCACGATCTCGGCGGGCGTCGCGTCGGGCGTCCCGAACGCGATGTTCTCGGCCACGGTCGTGGAGAAGAGGAACGTGTCCTGGCTGACGATCCCGACAGCGGCGCGCAGGGACTTGAGCGTGACGGAGCGCACGTCCTGCCCGTCGAGCTCGATTCTCCCGGACTGGACGTCGTAGAAGCGCGGGATCAGCGTCGTCAGCGTCGTCTTGCCGCACCCGGTCGGCCCGATCAGCGCCACTGTCGAGCCGGGCGCGATCTCGAGGCCGATGTCGTGCAGGACCGGCCGCTCCGGGTCATAGCCGAACCGGACGCCCGTCATGCGGATGCCGCCCGGCCCGGGGCGCAGGACCTCGGCCTCCGGCTGGTCGAGGATGTCACGCTCGTAGTCGAGCACCTCGAAGATCCGCTCCCCCGAGGCGATCGCGCGCTGGTACTGGCCAACCCACATGCCGATCGAGCGAAGGGGCACGACGAGGAGCAAGAGGTAGCCGTTCACCTCGAAGAACGCGCCCAGGGTGAGGTCGCCGTGCACGACCCGGTAGCCGCCGGCGAGGACGACCGCCGCCATCGCGAGGTTGGGGAGCATCGACATGAACGGCACATAGGTCGCCTGGAGCCGAGAGGCCCGGATCGCCTGCCGGAAGATGCGCTCGGTGCCCGCGGCGAAGCGCTCGAGCTGGCGCGGCTCCTGGGCGAAGGACTTCACGACCCGGACGCCGACGATGTTCTCCTCGGCCTGGGTCGTCACGTCGGCGACGCGCTGCTGCACGTCTCGCAGGATCGGGTGGCTCGTGCGCGAGTAGCGGAAGGCCGTCATCGACAGCACGGGCGCGATCGCGAACGAGATGAGCGCGAGCTGCCAATCGATCCACACAAGCGCGATCGCGACGATCGCGATCGTGATCAGGTTCTGGGTGAAGAAGATGAGGCCGTAGCCCAGGAAGAACCGCACGGACTGGAGGTCGACCGTCGCCCGCGACATCAGCTGGCCGGTCTGGTGGGTGTCGAAGAACCCGAACGAGAGCCGCTGGAGGTGCGCGTACATCGCGTTTCGCAGGTCGTACTCGACGGACAGCGACAGCCGGCCTGCCAGCCAGCGGCGGAACAGCATGAGGACGCCCTTCACGACGCCGGCCGCCACGACGAGGGCGGCGTACGTGAAGAGGCGGCGATCGCTGTGGCTGGCGGCCGAGACCGTGTCGATGACCTGGCCCGTCAGGTACGGGATGGTGAGGCCGGCGGCCTGGGCGAAGACGGCGAGCAGCGTCGAAGCGATCACCTGCCCCCGGTACGGGCGCAGGAAACCGAGCAGCCGCCGGAACGTCACCCGCTCAGGTTAGCGGGAGGCGAAACGGCGACTTGTCAGCCGTTGCGAAGCTGCTGGAGGAGCATCGCGAAGGAGACGCCCTCGATCTGCGCGACCATGTACAGGCCGCCCAGGACGAGGATGCCGATGACCATCGCGCCGAAGCTGAGCTCCGAGGCGACGCTGCCGTGCTCATTGGTGAAGACGCGCACCGAAGGACCCCCAATCAGTAACCCGAAAGCCGGCGTGCACGCACGCCAGCACATCAAGTATCGGCCCGGTTGGGGCGGGACGGAATCCCCCTTCGGCGGTACGGCGCTACCGCGTCGCGGGCGCGCTCGACGCGGCGCCGTCTCGGCGCTCCGACTCGGACCCGGCGTCGGGCATCCGCATCGCCATGTCGGCGATCAGCCGGCGGTCGCGCTCGGCGAGCTCGGTGATCTCCCCGCCGATCCGCACGCGCCCGTAGGGAGCGGGGTCGACCCTGACGACGCGGGTCTCGACAGGGGCCACTCGGCCGGCCAGCGTGACGGAGACGACCAGGAGGTCGCCGGCGTCCAGCCGGTTGGCGGTGGTGAAGCCGATCCCGGTGGTGGAGATGTCGCTCAGGCGGACGTCGAGCGACTGGTTGCGCGGCAGGGTGCGGCAGAAGAGGACATGGGCCTGCGTGCGTTCGGTGATCGGGATCCGGGGTGCGGCGCGCCGCATCTTGCGGTGGCGGACGCCAGAGACGGCGGCGTGCACCAGCGCCTCGGCGCCGCTGTGGAAGTAGGCCTCGTCGACCTCGAACTCGACCTCGTACCGGCCGCGCTGCTCGTCGGTCACCCGCGCGAGCAGGTGCAGCTCCTTCCGCACGTGCTTGCGCGGCGCGAAGGCGTGCAGGAGCTCGCCCTCCTGCTCGAAGATCCGAAACGGGAAGGCGCCGCCGTCCTCGGACAGCACCTCGACCTCCATCGGCGGAGGTGGAAGCACGCCGAGGGCGAGCGTGAGCATCTCGTGGCGCGTGAGCTTGGACATGGGGGTTCGCCCACGTCAATCGGCCGCCGGGCCGGAATTCTGAAGGGGGTGTCGGGTAAGGTGTGGTCGTGGCAGACCTGAGCATGTTCTCGGGAGAGGTGTGGGTCGTGATCTTCCTGGCGCTCGTGCTCAAGCTGCCGCTCTTCGGCGTGCTCGCCGCGATCTGGATCGGATTTCGCAAGTTCGACGCCGACCGGCCCGCCGCGGCCCCGTCCGCGGCCCGGATGTCGCTCTGCGCCTACTGCGGCACCCGGATCGCGCTCGGCTACGACGCCGCGGCGCTCCACGAGCGGGCGACGGACATCGCCGGCCGGACCGGACAGGCGGCGTTCGACATCGAGACCCGGCTCGTGCGCGAGGCCTTCTCCCAGCCCGACCACTACCCGGAGGAGCCGCGCTTCTGCCCCGGCTGCGGGGAGGAGGCGGTCTGGACGCCGATCGAGCCGATCGACCTCGGCACGGCCCGCCCGCGCCACGTCGAGACCGGCTGAAAAATTGGGGTCTGACCCCAATTTTTCAGGCGCGTAGGCCGGCGAGGGTGCCTTCGCGGATCGCCTCCTCGAAGGACCGCGGCCCGAGGCAGTCGCCGGCTCGCTCCACCGCGGCGCCCGCGGCCTCGAGCTCGAGGTAGAGCGCGTCGCCGGCCGTCCGGCCGGCGCTCACGACCAGCGTGTCGACGCCCGCCATCTCGACCGGTCGGCCGGAGAAGACGTTCTCGAACGTCACCGCGCCGGGCGCGACCGACGCCGGCCGCAGGTGGTGGACGAGCTCGACGCCGGCGTCGTCGAGCCGGGCGAGGTACAGGTTCCGCTGGTACTGGTGGACGGCCTCGCCGAACGCGACGGCCGAGGTGACGAGCCGCACCTGGGCGCCGCGCGCGGCGAGCGCCTCGGCGGTGTCGAGCCCGGTCCAGTCGCCGCCCCAGTCGCTCACGACGACCCGGTCGCCGACCTCCGCGCCCGCGAGCGCGTCCCAGGCGTCGACGATCGAGACGCCGTCGCCGCCGATCGCGGGCCGGTGCGGGACGGCGCCGGTCGCGAGGACGACCCGGTCTGGCCGCTCGGCCACGACGGCGGCGGCCGACGCCTCGGTGCCATGGCGGACGTCGGCGGCCGCAAGCCAGGAGCCGAGGATCTCGAGCAAGTCCTCCGCCACCTCGGCGTGCCCTGGCGCCGCGAGTGCGAGCCGCATCTGCCCGCCGGGGCTCGGCGCCCGCTCGAATACGACCACCCGATGCCCGCGGGCGGCCGCCGCGGCGGCCGCGGCGCAGCCGGCGGGCCCCGCGCCGATCACGACGACCGTTTCCGGCCGTGCGGCGGGCGTGGGGGACGGGAGCGTGCGCTCGTAGCCGGCCCACGGGTTCACCGTGCACGCGATCGGGACGCCGGCGTGGTAGTGGCCGATGCAGCCCTGGTTGCAGCCGATGCAGCGCGTCACGGGCTCGCCCGCGCGCGCACGCCGGGCCAGGTTGGGGTCGGCGATCTGGGCCCGGGTCATCCCGACCGCGTCGCAGACGCCATCGGCGATCAGGCGCTCTGCGTCGCTCGGATCGAGCACCCGCCCGGTGGCGATCACCGGTACCGGCGTCCGCGCCGTCACCGCGCGCGCGAACTCCTCGATCGCATTCCGGGCGGTGGGTGCGGGCGGGACGATCCAGGTGGAGCCGCGGTACGTCGGCGACGAGCCCAGCGTGACCGAGACGTAGTCGGCCAGGCCCTCGGCGCCAACGGCCTCCGCGGCCGCCAGGACGTCCTCGGGATCGGTGCCGACGTCGGACGTGCTCTCGTCGGTGAGCCGGCACCCGACGGCCCCGCCGGGACCGAAGCCCTCGCGCATCGCCTCCAGCACCTCGCGCAGGAACCGGAACCGGTTCTCGAACGAGCCACCGTACTCGTCCGTCCTCGTGTTCGCGTGCCGGGAGAGGAACTGCGTCGGCAGGTAGCCGAACCCGGCGCACACCTCGACGCCGTCGAGGCCGCCCTCGGCCGCATACGCCGCCGCCTGCCGGTAGCCCGCGAGCATCTCGGCGATCTCGGTCCTGGTGAGCGCGCGCGGCTCCGTCTTGAAGCGGGCGGAGGGGATGGAGCTGGGCGCGACCGCGGGCGGGCGCGTGCCCGAGGCAATCATCTCGCGGCCGCCATGGAAGAGCTGGCACATGAGCCGCGTCCCGTGCTCCTGCACCGCCGCGCTCATCCGCCGCCACACCGGCACGATCTCGGGCAGGTAGCCGCCGACCGTGTGCGCCGTCAGGAGGCCCGTCGGATGCACCGCCGTCGCCTCGACCACGATCAGGCCGGCGCCTCCGGCGGCGCGCGCGCGGTGATAGGCGATCAGATCGTCGGTCGGCAGGTGGTCGTGCACGAGCGACGTCTGGTGCGACGTCGAGACCACCCGGTTTGGGATCTCGATCGGCCCGAGCCGAAGCGGGGAGAAGAGACGATCCAGCACCGTCGCCGATGCTACCGGCGGGCAAGGTGACGGGGCGGACGGTGAGCCTCACTGCCACCTTGGTGGCACTGCCCCCCGCAGCGCTCACCGTCCGCTCCGTGTCGTTTCGGATCGAGGTGCGCATTGGGGTGCCTAGTTCCCGCGTGCGCTGTCGCGACGAATGTCGTCGCTGGGAGCCACCTCGCGAGGTTCGTCCCCGCGCTTCGCGGGTTCGGACGTCGCATATCGAGGGGGCCCGGTTCGGCAGCCGAGCTGTCTCAAGAGCGCTGAGACCTCTAGCTTTGCGTGCTCGCCTCGCGGCGAGTTTGCCTTTATCGATCCGTACACGAATGATCGTCGATGGGCCCGCGTTCGGCGTCGCTCGAATGGGCGCAGTTCGATCACCGTATTGGGGTATGGCTGGGAGCCCCTGGCAGTGCAAATCACTCCGAAGGGGCATGCATCCCGCGGACTGATGACCGAGACTGTATGCGTCTGGCAGTTCCGGCTTCCTCCCGGTACGTTCATCAACGCCGCCAGACCTTGTAACCGCGTTCCCCCCCGAGCGCCGTTATGTCCCCTCCGGCGGGCCTCACCCCACGAGGCCCGCTCGAGGCGCCTGGCGGATACTGTGGCCCGATGCGCGGCCTCATCGAGTCCGTCCCCAACTTCTCCGAGGGCCGCGACGGCCCCACGCTCGACGCGATCCGGCGGGCGCTCGCCGAGCACGCGCGCGTCCTCGACGTCCACGCTGACGCCGACCACAACCGGTCCGTCTTCACCTGCGTCGGGACGGCGGCGGGGCTGGTGGACGGCCTCGCAGCAGCGATCGCCGTCGCGGCGGAGCGGATCGACCTGCGCCGGCACGAGGGCGTGCACCCGCGAGTCGGCGCCGCCGACGTCGTGCCGCTCGTCCGGTTTCGGGCGGGTGACGCCGAGCCGGAGCATGCGGCCCGGGTCCTGGGCGAGCGGGTCGGCGCCCTCGGGATCCCGGTGCTTGGCTACGGCGATCTCGGCGGCGGCCGCCGGCCCGCGTTCTTCCGCGCCGGCGGGCCGGACGCCCTCGCCGCCCGGCTCGAGTCGGGCGAGATCGAGCCGATGTTCGGGCCGGCGCGCCTTCACCCGGCCGCGGGCGCGGTGCTCCTCGGAGTGCGGCCGCCGCTCGTGGCGTTCAACCTCGAGCTCGACACCGGCGATGTCGAGGTCGCCCGGGCCGTCGCGGCGGGCGTCCGGGCCCGCGATGGCGGCCTCCCGGGCGTCCAGGCGCTCGGCCTGCGGCTGGCGCGCACCGGCCGGGCCCAGGTCTCGATGAACCTGATCGACATCGCCGCCACGCCGCTTCACCGCGTCGTGCGCGAGGTCGAGCGGCTGGCCGGCGAGCAGGGCACGGCCGTCACCGGCGGCGAGCTGGTCGGGCTGATGCCGGCGTCCGTCGCGGCGCAGGCCGCCGCCGCCGCCCTTCACCTTCCCGAGCTGG
>Ga0075424_100001958_pt1 | contig 18517 bp, 13 predicted proteins | sample SoiMethybrSBSTD3_FD_75301 | JGI IMG/M metagenome (GOLD analysis project Ga0075424, IMG submission 75301) | Bulk soil microbial communities from a Populus tree surrounding site in Tennessee, USA - Soil MetaG P. TD hybrid SBSTD3 | ecosystem: Environmental > Terrestrial > Soil > Tree plantation...
GCGTTGGCGGGCGAATCCTCGAGGTCGGCGTCGGCACCGGAATTTCGTTGCCCTATTATTCCGAGCGCAGCCGCGTGTTCGGAATCGATCTCTCCGCGCACATGCTGCTGAAGGCACGTCGCCGCGTCGCCGGGAGGCGACTCAACAATGTCGAACGTCTCGCCGTCATGGACGCCGAGCGCCTGGATTTTCCGGATGCCTCGTTCGATGTTGTGGTGGCGCAATATGTCGTCAACACCGTGCCCCATCCTGAGATTGCGCTCGATGAGTTTGCACGTGTCCTCAAGCCCGGCGGAGAGATCGTCCTGCTCAATCGGGTGGGTGCCGACGCGGGGCCTCGCCGCGTGTTTGAACACCTGTTTCAGCCCGTCGCCAACAAGCTCGGCTGGCGCTCCGAGTTTCCGTGGGAGCGATTCGCGCAATGGGTCGAGAGCACCCCACACAAGGTGCACCTTGTCGAGCGACGGCCCATGCCGCCGCTTGGTCATTTCTCGCTCATTCGCTTTCGCAAACTCGACGACTACGGCGGTGCACAGGCTGAACTGTCGGCGCGACTGAGCGCTTGAAGAGCTAATCCGTGCGTTTCCAGTCATCCGAATAAACTTACGGGGCCAGAACAGGATGAAGAGCTTTCTCGAGGAATTGAAACAGCAGCGCTGGGATGACCATCGCTACTACCACCACAGCCGCATCAATCAAACGCTACACCTATTGAGTGCTTCGAGCTTCTTGTGTGCATACCTGCTTGTCTTCAAAAATCCAGCCGCCGCCGTGTTATTGGCATGGTTGGTGGGGATGACGAGTCGGCAGATTGGTCACTTCTTCTTCGAGCCCAAGGACTACGACGAGGTCAACGACACGACGCACGAGCACAAGGAAGAGATCAAGGTCGGTTACAACTTGCAGCGCAAGGTCGTGCTGATGATGATCTGGGCCGCATCGCCACTCATCTTGTACGTAGACCCAAGCCTGTTGCGGTTGTTCGAACCACATGCCACGACCGCAGAGTTCATGCACAACGTCGCCTTGATGTGGTTGGCCATTGGGCTCGGCGGCCTCATCTTCCGCACCGTCCACCTGTTCTTTCTCCAGGACGTGCAGACGGGCCTCGTGTGGATGACCAAGATCCTCACGGACCCGTTCCACGACATCATGCTCTACTACCGGGCGCCCTTCCACCTCATGCGCGGGGAGTTGCTCGATCCGATGTGGCACGTTCGCCACGGGCAGACCGAGCCGCACAAGGAGGGCGAGCCTCGGCAGGAGCCACGCTAGGTCGGTGTGGGAGTTGGTGCGGTCGTCGGCGCGCGTCGGCGATGCCAGGAATGGGCGATTATCTCGCGCAGGATCTGGGCCTTGATCGAACGCGGCCGTGCATCGACCCACCACCAACCGTCATCCTGCATGGCCTTGGCGGCCACCACGAAGCGGTCGGCGACGGCCGCAAAATCCTGCTCTGTGTAATTGAGGCTGAAGATGATGCGGCCCGTGCCGATCCAACTCAATGCCAAACCTTCGGCGCGGAGGTAATACTGCAACATCCAATTATAGCGCGAGGGCTCGGTGTAGCAGACGGTCCAGACCGAGGACATGTTTGCAATCCGAACCGGCAGGCGCTCTTGCGCCAGTCGGTGGTTCAGATACCGAGCACGGTCGTTCCACGTTTCCTCGAGGTTTTCGTAGCGCGTCTGCACCTCAGGCGTATCGAGACGCGTCAGGAACTCGTGCATGGCCCCCATGACGCTCGGGTGCGCATTGAAGGTGCCGCGCGCAAAACACACGTCCGCCGGCCGATCTTCGTGGTAGCGCTTCATGAGGTCCTTCCGGCCACAGACAACGCCGATTGGCAGGCCACCCCCGAGGGTCTTACCGTACGTAACGAGATCGGCCCGCACCCCGAAATATTCCTGGGCACCCCCTGGCGCCAGTCGAAAGCCCAGGAATATCTCATCAAAAATGAGTGCTATGTCCCGTTCGCTGCAGATCTTGCGCAGCTCGTAAAGCCAGTTGGAGTAGGCCGCTTTGTCAAAGTGTGCACAGCGGCTGCTGTCAACGAGTGCGGAGTCCGACGGCGGGGACAGATTGGGATGGAGAGCCTGGATGGGATTGATGAGGACGCAGGCAATGTCGCGCCGCGTGCGCAAGACGCGCAGTGTAGCCTGCGACATTTCCGCAAGAGTGTAGGTCTCGCGAGCCGGCAGCGGATTGCCGATGCCCGGCTGCACGTCCCCCCACCAACCATGATAAGCGCCGCAGAAGCGCACCAGGTGCGTGCGCCGCGTGTGATAGCGGGCAAGCCGGACCGCCTGCATGACGGCCTCGGTGCCGGACATATGAAAGGAAACCGCGTCCAGGCGCGAAATCTCCTTCAAGCGCGCCACATTGTAGGCAACCACGGGGTGATAGGCGCCGAGCACCGGACCGAGGTCGCGGACCCGCTCGGCTCCCTGCTCTATGCACGCCTTGTAGAAGTCGTAGCCAAAGACGTTGACGCCGTAGGAACCCGCCAGGTCGAAAAAGCGGTTGCCGTCCAGATCGGCAACCATCACACCACCAGACGATTGAAGGAAGGCGCCGGCGCGCAAATGCTCGCGCACATGTCGGCTGTACTGGAAGGGGACGCGGTAGGCGTCGGTGAACTGGAGATCAGAGATATCTTCGCGCACCTTTACAGTAAGCCGGCGTGTCTGAGAAAAGCGCGTTGCATAGAGCTGGGCCAATCGCGTGAACGCGTGTCGGCGGCGACTGGCGATTTCTTCGGGAGCCCCATCGGAATGGAAAAACTCTTCCTCGCCAAAGGCATAGTAGGGGACCAGCGAAGCGATGCGACGGGCCAGGCGCGCGTGACCACCGAGGGAGGGGTGCTTCGCACGCGTGAGGTAAAGGCGCGATTTGGTGGCGTGCAACGCAGCAATAGCAGCGGTTGCGCCAAGGGCGTAGAGCGTGAGGGTGGCGTATCGCGAATCCATGACAGCGAAATCTACCCGAAGAACTGTGACAGCAGATGACAGTGCGATTTCTCGTGGCCAGGATGCTCCAACAAGACCGCCTCAACTTCGCATTGACGAATCGAATCCCCAGGCGCTTGGCCACGCGCCTTATGGGCTGGTTCAGCAAGATCGAACGGCCGCTCATTAGGGACATTTCGATCGCCATTTGGCGCTTCTTCTGCGATGTCGATTTGAGCGACGCAAAGAAGACGAAGTTTGTCAGTCTACACGACTGCTTCATCCGCGAGCTCAGGGAAGGAAGCCGCCCGCTCGACCAGGACCCCAATACGCTCGTTAGTCCCTGCGATGCGATCGTAGGGACGTGCGGAGCCATCGCCGGCACCGTGCTGATGCAGGTCAAGGGGTCCGGATATGAGTTGGAAGAGCTGCTCCTAGATCGCAAGCTAGCAGACTTCTACAGCGGTGGATGCTACGTCACCTTGCGATTGACCGCCGGAATGTACCATCGCTTTCACGCTCCGCACGATTGCCTCGTGGAACAAATCACGCACATCTGGGGCGATGCCTGGAACGTCAATCCGGTCGCGCTTCGGCGTGTTGAACGCCTTTACTGTAAAAATGAGCGCGTTGTCATACAAACGACGTTGCGAGGGCATGATCGGCGCATCACGCTCGTGCCCGTAGCCGCCATCCTTGTTGCCGGCATCCGTCTTCGCTTCCTGGAATTGATCGTAGATCCGAGGCGGTATTCATCGCCACCTATCCAATGCCGCGTCGTATTCCGCAAGGGGCAAGAGATGGGTTGGTTCGAGCATGGATCGACGATCATCGTGCTCGCCCCTCAGGGTTTCGACTTGTCCGCAAACGTCTGTGCTGGTGCCAAAATCCGCATGGGCGAGCCACTCATGCGGCTGCAGGCGACATGATGCGTCTTGCGCGCGTCTTGGGTCGCTCGCCGTCCAAATGTTATCTTGCTTGGGTCCGGATTGCGCGAGGCGGAGCAGGCATCGCGTTGCGAGGCGGCGGTGCGGGAGGAATGGCGCAAATGCCCAAGGCTCGACCAGACGGTGCCGGGCCAACAACCCCGATCGCCCTCAACCACAAGCAACATGGCATGGGAAGTGCAGTACGCCAGGTCGGGGGGAGGCTTTGTTACAGCGTTGCTGTTTCTTTGTCAGAGGTACCCAGTCCGCTCGCTGCTAGCGCTCCAGGCTCTGCGGAGTGATCGAGAATGCGCGTACTGATCCCGTCACTCGCCTAATTCATGTTCTTTTCAGCGCCTTTCGGCCCCGCGGCCAGTCGACGGTGCGCGCGGTAATGCATTCGGATCTGAGCCATTAACGCGCTTATTGCCGACGAGATCGACATCGTCGAACAGCCTCCGCACGACCTTTACCCACTTCTCAAGATGAAACGGCGATCCATCTCCACAAGCTGAACCAGCTCGGGTCGCATTACCTTTTTCGTCCGAACTGGCTGATCAAGCCGTTCGACCATCCCCTCGTTGCTGAACGAAGCACAGTATGATGGAACTCCCATCGTGCTCCATTCTACGGATTTCAACGTGCTCGCGAACCTGGCGCCGATCGCCAGGCAGCTGCTGGAGCGGGCCGGATTTACGGTGGATCTGCAATCTATGGACTGGCAGACCCGGGTCACGCGGCGCACCAAGAAAAACGCGCCTCACCTTGACGGCTGGCATGGGTTTCCTACGGCAACATTTGGTGCGGAACTGCTGGATCCGGGCAATTTCGAGCTGGCTCACTTCGAATTGCGATAAGGCGCTGCCAGGATGGCCGTGCGAAGCACAACTCGAAGCCCTGAGCGGGCAGTTTGCACGCCAACTCGATCCCATTAAGCAGCAAGCTGTTGCCCGCGCGGTTCAGGTCCGCGCGACAGGTCATCCCTATGTTCCGCTGGGACAGTGGTATTCGCTGGTCATGGGCGAGATCCAATATCGTCGGCTTGCTCACTACGCCTACGATCGTGTTTTGGAACACCGAAAAAAGCTGAAGGCTTGGTCGAAGGCAGAGCCACATGCCATTCAGATCCGCTAGCGCTGCTCCGCCATTGTCCTCTCCCGTCTGACCCCTAGTCCAAGCAGCCGCGCCGGGATGCGGGCCAACACCGGGTAGCGCGCGATTAGCCGCAGCGCCCACGGCGGGTCGGGCTGCTTCGTACTTCCCAGCACACCGGAGATCACCCGTTTCTGGATCTGTACCTGCATGCCCTGCACGATCCGCGTCGGCCACAGGCGACGGCGCTGGACACGGGCGAGATCGATGTCAGTCAATTGCCCTTCGCGCAGGGGACGGGCAAGAAGATTGCCAGCGGCAACTGCGTCCTGGATGGCGAGATTGATGCCGACGCCGCCGATCGGCGACATGGCATGCGCCGCATCTCCGATGCACAGCACGCCGGGCTTATGCCATGTGATCAGCCGGTCGACGGCGACTGTCAACTGTCGGAAGTCGTCGAAGCTCACAATTTCGTGGGCGCGATCGGCCAGGAACGGCGCCAGTTGGGTGATGGCGCCGCGGATCGTGTCGAGCCCTTGTGCCTTGACCGTCTCCAATGTATTTTTGGCGATCACGAAGCCGCACTGCCAGTAGTCACCGCGGTTGATCCCGACGACGATGTGACCGGCCCCGAAACTGCCAACCGGTTCGTCGGGATCGGTAGGCTTGCGTGAGAGGCGAAACCATAGCACATCCATCGGCGCGCCAAGGTCTTGGACCTGTAAGCCGGCGTTGCGCCGCACCGTCGAATGCCGACCGTCGCAACCGAGCACCAGATCGCACGTCACCTCCAGTGGACCCTCTAGCGTGCTAACGTCGGCGCCGATCACCTTGCTGTCAGCGGTGCGGAGCGACACCGCCTCGCTCTGCATCATCATTGCAAAGTTGGGGTAACGCCGCGCCTCCGTGGCGAGAAAGTCGAGAAAGTCCCACTGCGGCATGAGCGCGATAAACTTGGCCCGGGTCGGTAAGTATCTGAAGTCGGCGAACGTAGTCTCCAGGTTGCCAAAACGACCGCGCAGGCGGTACGCCTTGGTGTGCGGGCGCTGCAGGAAGCGGTCGTAGAGGCCGAGTTCATCGAGGATTTCCAAGGTCGATGGGTGCACGGTGTCGCCGCGGAAGTCGCGCAGGAAGTCGGCGTGCTTTTCGAGCACCAGGACGCCCACGCCGGCGCGTGCCAGCAGAAGACCCGCCATCATCCCTGCTGGCCCACCGCCTATGATGCAGCACGAAACCCGACGCCTGTACGTGGTCATGGCACGGACCTCTGGGAAAGCTGCACAAGTTCGGCCAGCGTACCACTTCCGACCGAAGTTGGAGATCTCATCGCGGGCGACCCGACCAGACAAGGCCGATCAAGCCCGCGTTTATCCTCGCCATGTCGCAACCGAGTGGGGGGTACTCTCTTGTTCGATCGGCACTCCCTGTGACCAGCATCACGACGCTCGGGGACCCCGCCGGGTTGCGTCCTGCGAGGTGAGTGCCGGTCGCGTCGATGGTCAATGCCATCGGTGAAGCTGTGGCGCCGCCATTAGGTTGCGTCAAGCTTTCGTCGACCAGGAACCGCTGTTCGCCCACAGCGGGTCGAGCCCGCAAATACGGCCAGCAATGCGTCGCAACCGTGGCCGATCGCCACCGCATCAGCGGCGTACTGCTTAGCAATAGAGGGCCGCCCAAGCGACGACATGATAATGGGCGCCACCGTAAAGAGATACCAGATGGCGTTCGATGGGTCATCAATGGCGCGCTTGTATCAGTCCGTGACGCGCATCTGGAGCCCCGATCACTCCTGCGGCAGGGGTTGCGGCCTAAATCCTAGGATTTGCTGAAAGCGCTCGGAATATTTCGGCCATGCCGCCTTGTTGATCAACCGTGGCGGCACCTTGCCGTCGAAGATGTCGATCCATTGGTCCGAGGCGTAGATCGCAACATTTGCGTGGGCTTCGCGGGTAGTGCCGGCGTTGTGTGGGGTCAGGATCACATTGTCGAGGGCCATCAGCGGATGGTCCCTTGGCGGTGGTTCCTCGAGAAAGACGTCGATGCCGGCGCCGGCGATCTTCCGCTCCCCCAGCGCACGGGCGAGGTCACCTTCCTTATAGGTACCGCCACGTGAGGTATTGATGAAGAACGCAGTCGGCTTCATGAGCGAGAATTCGTCATAACCGATCATGTCCAACGTTTCCTGCGTCCGTGGGCAGTGCATGGTGACGTAGTCGGCGCCGCGCAACATTTCGGGCAGCTCGACCTTTTCTGCCTTCCGCACCGCCATCTTCTCTTTGGACACATACGGGTCGTAGGCAAGTACGGTCATGCGGAACGCGGTCTTGCAGATCTCGGCGACCCGCGAGCCGATATTGCCGAGGCCAATGATGCCAATCGTCTTGCCGAACAGTTCCGTCCCCACATAGCGAAACCGCTCGATACTGCTGTCCTTCCGAACCGCCCTGTCGGTCTGCATGATGTTCTTGGAGAGGGCGAGCATAAGGCCCACGGCGTGCTCAGCGACGGCCTCCTTGTTGGCGCCGGATTGGTTGCAGACCAGGATGCCGGCGTTGGTGCAGGCATCGACGTCAATCACGTCGTATCCGGCGCCTAGCGAGCAGATAGCAAGCAGGTTTGGCGACTTGGCAATCAGCCTGCCGTCCGGAAACCAGGGTTCGCGCATCTCGGTGCGGGCGCATGCGTGGTAGCCATGTGCCCGGCTCATGTCCTCCCAGTTGTCGGCGGCAGGCGCCGCGAAATCGCGACGGAACATGTCGATGTCAGAGCGTCTATTGCGGATTGCTGCCGCCGTGGCATCGAGGCGGTGATGGAAATAGATGATCTGCTTGATGTTGGTCGCCATGCCGTGTTCGCCCCCGATGGCTCTCCCGGCGTCGTGCCAGGAAATGACGAGCCTACGTCAACACGGCGCGGCACACCAGTAAAGAGAGATGACCCCAATCGGTACGTTCAAGCTTCCGAACGGTTTGCAATTGTGCCTCACTCAGTGGTGAACTGCTCGATGGCGTGCTGAGTTGCTGTGCGAGGTTGCCGGACATCTTGCGTGCAAAGCCAAACTCGAACGCGAGCATCATTCTCGCGCGGCACCAGCACCGACCGACAGCGCGCGCTCGCGCAACGCGCCGGCCTGCAGCTGCTCTTACCATCAGGCGCCGAGCACGCCGGTCGACCGATTGAGCCGACCGATTGATCAGTGGAACCCTCTGCAAATTGGCGCACACATCAAGTCGGGAGGAACAGAGACGTTTGAGTTCTGCATTGGATTATGCCGGGAGGCCTGCGAGCGAGGGTTGCATGGCCCGGTCCATTTGCAGGAGCACGGTCTCGCATGGCGGCCGTTCCGAGGTATCAGCACCTGCGAACATCGCTCGCTGTCCCTCTTCTAGCCAGGGCCGTGTCGCATGCGATGAAAGGCCGCGGCGGTCCGCTCGCGCCGTATGTTCGATCCTGCGTCCAACCGTCACCCGGGTCCTTGCAATTGCCGATTGAATTGTCCCGACCCCTGGCGGCCTTCCGACTTTATGCTGCGCTAGCTCCATTGTTTCCCTACTCGGGGCCCGAGCGGAACGAGCCCAAGCGAACCGCTCTCCAATGAGTTCTTGATGTGCGCCGGAGATTCTTCTAAGCGGCGTAGCAATTCGCTCGACACGGATTTTCAGCTTTCTCGGTCCATTGCGCTCAGATTCCGGATCTCCCTTCCGCTCACCGTCGCCTATCAGCACTATCCTGTGGTAAGTGATACGCAAACAGTAACACTCGCCCGCCACGTTGGCGGCCCACACATGGACCACGCCTGGCAAGTCGACCCCGCCAAATGACTTGTTACCGTCGCATCGCGACAAAACTTCGCAGCTGCGAAGATGGAGTTATGATACTGACTACATCTCTGAAACTTTGACTCGACAGCAGCGTTCTAGCTCTGGATCCTCAGCAGCGTGGAAATTCAGGGGATGCGGTAACTCTCTCACTCGCATGAGCATGGCCCCCTCGCATCGCAGACGCAGATCTGCCCCGCTGCGTCTTGAAGACGCGACGGATGAGGCGCTTTTGGCAATGCGCTTTTGCGACCTGCCCCTGCGCCTCGAGAACACCTTACTGGCGCGACGGATTGCTAGGCTTCATCGAGAGCTGGAGGCACGCAATCTCACTGCTCTGCCACATGTGTGGCTGTCGGAAGAATTTTTCACGCCGGAGGGAGTGCTAGGATTTGCTGTTCCGTTTTACCTTGCCCATCCACGGCTGATGCGGCTTGAGCGAAATCAGATGCTTGAAGTCGAAGGCGCCGGTGAAGCCGAGTGTCGTCGCATCTTGCGCCACGAAGCGGGCCACGCGCTCGATGAAGCCTACAGTCTGCAGCAACGCGAGCGGTATCGCCAGCTTTTTGGCAACCCATCGAAACCGTATCCGTCATCGTACAAGCCGCGCCCCGACAGCCGTAACCATGTCATCAATCTCTCTGCCTGGTACGCCCAGGCTCACCCCGTCGAGGATTTTGCCGAGACATTTGCGGTGTGGGTCAATCCCTATCTTGATTGGCGTAGCGACTATAAGAATTGGCCAGCCCTCGAGAAGTTGGAATACGTCGACGAGTTGATGCGCGAGATTGCTGCTTTACCGGCGCTAAGATCCGATGAATCAGAAATCGACCCGCTTACACAATTGCGCCGGAGTTTGCAGGACCACTACAAGAAGAAGCGCGCGCATTTTGCCTGGACTTGGCCGGCCAACTACGATCAGGATCTGCGGCGGATCTTTTCTGACGACCCAAGCACCGCCGGCGCTCTTCCGGCAACGCGGTTTCTGCGTAGCATGCGCCACCAGCTGCGCACGCGCATTGCCGAAGGCACCGGTGTTCACGCTTATGCGGTCGACCAGCTTCTCCGCCAGATGATCACTCGGGCGCAGAGTCTCGGTCTCAGAGTGATAGAGCCGACCGCTACAACAATGGAGAAGCTGCTCGTCATGCTCACCATGCAGACGGCCACAGTGGTACATGTTGGTTATCCAAAGGTGGCAATGTGACGGCGCTCGCGGCAAAGAAGTTGCGCATATTGCTGCTCACCGACGAGGGTGCGGTTCCCGGCAAGCCACGTTCAGATCTGAGCGGCCAGGATGGGGAACTTCGCAAGACCGAATATGATGTCATAGAGGCTCTGCAGAAGCTCGGTCATCAGGTCTCATGCTCCGGCGTTGGCAGTGACCTTGCGGTCGTCCGAGCTGCCATCGAACGCGAGCATCCACACATCGCCTTCAATCTGGTTGAACAGTTTGACGACCGACGCGTCTTTGCGCAACACGTTGTGAGCTATCTCGAGCTATCCAAGCAGAAATATACGGGGTGCAACCCGCGCGGCCTGACCATCGCCCGCGACAAGGCGCTCACGAAGAAGATTCTTGCCTATCACGGGATCACCGTCCCAATCTTCGCCGTGTTCGCACCGCGCGAAAGGATCGCTGTCCCGGAGGGTAGCAAGTTTCCTCTGTTCGTAAAGCCTTTGGCTGAAGAAGGGTCGGAAGGAATTGCGCAAGCATCTCTCGTGCACAATGCTGATAAATTGGCCGAGCGCGTCTCATTCATCCATGAAAAGATGAACTCGGTCGCCCTCGTCGAGGAATTCATCGAGGGAAGAGAGATCTACGTTGGCGTCTACGGGAATGGTCGGCTGACCTCGCTGCCGCCTTGGGAGCTGACGATGGACAATCTGCCCGAGGGCGCTCCGATTATCGCCACCGACAGGGCGAAGTGGAACCCTGCCTATCAAAGGAAGATTGGCCTGAAGTCCGGCCCAGCAAGTCTTGATGATCGAACCGCGAAAGAGCTGCAAGATCTCTCCAAGCGCATTTACCGCCTCTTGAACCTCAGTGGTTACGCCCGCCTTGACTATCGCCTGTCCAGGGAGGGGCAGCTCTTCGTGCTAGAGGCGAATCCCAATCCGCAGATCGCTCGGGACGAGGACTTCGCCAATTCTGCCAAGCACGGTGGTATGGCATTTGAAGATTTGCTGCAAAAGCTCATTTCGCTGGGTTTGAATTACACACCCGGGCAGTAGCTGACGACGGCTGAACGGGCGTGACCTATCCTGATACCTCACGCACCGTGCGGGCGTAACGTCCATGATGAAGCGTCGAGCCGCAAACCCAGAAGACTGCAACCGATAGGGCTGCAACCAACGAGCTGCTTGCAAGCTAGCCGATGGCATTTCCGCGCGCGATCCAATGTTGCGACGCCCCGGCAGGAGTGTCGGATCGATCGACCGGAGCGGCTGTCTTCTTGCTCAAAAGCGTGCACTGCCAGTGCGGAAGACATGCGAAAAGCGGTGTTGCAGCGCTCTGTCCCAAAGAGCGCCTAAGTATTTCCTTCAGTTGCAAATCCAAATGGAGACGCCCAACTGTCATCCTCCGTGCCGTGATCATCGACCGAGACGATGTGAGAGGAGGCTCCTTTTCAACTAGGCACGGCTACCCCGACGGTAACGTCGTTGTAGCAGGCACCCTTGCCGAGATCGGCTCGCCTGTCGGTAGGGACGAGGGCGCTGATAGTCTGCCCCGTGGGGCTAGTCGCAATCCAGGCTCCCTTTTCGGAGGCCACGACACCGCGCGGCACGGCATCAGTGATAAGCAGCGGAAGGATCACCTCGCCGAGATCGTTGTAGACCTTAACGTGCGTACAGCCTTCGAGCTTACGCGCTGCGGCGTCCTCCGGGTGCATCAACAGTGCGGGTGCCTCGTCACGCACGCCACCTCGGTCGAGCAGCGTCGAAGAGATGCGTGCATCGGAGGCCGGAGAGATGAGCATGAGAGGAAACCTGTCCTCCCGCGGGCGGAACGCCGGCGCGCGCGCTGCAGGCCCCCAACGTGCCGCAAGCACGTCTGAGACCAGCTCCACCTTGCCAGTGGGCGTTGCCGGACGGTGGGTATCAAACAAGGCAAGTGGGCGGCCGTCTGCCGAACTCATGCGCACGGCTGTGCGTGTCGGTATAGTGCTCGGGGGCATGCCCCCGAGCGATGGATGTGCTGCATCGACGGCACTGTCCATGAGCTCGCGATCGCTGGCGCGCAACGCCGGGTCGTCGAAACCAAAGCGCGCAGCAAGACGCCGGAAGATTTCGGTGTTGGGCAATGCCTCACCAACCGGTGGGATGACGGCCTCGGCGCGCTGCAGCCAATGATGCCCGTAAGCGGCGTATAGGTCGTCCTGTTCGAAGTGCGTTGCTGCCGGCAGCACCACGTCGCAGAGTTGCATACTTTCAGTCATGGCGATCTCGATGCCAACCATGAAGACATCATCGCGCATGAGGCCACGCCGCATCCGATTTTGGTCGGCGTGTACTACAAGCGGGTTGTGATTGTAAATGAACAGCGCCCGCAGCGGGGGGTCGACATCGTCGGTCGTAAGATGACGGCCGATGTCCATGATATCGAGCGTGCGCGTTGGGCCGGGGAGCAGGTCGGGCCGGGAGAGCTTGGCGGGCGTGCGCGGAACTGCATTGCCGGCGCCGAGCACAATGCCGCTTCTGGCATCGAGTTTGCCCATGAGCGCCGGTAGCGCGATCGCGGCGCGGATGCCGCTGCCGCCGTTGCGCCCGCGCTCTAACCCATTGCCGAAAGCCGTAACCAGCGGCTCGGCGTCGGCCATCCAGACTGCCAGCTTGCGAATGTCGGGAGCGGCCAGTCCACAAGTTTGGGCCGCCCTCTCGATCGGCCAGGCGCGCGCAAGGTCCATGAATTCGTCGTAGCCGTGCACGTTGGCAGCAATGAACGCCTGATCGTGCGCGCCAAGCCGCTCAAGCTCCGCAGCGAGCGCAAATGCGAGCACAACGTCGGTACCCGGCAACAGTGCAAGGTGCAGGTCGGCCTGCTCGGCGATCTTGGTTCGGAGTGGGTCAACGACGACGAGGCCACCGCCCTTGCGCACCGCTTGCCGCACACTCCGCACAAGGTGGAGATTGGTCACGGTGGCGTTGTTGCCCCATACCAGGTTGAGCCTTGCGTGAGCTGCAGCCTCAGGACCGATCCCGGGCACGAGGCCATAGGTACCGGCCCAGGCCTCACTCCTGACCGCGCCACACATCGAGCGCCGGTAGAGCTGGCTGGCGCCAAGGCGGTGGAAAAAGCGAAGCGACATGCTGTCCATTGCCAGCATCCCGTGGGGGCCCGCGTAGTTAAGTGGCACCACCGCCTCGCGGCCGTAACGCGCGACAACCTGCATGACACGTTCATGGATGAGATCGAGCGCGGCCTCCCACGAGATAGGCTCAAACGTGCCCGAAGTCCTCGGTCCCCGACGCCGCATGGGATGCACGAGCCGGCGAGCCCCATGCACGAAGCCAACCGTGTGGCGAGCGACCTTGTTGCAGATGACGCCTGCCGTGAATGGCAACCCCTCTGAGCCGCGCACCTTGACAATGCGGTTTGCCTCCACCGTCACCGCGAGGCTGCAGGTGTCGGGGCAGTCGAGAGTGCAAACGCCGGCGCGCTCTTGGAGGGCCATGGGGGACTCCTGAAATCTTCTCAAGTGTGAGGCGGCGACAGGGGGCGTTGGGGCTGCAGTCCTAGGATGCTGTTTCGCCAACTTAGAGGATCACAAGACCGTGAGCAGAGCGACAAGACCGGGTCGCCTCGGTAATTTGCACCACCATCAACTCCGGTCATGTCGGGAATTCCTGTAGGATTCGCAGGCTACCCCACCAGTCTAGGCACCGTCGAGCCCCGCCTTTCGGAAGCCCTCCAAATAGTGCTCCATCAACTCCGGTGTCTGGTAGGGAACGTTTGCCCTGATCCACGTGAACGAGAGGTTCGACTGTTCACGTTGTATAGCGACAAGCAGCGACCGGGCCTCGTCGATACGCCCTGCTTGTGCCAGGCTCACGCACAACAAACGTCGGGACCCTTGAAAGCCGGGGCGTAACCGCTGAGCTTCCAAGGAACGCTCGATTGCTTGCCCATAGCGTCCGGCGGCGTAGTGGGCAACGGCGATCGCACCGAGGAACAGCGCCATTTCCGGATCAAGCGGACTGAGCCTGATTGCTTCCTCGCCGTGCTCTATGGCGTCCCGATCGCGTCCGGCAAAGGCAAAACCGCGACTGAGATGAGAATGCGCGGCTGCCGAGTTCGGGTTGAGGCTTACCGCTCGGCGGAATGCAGCAATAGATTCCTCGGTCCGCCGCTCCATCATGGACCAATAACCCAGGGCGATATGACCCCAGTGATGGCGATCGTCAAGGGCAATGGCTCTAATGGCGTGCTGGCGACCTGGCGCCAATGCCCGATCGCGATCGATCCAGCCCATGTGCACAGCAAAGAGTAGACAGAATGCTAACAGGCCTCGCGCGGGTGCGTAATCTGGGTGCGCCGCAATCGCCTGCTCAAGGGGCTTGACCGCCATCTCGTTGTCTGCCCGTGTCATACGCCAGAAATGCGTTTGTGCGCGAGCCACGAGTTCCCACGCTTCAATATCGTCCGAGGAGCGGGAAAGCGCACGAAGCCCCTCCGCGGCCAGTAGGTGCGGCTCAATTGCTGCCGCGACGCTTCGCGTGATCTCGTCCTGCACCGCGAAGATGTCTCCGAGCTCGCGATCGTACCTCTCTGCCCAGTGATGTCCACCGGTCGTGGCGTCCACGAGCTGGGCACTGATGCGCACGTGCTTGCCCGCACGGCGTACGCTGCCTTCGAGCACATAGCGCACGCCAAGCTCGCGCGAAACGTGCTTCACATCGATTGCGCGGTTCTTGTAGACAAAGCTCGAGTTGCGGGCGATGACAAAGAGCCAGCGGATGCGCGATAGCCCCGTGATCAGGTCTTCGGAAATGCCGTCGGCAAAGTACTCCTGTTCGAGATCACCGCTCATATTGGCAAACGGCAGCACCGCAATCGAAGGTCGGGCCGGCAGCTGCGGATAGGGCTCCTTTTGAGCCAAAGCACCTCCTGAGGAGGAAATCTCGGTGGCCAAACCGGTGTGTGAGGTCGGCGGTGTCTCGTCCTCACGCACTTCGCCGACGAAACGGATGCCTTTGCGCGGCAGGGTCTTAATCAGACGCTGCTCGCTGCCGGTATCGCCGATCGCAGTACGCACGGCGTTGACGCGATTGAACAGCGCGGACTCCGAGACAATCCGACCATGCCAAATCGAGGCCAGCAGCTCGTCTTTGCTGATCACTCGGTCGCGGTGACGGATAAGATGAGCGAGCAGGTCGAATACCTGAGGCTCAACGGCGACGAGGGCGGTTCCCCGACGCAGCTCGCGGCGATCGGTGTCGAGTGCGCAGTCTGCGAATAGATAGCGCAAGGTTTGTCTCGCATGCCACTTTCTGACGACGCTAGCACAGCTCCACCTAAGGAAAAATGGAGGCAAGCCTAAGCGGAAATTGAGAGCATCTGAAAGCGCGTGCACAAGTACCCTGACAGGGTGAACATTGAAAGAGCTGTCGTCGGTAAGGGAACTCGCCCATGCACCACCTATCTCGCCGGAATGCCGTCTCCCTCCTTCCCCTGATCGCCGCATTTGTGCTCGCGACCCCGAGTTCGATGCTGGCCCAGCAAGAGGTCCCGCTCGCCATCAAGGGCTATGACGCTGTCGCCTATTTCGACGCGGGAAAGCCCACCCTTGGGTTGGCTGAAATCGAATATGAGCACGATGGACTGCGGTACCGGTTTGCGAGCGCTGAGCATCGCGAGCTTTTCAAGCGCAATCCGGCGAGCTATGCGCCCCAGTTTGGCAATTATTGCGCCATGGCGCTCGCCAAGGGCCTGCTTGTCATCGCCGATCCCCAACATTGGCTGATCCATGACGGCAAGCTCTATGTTTTCGGCAGCCCGCCACCGGCCGGACCAGTGCTCTTCCAGAAAGAGCTTACCGCAAACATTGCCAAGGCAAACCAGAACCGGACGCTCATTATCAAGCACTAGCCATCGGGGCGGCGGATTTGGGGGCCGAGGACTGGGCCTGGTCGAGTGTTGGTTCGCCACGGGAGCAAACCAGGCCGACTGTGAGATCCCCTGTTCGCCACGCAGAGCGCTAGGGTGCGGTCGCACGACCTGGTCTCTTGATCAAGTCTTTGGCCGAGAGGAGAGCTGCCCGCTCGGCCGGTCAAGTCGTTAAAGTGGGGTCGAGAATTGCCACCCTCGCACAGCCAACAGCTCGCTGCGACGGAGATACCAGTGGCCGCTGAAGGTGTCCATAGAACATTGTTGTTCTCGCTAGGGCTAGAGGTGCCCGCACGTCAGGCGCTGTCGCCCAGATCGGGCCACCTCTGCTCGCCATTGCCGCTTGCAATTTCCTGCTGCCGGGCAAACATGCCGGCGACCCGATCGGCGCCAATACGCCGCTACCTCCCCACCTGGTTCCAAAGTCTATCCTGGCGGCCTTCCCTACCATGGGAGGTGCGAGCCTATTGCGACGCCGCATGCAGGCGATGTGAGGCGCTTTTGCGCGCCTCGGGCGTGTACGTCAAACGCCTTAGGACAGCGATGCTAGCCGGCTACTAGAAGGAGATTTCAGATAACTGAAATTCGTCGCCGTATCAGACGGCGCATTGCTGATCGCGCACTCGCCGCAAGTTGTTTGGCAAAGCCCGGCAACGCCGCCGAACCGAGGCCGCGATCCTCTCTGTCAATAGCGCAGGGCTCCCAGAGCGCCCGTTGCAACAATGCAGGGGTACGCCCGCCGGGTGCGTAAGCGCGCGCGTGTGATTGCCAAGGGTGCCGCAAGAGAAGCTCACGGCACATCCAATGGTACGAGCCCAGATGATCAGGCCATCGCTGTCATACGAGGCATGTCTGGCCATTGGCGGCAAAAAGCATGATCGACCAAGCGCTGCAATGGGCTTTGCCGGCGTGTCCAGATGCGCACGCCCTGCCAATCGATTATCGGCCCGTTGGGTTGATGGGATGGCTCGGCTGTGTTCAGCTGCCTCCAAACACCGCATGGTGAGGCATCAAAGCTCACGGAGCTCACGATGCACCCTCATCAACAACGCCGGTCGCAACACCGTCGACATCGCTGCAAGCCTTGTGGAGAACTTAGTCAGGGTGCTCAGAACCGAAGCAGCGGCACAGAAATTACTTACGCTTACGCACCCGGCGGGCGTACTCGTCGCGCGGGAAGTTCCTGACCCAAGAGCCGGCGGAATGAAGCGCGCGAGGTGGGTGCGTCATCCCGCGGACCAAGCACGACGATCGCGACTAGGCGCAACACTGGCATCGATGGGACGAGTTGCTCATGACTAAGTTACCGCTTCGTGTGGCCGTCGTTGGTGGAGGCATCGGTGGTGCTGCCGCAGCCGCCGCTTTCGTTCAGCGCGGAATGGAGGTTGGCCTTTACGAGCAGGCGCCGGGGCTTGCCGAGGTCGGTGCCGGCGTCGCAATTCAGCCCAATGGCGTGCGCGCCTTGCAGCGGCTGGCTCTCGGCGACGAACTTCTCGAATTTGGCGCCAAGTGGCTCGATCCACAGTTCCGCCGGGCCGATGGGACCTATGCGGCAGCCATGTGGCCGCCCACGCTTGTGGGCAAGATTGAATTCTACGGAATGCATCGAGCAGATTTGCTTTCCATGTTTGTCAATCGACTCCCACCCGAGATCATCCACACCGGCCATAGGTGCGTGGGATTCGAACAGGATGACGATGCCGCGACGGTCATTTTTGGTAACGGCGTGCACGCCACAGTGGATGTCGTAGTCGCAGCCGACGGCATTCATTCAATGCTGCAACAGTACGTCACGGCTCCGTCCGCGCCCCTCTATTCCGGTTCCGTGGCTTACCGCGGTGTGATCCGTGCCGGGAGCGTCTCCTGGCCCGAGGGCGCGATGCGCAACTGGCTTGGCGCCGGCAAGCATTTTCTAGCCTTTCCCGTGCGGGCCAACACGCTCGTCAACTACGTGGGCTTCGTTCCATCTGACGAACCGTTGAGGGAATCCTGGTCTGCCGTCGGCGATAGAGGCACACTCTCCCAAGAGTTCGCCGGCTGGGATCCGCTGGTTGAAGCTATCATCGCTCAGGTGAAGACAACGTTTCGATGGGGGCTCTTCGATCGCGAGCCGCTTCCTACCTGGACGCGCGGGCGCCTGACTCTGCTGGGAGACGCCGCCCACCCTATGCTGCCCCACGCCGGGCAGGGAGCCAATCAAGCGATTGAAGACGCAATTGCGCTCGCCACTATATTGCGCCATGCCGATCGAGTGACAGCCCCGCAGGCACTCCTGATTTACGAGCGGCTCCGGCGTGAACGCACCGCCGACGTTCAGCGCATGTCGCGCTTCAACGGGGCCCTCTACGAGGCGGAAAGGGGCGACCTCAGGGCGCGCGACGCGCAGCTCGCTGTCGTGCCACAGACACGCAGCTGGATCTGGAGCTACGACGCTGAAGCCGAGGCTTTGGCAGCCGCTCAGGCGGTCTAGCCGCCGGCCTCGCGCTCGCGAATTGGTCACCTCCGGACGCCTTCGCCTGCGCAGAATTGATCGCAATGCATGGGGATATGTGTTCTGTGAGCGTTGCCGACCCGGTCATTCCCGCGGTGATCTAAAGTTAGTCGGCAGCAGGTTGGGTGGCG
>Ga0075424_100001959_pt1 | contig 18503 bp, 15 predicted proteins | sample SoiMethybrSBSTD3_FD_75301 | JGI IMG/M metagenome (GOLD analysis project Ga0075424, IMG submission 75301) | Bulk soil microbial communities from a Populus tree surrounding site in Tennessee, USA - Soil MetaG P. TD hybrid SBSTD3 | ecosystem: Environmental > Terrestrial > Soil > Tree plantation...
ATCGTTGGATACACGCGGGCGGAATCCATCGCGTCTGGATGGCGTCGGGTGCGCCGTGGGCGTAAGAGGCGGCAGAAGAGGTCACCGGGGCATCAGTGAGAGTCGTGCACGTTCCGTTCGGCTACTTTCCCGACGTTGTCGGGGGCACCGAGGTGTACGTGGCGCAGCTGGCGCGTGACCTCACGGCCCACGGCGTCGAAAGCGTCATCGCCGCGCCGTCGGAAGGAACGGTCGCCGCGCGGTACGAACACGAGGGCGTACCGGTCTATCGCTTTCAACTGAGCGCCCACGCGAACGTCGCGGAGCTTTACGGGACCGGTGACGAGACCGCTGCCGAGGCGATCGCCGCCATTCTCCATGACGTACGAGCGGATGTGCTGCATCTGCACGCCTTCACTCGCGCATCGTCCGTCCGCGCAGTGCAGGCGGCCAAGCGAGTCGGCGTTCGAGTCGCATTCACGTATCACACCCCCACGGCCAGCTGCGTTCGCGGTACGCTCCTCCACAACGGTCACGAGCCGTGCGACGGCGACCTGGTCGCGCAGCGCTGCGCCGCTTGCCTGCTCGAGAGCCGTGGGTTGTCTCCGGCGCTAAGCGAGGTCCTCGCACGTGCGCCGTCGACGTTAGGTGCGGTGATAGGGTCGGCCGGGATGTCCGGCGGCTGGGTCACGGCAGTTCGGGCGCGCGAGCTGGTATCCGCACGACACTCGGCCTTCCGACAGTTGCTCGCCGAGTCCGACGCCGTCGTGGCGGTGTGCGAGTGGGTGCGCTCGCTGCTCCTGCGCGCGGGCGCACCACCCGAGCGATTGACCCTTTCGAGGCACGGAACCGCTGCCCGTCCGGGGGCAAAGCTGGCCGCGAGATCCGCCGACGCCAACCTACGCCTGGCTTACGTTGGTCGCCTCCACCCCACGAAGGGCGTTCACGTCGTGCTCCGCGCGCTGGCAGCGAGTCGCGAGCTTCCCTTGACGCTCGACGTGTTCGGCGTGACGCAGGACGTGGATGGCGAGCGGTATCGTGCGCACCTCGTCGCGCTGAGCGAGGGCGATTCACGCATTCGGTTCCGCGCTCCGCTGTCAGTCGATAACGTGGTGGAGACGCTCGCCTCGTACGACGCGACGATCATCCCGTCTCAATGGCTCGAGACCGGGCCGCTCACCGTGCTCGAGTCCTTCGCCGCAGGTACTCCGGTGATTGGATCCAACCTTGGCGGCATCGCCGAGCTCGTAGTCCATGACCGGGATGGCTGGCTAGTCCAGCACTCGGATCCCGATGCATGGGTGCTCGCTCTGCGTCGGGTTGCGGGCGACCGATCCCTCCTCGATCGGCTGCGCGACGGAGTCCGCCCGCCACGATCGACGCTCGACGTCGCGCGCGACATGCTGGCGGTGTACGACACGATCGCACCACGTCGTCCGGTCGGATCATCAGTGACTGCCGGAGTCGCGTGATGCGGGTGCTTTACGTCCAATACTCGAATCCCGGCGCGTACCCGCCGCTCGTCCGGGGCGCGAATCTACTGGCCGAGAGCGGGGCCGAAGTACGCATGCTCGGGACTCAGGTTCGCGACACCGACGCGCTCAACATCCAGCCGTCGAGGCGCATCGACGTTCGCCTCATGACCGAGGCGCCCGAAGGCTGGCGGCTCAAAGCCCATTACGGCCGCTATGGCGCGTGGGTCGCTCGTGAAGCTGCCGCATGGAAGCCGGACTGGATCTACGCGTCCGACCTGCTGTCCGCGCCGATAGCACTCGCGCTCGCGGCGCTCACGCGTTCGCGGGTCGTCTACCACGAGCACGACGCGCCCTCGGATGCGCATCCGAGCTGGATCATCAAACGCTGTCTCGATGCCAGGCGCGTACTGCTTCGAGACGCCGATCTCGTCGTGACGCCTAACGCCGAGCGATCGGCGCGAGTGGCCGCGATAGCCGGAGGACGCACCGTTATCACTGTGTGGAACTGTCCCCGCCGGCCGGCGCAGAGACCCCCGTTGCGTCAGTCGCCCGACCTGCTGCGCGTCGTCTTTCGCGGGTCGGTGAACTCCGAACGGCTTCCGCTTTCCGCCGTCGAGGCCGTGGCGCGGGTGCAGACGCCAATGACGCTCGATGTGGCGGGATACGAGACCGTAGGGTCACGCGGCTACCTCGCCACGCTCACGTCATACGCCGAGTCCCTGGGCGCTGGGCGACGTGTCCGCGTCCTCGGCACGGTTCCTGAGGACGAGCTTGCCGTGATCTGCGAGCAGTGTGACATCGGCCTGGCGCTTATGCCCATGACGTCGCCGGACGAGAACATGCGCGATATGGCGGGGGCCTCGAACAAAGCGTTCGAGTATCTGTGGTATGGTGTGACGCCGCTCGTCAGTGATTTGCCAGACTGGAGGGAGACGTTCGTCGAGCCGGGATACGCACTCGTGTGCAATCCGACGAAGGTGCAGTCGATAGCCGCAGCGATCGAGTGGGCCGCAGAGCATCGTACTGCGGTCCGTGAGATCGCGGTGCGGGGCTGGGAACGCCTGCGCCTCGACTGGAATTACGAGTCGCAGTTCGCTCCGGTGCTCGACGCAATGTGGGGACAATCGGCCAATCGAACGAGCCGACCGACCGGCACGGCCGTGGAGGCAGAATGCGTGTCCTGATTCTCGGGGAGGATGCGCCAGGCGGTCTGATGGCGTCGTACGCACGCGGGTTCGCCGACCTCGGCATCGAGACGCGGACCTTCTGTCTCGCGCGCGCGTACGCCGCAACGCATCCGGCGATACGCTCCCGTGCGCTCCGCCGAGTCGCCGAGCCAGTGTTGCTCAACACGTTCAACGAGAACGTCGCTCGCGAGCTGACCGGGCTCGAGGCCGACCTGGTGCTGGTGATCAAAGGCCATCGGCTCAGTGCCGCCACGGTCGATCACGTCAGGGAATCGACGGGCGCGACGGTGGTCAATTTCTACCCTGACGACCCGTTCTCCGATGAGCGGTCGAATCGGCTCGCGTACGGGCCTAACGTGCTCGCGGCGTACGACGCCTGCTTCACGTTCGCGCGCCACTTGCTCGCCGACTACGAGCGCGCCGGGGCGCAGGCCGCGCACTACCTGCCGTTCGCCCGCGACCCGGGGCTACACGCGCCGGTCACGCCGCCGACCGCGCCTGCATTCGACGTCGTGTTCGTCGGCAACCTCGACGCGGATCGCGTCCGCTTCCTCGACGCCGTTGCGCGAGATCATCGCGTCGCGGTGTTCGGAGAGCGAACCGCGGTCGTTGTGCCGCGCGACAGCTCGCTTGCTCGAGCGACCTTTGCGCCGGCCGCGTATGGCAAGGATCTGTCGCGGGCGCTGGCGTGTGGCGCGATCTCATTCAACGCGATGCGACCACAGAATTCGCGGAGCCACAACATGCGCTCCTATGAGTCGCCCGCGTGCGGGGCGTTCACGCTGACGCAGCGGACGCCCGAGCTGTGCGAGCTCTTCGTGGAAGACGAGCAGATGGTGTGCTTCGCGGACGTGGACGAGCTACGCGACGCTGTGGCACGCTGGCTCCCGGACGCCCGCGGTCGCTCAGCGATCGCAGCGGCCGGATTCGCTCGCGTCCGCGACGACACCTACGCGCGCCGAGCCTGCACCATGCTCGAAGTCACCGGGCTGGCTATGGGTGCAGCGCAATGACCAGCGTCGCAGCTCATGACACCGCCTCGACCGGCCGCCGGCACCGCGACGTGAAGCGCCTCGCGATCTTCACATCGCATCCGATTCAGTATCAGGCCCCGTGGTTTCGCGCGCTCGCCAACTCCGATGTAATTGAGCCTACCGTCTACTTCGGCTCACGTCATGGGGCCGACGTGGCCATGGATTCGGGGTTCGGGAAGGCGTTTCGCTGGGACGTTCCGCTGCTCGACGGCTACGACCACGTGTTTCTGCCGAACAGGGCGAACCGGCCGAACGTGTCTCGCTTCACCGGCGTCCGCCTGACGAGTGCCCAGTCCGTCCTCGCCGGCGGCAAGTACGATGCCCTGTTGCTGCTCGGGTGGCAGACGCTCGCGCACGTTCAGATGCTCCGGGCGGCCTGGCACCTCGGCATCCCCGTGATCCTGCGTGGGGAGTCGACGCTCGGGCGGGAGCCCTTGGCGGGAGCGCGCGCGTTTGCTCGCCGCGTTGTGTGGGTGCCGGTGCGTCGGCGCCTGTATCACTCGGTATTCGAGCGTGTTCAGGCTTTTCTGGTGATCGGATCGCGGAATCGCGACTACTACCGCTCGTTCGGAGTGCCTGACGTGAAGTTCTTCTCGGCTCCGTACGGGGTGGACAACGACTGGTTCTCGATGCCGAATGGTGCGCGTGCTGCCGCTCGCGCGCTCGTTCGCTCGGGCCTCGGAGTGAGCCCCGACACGATCGTATTCGCGAGCTCCGCGAAGCTCATCGCGCGCAAGCGCCCGTTCGACGTCATCGATGCCGTCGCGATTCTTCGGCGCCGTGGAGTCAACGCGCATGCGCTGTTCATCGGGGATGGGGAAGAGCGGCTGGCAATGGAGCAGCGCGCTGCGGGAATCGGGATGGCCGACGCGGTGTCGATCGCCGGGTTCGTGAACCAGCGAGAGTTGCCGAGCTGGTACGCAGCCGCCGACGCGCTCGTGTTGCCATCCGATTCTCGTGAGACATGGGGACTCGTCGTCAACGAGGCGATGGCCGCCGGACTGCCTGTGGTCGTCAGCGATGCAGCGGGCTGCTCGATCGACCTTGTCCGCAATGGCGAGAACGGATTCAGCTACCCGTGCGGAGACGTGAGCGTCCTGGCCGAACGATTGGGGTCGATCGTGGCGCTCGGTGAGGATGGCCGTCGGCGGTTTGGAGATCGATCCCGCGACATCGTCGCAGGCTTCGGAATCGACGTCGCGACCCGAGCTACGGAGGCCGCGGTGCGCGCCGTTTGCTCTCGCGGAGCCGCCACGTGAGTCCGGAGGCTGCGGCGACGCCGACGCGCTTCCGAACGGCGTCGCTGACCGGCCTTCGTCTCGTCCTGGTGGCGACGGCGATGGTCCCGGTCGCGGCGCTCGGCATCCCGTCCGACATTCCAATAGGGTCGCGCGTACTCGGGTCGATACTGTGGGTCTTGTGTCTCGCACCCTCATGGCACTACCTGAAGCTTCCCGAGCGACGCCGACCACCAGTGCCTTTCCTTCCGCTCGTCGGCGCGGTGTACCTATTCTACTATCCGCTACACCTGGTGCTCGGACAGAGCAGCGTCAACTACCTGTTTCGACTCGAGCCGGCGTTCGACTATGACCGGCCCGTCCAGTACGCGCTCGCCGGCTGGGTCACCTTGCTCATCGGCTATTACGGCGCAGCAGGGGTTCGTCTCAAAAGCCCCTTCCGTCAGGTTCGTCCGACCGACCCCGGTACGCTCCGCACGTGGGGCACGTTGTTGTTGTGGGGGGGGCTGTCGTTCGACGCCGCGCGTCAGGTCCTGCCAATACCCATCGTGTTGCGCGGCCTCCTCTACTTCACCTCGATGTTGTCGCTGCTCGGCATTGCTCTCCTGACGATTCTGGCGGTGCAGAGGAGGCTCAGCCCGCGCGAGCGTTGGGCACTCTACGCGGGCGTCGCGTTGACAGCATCACTCCGAACTGGTTCGGGGTCGGTGGCGAACGTCGTGGTCCTCGCACTGACGGTGTTCCTAGCCGTGTGGGCCGGAGGGGGACGGATCGGCTTCCGGTGGCTGGTGATTGCGGGCGTGAGCGTCGCCGTGATGATCGCGATGCGAGGCGTCGCAATGGAGTATCGGACTCGGTCGTGGTTCGCCGAGACCCAGCTGTCGCTGGTCGGGCGCGCGATGCTGATGGGGCAACTACTCGTCTCGAAGGTCGAGGCGCAGGGGGTGGCGTCGACCGTCCAGGACGGTTGGTCGGTCGTTGCTGGTCGCTCCGCCAACCTCGATCTGTTGTCTGACGTGGTCCGCCAGACCGGAACGACCGTTCCGTTCTGGGATGGGGAGACGTATCTCTCCCTCGTGGGGTTCGCCATTCCCCGGTTCATCTGGCCGAGCAAGCCAACGAAGGCGTTGGGCCAGGACTTCGGCCACCGGTACGGCTACCTCGACTCGTCGGACGAGTGGACTTCGATCAACTTGCCGTTCCTCGTCGAGTTCTACGCGAACTTCGGTGAGATCGGCGTGTTGGTCGGAATGGCGATCGTTGGTTTGTTGTACCGGCTGCTCGACAACGATCTCAATCGCGCAGGACAGCCGCTTCAGGTCACGGTCTGCGGCCTCGTGCTGCTGGTCCCGCTGTTGAACATCGAGTCGGACTTCTCGCTCGTGTTCGGTGGTCTGTTCATGAACGGCGTGGCGCTGTGGTGTCTCCTCCTCGCCCTGTCGAGGGTCCCGAAGGGTCGGGCGCGACACTCACCCTTGGCGCACTCCGCGGGCACGTTAGGCGGCGTTGGCGGGGTGCCGTGATCAAGAGCAGCCTCGAGCAGCCGCTCGGCGTCCCGGTGGACGCTGCGGCGGCGCGCATTGCGCCGCGCGGCGGGCTCGCGACCGCCACCCTCTCGCGCTCCGGCGATGGGATCGCGTACGAGGCGCGGCTCGTTCACCGCGCGATGTCCGACCTCGCTGGCAGGGAGGCGCGCGTGATCGAGCTCGGCGTCACGGCCGCTGAGCCGGTGGCGCTGCGTGCGCGCGTTCGATTCTTCGCGACCCTCGTACGGCTGCAAAGTCTTCGCCGGGTGAACTGGGTCGTCTTCACCCACGTCGGCATTGCCAGGGCGCAGCTCAGAGTTCCGCGGCAGATCCGCCGGCCGTACGCGGTATTCGTAAACGGCATCGAGGCGTGGAGCGCCACGCTGGATTCCTCGCGCCGGGCCGTGCTCCGAAACGCCCGAGCGCGGATTGCCATCTCGCCTCACACGGCGCAGCGCGTTGCCGCGGCACACCCGGATCTGCCTCCGATCGAGACGTGCATGCTGGCGCTCCTGCCTGACGAGGAGGCGCCCGACCGGGTTCCGGCCGACGTACGCGTCGACTATGGGCCGCACGCAGTCGTGATTGTCGGTCGCATGGCCAGCACCGAGCGCTACAAGGGACACGATCAGCTCATGCTCGCCTGGCCACGCGTACTCGCCGAAGTTCCCGATGCGACGCTCGTCATGATCGGTCGTGGCGATGACGTCGAGCGCCTGCGAACAAAGGCAGCCGCGCTTGGCCTCGGGCGAAGCGTGCAATTCCCCGGGTTTCTGCCGGACGCCGCGTTGCGCGGCGTTATGCGCCACGCTGCCGTGTTCGCCATGCCAAGCCGCGGCGAAGGGTTCGGTCTCGTGTACCTCCAGGCCATGCGCGCTGGCGTCCCGTGTGTCGGCTCACGAGACGATGCGGCAGCCGATGTCATCGTGGATGGTGAGACGGGACTCCTCGTGCCCCGGCAGGATCCGGACGCCATAGCGGGTGTGCTGGGGCGACTGCTCACCGACGAGTCGATGCGGCGTCGCATGGGCGAAGCGGGGCACCGTCGCTTCGAGAACGTCTTCGCCTACCCGCGTTTTCGCACGCGGCTGGCCGGAGTGCTGGCGCGAGCATTTCCGGCGCCCACGCGGGAATAGTAGACGTGTGCGGAATTGCGTTGGCGGTCGGGGTCCGCCATGCAGACGAGGTTGTCGCGGAGATGTCGCGCGCGCTCCGTCACCGGGGTCCGGACGACCATGGGATGCGCCTTCTCGCTGGTCGCGATGGCGTCCCGTTAGGCGCGATCGCGCATCGGCGCCTGTCCATTCTGGACCTGACGCCTGCCGGCCACCAGCCGATGGTCTCGTCCAACGGGCGCTACGTGGTGGCGTACAACGGCGAGATCTACAACTTTCGCGCGCTGCGAGCGGAGCTCGAGCGCGCCGGCGCGCGGCTCACGAGCGACGGGGACACCGCGGTGCTCCTCGAAGGCTGGGTGCGATTCGGACCGGCGTTCGTGCATCGACTCGACGGGATGTTCGCTTTCGCGCTATGGGACGAGTGGAATCGCTCGCTGTACGTGGCGCGCGACACGATGGGCATCAAGCCGCTCTATTACGCGCCCGTCGGGCGGGGGCTGCTAGTGGCGAGCGAGGTACAAGCTCTTCTGGCATCACGACTCGTTCCCCCTCGAATCGACGCCCGCGCGCTTGCCGGGTATCTGACATTTGGTTCCGTGCCCGAGCCGGAGACGATCATCACCGGCGTTCGAGCGTTGCCGCCCGGGCTGGTCATGTGCTTCGATACCGCCAGCGGCACGATGAAGGAGGTCGCGTCCGTACCAACCGTGCAGCCGGACGCGGACCAGGATCCCGTTGCGGACCGCGCCACGGCAGTGGAGCTCGTCCGCGGATCGCTCGAGCGGTCGATCGACCGCCACCTCGTCAGCGACGTGCCGGTCGCCGTGTTCCTTTCGGGCGGCATCGATTCGTCCATCGTCGCCGCGCTCGCGGCCCGGCGAGCCGGTACGACGCTCGACGGGTTCACGGTCACGTTTTCCGAGCGGCGTTTCGACGAGAGTACCATCGCGGCCGGCGTGGCCCGACGGTACGGGATTCGGCATCATCTCATCCCGTTAGGCGACGATGATCTGCTCGCCGCGCTCCCGCGAGCCTTCGCCGCCATGGACCAGCCGACCCTCGACGGAATCAACACGTACGTCGTGAGCGAAGCGGTGCGGGCGCATGGCACCAAGGTTGTGCTGTCAGGGCTCGGGGGCGACGAGCTCTTCGCCGGGTATCCGAGCTTCGCCCGCGCCCGAGCACTCGCGCGTTATGCACGCATTCCCGCCCCGGCACGTCGCGTCGCGGCTCGCATCGTTGCGCGCGTTGGTGGCGTGAAGGGTGCCAAAATGGCGCTGGGGCTCAGGAACGGCTCACCCGGCGATGCGTCCTACCTTGCGTCACGCACGTTGCTCGGTAGCCGACAGGTCAGCGACTTGTGTGGTGCTCGTGCGCTCGCCACCATGGGTGCTCCGCGCGAGCTCACCGTGCTCCGCCAGGTCTCGTGGCGGGAGCTCACGGGATACATGCGCAACACGTTGCTTCGCGACTCCGATGTGTTCAGCATGGCACATGGCCTCGAGCTGCGCGTCCCGTTCCTCGACCGGGAGGTGATTTCCGCCGCGTTTCAGGTGGAGGATGCGCTCAAGCTGTCGCGCGTGGTGACGAAGCCGCTCCTCGTCGACGCAACACGCGATCTGCTTCCCCTGGAAGTATGGGACCGGCCGAAACAGGGGTTCGTGCTCCCGTTCGCGAGCTGGATGCACGGCCCGCTGGCCGCGGAGGTCACCGCCACGTTAGGCGATGCCGACCGGATCCAGTCGCTTGGCATGAACCCGGATGCGGTCCGTGCCGTGTGGTCGGGATTCATTCGCGGCCAGAGCGGCGTGACGTGGTCGCGCCCGTGGGCATTGTTCGCGCTGCTGCGCTGGGCGACGGCGCATGAGATCAGCGCGGTGGATGCGGCCGAGCCGGCCGTGTCGGAGGTTGCGGCGCAGTGAGGGTGCTGCACGTCATCCCATCAGCGGCGCCCATTGACGGCGGCCCGAACGTCGCTGTTCGCGCGATGGCGCGAGGGCTGGCCAGGAGCGGCATCGAGGTCACTGTCGCAGCCACCAACGCATCGGGCCCGAACTCGCTCGACGTGCCGGTCGATACACCGCTCATCGACGACGGCGTCGTTTTTCGCTACTTCGCCCGCTCCGTGCCGGGATCGTGGAAGTTCTCGTGGCCCATGACACGCTGGCTGTGGACGAACGCCCGTGCGTACGACGTCGTGCACGTCCACGCGCTGTTCTCGTACGCCACCATCCCGGGATGTCGGGCAGCCGCGCGTGCGCCCGTGCCGTACGTGCTTCGGCCGTTAGGCACGCTGAGTGGCTGGAGCCTCAACCGCCGGCGCTGGAAGAAGCGGCCCTATTACGCGCTCCTCGAGCGCTCGCACCTCGCGATGGCATCGGCCATTCACGTGACCTCCGAGGCCGAGGCAGAAGACGTGGCGCGCCTGGGGTACGGCGATCGCGCGCGGGTGATTCCGCTGGGTGTGGACGCCGGTGAGCGCCCGGTAAGACGAGAACGAGCGGCGAGCGGGAGCGAGCCCCTCCGGCTCCTGTTTCTGTCTCGTCTGCACGAGGTGAAAAACGTCCCGCTCCTCCTGCGGGCCCTCGCGAATGCGACCACCGCATGTCGCCCGGTAACACTTACGGTCGCGGGCGATGGAGATCCCAGGTATCGCGGATACCTCGCCACGGTCGCCGACCAGCTCGGATTGCACGACCGGGTGGCGTTCGTCGGCCATGTCGCCGGCGAAACCAAAGAGCGTATCCTCGCCGAGGCCGACTGCTTCGTCCTTCCGTCGGCGCACGAAAACTTCGGGATGGCAGTGGCCGAGGCGCTGGCGGCCGGACTGCCAGCGATCGTGACGCCGAACGTCGCGCTATCGCGGGCTGTCCAGGCTGCCGGCGCGGGGGTCGTGACCGAGGCGACCGAGGCCGCGATCGCATCCGCGATCGAATGGGCAGCGGAGCATCCGGCTGCCCTGCTCGAAATGGGAGACCGTGCGTGGCGGCTCGCGCGTCGCGAACTGTCCTGGGATACGACCTGTGTCCGCCTCGCAGCGCTGTATGACGAGCTGGCGGTTGGCCAGCGCCGGGAGAGTCGACGAGCGTGAGCGCATCGACCGCGCGGGACTCCGAACGCGCGCGGCGCGGCGCCGCGGCCGACGTATCGAGCAACGCCGACGTCGCCGTCGCGCCCGTTGCCGCAGTCGTGCTGACCCATAACGAGGAGAGGAATCTGCCAGACTGTCTGGCATCGCTCGCGGGATGGGTCCGGGAGATCTTCGTGGTGGATTCGGGCAGCACCGACAGAACGCTCGCGATCGCACGCGAAGCGGGCGCGACGGTTTTTGAGCACTCGTTCGAGCATTACGGCGCGCAACGGAACTGGGCTATCGACCATCTCCCGATCGCCGCACCATGGACGCTGCACATCGACGCGGACGAGCGCATAACGCCGGAGCTTCGGGCATCGATCACGGCCGAACTCGCCGGCGACTCGTCATCGCTCGAGCGGACCGACGGCTTCCTCGTCTCGCGCCGCACGATCTTCATGGGGCGCTGGATCCGGCACGGCGGCCACTATCCGGCATGGCACTTACGGCTCATACGGACGGGCGCGGGTCGGTGCGAGGATCGCCTTTATGACCAGCATTTCTACGTCGCGGGCGCGGTCCAAAAGCTGCAAGGCGATCTCATCGACACGTTGACACCTGACCTGGCCACGTTCACCGCAAGGCATCTGCGGTGGGCAGCGCTGGAGGCGGCGGAGCACGAAGCGACGCCGGATGCGGTCGGGCGAATTCGTGGGAGGCTGGCGACCGACAATGCGATCGAGCAGCGTCGTTGGTTGCGAGACTGGTACGCGCGATTGCCGTTGTTCGTCCGGCCCACCGCGTACTTCCTCTACCGATATGTCGTTAGGCTCGGCTTTCTGGACGGGCGCGCCGGGCTCGTGTTTCACGTCCTGCAGGGCTTCTGGTTCCGGTTCCTGGTCGACGCGTTGATTCTCGAGCGGCGGCTCCGCCGCACGGAGGCGGCGCCAGCCGCCGCGGAGGAGTAGGGAATGGCGACGTACGTGCTGGGCATCAACGCATATCACGGAGACGTCTCGGCGGCCCTCCTGCGGGATGGACAGCTCGTCGCTGCGGTGGAGGAGGAACGGTTCCGCCGTATCAAGCACTGGGCGGGATTCCCGACGCGCTCGATCGAGAGCGTGCTCGACATGGCCCGCATTCGCGGACAGGATGTGCAGCATGTCGCCGTCAGCCGCGACCCCAAAGCGAACCTGCTGCGGAAAGGGCTGTTCACCGTCACACATCGCCCGGACCTTCGACTCGTGCTGGACCGGGTGCGCAACGCCGCCAAGGTGCGGGATCTCCATGCCCCGCTTGCTGCGGCGTTAGGCATCCCGCGCGACGATCTTCCGACCATCCACTTTGTCGAGCATCACCCCGCGCACCTCGCGAGCGCGTTCTTCGTCTCCCCGTTCGAGTCGGCCGCCTGCTGTGCCATCGATGGGTTCGGCGACTTCGTCAGCACGTCGTTGGCGACCGGCACCGGCAATCACCTGGAGATGCTCGACAAGGTCTACTTCCCGCACTCCCTTGGGATGATGTACACCGCGGTCACCCAGTTCCTTGGGTTCCCCGGCTACGGCGACGAGTTCAAAGTCATGGGGCTCGCCCCGTACGGCCGTCCGCGTTACGTCGACAGGATCCGCCAACTGGTCACGCTCATCGACGACGGAAAATTCGAGCTCTCGCTCGACTACTTCCGTCACTGGTCCGACGGCGTCGAGATGGAGTGGGACGACGGGTATCCGACGCTCGGACGCGTGCATAGCGATCGCCTTCCGGAGCTTCTCGGCCCGGCCCGTGAACCGTCCACTCCCCTCACGGACCGCGATGAGGACATCGCGCACTCCCTCCAGGTCGTGTACGAGGACTGCGCAATGCACGTGCTGAACGCACTGTGGGAGCGGACTCGGCTCGACTCGTTATGCATGGCCGGTGGCTGCGCGATGAACAGCGTGGCGAACGGCAAGGTGCGGCAGCGAACCCCGTTCAAGTCGGTCTACATTCAACCCGCGGCCGGCGACAACGGGACGGCGCTCGGTGCGGCGTGCTACGTGTGGCACCAGATGCTTGGACACGCGCGTGACTTCGTGATGGACCACGGCTACTGGGGCACGTCGCACGACGCGGAGCGTGCACTGTCGGAGATTCCCGCTGGCGACGACGAATGGAGCTATGCGATCCAGGTGTGTGACTCGAACGAGGACGCCGCGCGAGTCGCCGCGTCGCTCATCGCATCGGGCAACGTCGTCGGGTGGTACCAGGGACGCATGGAGTGGGGCGCGCGCGCGCTGGGCAATCGGAGCATCCTGGCGGATCCGCGTCGCTCCGACGTGCGAGAGTTGATCAACACGAAGATCAAGTTCCGCGAGCGCTTCCGACCGTTCGCGCCTTCCATCGCGGAGGAGGCGTTGCACGAGTACTTCGAGGATGCGGCACCGGATCCATTCATGCAGCAGGTCTACCCGGTACGGCCGGACAAGCGAGCTGTCATCCCGGCGGTCACCCACGTCGATGGCAGCGGGCGCCTGCAAACGGTGAGCGCGCGGACGAACCCGACGTACTACACGCTCATCAAGGAGTTCGAGAAGCTCACTGCCGTCCCTGTTGTGCTGAACACGTCGTTCAACGAGAACGAGCCAATCGTCGACACGCCGGAGCAGGCACTCGACTGCTTCATGCGCACGCGCATGGACGCGATCGTGCTGCACAACACGATCGTGCGACGACAGCCGGCCGAACGAAACGCCATGGTTGGGATCGAGGAGCGAGTGTGATGGCCAAGCCGAGAGGAACGGTCGTGGTGACGGGTGCGGGCGGGTTCATCGGTGGGCACCTCGTCAAGATGTTCCGTGAGCAGGGTGTGAAGAACATCCGGGCTGTGGACATCAAGCCGCTTGACGAGTGGTACCAGGTGCATCGCGACGTCGAGAACTTCTCCGGCCCACTCAAGGGGGACTGCCGCGACTTCAAGGTCTGCCGGGAAGTCTCACGCGACGCGACGGAGGTGTACCACCTCGCCGCGGACATGGGCGGGATGGGCTTCATCGAGAGCAACAGGGCCTTGTGCATGCTCAGCGTGCTCTCCAGCACGCACCTGCTCCTCGCGGCGCAGGAGGCGGGGGTGAAGCGATTCTTCTACGCCTCATCGGCGTGCGTCTACAACGCCGACAAGCAGAAGGATCCGAACGGCACTTCGCTGAAGGAGGCCGACGCGTACCCAGCGCTGCCCGAGGACGGGTACGGGTGGGAGAAGCTGTTCAGCGAGCGCATGTGCCGCCACTTCCGCGAGGACTTCAGTCTCGAAACGCGCGTCGCTCGCTTCCACAACGTCTACGGGCCTAACGGGACGTGGGAAGGGGGACGCGAGAAGGCCCCCGCGGCAATCTGCCGCAAGGTGATCGCGGCGGTCGTCTCCGGCAACAACGCGATCGAGGTATGGGGCGACGGGACGCAGACACGGTCGTTCATGTACATCGACGATTGCACACGCGGCATCGACCGCATCATGCACTCGGACATCCTCGAGCCAATCAACCTCGGCTCCTCCGAGCTCGTCTCGATCAATCAGCTCGTGGACATCGCTGAGGACATCGCCGGCGTGAAGCTGAAGCGCACGTACAAGCTCGATGCGCCACGCGGCGTCGCAGGGCGCAACAGCGACAACACCAAGATCCTCCAGTATCTCGACTGGGAGCCGGGGACCCGCCTGCGCGATGGGATGGAGAAGACCTACCGTTGGATCTACGACGAGTTCACAGCGAAGTACACCGCGATGACGGCCCACAAGAGCCTCGTCAGCACTTTCAGCCACAGCGCGAGGCCCATCCCCGGCGATGGGTACAACGGCGAGAGCCGCAAAATGACGACGTGGAAGCAAGGCATTCCGGTGGGGTATGGCGCCCCGACCAAGCCCGCCAAGCCGGCACGGAAAACCGCCAAGTCGGAGCCCAGGGCGAGGAACAAGCCGCGCTGAGCGCGTTGCCCCAATCCTGTCGCCCTGGTTCCGGAGGTCCGTAAAGCACAATGGAGGCAGCCGTCGCTTCGCCGCGTGAACCGATGCCAAAGCGACCGACCACGTTTCTCATCATCTCGCAGGTCTACGTGCCGGATCCGGCCTCGGTTGGGCAGCACATCGCCGATGCCGCGGCGGAGATGGCCCGCCGCGGGTACCGCGTGGTCGTGTATGCCTCGGCGCGGGGCTACGACGACCCGAGCAGGAAGTACGCGAAGCACGAGGTCCTGCACGGCGTGGAGGTCCGGCGGCTGCCAATGTCGAGCTTTGGCAAGTCGTCGATCGCAGCCCGGCTGATCGCCCAGTCGATCTTCCTGGCGCAGGCATTGGCGCGTGGGATTTTCACGCGGCGACTTGGAGGCGTGATGGTGAGCACGTCTCCGCCGTTCTGCGGGGTGGCGGGCGCAATCATCTCGCGCCTGCGCGGTGTGCCGCTGAAGCTCTGGCTCATGGATCTGAATCCCGACCAGATGATCGCGATGGGAAAGATCGGACCTCGCTCGATGCCGGTACGGGTTTTCGACTGGATCAACCGGATGACGTACCGTCAGTCGCGCGATGTGGTCGTACTCGACCGGTTCATGCTCGAACGGGCGAACCGGAAGGTGGATATCACGAAGAAGGCGGCGGTAATGCCGCCTTGGCCGCACGACGATGAGCTTCAGCAGATTCCGCACGCGGAGAACCCGTTTCGCCAGCGGAACGAGCTGGGCGATGGCGCGGGCGGCAAGTTCGTGGTGATGTACTCCGGCAATCACTCGCCGGCGAACCCGCTGGCGACGCTCCTCGACGCGGCGGAGAGGCTCCAGGATGACCCGCGGTTCGTGTTCATGTGCATTGGCGGCGGCGCCGGAAAGAAGGAAGTGGACGACCGCGTCGCCAGGGGCGTGAGGAACATCCACTCGCTGCCGTACCAGCGGCTGAGCGAGATCAAGTACTCGCTGTCGGCGGCGGACGTGCACGTGGTGAGTGTCGGCAACGACGTCGTCGGCATCGTGCACCCCTGCAAGGTGTACGGTGCGATGGCAGCCTCGCGGCCGATCCTGCTGGTGGGACCGAACCCGTGCCACGTCTCGGACCTGATCGAGAAGCACCAGATCGGTTGGCACATCGCACACGGGGATGTGGACGGTGCGTTGCGGGTGCTGCGCGAGATGGTGGAGATGCCGCGCGAGCGACTCGACGAAATGGGACGGAAAGCCGCCGAGGTGATCCAGACCTCGCTGAGCAAGAGCGTCCTCTGCGGCGTGTATTGCGATGTGATGGAGGCCGGCGTGCGGAAAACAGCGAGGCGCCGAACGACACTTATCGGAACATCGCAAGCGCCAACCGCCACTCCGTACAAGGCTACGTCAGTCCGCGCAGGGCATATTGAAGACTGATCCTTGGGGTCAGAGTCGACTCTGATCATTTTTCATAACGTCCAGGCAGATTCCCGCGCGACTACTCACCGAATGCCGAAAGCACTTATCACCGGGGTTACCGGGCAGGATGGTTCCTACCTCGCTGAATTCCTGCTCACAAAGGGGTACGAGGTTCACGGAATCATCCGCCGAACCAGCTCGTTCAGCACGGCTCGAATCGAGCACATTTATGCTGACACGCACGAACCTGACGTCCGGCTCCGCCTTCACTACGGCGATCTGAACGACGCGTCGTCGCTCCAGCGCGTCCTCGCTACCGTGGAGCCCGATGAGGTCTACAACCTCGGCGCGCAGAGCCACGTTCGCGTCAGCTTCGAAGTCCCGGAGTACACCGTCGAAGTGAGTGGTGTCGGGACGCTCCGGCTCCTCGAGGCGATGCGGAACCTCGGCATGTCACCGCGGTTCTACCAGGCCAGCTCGAGCGAGATGTACGGCAAGGTGGTCGAGACACCGCAGACGGAGCGAACGCCGTTCTACCCGCGGTCGCCGTACGCGTGCGCGAAAGTCTTCGCGCACTATGCGACGGTGAATTATCGCGAGAGCTACGGCCTTCACGGCTCGTGCGGTATCCTGTTCAACCACGAGAGTCCGCGGCGAGGAGAGACGTTCGTGACGCGCAAGGTGACGCGCGGCCTAACGCGGATCAAGCTGGGCCTGCAGGACAAGTTGTACCTCGGCAACCTCGACGCGCGGCGTGACTGGGGATTTGCCGGGGATTACGTCGAAGCGATGTGGATGATGTTGCAGCAGGACACCGCCGACGACTACGTGATCGCGATGGGGGAGACGCGGTCGGTAGGTGATTTCCTGACCGAAGCCGCCGCGTGCCTCGACATGGATTGGCGCGAGTTCGTGGAGATCGACCCGCGCTACTTCCGGCCGGCCGAAGTGGATTTGCTCCTCGGCGACGCGACGAAAGCGCGGGAGGCGCTCGGCTGGACGCCGCGCACGAGTTTCAAGGAGCTCGTGCGAATGATGGTCGAGAGCGACATGGCCCTCGCCGAGGGTGAGGCGTTAGGCGTGTCTCGGACGCAGCATCTCTGAGGCCCGCAACCGAAACGGTCGCGGCCGCCTGGGAATCCCAAGGCGGCCGCGCTGTGTTCGACTGGCAAGTATGGTCGCGCAGGGACTCGAACCCCGGACCTCTGGTATGTGAGACCAGCGCTCTAACCAGCTGAGCTACGCGACCGCATCCGTGCAGGACTATCGCACGGAGCGAGGGCGAAGTCTAATCCCGGCAATGACTCCAAACCACCCCCAGCCGACCGGCGCCCGCGGTGGACGGCCCGAAGCCGGGCACATCACGTGCAGCACTTCTTCCGGCCGGTTGCGCGGCGAACCCGCAGATTGACACACCGATGATCGGTCGAATGCGGCAACACGCCGCGCGGCTCGCCTACCCGTATGGGAGTGTGCGTCGGGTATTGCGTGGCCCAGCGGCAGGAGTCCGTTATGAAGTCGGCCCGGGCCTCGGCGTGAATTACGCTCTCGGTCGCGGTTTCGACCTCAGCGCATTGTCGCAACGAGTCCGACCCGGGATGGTCGTGTTCGACCTCGGCGCGAATCGCGGCGCCGTCACGCTACCGCTGGCACGCTGGGTGGGCCCGTTGGGGAAGGTGATCGCGTTCGAGCCGGTGCCCGATATCTGCAGCGCGCTTCGAAGGAACATCGCGCTCAACACCGCGACCAACATTCAAGCGGAATGCGCCGCAGTCAGTGATCGTGTTGGCTCTGCGGAGTTCCTGTTCGCGCCAACACAGCCGACGTGCGGCAAACTTGTCGATGTAGAGCCGACGTCCGCCCCCGGGAACAACGCGCGGAGCCTTCGTGTGCGGACCGTGACGCTCGATAGCGTAATAGCTGGCGGAGCCCCTGTGCCGCATCTCATCAAGATCGATGTGCAGGGCGGGGGCGCGGCTGCCCTACGTGGGGCCCGTCACATTCTCGATACCACGGCGCCCGTGATTTGGTTCGAGCTCCACGGTCCTGAGGAGCATCATGCCGTGCGAGACGAGCTCGTGACGAGAGGCTACTCGCTCGCGACTGTCGATGGCCGCCGAATCATCGATGCAGTCGTGGACCACGAGAACGTGACAACGGCCCTGGTATGCGAGCCGCCAGCTCGCTCGAGATGATTGGATCTCGTCTGGATCGGTGTGAAAACGCCCCGCCAGTCTCCTAGCGGGGTCGTTTGTCTGCCGCGGTGATCGAGCGTTGACGAATGGGCCCTGCAGGGCTCGAACCTGCGACCGTTGGATTATGAGTCCACTGCTCTAACCGGCTGAGCTAAGGGCCCTGGTTCGCAGAAGATACTCGACGGAGGGAACTGGGGACCAGGGACCGGGACTAGTCCCTCCCTTCGACATGCGCGTCGAACGCTTCCCGAATCTCGTCAGGCGTAACCGTCGCGGCACCCAGCTTTCCGACTTCCACTCCCGCCGCGTAATTCGCC
>Ga0075424_100001960_pt1 | contig 18492 bp, 21 predicted proteins | sample SoiMethybrSBSTD3_FD_75301 | JGI IMG/M metagenome (GOLD analysis project Ga0075424, IMG submission 75301) | Bulk soil microbial communities from a Populus tree surrounding site in Tennessee, USA - Soil MetaG P. TD hybrid SBSTD3 | ecosystem: Environmental > Terrestrial > Soil > Tree plantation...
CCCGAGGAACGCGAGAAGTTTCGTCAAGGCATGCGCGGTGGCTGCGGTTCCTTCAGACCGGCAGCCGCAGGGCCGAAAGCATGAGAAGTGGCCAGCGGCGGGGTATTTCGGGGCTTCTTTTAGCCATTGTGTATTCGCCTTTTGTTCGCTATTATAGATGCCCTCCCACGGGTGCGGGCGGGCTAGGAGATTGAATCATGTTAACGGTAACTATTGAGCCTAAGGGTGACGTGGTGACTCTCCGGTGTGCAGGGAGAATTGTGCGCGGTCAAGAGACTGCCGTAGTGTGTGCTGCGGTTCGGCAGCATGCACGGAACCTTGTTCTCGACCTCGCAATGGTCGATACGATCGACGCCGCGGGAATCGGCGTATTGGTTTCTCTGCAAGCCGCTGGTATATATCTCAAGCTAGTGAATCCCACCAGGCAGGTTCGGGAAGTGCTGAGAGTCACGAAACTGGAGACCGTCTTTGAGATTTGCGAATCGGAACCTACGGCCGAGACACTGCAGGGAGACGTAGCAACGGAACGGTCCGAATACGCTGGGCATGTCCTGATCTAGTCCCAAACGGGCGGAGCTAACGACCGTTGCCGCCAGCTTCGATTCGACCGCGTAACCGTTGTTCACCGCTCATTGAATACGCCCCTAAATATCGTTCGACACCGACTCTGCAGCCAGCATATTGCAGGCTCGGGTCTCGAGAAACCAAGCGACGTGGTGCGATGGCTCGGTGCCGTCCAGGCTCAAGATTATCTCGGTTCGCTTTGGGCAATTGGGCTCCGCATGCAAAACGCGACCGAAGAAGCTGTTGAGCAAGCCATTGCTGACAGAACGATCATCCGTACCTGGCCGATGCGCGGCACGTTGCATTTTGTGGCGGCCGCCGATGTCCGGTGGATGCTTACCCTTCTGACGCCCCGCATAATCGCGAATAGTCGGTGGCGCCTCAAGCAACTTGAGCTCGACCATAGCGTATTTGCGCGTAGCAGAAAGACGTTGATGCGCGCCTTACGAGGTGGCAAGCAGCTATCGCGAAATGTAATGTACAAGGCACTCGAGGCGGCAGGTATTACGACCGTCGCCGGGCGCGGCCTGCATATCCTATGGCAGCTTGCGCAAGAGGGGTTTATCTGTTTTGGCGCACGTCAAGCGAAGCATCCAACCTTCGCTTTGCTCGATGAATGGGCACCCGCCGCCAAAGCAAAGGAACGCGATGCGGCATTGGCGGAACTCGCAAGCCGTTACTTTAGCAGCCACGGGCCAGCCACGTTGCAGGATTTTTCGTGGTGGTCGGGGCTTACGATGGCCGATGCCAGGCATGCTCTTGAAATGGCCAAGTCGCACCTAGTGCAAGAGGTCGTCAAGGGACGGACCTACTGGCTGTCCTCGTCTGTGCGCACCGCAAAAGATGGGCAGCCTACTGCTCACGTCTTGCCGGCTTATGACGAATACACGGTTGCCTATAAGGACCGCAGTGCCGTACTCGACCCATTGCATGCAAAACGCGCGAGCACTGGAAATGGCATTTTCAACCCTATCATTGTTATCCATGGGGACGTTGTGGGCACCTGGAAACGCACGCTGGAAAAGGGATCGGTTGTGATCACACCCAACCTGTTCACTTCGCTCACAAAAGCCGACAGACACGCCTTGGTCATGGCAGCAGGTCAGTATGGTGAGTTTCTCAAAGCACGGGTTTCGCTGGCGCCTCACACCCTGGCGTCGTAGCAGACTCGTTCCACCTGATTGCCCTCGGCCGCGCGCTGTCTTGTAGCTTCGTGAGGGCCCTCGTTCAGCACGATGTGAATTAACCAGGTGGGGAACTTTCGCGCTCTCTTGAAATTGAACCAATCTCTGATAAACCTGAAGAGAGCCTCTTGAACCACGTCCTCGGCTTCCTCGCGATTATGTGTGACACTTTGTACAATTCGCAGCAACGTGCCGTCGTACTTTCTCACCAGGTTTTCGAAGGCTGAAGGCATGGCCTCTCTTGATTGCGTGAACGAGAGTCAGGTCGTCCTCTACTCCACGAGGATCTTTGCATTGCGCGAGAGGTTCCACAACACAGAAACCACAGACGACCCTCACATTTTGTGCTTGGCCATGATACGGCTAGCTTCGAGAACAAACTTGTAACCTACACCATGCACAGTGTGGAAGTGAACGGGATGGGCCGGATCTAACTCCAATTTCTGACGCAGCCTTAGAATGTGGTTATCGACCGTGCGGGTGCACGGGTAGTTCTCGCACCCCCAAACCTTACTCAGCATTTCATCTCAGGAGATGACTCGGTCGGCATTCTGCACCCAACGACACGAGAACTCCCACCAACAAGAGAGCTTTAGCTGCCTTCATGTTGCCTCCTCGATGGGTAGGCAATTAAACATGCCCTCGCCCACTTTCATTTCCGTTTTAGGTCTGTCTCGAAAATGAGACCCAACTTCAGGCGAGGTGTTCTCTGAGATTTCTGGCTTGGCCCGTTATGAGACCTGAATGAGCGCCGACGGTCTGATCGCAGGGTCTTTGGGGAAGACGGAAGAACACGGGGTGCGCGGCCCGTGCGATGTCGGCGGATTGTCCTCCCGCTGGGTGCAGGTGTCGCAGCAACGTGAGAAGTTCCTCTTTGGGCAAAGTAGAAAGTTCCGCTTTGATAGGTCATAGCGGAAGCGAAAGAGGGGCTGTGGATGACGACATTATCCGGATGCTCACCATCAGCATGGTCACTGAACTATATCGAGCGCCTCTACCGGCAAGCTAAGAGCGCAGACCGCCCAGGTCACTTCCTGAACGTCCAGCGCAGCTTGACAGCGATAAAATCGCTCTGCGGGACGATACTGGTTTCTTGCGGATTCAGGATCAGCCGCTGCCATCCACGATTCCATACGATGAACAGATCGTTTCCAGGTTTGATGGTCCAGCGCAGTCGTGTATTGGTACCCACGTTTTGTGATTCTGTGTCGTATTGAATGAAACTCGACAGAACAAGATTGGGATTCCAAGCGTAAGCACCCTGTACCGACCATAAACGTTGCACGAAGTTGCCTTGCGGCAAGTGGCCGAAATCATTCTCGACCTCGAAATCGAGTTGGATCTTGCCTTTTGGTGATGTCCATTTCAGGTACTCCTGCCATTGAGTAAGATGCCCATCGAAGAATGTGCCAAACCAGGTCGTTGTGCCGAACTGCAGGGGACGATGCGGACTCGTTTGTGCTTCTAGTCGCCACCGAGTGAAGTCGTAAGCGCCGGGTGGAATCACTACGCCCGGAGCAATCTCAAACGGCGCTAAGAGTGTCTCCCCCTGGGGATTCCAGTTGAACTCGAAGCGATCTCCGGACTCGAACCGCACGTTGATGGGCGCCATGAAGTATTCCCAAGACTCGACGACGCCCTGCGGGTTTGTATAGCGCACATATTGGTTCTCAAAAAACTCCTGGCGAATCCAGCGGAAGGGGCCGTCTTTGGATGGACGGGGCTGGTAGTTGCAGCCCACTGCCAGTCGACGGACATCGCGCCGCGGGAGGAACCCGAGCACAGGATCAAATGCTCCACCATATTGGTTCAAGCTTGTGCTGCAATCCCAAAGGTCATTGGGATAGTCGATTTTGAATCCCCAGCCCATCTTGTTGCCCGGTCCAACGTCGCCTTGCGTTGTGGCCGTCCACGCACCAACCAAGAGATTCTTGTTGCCGCGAAACTTCGATGTCCGCCAGACTGCATCAACGCCCGCAAGCGTGTTCTGGCGCAGCGCCTCCGGGTCACCATTGGTGAAAATTGTGCCGAGACGCAGATTCTCGTTGACGTCATACGAGACCCGGCCCGCGAACAGATTCGTTCCCGGAACAAGCGTCGAAGGCAGGCCAAGCTGTTGTGCTGTTTCAGGCGAAGCATCAGCTTCACGAGTCTGCACGTCGAGCAGCGCGACATTCAACTTTCCGACGCGCCCGTTGACCTTCACACCACCATCGATTGGGATTTGCTCCCCTCCCAACAATCCGATGCGTCGGCTGAAGAACGGTATGAACTGAGGCGAATCTTGGTTCTGGAGGCCCAACCCGAAGTTGTACTGGTTTGCTCCTTCGAGAAAGAATGATCGCTTTTCCGGGAAAAACAGTGGAAACCGAGTGAGGTTGATTTGCCTCGTGTCAACTTCAGTTTCCGCGAAATCGGTGTTCGCGGTGAAGACCGTAACGAATTGTGGTGTTATCTTCCAGGTTAGCTCCCCACCAACTGAGCCCTTCCATGAGCGATCGCCGCCGGGGAAAAACTGTCGACTCCTTCCAGTCACATACGGCGTCAACTCCAGGCCTTTGCCTTGCTCCAGTTGGCTCATGCCACTGAGACTTCCGGCGCGGCTCAGATCGTAGAGAAAAGAGTCGAGTGTAGCTGAAGGCCAGCGCAAAGTGAGACGGGTCCTGGGAATGAAACGCTCGATGTTCAAACCCCACTGGTCGACACTGCGGGCGAAGCTCAGAGTACGTGAAGGAATAACTATTTCCGCTGACCAACCGTCCGGGGTTCTGGCTGTTCGTGCATCCCAGATGCCGTCCCAATCGAGGGATGCGCTCTCCGGGTCTGATACAAGGCCGTCTGTGCGCGCGCCCGCGGCATTGATGCGAAAAAGGTATCCGGTGCGGTGATCACCGTATGGGTCGAGCACGATGCTGATGGTGTCATCTCCTTGCGAGTCGTCTGTGTTTTGGTCTCGTTGCAGCGTGTGGACAGCGATTCGGCGCGGATCGGGATCCTTGCATGAGACGCCAAAGTAGATGTGGTCGCGTGTGACAATAACGTGTATTTGCGTTTCGAATGGCGTTGGTTCGCCCGGTCTCGGTGATTGTTGGACGAGTTTGATTACAGGCGCTTCGCGCCAGACCGGTTCATCGAGGCGACCATCAAGAGTGATCGAAGCCGTAGAGCTGACTACTTGAACTGAGGCTGCATCACTTGCTTCGAGGCGTAAGGAGGTCAGGATGGTTAGCAGTGCGCATACAAGCCGGAAATGTTGGCGTACACAGCAAGCATGAAGCGCTCCGAACTTGGTGCTGGTCCTAGGCATTCGCCGATCCTTGTTCTTCTGGTGGGCGTACGGTTCGAAATGAGCGATACAAGATCAGGTCATAGACGATCTTGAGTCCACCTCCCATCACTAGCGGTGCCGAGAAAGCCATGCTCATGAACAATCCAGCTAGGGACGATCCCACGGCCCAAAAGACATTGCGCACGAGAATCGTGACTCCACTGGCAAACGTTCTTTCATCAGCCGGGACAACTGCTGCCACATATGACTGGCGAGTAGGAACATCCATCTCTACCAGGGCTTCGCGGCAGAGGAGGAGCAAGGCGGCAACTTGGTAGGACGGCGCGAAAGGCACCGCCAGCAAGAACAAACTGGAAGGAAGATGGGTGAAGACCATCGTGTTGACGAGCCCAATGTGGCGAGCGAGCCACGCGGCTCCCAGATGCGACACCGCATTCAACAGCCGAACGATGAAGAAGAGAATGCCAAGACTCTCCTCTGATACCCCAAAACGACGGAAAAACCAGTAGGAGAGCAGCGCATCAGTGAGGAGACCACCAGCAAATGCATCAAGAGAGAACAACCGAGCCAGCCGGCCGAGGACGTGTTTGGTCTCAGGGGAGACCCTTGCGGGACGAAAATCAGCATTTGGAACTCGTGCGATCTCGACCTTGTCGGAGAGTAGCAGGTAGAGCAGAGCGATGAATACGCTCAGCACTGCGTAGCCGATGAACACCGCTCGATACGCGCCAGGAAGCGATAGGCCCATCCATTTTGGCAGTCGCAGAGGAAGACCAGCGGCGAGAGCTCCGATAGCTCCGCCGCTATCGAGTACGACGTTGTACCAAGCCAAGGTCCAAGTCCTTCTCACATCCGGAACAAGACCGGGAATAATTGCCTGTTCGAGAGCGAAAGCGGCGGATCGATCGGTTCCCATTCCGTTGAGCATTCCGACGAAGGCCAGCAGTAACAGAAGTGGTAGAGAAGGAGTAATCGCCAAGGCGATACCTGCAATGGAGCCAAGCAGAGCGAGGAAGCACAGGGTTGATTTTCGTCCGACGTTATCCGCTCGGAGGCTGACAACTAGTGTGGCGACAGCAGCCCCTGCCAGCCCCGCTCCGATCACTAGTCCAATGCTCAAGGATGAAAAACCGTGGCGGAAAAGGTAGACCCCGACGACAACGCCAGTGAGGCCGACGCTGACGGAGCGAAGGAAAGCCGCCGTATTGATGAGGAGCAGGTCTCTGTTCATGCTCAGGCGACTAGTTCACTGGAACAAAGACCTGGATCGCAGCCGGTTCCGGCCCCTCACGACGTACCGCCAAGAACAAACGATCGAGCTCGGGTGAAAAGAAGCTTGTTCGCGCTCCTTTCACAGTAGCAATACGTGCCAGTTCCGTGTAGCGATCGGGATGGTTTTGTTCAAAGACCGAGATTGCCCCGTCGCCTCCACTTGCGTAGATTCGCTTCCGCTTTGAGTCGTAGAAGACGTCATCACAATCGCCAACCGCGGCGACTTTCTGAATGATTGTCCCGGTATTGGTGTCGAACACTAGCAATCGGGCAGGAAGCCTGGTTACGACAAACAGCCTGTGCTCGCTTTCATCGAGTGCCATCGGATAATTGGCGTATGCCATTCCAGTCTTCCATTTCGCGGTAACCGCATGCTTCTCCCGATCGACCACAACAACCTTTCGCGACTTCGGAAGATTCACGTAGATTCGAGGACTATCTTTTTCCAGCTGAAATGATTCAGGATGGGCGTCAAGTTTGGTATCGCTAACTTTGTTGCCCTCACTGTCGATTTCTCCCAATGCTCCACTGCCGTAGCCAACGTACATCCGTTTGCGAACGGGATCGTAGCGTAAATTGTCGGCATCATCTCCGAACTCCAATGTCTTCAGGGGCGCATATGAACTCGCGTCGAATATCCGAACGCTGCCATCGCCGCCGTTCGCTAAATACAAACGATCGGTCTCCGGCACATAACGAATGCCCTGTGGCTCCTTGAGCTGTCCGATTGTCTTTGCTCTCTTTCCTGCCTTCAGATCGATGACTTCTAGTGTGTTATTACCGAGCGCTGCGACAAAAAGCCTTTCCCCTTTAACATCAATTGACAAGTGATCGATTCGCCCCTGCACGTCAGGCATTTCGATTACCTTTTCAACTCGAAGCGGCTTGGCTGCTTGTCCCCACGACAGCGCGACCGATGCAACAAGAAGGATGAATAGTGTTCGCATTCCAAATCTCCGTTTAATGCTTCTCCGGTGAATCCACCGCTTCATAAACAATCATTCGTGCAACGGGCTGCCCGTTGTCCTCTTGCTCCGGCGCATACACCCGGTGAGTGGCCGTGTCGACGGCCAGGCTATGGACCATTTTCTGCACGGGGAAATCCTCTAGTTTTCGATAGTGGTCAGCGTCGTCTTGATGAAACACAGCGATGAAGCCGCTTGAGCACGCCGCGTAAATCCGCGCGAGGCCAGCATCAAACTTCACAACGTCAGCCCCCGCAGGTATTGAGAGATGAGCGATTGCCCTGTGAGTGTCCAGGGCAAAGACGGTAAGCGTCTTGGTTCCGTTGCACAAAAGAAACGCTCGATGGTGGTCAGAGTCGACGGCCATACCGTGGTTGTACCGGCATCCTTCGACCGGGTACGTTCCGAGCACCGTGTCATTGGCCGGGTCAATCTCGGCCACTTCGTTTGTGTTTCGTAGATTTACGTAGACCCTCTTGGCGGCGGAGTCATACTGTGGCATGCCTGTTTGACTGTTGAACGAGATCGTTTTGATGATCTTGTCCTTGTCGACATCGATTATCGCTACTGCTTTCCCCAAAGTGTCCGCGACGTAGATCTTGCGAAATGCTCCGGCATACACACTACCGTTGGGCTTAGCAGCGGTTGGGAGGCGTTTTACTATTGTCATGCTTCGCAGATCCACAACCGCGATCTTCTGTTCGCCCCAATCTGACGTGTAGACCTTGTGAAGTCCCGGAACATACTCCAACCCCGTAATTCCGGGCACTCCCGGAACTGCTTTGACCAGGGTGTTTGTTCGCACGTCAATCACGTACAGCACTCCAGGTCCCAGATGGGCTGATAGCAGCCAGTGGTCCTCATCGTCCATCGTCAAATAGTCGAAGCGTTGACCTTTAGGACCTGGAAGATCGAAACTCCCGACGTTTCTGAGGGTCTGAGCTTCCGTGAAACAGATAGAAGCGAGGAGTACCAAAACAACACGACAAAAGACTCGATTTTTCTTCATGATCAGGCGGCCTGCTGCGCGTACTCATAAAGTGCGTCATAAACCGGAAACTGCTTTGCTAATCTTTCTTCATCGGAGGGTTCAATCGCGGCGAAGCCTTGCGCCAGAGCCCGGAGACCAATTCCCTCCGGGGCGACCTGCTCTTGTCCTTCGACGTCGGCAGCGCGGACGATCAAACCTAACCGCTTTAACCCTGGGGCTTGGAGGTGGTAATCCTCGATGATCGCCTCGAAGCTACAGCGCCAGCCTCGATGATTGAGCTTGACCTCAGCCAGTTTCGGTGCGTCGAAGGGAATGGCCTGCTCACGTGCGGCCGCGGCAAGTAGTTCGCTTTCATCCACGAACAAGAACTCGGCTTGCGGATCGACAAACCGCCGAATCAACCATGGGCAAGCTACCCGATCAACCTTGATGTTCTTGCGTGTGATCCATTTCATTTTGACCTCGGTGCGTATGAACGAAGCTGCGATGAACCCGCTTATCCAATCTTTCCGTGCAGGAAAACCCCGACGGTGCCGGCTGCCAGGATCACGATCGGTTCTGGAATCCTCCTTGTGAACATGAGAACCGCCAGAGTGGTTAAGCCGATCTTGACAGTTGGGGTGTCAACCAGAGACCGTCGCGCCAGAATGTATGCCGCTCCTGCAATGGCGCCGACAGCGGCCGCAGTGACACCTTGAACGAGTGCTTTGACTTGACGGTTTTGCGCGAAACGTCGGTAGTATGGAGCGCCGAATAGAACAATCAGGTATGGGGGTGCAAAGACCGCAGCAGCTGCGACGATGGCCCCCACCGGTCCCGCGACCAGGAACCCGATGAATGCGGAGGTTATGACAACAGGCCCGGGAGTGATCATCGCCACGGCCACGCCATCTACGAACTGCCGCTCGGTGAGCCTATGGAACTTGACCACAACTCCACCGTAGAGGAAAGGAACGATGGCCATGCCGCTACCAAATACGAATGCGCCCGCCTTTAAAAAAAAGAGAAGTAAAGCTCCAATCGTTGCAAGTGGCGCCACTCCGTGAATTCCCGTCAGCAGAGGATTCACAGAGGTAAGAAGCAACGCTGGATTCACTCGCGCCAGGAGTGGTGGCGCCGTGATGAACATGGCAATAAATCCGCACAAAATGAACAGCCAAATGATTTCAGATTGGGTCCAAGCGGTAGTGATTGCCAGGACTACAAAGATGGTCCAGAGAAGCCAGTCTTTGCCGACAGTTCCTCGTACCAGCTTTATCGCGCTTCGTACGATGATCGCGATCAGGGCTGCGCCGATGCAGTAGAACATGCCTTGAATCCATGGCAGGCTACCGAAGTGGACATAGAGCGCCGCCAGACAGAGGGCCATCAAAAATGAAGGCAAGATAAATGCGATGGCAACCAGTGTTGCGCCGAGGAAACCGGCCCGTGGCCAGCCGATATACATCGCCAATTGCGCCGCCAACGGGCCAGGCGAGAGCTGCGAAAAAGCAAGGCCTTCGAGGTAGTCCGATTTTGAGACCCACTGACGTTGGTCCACCAAATCTCTCTGCATGTAGCCTGCGAGAGCAGGTAGGCCACCGAAGCCAAACGTGCCGAGACGCAAAAAATAGAGCAACAGGTCTCGGAGGGTAAACGAGACCGTTTCGGCACGATCCACACTCAGTGGTTGTGGCTTCGCCTGCGGGTTCATTTGGTCGTTTTTGCTTACTTTGGTCCCTTGCCGAGTTCATCCACGGCTGCCTTGAACCCGGTTGCCAATTTGTCTGCCGGTCCGCGGCCCCAATAATGCAGGAATATAATGACCGGCTTTGAATTGATCATGTGATGATGGATCGCTACTACGTCAAGGCCGTGTGATCGGAGCGCTTTTAGGGTGGGAGTGACCTCGCTCTCCAGCATTGCAATGTCGCCTGCGATTGCCGCCTCTTCGTTAGTTCCTACGAACGCTGCCCAGGTATTGAGGCCCATCCGTGCATTGATCTTGGCTCCCATTTCTTTCACGTCAAGATCGTCTCGGCCAAGGGTGATTTTGTACACACGCCCGGTCTGCTCGCCGGCGTGGCCAACAAGCTTCGCAATCCGATCCGTGTCCAGCGTCGCTTGCTTTTCGGTTGATGGCTTCTGACTGGTGCCCGATTCGGCTGGCTGTGAATGTCCAATCAAATCTATGGCAGGCTTGATCTGATTTGCCAAATCGGCAGCCTTTCCGTGTCCATGGATATGCATAAAGAAGACGCGGGGCTCATCCCAGAAAAAGTGATTGTGCAAAGCAGTTATTTCGAAACCATGTTCCAGCAGAGAGGACATGACGGGGTTCACTTCCTCTTGTGTCAAGACCAGGTCGCCCATCACGACTTCTTCTCCCCCGTCGCCTTTCGTCATTGCGAACCAGCCGCCAAAGCCGAACGGAGTTGGCAACGAGTATCCAGCAACCTTCATATGCAAGTCATTCCGCGGAATATTCACTTTGAGCACGTTCGATTTGTAATCTCCGGATTTGCCAACGATCTTGAGAACTTCCTGATAGTCGCTGGGCACTTCTTGTGCAAAAGCGAGCGCGGAAACGACGAACGCTAAGCAAATGTTAATGACCGTTCTTTTTGCAATGACTGCCATAGCTTCTCCTTTAACAAATGAAGTTCAGTTACCGAGCTGTGACCTTAAGGTCGTCGAAGTGGGTCACTGAGTCGGCTTTCGTCCAGAGGCCGATCTTGCCCGCGTCCTTGAAGGTTTCGTCGGTAGCCTCGATCTTCTTGCTGCCGTCGTAATAACAAATGATTTTGTTCCCCATGGCCTCTACACGCAGTTCGTGCCACTCTCCTGAGGTCACTTTGAAATTCGCGCCAGCGAACTGGCTGCGCCGCCCGTTCACTACGTGATAAAGGCGATAGTTGTTCTCAAGCGCGTTAGCGCGAACGATGTAATAGTTGTTCGGGTCTTTGAGCCGGAAAACCAGGCCTCCGGCACGATCAATATTTCCTGACACGGCCTTGAATTTCACGCTGACCTCTAGATCCTGAAAAGATCCTTCATCGGAGATCAGGAGAGGAAAGCGGTAGTCAGTCTGGTCGGTTGAAGTTTGCGCCACGACGTTCGGCTTTGAGGGGGCGGCTGGGTCGGTGGTCACCTCCCATTTCTCTGGCGCGCCTCCTCCGGTCTTGGCGCTGTGGAATTTTGCGGGCGGCTGTCCAGCCACGTCGCTGTCGAAGTTGTACGTAAACTGCTTGCCCGCAGTTTGCTGAGGTGCCGGCTTTTCTGAGGCGACTGCAGCGGGAGTGGCCGGACCTTCTTCACCCTCTTCTCCCTCGTCGGCATCCGGTTTTTCTCCCGGTTTTTGGTTTGCGGTTTGTGCCGTTCCGGTTGGGCTGCTCGCTCGCTTCTCGTCCTTATCGTTGCAGGAAACGAAGACCATCAACCCAAGAACTATCGCAGCGACTGGAATGACTCTGATTGCAGGCATAGTGTCCGCCTTTACCAACTACTAGGAAATCAAAACTAACGTACACATCTGGGATTAATCACGCCTGAAACAATCGTGAAATTTCATTCAGGATTCGGAAGGGGGACCTCATTCAGACGACGGTGTAGGGGAGAAATCAGGTGAGCCTAAAACTTTAGGTTCGACTCGCAAGGGGAATCTCCACATGAAAGACAGCCCCTCTGCCCTCCGCGCTATCAACAGTCACTTGGCCTCCGTGCGCCACGCAGATCGAGCGAACAATGGAGAGGCCCAAGCCCGTCCCGCCCAGTTGGCGAGAGCGAGCTCTGTCCGCCCTGTAGAACCGATCGAATATGTGCGGTAGATCGGCAGCGGCAATTCCAATACCGCTATCGGCAACGTCGAGAACAGCACGGCCGTCTCGCTTTGTCACGGAAAGCTCCACTTTACCTCCTTCTGGCGTGTACTTGATGGCATTGTCCAGCAAGTTCACGACGACTTGCTTGAGGCGTGCGGGGTCAGCATCGACTTTCACGGGCTGGAATCCGTCGCAACGGAGCGCGATGCGCTTCTCCTCCGCGAGCAATCGCATCTGGTCGGCAGTGCTGCGAGCCAGTTCCGAAAAGTCCAAGCGTTCCAGCTGTCCTCGTGCTTCACCGGCTTCGAGCCGCGAGATGGCCAGCAAGTTCTCAACGATCTTCGACAATCGCTGAGTCTCTTCTAAAGCGCTGCCGATTGTATCCCGAACATCAGCCGGCAATCGTTGGCCAGTCCGTGCGATAGATTCCAGTTCACCTTGAAGAACAGTCAGCGGCGTACGAAGCTCATGCGAAGCATCTGCGGAGAAGCGATTGATCTGCAGGAAGGATTCCTCCAATCTTTCAATCATGCGGTTGAGATCGGTTGCTAAGCGCTCTAGTTCGTCGCCCGTATGAACAACCGGCAACCGCTCGCTCAAATTTCGCGATGTGATCTGAGCGGCCTTTTGACGAATCTCATCGACCGGACGCAAGGCCCGGCGCATCAGCAGGTAGCCGCCACCAATCGCGAGTGCAACGATTAGCGGCAGCCCTAGCACAAACGTCAACAGCAGGCCCCGCAGAACTGACTCAATTTGGTTATAAGGCGCGGCAACTTCTATGAGGTAGGGCGTCCCATCGCTGGCGGAGTAGGGTAGTTCATGAAGAAGCAACTCGTGCCCATCAGACATCTCGACTTCCTGAGTGAATGGTTGAGTCGCGAGCAATTTCGGAGCGGGCGCGTGAGTAGGATCGAATGTTCCATCCCGTGGCATTCCAGAAATGAACACTTGTTTGCCATCCGCTCTCGTTACGCGGATAAAACGTCCATTGATCTCCGGAGAATAGTGCTCAGTGATCTCGTTCTCGACGTAGTCATCGCCACTTCGATTGATATTAAGGATCAGTACATCGCCAATAGAGCGTGCTTGCTTAACCAGGGACTCTTCCAAAGACTTCTGCAGGTAACGCTCCAGGCCGATGTAGGTCGCCGCGCCGAACAATGCCAACGCGCCGGCCAAGAGAGCCGCGTACCAAAGGGCCATTCGAAAACGGATGGATCGGGTGATCACGATTCCACCTCGTTTTCAGAAATCAGGTAGCCCAGGCCACGAATGGTGCGGATCAACTTGGGGTCTTGTGGATCATCGACTTTAGACCGTAAATGACGTACGTAGACATCGACGATGTTTGTGGCCCCGTCGAAGCTCTGGTCCCACACGTGCTCCAAGATCATCGTGCGCGACAGGACACGGCCCGCATTTGCCATTAGATATTCCAGGACACCATATTCCTTAGAGGTCAGCTCAATTCGCTTGCCCGCCCGCTTGACTTGCTGTGCCAACCGATCCAGTTCGAGGTCTGCAACACGCAGCACACTCGTCCGAACGACGGGCCCGCGCCGCAACAGAGCCTTGACCCGGACCAACAATTCAGCAAACGCGAACGGTTTCGTCAGGTAGTCGTCAGCACCGGCTTCGAAATGTTCGACTTTGTCCCCTAACGAATCTCTTGCCGTGAGCACCAGAACGGGCACCTGGGAATTCGCTCGCCGAACTTTCCGTAGAACTTCGCCGCCTGATAGCTGCGGAAGCATCAGGTCCAGGATGATCAGGTCATATTGATAGGTCTGAGCAAGCTCCCAACCGCTTTTGCCATCACGCGCCATATCGACCGCAAAGCGCTCCGCGCTTAGGCCACGGACAACAAACCGCGACACCTTCTCCTCGTCTTCAATGACCAGGATGCGCATGTCTTTACCCTAATAAGCTAGTGAAGCCCGATGAATTCAGCCTGAATCGTACATGAAATTCTGTTCAGGACGGCTGGGTTCGGGGCCTCCTCCCATTTCCCTAGAGTTTCATCGTGATCCAGACGCTTTATGGTATCCGGCACGCGCAAAACCAAAGAGAACGGGACGAACTGCAATCTTCTTACGATCTGAGAATCCCGCATCGCCCATGAGGCTCAGAATTCGGTTCTCCGTGTTGTCTCGTAAACGTTCGTCCGAATGAAACAAATTGAACAGCCCGTGACCCGATGGCGAGACCTCGAAGTCCAACAGATAGAAACATCCTCCAGGCTTCAGGACCCGACGAACCTCACGCAACGTCTTCTCTCTGTTGCTGCCTTCAAGGTGGTGGAACATGAACGAGGAGAAGACTACATCGAAGCTCGCGGCAGGATATTGCAGCGAGTCTGCAAAGCCTTGATCAAAACGAACTGATACCCCCGCCTGTTCCGCCTTGTGCCTAGCTCGTGCGAGCGCCTTGGGATCCGGATCGAGTCCTGTGACCTCGACACCGGGGTAACGCTGTTTCAGCATCGTGGTGAAGGTGCCAGTTCCGCAGCCGATATCAAGCACACGATATCAAGCACACGATCTCCGGGCAGGAGCGGCGCCAGGTCGAACAAGATTTGCCGCGCTCCGTCCGCGCCGAACAGTTTGGCGATCAAGTCGTACAAGGGCAGGAACAAATCTCGCCCAGCCGCAGGAACGTATGTTCTTTGAGCCTTGCTCATACCGACCATCGTAGTCATTGGTGTCTCCTTTCCATCTGAAACGGTGATCCGTTAATGGACCAACGACGGCAATTTCATCGGGGTCAGCAGCGAGCGCGACCCGATCATCGGGCTGCAGGGCGACAGTGCGATTTCCACCATTCCGAAGGAGCCGGTGAGGCACCGCGTCCATGGCATCGAAACGTTCAACGTGCTTCGCGGCGGCGAGTACTTCTTCATGCCGAGCCTGTCTGCGTTGAGATGGTAAGCGAGCTTCGATGACATCAATCGATCACGAATGAAGGGCGTCGATCCTTTGAAACGATCAAGCCCCTGCGAGATCTCGGGCTGGGATGTGTACCCGCTATACCCGAGATGGTTGAAGGTTCAATTTTTAAGTTCAAGTAAGACATCAAGGAGACGAGGGATGTCGCTGCCATGCGGCGAGATGGTTCGGAAGGTTTCGGCAGGAACCGCCCGCGTACGCGAAGTCTTGGAAGTGCAGCGAGAGAGCAAATCCGCGACCGAATCCCCTGACTGATTTTGCTCCATTTATGATCCACGAAGCCCTTCCAAACCTTACTGAAACCACTTTCGGAAGCCATCCGTGTTGCGTAGTTCCCCAGTAACTTACGTCTGGACACATTGCTTTCTCGGCGCAAACGAGGGTTCGGATGGCTCCCGGAACGCCAATCAATTCAATAACTTCGATGCAATTTGGTAAGAATTCACTTGCACAAAGCGGATTACCGATTCTCCTTATTATTGGCTTGATTGCCCGAAACTGATTCCCGCAACTTCTCAAGACTTCCATCCTTCGCCACAACTTCTCCTGAATTCTCCGACAACCTCCGCCGTTGGAAGGCAAGAACTGTCATCTGTCCTTAGACGATCGGGAAAAGTGTTACCCCTTGGTCTGCTCGGTACGAGATTCATATCGGGGATATTGGGATTGATGCTGCGCAATCCCCAAAATTTGTGGCACCGCATCTCACTTATTCCTCACGACGATCTGTATTTTGGTGGGGCTGTTAGGAAAAGAGTTCGTCAAAAGTTCGAATCACCCCGTGGGAATGCTCTGGTTGCGGATGGTTTCCGGGACGTTCGCAGAGCAAGGCCTGAAGTCCGGCTGATTCTGCCCAATCCAATTCGAGGACAACATCCGAAATGAAAACAATCTCTGCTGGCGAACGCTCCAACAGCTTCGCGATCTTCTCGTAGCTCGCGGAGTCGATCTTTGCTCCAATTGTTGTATCGAAGTACGCCGACAGAAATCTGGTCAGATTCCCTGCCGCTGTATGGGCGAACAGGAGCTTTTGAGCCAAAACGCTCCCAGAAGAGAAAATGGCGATTGTTCTATTCTGCGCTTGCCATCGCTTGAGCGCAGGGGGCACATCGTCAAATACCTGACTGTGTAGCTCGCCTCCCGCGTAGCCCTCCGCCCAAATTTTGCCCTGGAGCGATTTCAGCGGGGTTGACTTGCGATCATGCTCGATCAGCCAGTCAACATAGGCAAGGAATGATCCCGGTTCGTGTGGATTTTTCAAAGCAGGTGGATTGAAGCCTCGACGGGTGTCATCCGAGTGTTCGCGCCGGAGGCCATCCAAATCCTCAAGCACGTCCCGCGATGATCCATGCGCCTCAAGAAATCCCTCGACATGTGAACGCGCATATGGAAAGAGGACCTTAAAGACGAAATCGATGGGCGTGGTGGTCCCCTCTATGTCTAAGAGAACCACACGAACCCGGTCGTCCATAGAGGAAGTCACGACCGAATCGTAGGCCGTGCCGGAAGATAAGAAGGCCCCAGACACACCGGCTGGTAGTTGTGATCAATCCCGCTATCCGTGTAGTGAGGTGTCCAGCCGGACTGGTCTTGAAACAAACGAATTGCACGGATTGTTCGGTCTCCGCAGAGATCAAACCAATGCCACGTCCCTCGGGGTACGCAAATCAAATCTCCCGCCTCCACCTCGATTGCGGTCAGCGCGCCTTGACGGGGGTGAATATGAAACAATCCGCGGCCACGGATGATGAAGCGCACTTCGTCTTCATCGTGCCAATGTTCGCGCTTGAATTTCGCCAGCATGGCTTCCAGGTTCGGTGTTTCGGCAGTCACATCAATCACGTCCGCCGTAACGTATCCACCGCCTTGTTTGAGCCTTTCTATCGGTTCACGGTAGATCGCCAAAATCTCTTCGGATGAGGCGTCATCCGCAACCGCTTTCGGCGGATCCCAACGTTCGTAAGCAATGCCCATAGTGGCCAGATAGTCTGCTATTTCTTCTTTCTCTCGCAGTGTGCGATTTTCATCTGGAACTCTGACAATCGCCATAGAACCTTCTTCCTGCTCAAGGAGACGAACCTAATGAGCAACCCTGTTCGGGAGACTATGTGTTCTCGCTAGAACTTCCAACAAGAACTCCAGTATTTCAAGATGACGCTTTGCCTGTTCGAGATTCTCGCCCCAGGTGTAGAGCCCGTGTCGGCCCAATAAAAAACCGTGAGAGTTCGGGTGTTGTGTCAGACTTGCCTCGACCACGCCAGCCAATCTCGCCATCTCCTGATCGTTTTCTATGATTGGCAGCCATTCGCGGTGAGCGTGCGATTTGACGCCTTCGAGTCCCTTTAACATCTCGTAGCCTTCGATCCAAAGGCCTCTAGCGGTCCCGTGAAGGTCAGAAATAATGGTGCTCCATACCGAATGTGTATGCAATACAGCTCCTGCTCGCCTCACGTTTGCAAGAAGCAGGTGTAATGCGGTTTCAGCGGAGGGAGAACCCGATCCCCCAACCACCGTTCCCTTCGCATCCACACGCACGAAATTGTCTGGCGACAACGTCCCTTTGTGTAATCCCGTTGCTGTTATAGTCACGACCAAAGGCTCGCGACTCACCACGCAGCTGAAATTGCCGCTTGTACCCAGAGCCCAGCCACGTGCATAGCACTCCTTTGCGGTCTGAGCCAAGAAGGTTTCTATAGCACCAAGCTCAAGCCCGGCTGTTCGCTGAGTAGCGTGCCGCATGCGCTGATTCTACTCGGTCTAAGCCGGGTGCACTTTTTTTCGCGTTTCCCCGGCCTGTAAGCTGAATTTCAAGGCCGCACTCGCCTCGCACATTGCCTGTCCCCGCGATCTGCATCGGGGCGCGGATCCGCCGTAATTACCTATCGCGACTAGTACGACGCGGAGAACTCCAAAAGCTCGACCGTGGCATGTACCCCGCAGGGAAAGTGACTGCCTCCGGACACCTCACGCTGCTGGAAGCCAGCAAAAGATTCCGAAGGATGTGATCTGCCTGCTTTCGGCTCTCAGCTTTCACCAAATCGGAGCCCAGCTACCCCATGAGGTTTGGATTGCAATTGATGGGAAGGCCTGGACACCCCGAAACACGTCACCAGCCTTTCGGATCATGCGATTCTCTGGCAACGCGCTCCACTTCGGCATTCAGGAAAGGGGCCGGCGACGCAATGAACCTCGACTTCGTTCGCAATGTGGTAAATCGCGCATTCGATGCGTCGCGATCATTTGCCGCACTCTGAACAGCTCTCCACTCGGCAACGGGTTCCAAGCTTTGCCCGTCACCGAACCGGGGCAATCGCTAGCTCGGGATCGATCCCGTTTGTGTGGGTTCACGCAATGGCGCCCAGGGATTGGCCGGTCTCCCACCAGTTTCCGTTTTGGCGAAGTCTTCCCAGTAAGCCAAATCGTCCTTCCTTCGTTTCTGTTCGTGCCTCCAGTTCACAACCGTGTTCGGCGTTTATGTT
>Ga0075424_100001965_pt1 | contig 18476 bp, 16 predicted proteins | sample SoiMethybrSBSTD3_FD_75301 | JGI IMG/M metagenome (GOLD analysis project Ga0075424, IMG submission 75301) | Bulk soil microbial communities from a Populus tree surrounding site in Tennessee, USA - Soil MetaG P. TD hybrid SBSTD3 | ecosystem: Environmental > Terrestrial > Soil > Tree plantation...
TGGAAGAATTTCGCAGGTTCGCATCTGAAGTGGTTTCTAGTGGACGCATCAGTCGATTGCTCTCAAATACTCATCTTGAACAGCGTTGAGTTTTCACAAACCTTCGAGGCGTTTCAATACTGACCTGTAAAATGTGACAGTATTCTCCCTTTCCTTCCAGACATAGAATTCTAAATGTGGTAGCTCAGTGATTGATTGGAACGCATGCTCAATCGGGGCACACGCGCTTAACGACAATTTATCTGCGAAGTCGCTGTGGTTGAGAGCTGCTAACGCACAGCTAAAGTAAAGCTCACACTAAGACTATTGGAAGAGATGCTGGCGAGAATGTGGGATGGCCTTGTTGCTCGAGTCGGCGGTCCGATGACGTTTCGTGTGATCCTGCAGCCGACTATGGCGACACTGTTGGCTGTCCGGGCCGGATTGAAAGATGCGCGTGAAGGCCGTCCGCCATACCTGTGGACTATCCTGACTGATCCATCTCAGCGGGCAGGTCTGATTCGTGAAGGATGGAAAGCATGCGCAAGAGTTTTCTTTCTCGCAATAATAATCGACGTCATCTATCAGTGGACAGTGCAACGCTGGGTTTACCCGGGAGAGTTAATAGTCGTTGCCATCGTTTTGGCACTTGTTCCCTACCTGTTGATTCGTGGTCCGGTAAATCGCGTCGCACGACGATTAGGCCAGTGACCAGCAAACGTGAATGTAAGTAAATCGTTGCGACTAGCCAGTCGCTCATGGAGGATTCAATGATTCCAGCCAAGTCTTTAAGCAACGAGTTGAGCGCTTTTGGTGTTGCACGGTCAACAGTCCTGGGCTCACCTTTGAACGACGAGGAGGCCCGCAAGACACACGCCTTCTGGAGGGCGTGTAATTACCTGGCTTTGGGAATGATCTATCTGCAATCCAACCCACTTTTGCGTGAGCCCCTGAAACCAGAACACGTCAAGAACCGAATGCTTGGGCATTGGGGTGCCAGCCCCGCGCTGTCCTTTATATATACCCATCTAAACCGAGTAATCAGAGCTAACGACCTCGATATGATCTTCATGGCAGGCCCAGGTCACGGAGCACCGGGTGTCCTCGGGCCACTTTATATGGAAGGCTCGTATTCCGAAGTCTATCCTGACAAGAGCCAGGATGAAGAAGGATTGCTCCGTTTTTTCCGGCAGTTCTCCTTCCCGGGCGGAATCGGAAGTCACTGTACGCCGGAGACGCCAGGCTCAATCCACGAAGGTGGGGAGTTGGGTTATGTCTTGTCACACGCGTGTGGAGCTGTATTCGACAATCCGGATTTGATTGTTGCGGCGGTGGTTGGCGACGGTGAAGCTGAAACTGGTCCACTCGCCACCTCCTGGCACATCAACAAGTTCCTGAATCCGGTGCGTGACGGCGCAGTTCTTCCAATACTTAATCTCAACGGTTACAAGATCAACAATCCAACATTGCTGGCTCGAATCAGTCATCAGGAACTCGAGGATCTTTTTAAGGGGTATGGTTACACGCCTTTGTTTGTCGAAGGCTCCGATCCTGTTTCGATGCATCAGGCAATGGCCGCAACGTTAGACGATTGCGTTCGCAACATTAAAAAGGTTCAACACGATTCTCGCTCAAACGGCAATGCGGTTCGACCTCGTTGGCCGGTCATCATTCTGCGTACGCCCAAAGGTTGGACTGCTCCCTCAGAGGTCGATGGTCTCAAACTTGAAGGGTTCTGGCGCGCTCATCAGGTTCCACTTGCCGGAGTGAAAAAGAATCCAGCTCATCTGAAGCAACTCGAAGAATGGATGCACAGCTACAAACCGGAAGAGTTGTTCGACGAGCAGGGTACGCTCATATCTGAATTGCGCGAGTTGGCGCCAGTTGGAAATCGTCGAATGGGTGCGAATCCTCACGCTAATGGTGGCCTAATAAGGAAGACTCTCCGTCTACCTGACTTTCGAAACTATGCATGCAAGTTTGAAAACCCTGGGCAGGTGGAAGCTGCGAATACAAAACCGCTCGGGATGTTTTTGCGCGACGTAATGAAGCTCAACATGAATAGCTTCCGCGTTTTTGGTCCCGACGAGAACACTTCAAATAAACTCGACGCGGTCTATGAGGCGAGCAAGAAGTTCTGGATCGCAGAATACTTTCCTGAAGACAGTGATGGCGGAGAGTTATCGACTGACGGGCGCGTAATCGAGATGTTGAGCGAGCACACCCTCGAGGGAATGCTGGAAGGCTATTTGCTCACAGGGCGGCATGGCTTCCTGTCAACGTATGAAGCGTTTGCACATGTTATCGATTCGATGTTCAACCAGCATGCGAAGTGGTTGTCAATATGCAATGAGCTTCCCTGGCGTCGGCGCATCGCGTCATTGAATCTGCTAATCACCTCAACAGTATGGCGGCAGGATCACAACGGATTCACGCACCAGGATCCGGGTTTTCTTGATGTCGTTCTCAACAAACGTGCGGAAGTTACACGGATTTACTTGCCACCAGATGTAAATAGTCTCTTGTCGGTGGCGGATCACTGTCTGAGAAGTGAAAACTACATCAATGTAATTGTGAGTGATAAGCAGATGCATCTTCAATACCTGGATATGGAGGCTGCAATCACGCACTGCACAAAAGGAATAAGTATCTGGGGGCAGGCCAGCAACGATCAAGGACTGGAACCAGACGTCGTTATGGCGTGTGCTGGTGACATTCCCACACAGGAAGCCCTGGCAGCGACGGCGCTGTTAAGGGAACAATTTGCAGATCTAAGAATACGGTTCATCAATGTTATAGATCTGTTCAAGCTGCAATCCGATCGGGAGCACCCGCATGGTCTTAGCGATCGCGATTTCGATAGTTTATTCACCTTAAATACGCCCGTGATCTTCAACTTCCATGGTTACCCGTGGCTAATACACAAGCTCACCTATAACCGAACCAATCACAAGAACCTTCACGTCCGCGGTTACAAGGAACGTGGAAACATCAACACGCCGATGGAACTCGCGATTGAGAACGAGATCGACCGTTTTACACTAGCAATCGATGCAATTGATCGCGTGCCAAAGCTTGCGACTAAAGGCTCACACGCGAAGGAGAAGTTCAGAAACATGCAGCTCGCCTGTCGGCAGTACGCTCACGATCATGGCATTGATAGACCAGATATTGCTGAGTGGCGCTGGCCATTTTGAACGTCAGAGAGAGTAGATTGCAGATTCAGATTTGAAGCAGTGCCAACCCTAACCTGAATCAATCGGCAATTGGCAATTTCGAATCTGCAATGTTTGGAGGATGGGTTCGATGAAGATTCATTTTCACGGAGCAACTGGTGACGTGACTGGTTCGGCGTATCACGTCGTTACTAAACATGCGAGTCTGCTTGTCGATTGCGGACTCTTTCAGGGTGGTCAGAAAGAGAAATCGAAGAACAGACGAAACGCAAAACTTGAAGGCAGGCGGCTCGACGCAGTGGTTCTCACGCACGGTCATCTGGATCACGTTGGCCGTCTACCCTTGCTTACTAAAAATGGATACGAAGGCCCGATATACGCTACTCGCCCAACAATCGACCTTGCCACATTGATTCTTCGCGATTCAATTAAGCTTCAAATTCAGGATTTAAAGCGCCAAAACCAAAAGCGCGCCCTTTCTGGCAAGCCACCACTCGAGCCGTTATTTGAAGAAAAGGACGTTAAGCGACTCAAACCGCTTGTGAAGACGCTCGCCTACGAAGAGCGTAGAGAAATTGCCCCGGGAATACAGGTGCGATTAGTTGATGCGGGACATGTAATTGGTTCCTCGAGTGTTGAGTTGACTGTCGATGAAAACGGCCGAAAGAAGGTCGTCGTTTTCTCTGGTGACCTTGGACCCCGCGGCGCGCCCTTGCTCAATGATCCCGTCCCGTTCGAAGAAGCTGACGCCGTGATCATGGAGTCTACTTATGGCAACCGAAATCATCGGTCACTCCATGAAACCGCAATCGAGGGTCGAAAGATCATCGCTCGAGCAATAGAACAAAAAGCAAAGATTATTGTGCCTGTGTTTGCTGTCGGCCGGACCCAGTTGCTTCTTTATCTCTTAGCCGGCGCGTTTCAGAGAAAGACACTGGAACCTTTCCCGATCTATCTCGACAGTCCCATGGCCATAGAGGCAACGAAGATCTATCAGAGGAACGATGAACTCTTCGATACGGAAGCGAAGGATATGGTGCGCTCTGGTGACTTGCGGCGAAATCTTCAGGGCGCTCGTGCTTGTCCAAAGCCTGGTGACTCAAGGGCTCTGAATGTTGTGAAGGGGCCGTGCCTGATTATGGCTGGTGCAGGCATGTGCACCGGCGGTCGAATAATGCATCACCTGCGTCAGAATCTGCCGATAAAGGGAACAGCGATCTTGATCGTTGGCTTCCAGTCGCCAGGAACACTTGGTAGACAACTCGTCGATGGCGCGAAATCGATTCGAGTGTTCGGAGAGGAGATCCCCGTGCGCGCCTCGATTCACACGATGGGAGGATTCAGTGCTCATGCAGACCAGCACGGTCTTATGGACTGGTTTGGTGCGATCGCTCCCTCGAAACCGCGACTAATCATCACTCACGGGGAGAACCATGCGCGCGATACCTTGTCGAGTCTTATCGGCGCGAAACACGGCATAAAGGCGCAGTGCCCAAAACTCGGTGATGTCATCGAGATCTAATACGCACGGTCGAGGAGAGGCTATGAGCTCACACAATCACAACCCCGCTCTTGGTGCATCGACGATAAGCTTGACCAATGAAGACGCCGTTAAAGAAGTGGTGGTTGATTCAATCTTACGTTTATGGGACGTGGTCAATAATCTAACGCGACTCCAGCCCTCCAAACGGGATCGCTATCGCGTGACGATCTTTGGTTCCGCGCGCGCGAAACCGGGAACGTTCGCCTACGAGGAAACTAAGCGAGTAGCGACAGCATTAGCTGAGATGGGTTGCGACATCATTACCGGAGGTGGCCCAGGTTTGATGCAGGCTGCAAATGAAGGTGCCGAGCTCGGGGGTAAGGAGAACCAGTCGATGGGTATTCGAGTGGACCTGCCGTTCGAGCAGGAGGTCAATTCATTTGTGGAACTGGCTTTTGAGCATCGGACTTTCTTTACGCGACTACATCACTTCGTTCTTGCTTCCGACGCGTTCGTTGTTGCGCCAGGTGGCATAGGCACAGTTTTGGAATTGACACTTATTTGGCAGTTACTGCAAGTGCGGCATCTCGAAAACACGCCATTGATCCTTGTCGGAAAAATGTGGCCAGGCCTGGTCGATTGGGCGCGCACTACGATGCTTTCGTTCGAGACGCCTCTGGTGAATACAGAGGACATCGAAATACCGCGTTGTGTTACTAACGGTGATGAGGCGATCGAGATCATCCGTGAGTGTCATGCCGAGTGGCAGCGCGCGAATAACAGGGCAGATGCTACCCATGGGTGATCTCCGGTTGGCAAAGTTGAGACTAGAATCCGACTAAACGTGAGGCGCGGGACCTATGAAAGCGGTGGCGCAATATTCGATCGCTTCAGTATCACGGCGGTCAAATCGTCTTGTTGTTTCGTACCACGACAGAAAGCTCCTACGGCCGATCGCAGTTTTTCAATAATCTTTTCAGCTGAAAGATGGTGTGATTCTCGAATCGTATCCTCAAGGCGCGCGAGTCCAAATTCTTCGCCTTCCGGATTCGTCCACTCGTAAAAGCCGTCGGTAACCAACGCCAGTATGTCGCCCTGGTCAAGTTGTCCTTCAATTCCTTGACTATATTTGGCGCCGGCAATCATTCCCAGAGGAATGCCCTGCGCCTCGAGATTTTCGATCTCTTTACCTTTGTGTTTGTACCAGAGAATTGGGCCGTGGCCTGCGGAGAGGACTCGTACCGCGCCGTTTTTTGGATTAAGGAAAATAACAGCGAAAGTTACAAATCGATTTGCAGATAGATCCGTTGCGAGTAAACCATTTAGATTTTCGAGGACACCGTTACGAGCACCCGCGGTCAAGAAGCTCGCTCGCGCGTACGCTCTGCATGACGCACCCACGAGGGCCGGGCCGATACCATGTCCAGTCGCATCCGCAAGACTGATCGCGACGGTTCCATCAGGTAAGGCTTGCCAATCGAAATAATCCCCGCCTGTTTGATCCGCTGGTTTGTTCCATCCGGCAATGTCGAATTGTTCCAATCCCAGATCTTTTTCGGGTAACAGGCCCTGTTGAATCGAACGGGCAATTTCCAGATCGTGATTGATTTGCGCTATTTCTTTTTCCAGATCAGCTTCGCGCAACGCTGCCGTCACGTGCGTGCGGATACGCGAGGCCACAAAAGCACCGATTATTCCGGCGCAGAAAATCAGACCTGCATAAGCAACATAGACAGCTTTCGGTAGAGCCACCAGGATGGCCGCTGAACCTTGAAACCTCAGCTCCGTGTACAAGAAAGTGAAGAGGTAACCTACTGCGGAAAGCAGTCCGCTCAATAACGTAAGACTAGGACTCAACCTGAGAGTGGACAGAATTATCAAAAGGAAATAGATGAGAACGACAGGTGCGAACATTACCTGATACGGTGTTTGCCAATTGCTTGCCAGTAACAAAAACAGACCGATTGTAGGAATTTGACTTTCAATAACTACATTAAAAACCCAACGCGACGGTTGTACTAAAGTGCCATCGCGCAGCGTCCTCAGAACCGAGAACAACATGATACCTTCATGGACGATAATTACCGCGAGCACTAACGTCTGAAGTGCCAGTAACAAATATTGCTCAGTTGACAGACCTCGAACAATTGCAAAAGCGAGTAGTGCGCTCAGAAGGATAAGCAATCCGGTAACACGATAGGCTTCGCTCTTGAGCGCTGCTCGTTGAAATGCTTCGGATTTAATCGCGCTATTACTCATTCCCATTCACCGCATTTCCGATTACTAACGTGTTTGGAAACGGTCAGTACCACTTCGCGTTAGGGTGTGGCTCGTCTTGCCACCTAAGGCGATTTGGAGCAAACGGGGCCACCGCGAAGTGGTGCTCACTGTTTCCAAGTTCGGTTGCGCAGTTGCTGCACGATGTGTTCTGCGTCTCTGCGGTTTGAGAACGCTCAAGCAGGAATGACACCATGCGGCAGAGACACTGAGGCCGCCGAGAGACATGAAAATGGTCAAGCCGTGCGTCTGCGTCGCTTTACATGAAGTTGAGCCAGTGAACGGGCGAGGGAAGCATTAACCGACGCAACCTCTTCGGCGGAGATTTTCTCTCGGAGTCTGGCTGCGGCTCGTTGGCGTGCTTCCTCCGCTTTCGCTTCATCGATGTTCTCTGCCTCAATAGCCATATCAGTAAGAATCGATACACTGTCACCTGTAACCTCAACGAGTCCTTCTCCAACTGCCAAAAACTGAGCGCGTCCCTCTTTGCGGACCATCATCTCTCCCCTCAACATCTGGGTCATTAGGGGAATGTGATGTGGCAGAATTCCGATTTGCCCGTCTGGCGCACGGAGCACGACAATCTCGACCTCCTGTGAGTAGGTGAGGCCTTCAGGTGTGACAATCTGCAAATTTAGAGTCTTTGCCATATGGTCAAAACCTCAACCCTCTTTTATCTCCTCAATCCCGCCCTTCATATAGAAGTTGCCTTCTGTGACATCATCGTGTTTGCCGTCGAGGATCTCTTTAAATCCGCGGACCGTTTCAGTTACGGGGACCTGTTTCCCTTCGCGACCGGTAAACACTTGAGCAACACTGAATGGTTGACTAAGAAATCGCTGAATCTTACGGGCCCGGAGGACAGTCATCTTGTCCTCCGGCGAAAGTTCATCCATACCGAGAATGGCGATAATGTCCTGTAGATCCTTGTAACGCTGCAGTACTGCCTGCACACGACGCGCAACGTCGTAATGTTCCTGGCCCACAATCTCAGGTGCGAGGGCGCGTGAAGTAGAGGCCAGAGGATCAACTGCTGGATATATGCCTAACTCCGCGATCGCTCGTTCCAAAACAATGGTTGCATCCAGGTGTGCGAATGTTGTCGCGGGTGCCGGATCCGTCAAATCATCAGCCGGAACGTACACGGCCTGGAACGATGTGATTGAACCCTTCTTCGTGGACGTAATTCGCTCTTGTAATGCGCCCATTTCGGCCGCGAGTGTTGGCTGATATCCGACCGCGCTAGCCGTGCGTCCGAGAAGGGAAGAGACTTCAGATCCGGCTTGAGAAAAACGAAATATGTTGTCGATGAAGAGCAACACATCCTGATTCTTCTCATCACGGAAGTACTCGGTGATTGCCAGGCCCGACAGTGCGACGCGTAGTCTGGCGCCTGGTGGCTCGTTCATCTGACCGTAAACCAGAGCGATTTTCGAGGACTTTAGATCCTTCTGGTTGATCACGCCGGCTTCAGACATTTCGTTATAAAGATCGTTACCTTCACGGGTGCGCTCACCAACTCCCGCAAACACCGACACGCCACCGTGCAGCTTCGCAATGTTGTTGATCAGTTCCATGATCACTACTGTCTTGCCAACACCCGCACCTCCGAACGCTCCTACCTTGCCACCCTTTAAGAACGGACAAATCAAATCAATGACCTTTATTCCAGTAGGAAGCACTTGTGGCGACGTCGATTGATCGATGAGTGGTGGTGCGCTTCGATGAATCGGGTAGAACTTCTCGGCCTCAATTGGCCCACGCTCATCGACAGGGTTCCCGGTTACGTCCAACACTCGACCCATGACTCCTTCACCCACAGGCACTTTCATTGGTCCACCGGTATCAACTACGGCGAATCCCCGTTTGAGACCTTCGGTACCTGACATCGAAATCGCTCGCACCCATTTGTCGCCCAGATGCTGTTGAACTTCGAGAGTGATTTTTACTGGTTCGTCCTGAACCTTGTATTCAACAGAGAGCGCGTTGTAGATCCCTGGCAGTGCGCCGGGAAACTCGACGTCAACAACCGGACCAGCGACTTGAACAATTTTGCCTGTTTGCATATGCGTACCCTTCGTAGATAACGATCAGCTCATCTGGCCACCGGCGATCTCCAATAATTCCTTCGTGATATTGCCCTGGCGCAACTTGTTGTATTCGAGAGTTAGATCCTGAATCAGATTCTCTGCGTTATCAGTGGCGTTTTTCATCGACACCATTCGAGCGCTCTGCTCGCTTGCCTTCGCATTTAGCAGCACCTGGTAAATGTAAATGTTGAGGTAGTGCGAAAGCAGGTAACTGACAAACGTTTTCGTATTTGGCTCGAAAAGAATTTCTTTGGTCGCCGATAACCCTTCCGCTTCTGACTCAGCGCCCGGGACAACCAATCCCTTTATTTCGCCCACAGGAAGAAACTCGAGCGAGACAGCCTGTTGCGTGAGCGTGTTGACAAAGCGGGTCGCCAGAACGCGCACCTCATCGACTTCTTTTTTCAAAAAGAGGTCGCGCGCAAACGCCGCAATTGCTCTTGCCTCCGCGAATTGAGGTGAATCGCCGTAGGCAAACTCAGCAACCAGTTGACGATTGGTGACGGCGACGAATTGTGCGGCCTTGCGTCCGGCGGTAATGAATATTGTTGAGTCCCGATCGAATTGGGAAGCCAGACGAAACAAGTTGCTGTTGAGAGCTCCACATAATCCTTTATCGGCTCCTACAAGAATGACTGCGCGTTTGTGAATAGGACGCACTTCCAACAATGGATGCGTGAAGTCTTTAAGGTATGTGGTTGCAGTGCGCTGGAAGTGGTAGAGCAGGTGGACGAAAGGGCGTCCCTGAAGAGCAGTGTCTTGAGCTTTGCGCATTTTTGAGGCGGCAACCATCTGCATCGCTTTAGTGATTTGCGAGGTGCTACCAATAGATCTGATGCGTCTCCGAAGATCACGAGTACTGGCCATCGTTAGGTTCCTTCTTCTGCATGCAGTTTCTGTGTCTTCGTGTCGCTATGGTGCATAGAAATCTCAAATAGTAGTGACCGCGAAGACACAGAGACATAGAGAACGCACAGAGACAACCTTCACTTCCACGTTTCCTTAAATGTGTCGACGACTGTTTTAAGCTCAGCACTTAACTCATCACTCAAGCTCTTTTCGCGGCCGATCTTTTGCAGGAGCGCGGCCTTACGTAAGGTGAGAAATTCGGCCAGCTTGTTCTGAAATTCTTTGATCCTCTCCAACGCCACGTCATCCAAGTATCCTTTTTGAACTGACCACAACACCGCCACTTGGATCTCCACTGGAATCGGACTGTATTGAGGCTGCTTGAATATTTCGACGATTCGCTTTCCCCGATCGATTTGGGCTTGCGTCTTTGCATCCAATCCTGATCCGAATTGAGCGAATGCCGCGAGTTCTCGAAATTGTGCGAGGTCGCCTTTTAGTTGGCCGGCAACTTGCTTCATTGCTTTCAGCTGGGCCGCGGAACCCACGCGCGAAACTGACAAGCCCACGGAGATAGCGGGACGTACCCCCTGATAAAACAGATCTGTCTCCAGGTATATCTGGCCATCAGTGATGGATATGACGTTGGTGGGAATATAGGCCGATACGTCGCCCGCCTGTGTTTCGATAATTGGTAAAGCTGTCAGTGATCCGTTTCCGAATTTCTCGCCGACGCGTGCCGCTCGCTCAAGTAGACGGCTGTGCAGGTAAAAAACGTCACCGGGGTAAGCTTCGCGACCGGATGGACGTTTCAAGACTAGACTGACTTGACGATAGGCGACTGCATGCTTCGATAGATCATCGAAAATAATCAGCGCGTCCATGCCGTTATCCATAAACCATTCGCCGATTGCTGCCCCTGCGAAAGGAGCCAGATACTGATTCGTGGCTGAGTCGGAAGCAGCGGACGCGATGATAATTGTGTAGGGCATCGCTCCAGCGTTTTCGAGGATTGTGATCAATTGAGCGATGCTCGATTGCTTTTGACCAATCGCGACGTAGATGCAGTAGAGCGGGCGAACATCTTTATCTCCCGCAGCTTCCGCTGCAATATTCAAGCGCGCCTGATTGATCATAGTGTCAATGCAGATGGTCGTCTTTCCCGTCGAGCGATCACCGATGATCAATTCACGCTGGCCACGTCCAATCGGAATCATTGCATCAATCGCCATGATTCCGGTTTGTACAGGTTGCCTGACCGGACTGCGTTTGATGATCCCTGGTGCGATCTTCTCAACGGGGTACGCGACGCTACTTTCGATGGGGCCTTTTCCATCGAGGGGTTCTCCCAGAGTGTTAACGACTCGACCCAACAGTCCTTTGCCGACTGGCACCTGCAACAGTTTGCCGGTAGCGCGAACTTCGTCTCCCTCCTCGAGTTGGGTGTAGTCACCGAGGATGACTACGCCAACTTCAGTTTCATCCAGATTCAACGCCAACCCGGTGATGCCGTGACCCAGATCGATCATCTCGTTGAGCATGGCGTCGCTGAGACCCTCGATGCGCGCGACACCGTCGCCGACCTCACGAATGACACCAACGTTCTGTTTGGCTGCTGTCGTTTTTGCCCCAATGATTTGGGCTTCAATTTCCATCAATAGGTCAGCCATCTGTCTTTTCCTCAATTCACGAGTCGCAAATCGGTTCTCGCGCCAGTGACTTAAAAGCTTCGTTCGAGTGCTGCGAGCCCTGCCTTAACACTTCCGTCGTAGACGTCGTCAGCCACTCTCACACGCATGCCACCAATCAATTCCGGACGCTCCACGAATGAAGTAGTAATTCCTGGACCGTAAAGCTCCGCCAAATTTGCCTGAACGTTGACCCGCAGGTCCGCAGGCAATTGCGCCGCACTCTCAACTTCAGCGGTGTGCTTCAATTGATCGAGTCGTACGAGACGCTCAAATTCACCCGCGAGAGCCAAATACCCACGCCGTTTTGATCCAAGGATGCTGTCTACAGCCTTTCGAGCCCAATCCTGGTTAAGCGATCCATTGCTTTGACACAATCGGAACAAGTGTTTTGCTTCACGTCTAATTTGCTTGTTTGTTTTCATTGCCTTAATGCGACGTCAATTCTCTTGCCGTCTCCTCCGACAGGCGTCGTTGATCTTCAGTCGTCAGAATCTTGCCGGTAATTGCGCCGGTTGTTCGAACCACCAACCGGCCAACTTCGCGTTTGAGAGCTGCGAGCATCTGTATGTGGTCTTGAGCGGCAGCCTCGTGTGCTTTAGCCAGGATTTGCTCAGCGGCCAGGTGGGCCTTCTGAGTCTCCTGTTCTCGCAGAAGTGCCGCTGCGTCACGTGCTTCTTCGATCAATTGAGTCGCCTGATTATTAGCTTGAGCCAGAACCTGCTGTCGTTGTGTTTCAGTCTTCGCCAGCTCGGCCCTGATCTTTTCAGTGTTTGCAAGACCCTGAGCAATCAATTGGCGTCGTTCGGCCAACATTTTTAGAACAGGCTTGTACGCAAACAGGTAGAGCAATGCGCAAACGATTGAAAAACTGATCATCTGTGCGACGAGGTGGGGCCAGTCAACTCCAAAAGTCCTGGCGATCTGTTCTATCTGCCCGCCGCCTTCTTCAGTGAATAAGAGAAGTGCATTCATAGTGATGAACTCTCACAATCTGTAGCAGAATGCTCCCATGGTCCTACTTAACGAGAAACAGTGTGTAGAACACGATCGCCTCAGCGAAAGCGATGGCCAGAATGGACTGGACCAGAACCTTCGTGGACGCTTCAGGATTTCGTCCGACGGCATCTGACGCTTTCATGCCGATGATTCCCACGGCAATGGCTGCGCCGAAAGCTGCCAGCGCGACGTGTATGTTTCCTGTCATAATGAATCGTTCCTTTCTCTGCGAAAATCGAGTGCGCCTACAAATTTCAAATCAACCATGAGCAGATTCATGCGAGTCTGCTTCGTGTTGACAGATCAAAAGGGTGAACACAGCCGTCAGCAACATAAAAACCAACGCCTGCACTAACCCAACGAGTAATTCCAAAAAATAGAAAGGCACGGGGAGCAACCACCCTAGTCCGGGGACCAGATTGGCCATTGTTTCCAACATGCTCTCACCGGCGAATGTGTTGCCGTAAAGACGAAAACTCAAAGAGACAGGCCGGAAAAGAATCGAAACGATCTCTAAACAACCGACAGCAAAGAACACGATTGCCAAAACAATCTTGAGTAGTCCCGTGCTCTCACCTTTTGGAGCAAACAACTCTTTCGCGAATCCCAATGGTCCGACTTCGCGGATGGCCCAAACGATCCAACAAGCAAAGAAAATCAAAGCCATCGCCAGCGTCTGGTTGACATCAGCATTTGCCCCTCTAAATAACGGCTGGTCCACTTTGAAACCATGCGTGGTTGTATGGCCCCAACCGACTGTTCCGGCTCCGGGAACAAGGCCGATCCAATTAGCACAAAGGATGAAGATGAAGACCGTTGCGAAAAACCAAAAAGTACGTTTGACCAGATGAGGTCCCAAAAGATCTTCAAGAAAGCCGTATAACTTCTCGATAAGCCACTCCAGGAAATTCTGAGCACCACTGGGAACCTGTTGCATCTTTCGAGTGGCAAGTTGCGCGAAGGCGATCAGACCCAATGCGGCGATCCAGCTGACGAACATTGAATTGGTAATTGGAAAACCAAGGACGCGTCCAATTTCGACAGGCTTCTGCGATAAGGAGTGTTCTTCCGGTGTCGTTGTTGCGGTTTGATGTGTAGTGTCTGGGGAATGTGACCCTTGGGCTAACGTTGGTGCGACATGTGCACTGAGTAAGACAAAGACAACGATTAGCAAAGCCCAACAGCCGAACTTCAACCTTTTGCCAAGCTCGTTGGTTACGCCAGAATTCTGTACAAGCCCATTCACTAACATCTGACGATCTCTTTGACCGCGGAATACAGAGGGAGACGAGTCTGATCATGAAAATTATAGGAATGTGATTGTGGGGAAAATACTGTCAAAACTGACAGTTTTGGTTTGTTACTAGTCCCGTGAAGAGAGCGAAAGCATAAAGCCCTGGGGTGGCCCGAGGGTTACGAGAGTAACCAAAGATCGATTGTGCATAGATCTCACGCGGCTTGTCGTTTTTCGAAATCTTCAACGACCTGAAATACGCTTCGGAATCGATCGATAGCTCCAAGCTTAGCGTCGAGCCCTTCTGCACGCAGCCGGTCTCTGACCGAAGACCGCGCCTCGACTACTTGCATTTCGATCCCAAGAAAAGTCAACTCGTCCGCCAGTAGACCGAGTGCAGCGGCACTTTGCAGGTCCACTCGCGGTGTCGCTGAAAGATCGCAAACCACTAACTTGGGTAACGGAGATTGTGCCCGTACTCTTGCTAAAACAGTTTCGCGAACGTATTCGACATTAAAGTAAACGAGACCAGCTTCGACGCGGAAAATCAAAACGCCCGGTACGGCCTTATTGTCAGGATTTCGCTCGATGTCTGAGAATCGTTGAGTTCCTGGAATTCGACCGAGAGACGCCACGTGTGGCTGAGATCCGCGACGAAGCAGTTGGATCAGCGAAATGAATGCGCCGATCAGAACCCCGCGCAATAAACCTGCACCCAATACCCCTAATAGCGCCGCAGCGGCCACCACAAACTCAGCACGATCTGCGTGCCAGAGATGGCGCAGTTCGGATGCCTTAAACAAGCCTGCTACTGCCATCAGTACAATCGCAGCCAGTACCGGCTGTGGCAATTCCCGGAGAGAGTTCGAGAAGAAAAGAATGACCACGAGCATGATCACAGCGGCAATAAACCCTGACAAAGGAGTGCGCGCCCCTCCACCTTCATTCACGAGCGACTGTGACATGCCACCGCTTACCGGAAATCCCTGGCCCAGTCCGACAACAAGATTGCTTGCAGCAAGCGCCAGAAATTCCTGATTGCTATCAAAGCGTCCGCCGTGTTTCGCAGTAAACATTCGTCCGATAGCCGCCGTTTCAACAGCACCGAGCATGAAACAAGCGATCGCTAGCGGAAGAAGTTCATTCAAATCGGTCCACTGAACAGCCGGCGGGCCAAAGTGAGGCAGACCTTGCGGCACTACTCCCAGAATCTTTACGCCGCGTGATTCGATATTCGTGAGGGTCGCGACAACTATGCCGCCAACTACTACCAACAGCCCGACCGGTTTGTTCTTAAGAAATATTTTGCCGAGGACAAGAATGGCTAATGCACTGAGGCCGAAGGTTAAGGCTGTTGGATTTGTGTCGCCGATGTGGGATAAGAAATGATCACTGCGTCTCCAGAAACTTCCTTCCCCACCTTTAAAGCCAAAGAGTTTCGGCAACTGCGTACTTGCGATATAGAGCGCTACGCCCGCTTTGAAACCCACAAGCACGGTCTCTGAAATGAAGTTAACAATCGAGCCTGCCCTTACCAACCATGCCACCAGTGCAATTACCGCAACCAACAAGGCCGTACATGCCGCAAGTGCTGCGAAACGTTTCGCGTCACCGCCAGCTAAGCTGCCTAACGACGAACCCACAAGCAGTGAAATTGCCGACGTTACTGTGATTGTCGTATGTCGCGAACTACAAAACAGCCAGAAGACCAGGCCCGAAAACAGGCACGCATAAAGACCTGCCTCAGGCGGAACTCCTGCTAGCGACGCATCACCAATTCCTGCCGGCAACAAATACGCTGCGAGTGTTAGACCAGCTATGAGATCGGCGCGGAACCAAACTGGTTGATAAGATCGCAGTAGCTGGACCGCCGGAACGAAGCCGGCGATCTTCTCCGCTAACGACGCTGGACGAGCGAGAGATTCTGCCGATGTTGACACGAGTTTATTTGCCCGCGGCCATTGCACGATTTCCTGTCAATGCAAGTCTGGCCGATTCGAGTTCTTTGAGTTTCTTTTGGTCGACCTTTGGATAGGCCAGATTCAGCGACGCTAATGCGTCGATCACTGCGGAGGCGACCACCACACGGGAAAACCACTTGTTGTCGGCGGGTACGACATACCACGGTGCATAATCAGTTGCCGTGTTGCGGATCGTATCTTCGTACGCTTCCATGTAGTCAGACCAGAAGTTTCGCTCTTTCGCATCATTCGCGGAGAACTTCCAGTTTTTATCCGGATCTTCTAATCGGGACAGGAAGCGTTTTTTCTGTTCAGCCTTCGAGACATTGAGGAAGAATTTGCGAATCACCACGCCGTTATTCGATAGATAGCCTTCGAAGTTTCGAATGTCACTGAAGCGGTTTTCCCATATCTTCTTGTCCACGAGTTCTGCGGGAACCTTCTGCGCTTGAAGAAACTCTGGATGAACACGAACCACCAATGTTTCTTCATAGTAGCTTCGATTGAAGATGCCAATACGTCCGCGTTCCGGAAGCGCCTTCATGCAACGCCAGAGGTAATCATGATCAAGATCCTCGCTCGTCGGCGACTTGAAAGAATAGACCTGACAACCCTGTGGGTTAACGCCCGACATCACATGCTTGATCGCGCCATCTTTGCCGGCAGCATCCATTGCTTGAAACACAAGCAATACTGCCCAACGATCCTGTGCATAGAGCATGTCTTGCAATTGGGCAAGCGCTGCAATTCCGATGTCGAGCGCCTCTTTCGCCCGAGGCTTATCTTCAGACTTAAGATCTTGTGTGTCTGCTGCGTCAAAGTTCTTAAGCCTGAAACCCTTTCCGTCGGCAACGCGAAATGGTTCGGAGAATTGGCGGGCCTTTTTGATGATCTCTTTTAGTTTCATATGCTGTCCGTATGCCACCAGTTACTTTACATCTGCCAACCACCACCCAGAGCTTTATAGAGTTGTACTACTGTCACCAGTTCGTCTCGTCGTGCCTGCGCCAAACTCAATTCCGCATCGAATAGATTCCGATCAGCATCAAGTGCTTCGAGCAAATTTGAAACACCGCCGTTGTAGCGCAGGTAGGCTAAACGAACGCGATCTCGTAGCGTTTGCACCAGCAGTTCGCGTTGCGTGCGCACCTCTTTCACCTTGCGGTGAGCAATCAGCGCATCTGAGACTTCACGAAACGCATTCTGCACCGTCTTTTCATAATCAGTTAGAAAGAAGTCTCGTTCTGCTTGAGTGAAGCGGACATTTGATTTGAGACGACCGCCAGTGAAGATGGGCTGGGTCAGTTCCGGCACAAACGACCAAACACTACGCGATGGATTGAATAGACTCGAAAGCGATGTGCTTTCATAGCCGAAAAATCCAGTAAGCGAAATACGAGGGAAGTAGGCTTTTTTCGCAACGTCAATGCGTGCGTTTGCGGCAATCAAACTCTGCTCGGCCGACCTGATATCCGGACGGCGCTCAATCAGATCAGACGTTAATCCCGCCGGCACGGCCGGTGGTGTCTGCTGTTCCGTAAGGGAGGCGCCTCTAGTGACGCTTGTCGGATTCTTGCCGAGCAAGAAACTGAGAAAGTTTTCCTGTTGTTCAATGGATTTCTCGAGTGCGGGAATTACTTCGGTAGCGTCGTAAACCAATTCCTCCGCCTGGCGAACTTCGAGCATGTTCGAAACACCGCGCTCCTGGCGCAGCTTGATAAGGCGGAGGGACTCCTGACGCGAGGTCAACGTTCGCTTGGCAATCTCCAGTTCATAGTCCAGTTCACGCAAGTTGAAGTATGACGTCGCCACATCGCTTACTATCACCTGAATAACAACTTTGCGTCCCTCTTCAGTTGCCAGGTAATCGGCTTTAGCTGCTTGAGTCTGTTTCCGAACCCTGCCCCAGATATCCAATTCGAAGGTGAACAGATTCAGGAGTACGCTTCCAAAAGTGCGCTTGCGATCGATAGGTTTCGGAAGATCAACCGCTCCACTGCGCGAGCGTCCCTCAGTAATCAGATCAGCGCTGGCTCCGATCGTGGGAAACTGATCCGACCGGGTGATGCCGTAATTAGCGCGTGCCTGATCAACCCGCGCTGCTGCTTCACGCAGATCATAGTTGTGCAGTAATGCAGCGCGGATCATTTCCTGCAGCTGCTGGTCGTTGAAAACCTCGAACCATCTTGAATTCGCCAGCGATTGTGGGTCGGATGGCGCTGACGTATCGAGTCCGCGATAGACAGGGGGTGTCTCGACCTTTGGTTGTTGGGAATTCTTTTGGCCCAGAACAATGCTCGGCCCCATGCTGGCAATTAGCAGGAAAATTGTTATCCGTTTCATGGGTGACCACTCCCTACTCGAGCAGCGATCGGCGGTCCATGCCCAACGCCTGGCTCAATGGGTCTCTCAAGCGTGTCCACTGGAATTGGTGGTGTCCCATCATCGACTTTCTTCTTTCTTCGTCGACCCAGATTCTCAATAAACGTGAAGTTACCGGGAATAATGAAGACTCCAAGTGCAGTTGCTACCAACATGCCGAAGAAGACACCGGTGCCCATCACGTTTTGGGCACCGGCGCCTGCGCCGCTTGCTTTCATCAAAGGCACCACGCCGAGTATGAAGGCGAAAGCGGTCATCAGGATGGGTCTGAATCGCAGTCGCGCTGAAGTTAGTGCGGCGTCTTCGAGACTGAGACCCTCTTCGTGCTTGGCCTTGGCAAACTCAACGATCAGAATCG
>Ga0075424_100001966_pt1 | contig 18476 bp, 15 predicted proteins | sample SoiMethybrSBSTD3_FD_75301 | JGI IMG/M metagenome (GOLD analysis project Ga0075424, IMG submission 75301) | Bulk soil microbial communities from a Populus tree surrounding site in Tennessee, USA - Soil MetaG P. TD hybrid SBSTD3 | ecosystem: Environmental > Terrestrial > Soil > Tree plantation...
ATGCTCAGTCCCTCCATATCGCTCCGCAGAGAGACGAGATGCACGTCGGCGGCTGACAAACTGGATTGCAGACGAGATTTTGGTTGATAGGGAAGGAAGCGAATATGTGACCACCTTTCGGCTCGCGCCATATCCATGAGCTTCTTTTTCCACGCACCTTCACCGATAAAACAGAAGCACAATCCGGGTAGGGCATGCGTCTCCCGTAGGAGGGCCACGAGCGTCTCAAATTCATGAACCACCCCATGGTTGCCCGAATACATCACCACGAACTGATTCTCCAAATTATGCTGCTGAAGAAATTCATTTCTCCCTCTCGGGAGCGACTGGATATGTGTTCCATCAGCCCAGTTTGAGATTCTTGACAGTGATAGAGGAAGCACCCCTTCTGAGAGAATTTGACGCTCCATACAACGACCGATGACCACCACTTGATCCATCTGCCGTAGCGACCATCGAGCCAACCACCTCAGACCGCTTGCGATCAGGCCTTCAGGTAGTACGCCCGCCCGAACGGCAATTTCAGGGAATACATCTTGAAGCCAACAGACGGTCTTCACGGGTTTGACCATTCGCACCACCGCCGCCATCACCGAAAGCAGCGGGGGATCTGAAAGCACCACCAGACAGTCTTGATGCTTCGTCCGAATCGCAGCCACAAATGCAGCAATCCAAAACGAGATGTAATCAGCCAGGCGCCCTAACGTATTGGCCCGCCCGAATCGAGTAACTCCCACTCGCACAATGCGAATACCTTTGTAGATCTCCTGAGCAGGCAGGATTGATGAGCCGCCGGCATAGGTGGTGTTACCGGTAATGACCGTGACTGTTTCGCCTTGAGCCGCAAGGTCCTCAGTCAACTCAGTCAATAGCTGAGCGGTCGCTGATATATCCGGATAGAAATAACGATTGACGAACAACAGCCGCATGCGATCACATTGCCGATTTATCGCACTGACGATTCTTGTCTCATAAATGATTACGTGCGATTTACGATCTTACATGGCCTGCAGGGGGGGTCAACGAAATATGCGGTATTGTCACGAGGAAAGGGGAAAGATCTGCAAAATTAGCCGGTTCTTGAAATTACAAAATCTCCCAGCACAAGGATATCCAGCTTTGTGCGCAAAAAGCACGCAAGTGCTTCTTCTGGCTTGCAGACGACCGGTTCGTTTTCATTGAACGATGTGTTTAGCAGCATGGGCACGCCGGTCAATTTTCTAAAGGCTTCAATGAGCCGATAGTAGCGCGGGTTCGTGTGTTGCTGAACAGTTTGAAGGCGGCCCGACCCATCCACATGCGTGACGGCGGGTATAATCGCACGCCGTTCATCTCGTATCTGATAGACCTGCATCATGAAAGGCACGTCGTCATCCGTTTCAAACCAATCGGCCACATGCTCTCGAAGTATCGACGGTGCAAAGGGCCGGAACGACTCGCGACGCTTGATTTTAAGATTGATGATCTCCTTCATGTCTGCCCTACGCGGATCCGCTAAGATCGACCGATTCCCAAGCGCGCGCGGTCCCCACTCCATACGCCCTTGGAACCATCCTATGACGCACCCTTCGCTTAGAGCTTGGGCTACGGTTTTGATCAATTCCTCTTCATCATTTACATGCCGAATGACGCAGCCTTCTCTTTCGATTGAAGCCTGTTCTCTTTCACACAGCGCGGTCATGTATTGGTCGCCAAATTCCGGCCCCCAATAGGCATGATCCATGTAGAACGGTTCCCGAGTGATCCCACGCTCGGCAGCTACTGCGAATGCGGCCCCTATCGCACCTCCTGCGTCTCCTGCCGCAGACTGAATATAGACAGCACGGTACGGTGTATGCCGATAGATCTTCCCGTTCGCCACCGAATTCATGGCGCAGCCACCAGCCACAGCCAAATCATTAAGCGTATGGCGCTCGTGGAGGCGGGTCAGCAGGTGAAATAAGGCTTCTTCATACATGGCTTGCAACGAATGGGCGATGTCCCGATGGGACTGAGTGATCTCTTGGTCTTTCGTTCGCGGCGGCCCAAGCAAATCCGCTAATGCATCCGAGAACAGTATGCCGACGCGTGGCTCACCATTCTCCCATTGGTATTCGATTTTCTCTTTGTGGTGACGAAAGTACGTCAAATCGAGACGAAACGATCCGTCATTTTGTAATTGAACAATTTTCCGCATGGCCCCCATAAACAGCGACCTTCCATACGGCGCCAACCCCATCACCTTGTATTCATCGCCGTAGTTGGGAAAGCCCAGATATTGAGTCAACGCTTGATAAAAAATACCGAGTGAGTGAGGGAAATAGACCTTGTCTTCCAATTCAATTCGACCGTTATGACCGACACCCCAAGCGGCGCTGGCAAAGTCTCCGAATCCATCCACCGAGACAACCGTCGCGTCCTTGAACGGAGCAACAAGAAATGCCGAAGCCAGATGTGCAAGATGGTGTTCGATGTGACGCACTTCGGCACGAAGGCTTTGTCCAGGAAATGCTCCAAGCAACTCTTCCTCAACGGACGCGCGTTTCCGCTTGTTTTTAATGCGATCGAAAATCAATGCGAGATCAGGGCGGTGTAGGGCGGCGTACCTGACTTTTTTCCAGATATTTGCGCCGGCATCCTGGTTGATTGCGACAGCATCGAGGTCGTTAAGCGTAAGATCAGAGACAGAGAGACAATAGCGGATTGCCTCCGAAGGAAATCCGGCCCAGTGTTTGATGCGGCGAAAGCGTTCTTCCTCTGCCGCGGCGACAAGCCGTCCATCCTCCACGAGACAGGCAGCCGCATCCCCATGGTAGGCATTGATCCCGAGAATGATCATGAAGCGATGAAACCCATTAGAGAGATAGGAGGAACCAGCATTACAGCTGGAGGGAGATTTGCTTCGCTAGGTGATGATGCCTTGGCTCTTGCACCAAGTGGCTAATGTCCTGCTGCGACACAGCTGCGATTCGCTCTACTGGTTCTATTCCAAAGTGGCGGCACACATTTGCGGCAAGGCTGAAGCACAGGGAAAACTTTCCCGGCAAGGCTAATGTGTACGTTCCCCGATCGACGATTTGATAGAGATAGTTTCGTAAAAACGACGAAGATGTCACTTCTGTTTTTGACCCGAAGTAAATCTCAGCCCTGCGGTCATCAAAATCTCCGAACACCTTCCTGGCCTTCTCTACCATGTGCTGGCGAAGCATCTCTCGACGGCTACCAGTGCAGTCCTGCGGATCATGGTAGACCGCATTCCCGATCAAGGAATAATCCAGGCCATTAAAGCGATGATAGATGTGGTTGATGGTGTCTTTCATATCCGGAGACATTTTAATGAAATTGACATCCACAAGGGCAGGACAGACGACAAGCAACGGACTCATCACAACTCGGATGTTGGAAGTGAACGCCGTAGATTCTTTCCCCGTCGTCAGAATGATATGGCGCGCACTGATTGTTACCGGGCTTTCACCAGACGTGGTTTCGGCAATAACGCATCCCTTTTCAACGGATTGGACTTTCGTTTCAGTCCTGATCACACCGCCATATCCGAGAAATGACCGCAACAGATCCTCGATGATGAGCCTGGTGTTCATTGCTCGGTCTCGGGACTTCAGTACAAAAGCGATCTCATCGAGCTTCACGCCCAAGGAGGGCGTATGCAGGACAAACTTTAATGGCTTGGAGGCCTTGCTCATTTGTCGACTCAAGCTTCTGGACGCATCGAGATTTTCGAACCACGACATGCGTCGTTTGGCCCGTTGAAGAGCAAAGAACCACGGAATCTTCCATTTCCAACTGACACCCTTGCAATTCGTATAGGCATAAAAATTCGTTCGATTTGAAAACCATCCTTCCGGTGACGACGATGATACGTGTTTGTCGACTCGCAGATTCATGTTGGGAAATGCCCGATAATAGTCAATGAGGTCATCGAGATTTCCCACCATTGCCCGGAAGAAGAACTGGTCTGGAAGGGCTGTATAGAGAGCTCCCGTATGGAACCACCCTTGTTGCTCCCCAGAAGCTTCTGAACAGAGCGTCTTGTTCTTTTCGATTAAGACAACTGAGGCTCCCGAACGTTGCAGCAGTTCGGCTATGGCCAGACCTGCAATGCCGCCGCCGACGACGGCAAAATCCAAAGTCCGTTGGCTGGCGTTCATCGCACGGTCCTTTCGAGCGGTGATGTGAGGTGGAGGGGAGTTGCTGACCCGAAGCCTTGCCTATCGACGATGAAAGAAACTATCGTCCATACCACAAAGGGGATCGCGTAGTATGTCAATCCTCCGATTTCCCACAATGGTACATCGTGGCAAATAACCGGGAGCCATGGGCATTGGCCACCTTCACCGACAGGGTGAATAATGCCTCTGGGCAATGTCTCCCAAATAACCGCTACCCAAAGTCCCAAGAGAGGGCTGAGCGAGTATCCGAGATCGTTAAAGCAAGCTGATAGTTCCCTATTGTAAAGATGTTGGGTTACCCAGCTTGCCAATGCCCACAAAAAGGTAAACAGGAGAAGCCCAACTAAGATATGCCAGGTCAATCCACCTTCGAATGACATGAGCCCGCAACGGTAAGAATCACCTGACGACTTGCACCGATATTGAATCATGAATAGGAGGGAAAACGGGATAGCGGCTGAGATACCGATCAACCAACCGGCAAACTGTTTTCGACGCACCAGAAGAATTAGGTTTATGGCTCCCGAGAGCAATAGGAAAAAGAAGAGCAGATAAATTGTGCTCAGCATTTTCGCTCAGCCATCTCTGTCATAAGTGTTTCGCTAGCATTTCCCCAACAAACCTTCCCTCTTCCTCGGTCATTCCTGAGGTTAACGGAGGGCATAAATGGTTCGGACACCAGCGGTCTGCACCAGGATAGGATCCGCCGGCGCAGATGTCAGTGAATACGGGTTGGCGATGGCACGGCAACTCATACACGCCTCCACCTATTACGACACCCTCATCGGCAAGTTCCTTTTTCACTTTGTCGAGCGAGCGTCTCTCCGGCAGTAAGACAATGAGCTTGTAATAGCTGGCAACATCCATATGAGCAGTCGGACAATAGCTAAGCCCTGCTCGATCGAGGACGGATGTCATCGCCTTCGCGATACGAGCTCGCCGTTCAAGCATCGCCGGCAGCTTACGGAGTTGGATCACACCGAGCAGCGCACCAAGCTCGGTAATACGGCTGCTGTTCCCAAAGTCGTGGTGTAGTCCGCCGTAATTGGTGCCACGCTTGCCTTGATTCCGGTAAGAACGGGCCAGGAAATCTTCTTCATCGCTTTCCGTAGTGATCATTCCTCCTTCGCAGGTGGTCATGACTTTGGTTGGAAAGAAGGAAAAGGCCGTCCCATCGGCGAGTTTCCCGGATTTGACTCCTTTAAGTTGGCTGCCATGAGCATGCGCGGCATCTTCAATGACAAACAATCCATGAGCGCGGCAATAGTCCACTACCGATGGAAATTCGGGGGAAATAATTCCTCCAATGTGCACCCACGCGACTCCGGCAATATCTCGATGCCTCGTCATTTGTTCTTGGACCATCGCCAGCGTTGGCGCAAAGGTCTTTGGATCCATATCAAGATACTGAACTGTCCCTCCAGCCCGAATGATGGCGGCGACGGTGGCAAAGTTTGTGTTCGTAGGAACCAGAACTCGACGACCGCTTACTTTCTTCAGGCGGAATAGAAACTCCAATGCCGTCGAACCAGAGTTGACCGCAATGGCATGTTTGCTTCCAATGAATTCCGCAAAGACCTTTTCGAATCGTGCGGTGTACTCTCCCAGAATAAGCACTCCCGACCGAAGTATCTCTGCAGCGCCCTGTTGAAATTCGGCAATCTCCGCTTCGGTTAAATCAAAGAAGAATGGTTTAATGGTTGGCACAACGTCCTCCTAGATATCGCGATAATCTCGTGCAGTGGATTGCCACTGCGACTGCATCTCATAGATTCTTGCATCGATGTAAAAGCGGTACCAAAAGCCCTGTAGTACGTGGAAAATAAGTCCGGGGATCCCATCAAGAAATCCGACTCGAATGACGTAGCGGTACAAGAAATACAGCAACCCGCGAATAAATAGTGGTGATCGCGCGTAGAGGTGAGTCTTCAACCACCGTGTCCGCTCAACCTTTGTCCCAAACAATCTGGGTTTAAGATCGCGATCGGGATCACTCGTCTCAAGTAACGTATCTCGAATCTCGCCGTCCGACAAATCATCATGCTTTTTTAGCCAATACTTGAGGGTGTTCTGTCGATTATCTTCCAGGAAATCCTGGCTGGCATAGATCACTCTGCCAAGTTTCAAGACGAGGTGTTCTTCTGTTTTCTCTTCATAGCGGCCTGCCCCATTGCGGAAGACGCGAAGAATATAGTGCGGGTACATCCCGCCATGCTTCAGCCACCGATTCATGAAATACATCCGCCGGTTTAAATAGATTCCAGTTATGTCTGGACCGCACGTGGCTGTCAGCTCTATTAGCTCGTGCTTCAGCTTGAACGGCAATATCTCATCGCAATCCAATCGCAATATCCACGGGCGATCGAGAGGGACGTTATCAAGCGCCCAATTGAACTGAACAGCGTGATTCACAAACTTGTTTTGCACGATACGACAGCCATATGCATCGCAGATCTTCAGTGTGCTGTCTGTACTGAAGGAATCGACGATGACGATGTCGTCCGTGAAATCTTTGATGGATTCTAGGCAGCGGCGGATATTGGCTTCTTCGTTGTAGGTAAGGAGAATAATAGAAAACGGACTACCCATGCGTTTCCTTATGGTGCAGGTGGGCTACAATCCCAATACAGGTTCCCAAGAAACGATTGCGGGTCCATGGCAATCTGGCATAGAAAAATTTCGTAGAGGCAGAAAGGCCGGAAGATTTAAAAAGAGGCAGCACTTTGTGGGGCCAGAAAATAAACTGGTTCGGTGATCGAGGAGTCGCGAGGTATCGATACAAAATGACTGGATTGAACGGGTTTGGATCCCAACTTACAAATACGCCTCCGGGTTTCAGGACACGCCCGATTTCTTCCAATGCGTCTCTGAGATCGGGAAGTTGACTGAGCACTCCGCTTGCAAAGACCACATCGAATAAGCCGCTTCTAAACGGAAATTGGAAGCAACTCCCGGTCACCGCCTTCAGACGCGAGTTTCGGTTTTCAAGAAAGGCCGGTCGCATTCGCTCTCGAAACAGTTCACAAGCTACGATCTGTTTCGGTTCGAAGAGATCCGCAATGAGTCGAGTATACGTGAGCTCTCCTGCCCCGACGTCCAAGACCAGCTTGCCACGAAAAATCTTGTCCGGGTCCAACCAACACCGGAGGTATCGCTCCAAATGCAGGTATGGTTTAGCACCCTCCGGCCAATGTTGACTGTAGTATCGTTTTTCTCCTTCGTAGGAGAACTCTTTCGTAGTTGACGCTGCAGAATCATGCATCGGCACCAACCTCCTCAATGAGGCTTACCAGACGACGGACATGGTCGGTCCAATTGAACTGAGATTCTGCTCGGCGCCGACCAGCCTCGCCAAGCCGTTTTCGAAGAATGGTATCTTCGCCAAGATGGAGAATGGCCTCTGCGAGTGACCTTTCATTGAATGGATCGAAGTAGATCGCCGCTTCTCCGCAAATTTCGCGGCAGACTGGGATGTCAGAGGCAAGAATTGGCAGGCCACTCGCCATTGCTTCAACAAGGGGGTGTCCAAATGACTCGGCAATCGAAGGGAACACAAACACATCACTCGCCGAGTATAGCATTGGGATCTCAGTATAAGGCACAGGCCCGGCAATCTTAACAAAAGGGGTGACCATAGGATGGCGAGCAAGAAGCTGATCTTCTTCTCGCGTTACGAGTTCGTCAGTAGGATATTGCCAAGGATCAGCCGTTGTCAGGAGAGTAAATTCCTTGAAGCCTCCTTCGGAAAGGAGGCGAATTGCCTTAAGAAGGACGGTCAGATTCTTATAGTCGGAATACTCTGAGACATGTAACAACCGCAAATGGCCTCCGCCTTTGGCTTTGTTTTCTCCCGCACAGTTTTGTTGAGAGTCGGAGAAGTAGTGAAGCGGAACTCCAAATGGATTAACGACGGTCTTTCTGCCCGCGAAGTCGATGAAGCGCTTCATTTCGTCAAGCATGCTTTGTGATGCCGTAACAACGACCTCGGAAAACCCTATGGAAGCCAATACCATTCGGCGCCGCGCCGAAAGATTTAGCCTAGATTTCCAACTTTTACGAATCGAACAAGCTTTCCGGTAGATAGAAGAAAAAAATAATGAGTTTCTGACTAGCAATATTTGAGGGCATGGGGGAAACGTCATCCCAAAATCGGAGGAAGAGACGAGAACATCGATCTTCCGCTTCTTGAGAATGGCTCGCAAGGCGACCTGGTCCCATAGGAACCTTTTCCAAAACGGCGACGAACCGATTTCCGTCGCTACAATGCAGATATTATCAGCCCACTGTGCGTTGCAAATGTTAGCTAGAGTTTTCGGCACGAAGAAAATATATTTGTTGCCGTTGTGCTCGATTGAAAGCTGCTCGATCAGATTCTCGATGTATGTCCTCGCCCCCCCGGACTTCGAGGAGACGCCATTGATCAAGATGTTCATCGGGCAGTCAATGAATAACGTCTAACAGCACTTCACAGATGGTTTGAATATCGGCCCGCTTCAGGCCATGGCCACTGGGCAGGTTCATTCCTTGCGATGCCAGTTTTTCACTAACTGGGCAGTCCTCTCCATGCTTGCCGACAGTTCTACACCTGTTTTTGTATGGAGGGAGATGGTGTAGAGGATAAAAGAATGGTCTGGAATCTATTCCTTTATGCCGAAGCATTATCATCGTCTTATCTCGATCTATGTGTTCACCCAAAATGATACTGGTGAGCCAAAATGCGTTCTTGGCCCAATCGCGCTCAGGGTTAAGTTGAAGTGCTTTTGAGCTTTTCAAGAACTCACTGTAATGACCGAAAATCTCCCGTTTGCGATCCAGGAACGAATCAATTCTTTCTAGTTGGGCGACACCTAAGGCTGCCTGCAAATTCGTCATCCGGTAGTTGTATCCGATCTCAGAATGCCAATAACGTCGGTCGGGAGTCATTGCGTGATCACGTAGAAATCGAGCCCGCTCGACAATGCTGTCATTGTCGGTGACTAGCATTCCGCCTTCACCGGTTGTGATTAGCTTATTTCCGTAGAAAGAAAACACTCCGATAGTGCCAAGCCCCCCCACCTTGCTGCCTTTGTATAGGGCTCCGTGAGCCTCTGCTGCATCTTCAATCACTGGAATGCCATGCGATTCCGCAATTGCCCGGATGGAGTCCATGTCTGCCGGATGGCCATACAGATGGACTACGACAATGGCTTTTGTTTTCGAGGAGAGTGCTCGCTGTACGGCGATGGGATCCATGCACCATGTTTCCTCTTCGCAATCCACGAAGACCGGACAAGCGCCTGTATACGTGACTGCGTTTGCCGTGGCCACAAAAGTAAGAGACGGCACAATAACCTCGTCCCCAGGTCCGACCCTTAAGTTTGCCAAGGCCAGGTGCAGAGCACAGGTCCCATTACTCGTTGCAACACCGAAGCGCGTCCCACAGTAAGTGGCGAAATCCTCCTCGAATTTCCGGATATAGGGCCCCATTGATGACACCCAGCCAGACCTCACTGCATCCAATACGTACTTTTCCTCGTTCCCTGAGATATCGGGCTCTGAGACAGGATAAAATTTCTGGTATGGCATTAATGCCTAGTATGAAGGGCGCTGACAGATGTCGCCGAATTCTTTTAGGATCTTTAGTATTCGGCCGCTAAAACGCGCATAACTGAATTCCTGTTCAACACGCGTTCTTGCAGCCGATCCCATTCTCGCTCGACTTTCGTCGTTCAAAAGCAGTTCCCGGATTGTTTCACTCATCAGTTCCGTCGAACGAGGTGAGACAATACGGCCGTTGACGCCTTCTATGACAGCTTCCTGAGATCCATCTTCATTGCCAACTAAAATTGGCTTGCCACAAGCAGCAGCTTCCAGGGGTGTTAAAGGGATACCTTCTCCCCTTCCATATCCTCGGTCACTGACATGGACAAATAGATCGCAGAGGTTATAGACGTCGACGAGCGTATTTTCCGGCACACTTCCTAAAAAAAAGATTTGTTTATTGAGACCCATTTCCTTGACACGTCTCTCTAATCGTTGACGATCATTTCCATCTCCGCCCAAAAGAGCAATAAAGTTGTTATGACTCTTCAGCTGATCGATGCAATCAATTAGACGATCGTATCCCTTATGTTCCGCTCCCTTTACTATCCTGCCCAGAGCTAGCACATACCTATACTCCGTGCTGGACGGAATTCCGTAGGATGCCAGGAGGTCGTTGCGACGAGCGGCCGGCTGGAATCGCTTGGTGTCGACACAGTCCCAGACGACACGTATCCGATCCCTCGGAACCTTGTACCGCTCATCGACAAAGCTCCCAGAGAAGTGACAATCTGCTACCACCATCGAAGATCGAGGCAAGGTCAGGGCATGTACCCATTGTCGGTCACTCCACAGTTCAAGGCCGTAGACGTTCACCACTACCTGAATGTTGGGCATGAACGCTCGAAGAGAAAGCGCGAATGGAAGAAGATGAAGGTGATTGCACCAGATGATGTCAGGTTTCCAGGACAAGCAATACCCAAGCACCCTCTTGCAGAAACGAGTTTTGTTCAGCAAAGCGCCATTGGTTCCATGGTAATGGACAGCCAACGGTTCCTCAAAATCGTTGGGCCCAGGACCCAAAAGAGAGAAGACTCTGACTTCCTCGCCGAGAATTTCCTGAAACGCACGAATTTGGTACCGACCGTACCGAGAAATTCCACCCTTATCGAAAATGCCAGTTGCAAGGAAAGCAAGTCTCAAGCGGTGGTTACCTCAGATTCTTGGTCCTTACGCCATCCAATTACCTTGGCCGGAACTCCCGCGACGATTGCGTGAGAAGGAACATCTTGTCTGACGACAGCCCCCGCACCAATAATGGCCCCATCACCAATATGTACTCCAGGCAATACGACCGAATTTGCTCCAATCCAGACGTCATTTCCTATCGTGACTTTCTTGTAAAACACCGGTTGTTCCAAGATTCTTTGGGTATGATTATGCTTATATTGATTTGACTGCGAGTAAATTTTGACCCCCGAAGCTATAGCGCAGAAGGCCCCGATTTCTAGACCGCCCTGTCCATAGAGAACACAAAACTGGTCAATGCGAGTACCATCCCCGATTAAGATTGAACCCATTGCCCCTTCAGCGTTGAGATAAGCAAAGCCGTAGAGCGACACGTCTGTTCCCAGAACAATCCTCCTCTGGCCAACTAACACGACATGTCTTCCGATATAGATACGTCTTCCGCATGACAGCCTTCGGTAGGTCAAGCCTCGCAGGTAGGATTCGACACCACCACTAGATAACCCTGCGTATGGAGCAAAGAATGAAAAGCTACGGCTATACATTTCTCTGTAGAAGTCGCAATTGAACGAGACGAATCCTAAGAAAGTCTTAAGCGCGGCACTTCTCATGACCATTTCCCATGTGGAGACTTGTTTTTCCCAAAAGCGGCCTACTGTTAAACAGCAGCCAGACCGCACCGAGAACAACTAGACGCTGCATTAAATAGGTGTAGGCCGGAAGCACCCAAGTTCCTACCTCAACAACCCAAATGAATAACCAAATATAGATACCCACACTGAATGGGTCCTTCCTTCTCGCCAAAAAGAAACCGGAGTAGAGGAGACGCTGTAGCATAGCGAGGGTTAGCATCACCAGAATTACTCCAAGCAGTCCAGCGTTGAAGTACCCTTCAGCTATTGGGTACGGGCAGGTTGAACTGATGCCTTCGCGGGCATTCGGCACAATGTCGTAATCAAAAACTGGCGCCACATTAGAAAGAGGTTTATCAGGCCAGATGGCTCGTGGAATCAAGGCCAGAGGCGCTGTAAGCAAATCCTTTCCATACATGAACTCAAAGGGACGCGGCACCTTTTCAAGTACTAGTGCCAAACTCTCAAAACCGTGGAACCTGTTTAGAAATACGACGGAACCAAAAACCCAAACTGAGGAGTCTCCTGCCAATCCCGCAGTGTAATGACTTTCGCGGGCGTACATGCCACCAACTGCATCCAGAGCAATCGATGCTCCGTCTTCTAATGAAATCTCTAGGATCCTTCCTCCCATCTTTTCTTCGTAGAAGTCGCGGTAGGCCTGTACAAATGGGAAGACAAAGAACACGACGGCCAATGAGACCGGCACGAGAACTTCTATGCGCAACCTGCCCTTCATTAGATAAGAGGCCATGAGTGGAAACAGCATCAGACGCACAAGCGGGATCTTAGAGCCTTGGACAGTCAACGCAAATACTAATTCCATTGCAGAAATGGCAAGCAAGAGAATCCATGGGACAACTTTTCGTTTGTCCCTTTTTAACCAGTAGATCCAAGTCAAAATATACCCAATCTCGCACATTTCACCGATGTAATTGAGCGTGGTATAGGTTGTAATATCGTACCCTTCACCCCATATCCACGTTCTAAAATTTCCAGTCTTGATTTGATAAATCCGTGAGCTCCAGCCGATAAGATAAATAAGGACAATCTTGGCAGGCCAGTCATTTAGTTGCCGATCAGGCGACGCTAACTCTATTTTGGTCAATGGTGATATAGGAAGACAGTAATAGAAAAAGACATATGCCGTAACACCTATCAGAGAGTAAATTAGTACGCTAAGAACAATGTCGGGACTGTACGGTGGAGGATACATACTGACTACATAGTCAGGAAACACGAGAAGAATAAGGGTGCGCACTGGATAGATTAACAACAGAAACAACGAAGTATAGTAGATGGGAGCGAAGACGTTTGGCTGTATCCTCCAAAGCAACCATGGAAACAGACACATCGCGAAAAGCGAAGCAAGCAAGATGGCTTGGAGAGAGTCTTCGACCAAAACCAAACAGCAAAGGGATAGGATTAAATAACCGAAGGTAGCGACCATACCTCGAGAAAGAAAGTTTTCCATTATCAAACGGTGGCTATGCTTTCGAGACTCTAGTGTTAAGACTGTTCCTTGCTTCTTGCACGTAAAGAAATGGATATTTTCTGTGCATTCCATAGAAGTACACGCTAAAGCTCAGCACCCATGCGACTGATGCAGCCAGCGCGAGGCCCTGGAAGGAAAGAGTCTTCTGAAGGACAGGGGCCACTGCCAGATAAGCAATGAATAGGGTACTAGAGGAAGCCACCATCATTTTCCCTTCATTCACTGCTAGAGCGTTTCGACCTAGAACCACGCTAAACAGATAGCCCACAAAAACCCCGATATAGAGGTACATGGCAGTCGTTGTGAGTCCTACCGCTGCTTCGTCGAACTCTCCTCTGGCAAAAGCCAACCGTACTAGCCACTCTCCCCCAACAGCCAGGCTAAGAGTACCGGCAATCGCAAAAATTGTTGTAAGTAACATTGCGCGGCGATTGAAAGCGGCTGCCGCACCTTTCTCTCCGCTTTCTAACCAAAGACTGAGATGTGGGAGTAGTGTGGTTGCCGTGACAAAGGTTAACCCACCAGCTAGGAAGTTTATGATTCGCTGACCATAATTTAGTGCCGAAATCGCGCCGGGATGCAAAGAGGAAGCGAGATATCGTTCCACAAGCCACATCCCGTGCGTGAAACATGCGGCGGTAAATGCAGGGGCGCTGAGCGCGACAAGATATTTCCATTCGACCCACTGGACTCGGCCGTTTGTGATCAATTGTTTTGAGATGCTCGTTCCTAAGAGAAACAAGCAACTACCAGTTGCACTTAGGTCGAAACCTAACGCGAGGCTCTCCGAAGAAATCTGTTCACTGATGAGCACTGGCAGGGGCACAAGCCCTACAAACAGAATGGAAGCCAGAGATGTAATATAGAAATGACCTTCTGCTTGGAGCAGACCTGTTAGGAGACAAAGAAGAACGATGAAAGGAAGTGAGGGCGCAGTGATCCTTAGACAAGCAACAGCTTTCTGATGTACCTCGCTACTTAGACCGGGAGTAAACAGTTCTATGAGTTCGTCCGCGGCTCCAAAAATAAAGATCGCCATCAAGACAGAAATCATAGATGCCGCGACAGCGACACCTCCAATCTTCTCGCAAGCCTCTGACTTACCCGCTCGGGCTTTTACTTGATTGAAGTAGACAATTGCGGCTGCGCCTAGTCCGGTGCTGACTATCATGTATATAGTCGTCGGAATCGTAGTTCCGACTAGATACGCGTCAAGGTTCGCCCCTGTACCGAAATATGCTGCTACAATCGCCTGTGAGAGAAACGATATGAGTGTCTGAAACAGCCACATCGCGGTAAGCCCGAGATGGATGGATTGGGTCATAATAATTGAGCTCTGCGCACGCAATTCTTGTTCTGGTCTAAAAGAGACCTAAGGAAGGATCTCCATTCAAACCTCAATCGAATTGGAACTGATCCCCTCAGAGAATCGCATGTTTCGAGTTTGGCCTTGAGTTCAATGACTTCATATCGCGACATGGCACCGCCGCGTTTTAATAGATCTGGTCTGCTGCTGTATCAATCGAACTCACACATCACTGTTAACCAGAAGAAAGCGTGCCACCTCTTCAGCAATTAACCGATAGCCGGCAGGCGCAGGGTGTGTATCGCGACCAGCGTAATAGAGTGGACGCGAAGTCTGCTTGGCAACTTCTACCAGCCGGGGAGTGAGATTGAGGAACGGAATCCGGTTCTCCAAACATACCTGTCGAAGCTTCTCGGCTATGGCATTCGTTTTCCACCGCACAGCCTCCGTCCATGGCCCAGGTGACGAATAGACCGCTTCACGCTGCGGGACGAAAACTACGAAAAGGCGTGCTCCTGAGGCTTGAGCTGTCTGCCGCAACCAGAGAACCTCGCCTGCTAACAGTGGCAAACCATAAGATCGATAACGCTCAACTAGGTTCCCTTGTGGAAGCGACATCGCGCCCAATGCTGACGATCGCCGGTGTGCCACAATGGTTCCGTTGACGGCATCTCTAATTAGGTTTAGGAGTTGAGAATGCTGTGATAGGTACGCGTAACCAGGCAGTACGCTCGTAACATTGCGACTGGTTTGCGCCTCGCTGTCTTCAGCGGCAAGTTCTTGGAGCGGACGGGGACGCACCTCGCCATTAGAATCTAGGACAAATAAGCCACGGTCAAGGTCGTCATCTACATCATTGGAAATCGCTGTGAGTACTACGATGTGAGGATGGAATTGTTTCACCAACAAATCGAACCGCCTGGCCTGCTCACCAGTTCCCGTTCCGCCGACCCCAGCGTTTATGACTTGGACGCGTGCGGTTTCTCGAAGCGTGTGCTCCAACTGGGCCGGGTAGGTTTCAGCATCATTTGCCCCGATTCCAAACGTGAAGCTGTCACCTAGCACCGCGATGCGAGTCACTTCCGCCGGCGGCTCAAATCCATATTCAGTTTCGGATCGAAGCCTCTGAGAGTTAATCGTGACAGTGGTGTCGAACACTCCGGGGACGGCGTACCGCCCGTGAATGTTTGGACGCTGGCTAATGATCCCGTCGACCGTGGCCCCCAGTGGAATGCTGAGTTGCTGGGGTGCGAATGTACGGACCAACCACTCGCCCAGAAAAAGAGCCAGAGTTATGGAAAGGACGACCAACGTGGCATTGATTAGTGTGCCAGGGACTGTTCGTAGATAGCGGATCACGTCTTCACATCTTCGCTGCTAAATGCTGGTCATTCTCAGTCATCTTGCATGGGCGGCCACCTTGCGATAGAGATCAAGAGTGTCGCAGGCGGCCTTCTTCCATGAAAAAAGCTGACTTCTGCGGAGGCCTTTTTCCATCAGATCTTGTCTGAGGGCTGTATCGGCCAGCACTCGTTCGATGGCCGCAGCCAGATCCATTACATTGTTTGGCTCCACAAGAATCGCCGCGTCCCCGGCCACCTCTGGCATGGCGGAGACGTTTGAAGTAATGACCGGGACGCCGCACGCCATAGCCTCCAGCACGGGCAGGCCAAAACCCTCGTAGAGCGAGGGGTAAACAAAGACTTCGGCTAGGCGGTAGAAGTCAGCCAGATCCTCACCTGGCACGTACCCCGGGAAGACCACATCATCCTCTACCCCCCATTCCCGAAGTCTGGCGCAGATCGATTTATAGTGATCTCCGAAGCCACCGGTGAGTACAAGCGCATGGCTTTTATGCAGCGACTTTAGCATTGCGAAGGCACGTACCAGGCTAGAGGGATTCTTGCGAAGATCGATTCCGCCAACGAAGAGGATCACTTTTTTCGTGATGCCGTATTTCGTACGCAGTCTCGCCAAGCGTGATTCATCACGATGAGGCGTAAACCGTTCGTCCTTGCCATGGTGAATGACGCAGACCTTTTCAGTTGGGACGCCGAGCAGTTGCGTGAGGTCGCTTTTTGCACTCTCGGAAATTGCGATGACTCGATCCGCCGCCTTCACGCTCCAAGGCATTAGCATGCGATAGTAGCAACTACTGAAGAAATCGTGAGTCTCCGGATAGAGGTAGGCCGTCAGATCATGCACTGTGGTGATTTGCGGGCAGACTTTCCAAAGGGGCACTACGTATCCTGGGCCGTGGTACACATCAACCCCAAGGTGTCTCAACTCCAGGGGGAGGCCTGATTGCTCCCAGAGTACTCGCATGGGCCGGCGCTGACTCCGATGGATGAGATGGAAGTTTGGCCCTAATCCTTGGAAGTGGGACGCTCCTGCCTCGGAAACGTAAACCGTGTAGCGATTCTCAGCATCGATCCGTGAGAGTTCGCGCACCAAGTTCTGGATGTAAATTCCACCTCCGAAAAGTTCTCGGTGCACGAACAGTGCGTTTAGTGCAATGTGCATTGTGAAAACTGAAGATTCTCGGACGCGAAGGGAACCAAGGGAATCTATTATTGGACTGCGTCGTCCAAATTGGGTGCCTTGTTCATCTCACGGCCTTGGGTAGCCGAGAAAAATTTAAACTCACAGTCGCCCCATACATGAATCGACCCATTGCTCCAGCGTGGATTCCCACTACAGGTATTAGCATGACCGTCGTCAGCAGACTCATAGCCCCGGCCAAGATGTTTGTGAAAGAGACAAACTTGATATCACCGGTTCCGAGCAAAATGTAATGGACCGCCACATTCATTGACATAACGAAAAATGCACAAGCCAGAAGCCTCAGCACCATCGACCCTTGAGCAACAAAGTCATGTCCCATCCAGACAGCTAATATAGCGTCACCAAAAAGTATGATAGGGCTTGCCAACGCGAAAGAAATTGCAACGTTGAGAAGAATGAGTCGTTTGGCTTCCGTAGGTAAGTTGCCACTACTGGTTGCTTGTGTGCTACGGCTGATTGCCGGGAAGAGCACGGAGAATCCTGCTGATTGGACGGCGTGTATGCATTGGGCTAGCTGAAGGCACACCGAATAGACCCCCAGTGCGGACGTTCCCAACATGATTCCGATGATGAATCGGTCTGCCTGGGTGAAAATTATCTCTCCCGTGGACTGTAGGCAGGCATACAGCCCGAACCCGAATATCGTCTTGAGTGCATCTCTATGAATCTGGAGCCGCCAGGGTGACGCTCCTATGAGTCGATGGACCATATTGCCCTGCATCACCAGTCCAATCAGCGAGATGAGCACAGCTGCTGCAAGTATTTCTCTCAGCCCCTGTCCATGCAGTGTTAGCAATACCGCAAAAATCAGGATCGTTCCACGGGTCCCGAGAGAGTAAAAGGCTGATAGATCGTACCGCTCATATCCACAAAATGTTGCCGTAAATACGGATCCAATCATGTGAATGGCAAAAAGGACTGCACCAAGTTCAAGACTTTGAATTGCGACTGCACTGAACTGGGATGGTATCTTCAATACGAAATTGACGAGGAGTGGCGCTGAGAGAAAAATCAGCAGACCTGAAATCAGTGCGATCAGTAACGAAATAGAACATACGGTCCGAATTCCTCGCACAATCGGAGCCGCCTCACCACGACCATGGCACACGGAGACGAATCGGAGCGTAGCATCCCCAAACCCGAGATTCACGGTGCCGGCCATAACGACTATCGAGTTGATCAGCATCCAGAGGCCATAGAGATCTAAGCCAAGCCCCTTGACCAACAAGGGGGTTGCAGCGAGATACAACAGAGGCACTCCTGCATATTCGCACAGGCTAAACGCCGCGTTCTTTATGTTCCGGTTCGTTCCAGCAGACATTCCAATCCAGTTCCCTAGCGGTTTGGTGATTGCACTGAATGCAGTAGAGATCGCGGGTGCCAACACTTGCTTTCGGGGTGAGAGAATTCTCGAGAGGGAGCCTTACGCCTTCAGATGTTTCCGGCGTTCGGTGAGCTGCTCATAGACTGCTACGTAGCTTCGATTCAACCTGGGGAAGGTTTCAATATCTTGCAATACGATCTTGGATCATAGGTCGATTCTT